>Ga0302319_10013921_pt1 | contig 15049 bp, 9 predicted proteins | sample Bog_T0_2_FD_203319 | JGI IMG/M metagenome (GOLD analysis project Ga0302319, IMG submission 203319) | Peat permafrost microbial communities from Stordalen Mire near Abisko, Sweden - Bog_T0_2 | ecosystem: Environmental > Terrestrial > Soil > Wetlands > Peat | place: Sweden: Abisko, Stordalen Mire... | reverse complement strand
GGAGAGCAAAATCGGCAACTTTATCGTTGATTTCCATGCTTTTCCCTTCAACATCGATCGAAGCGCGCGTAACCGCGCACGATTTAAGATTCCTGGTAGTGAGGATTATGTCACGGGTTCGAACTGGATGTCGGGTGTGGGTCCTGATCGCTGCGGCCGCGGGGTGCTCGCTGCCCGCGTGCGCGCAATATCCGGGGCACGTGGACGAGGAGAAGCAGCAGACGGGCACGCATCTGCGCGCTACGGCAGTGCTCGAATACACGGGCGAGCTGGGCAAGATCAAAGAGAGCCGCCTCGTCCCCATCGTGATCTGGGACGGCATGCAGTACCAGCCGGGCGGTCTTTATCTGGCGCAACCTGCGCCGCTGGCGGTTCTCTCCGGCACGCAATACGAGCTGGAATCGGCGGGGAAGCCAAAGGGGTTTTTCAATATCAACGACGCTGAGGATCTGGCAGGCCTGTGGATTGGCGTCGGCAGCTTTGAAGCGCCCGCGCCGCCCAAGCCAAAGGTGCCTCCCGCGAAGACTGGCCACACCTATGAGGTAAAGGATGTCGATCCGGACAAGCCGCACTTTGCGCATCGCCCGGCAGATGAACAGAGCCAGAGCAGCGGAGCGGGTTCGGGCAATGCCGCGCCGTCGGCGCCACCGGTCGACCCTGATCGTCCGACGCTGCATCCTCGTTCGGGCAGCGATTCCGGTTCGGGCAGCGCTGGCTCCGGTTCGTCGTCGTCCACCTCGCAGGATGTCGATCCAGACCGTCCCACTTTCCGCCGGCGTTCGAATGCCTCGCCGGAAATGGCTACCGCGCAGCCCGCGATCGATCCGGATCGGCCTCGCCTGGGATATACAGTGTCCACGGAGCAGTCGAAGCTGGAGAAGCCCGAGGCTCTGTTCGGTCTTCCTCCCGACATGAGCCAGATCGCCGGGGTCTCCGACGATCGCCCCGGCGACACGATCTCCTGGGTATTTTCATGGGCGAATCCTGAGGACGAGAACAAGATGAAAACGGCGCTCGAAGCCATCGCAGAACAGGCGATCGCTCCTCCTGCGCCCGCGCCCGCACCTACGAAGCCCGCCCCTGCGAAGACCGCCGGCCCTGCTCACCGCAAGCGTCCACCGGCGCCGCCGCCACCACCGGCACTGGCCGACGAAGACTTCCGCGCCTACAGCCTCAGTTTTGGAGGGGGCGCGACCATGGTGCTCTCCGCGCACTCTACCGATGCGCCGTTGAAATACGTCACGATTGTGGCGCAACCGGATTTTTACGGCCAGCCGAAGGTGCTGCTCAAAGAGGTCACCAGCGAAAGCAGCCTCGATGTCGTGCCGCGGTACCGGCTTGTGGATGCAGTCGACACGGAAGGCAATGGGAATGCGGATTTGGTCTTCGAGCTGCGCGGCCAAACCTGGCGGCAATTTGCGATCTACCGCATTGCGGGTGGAACGGCGACCCAGGAGTTCGTGACCCAGTCCACTGCCAATTAGTGCAGCGGCGGTTACAGTTGTGGCCGGGGCTTCCGAATGCAGCTCAGTTGTAGTTACAGTTTCGGGAGTTGGCTGGCGTCCCATCCGCCGCCGAGAGCCCGGATCAACTGCACGCTCGCGACAAACTGGCGTGTGGCGATGTCAGCCTGGGTGCGTTCATTGGTCAGCTGTGCGGTTTGCGCGGTCAACACCTCCAGGTACGTCGTGACGCCGCCCTTATAGCGATTGGTGCTGATCGCGAGGGATCGCCGCGCTGCTTCCACCGCCGCGGCCTGCGTGCCTGCCTCCTGATCGAGGATGCGGATGGCCGCCAGATTGTCTTCGACATCCTGAAACGCGGCCAGCACGGTTTGGCGATAATTGGCCACCTGCTGTTCATAGGCGTCGCGCGCCTGCTGCGTGATGGCGTGGCGGCGGCCCGCGTCGAACAGCAGTTCCACCGCTGACGCGCCAAGGGACCACATCTCGCTCGACCCCTGGATCAATGTGCCGGGAGTTCCGCTGCCAAAACCGCCTGTGCCATTCAGCGAAACGTTGGGGTAGTAAGCCGCGATGGCAACGCCGATCTGCGCGTTGGCGGCGTTCGCCTGGCGTTCAGCGGCGGCGATGTCCGGCCTGCGCTCCAGCAGCTGGGACGGCACGCCCACAGGAACATGCGGAATGTTCTGCCCCAGGGGCATCAGCGGCAGGCTGAACGTCGAGGCGGGAGTTCCGGTGAGCGTGGCAATGGCGTGCTCGTACTGCGCTCGGGCTATGCCCACGTCGATGTCCTGGGCGCGCGTGGTTTCCAGCTGCGTCTGCGCAAGCGCTACGTCCGATTCCGTGGCGACGCCGCCCTTAAAACGTATCTGTGTCAGTTTCAAATACTCTTCGTACGAAGCGACCGTATTGTCCAGCAGCTGCTTTTGCGTGTCGAGGCCGTGCATCTCGAAATAATCGACGGCCAGCTCTGCCCGCAGGCTCAGTTCCACGCTGGCCAGCAGGGCCGCAGAGGCCTGCGCATTGGCGCGCGCCTCTTCCACGGTGCGCCGAACCTGGCCCCACAGATCGGGCTCCCACTGCGCCTGACCCGCGATGGCATAGCTGTTGAACTGATAATTCGTGATCGCTCGATTGGTATTGGGCTGGTTGTACGACTCGCGTGTCCGGCTGACCGAGGGTCCCGCCGTTAAGGTTGGAAAGAATTGCGACCGCGCGATGCGCACCTGCTCGCGAGCTGACAGATACTGCTCCATAGCAGCGCGCAGCGTCTGGTTCGAGACAGCGACCTTCCCCTCCAGCGTGTTCAGCTGCGGATCGTTATAGAGCTCCCACCATGGGCCGCGCAGCACGCCATCGCTGGGCTCGGCCTGCTTCCAGCTTCCGTTGGGCGGGTTCGGCGGGGGCACGGCGTTCTCTTTCCACGCAGGAGCTTCGGCCGCAGCCGGACGATGATAATTCGGCCCAACCGTGCAACCTGTCATCGAAAGCGCAGCCGCGAAGCCCGCGATGCTCGCCCGGAGGCGAAGACGCATCATGAACCGCCCTCCGGACCCTGACCGCCCTGGTTCTCTTCCGGAGCACCGGGAACGCCGCCGTTGTTTGGGGTAACGACGCGGACCTTCTCACCCTCTACGATCGAATCGGGAGGATTCTGAACGACCTGATCGCCCGGCTGCAGGCCCTGGATCACCTGCACAAAGCGGCCGTCATCCTGCCCGATCACGATGGGCACCAGCTTCGCTGTATCGCCATCGCTGCCATGGTCCACCGTCACCACCCGCAGGCCTTCCTGACGGAAGAGCAGCGTGGAGACGGGCAGAATGAGCGTTTGCTTCACGACCTTCAGTTGAAAGTGGACTTCGGTGTATGCCCCGGGTACCAGCGAGCCGTCACCGTTGGGAACGTCCACCTCGACGAGCAGGGTGCGCGAGGCGGGGTCGATGGCGCGTGCCGTGCGCACCACTTTTCCGTGGAAGCGCTGTCCAGGAAATTCCTCAAGGGTCAGATCAGCGGGAGTCCCGGACGTGCAGGCAGGCGAATCGACCTGCGGCACATTCACGTAGACGCGCATGATGTGTTCGTCGTCCATGTGGAACATTTCGCGTCCGCCGGTCCCGCCCGAACCGGCGCTGATCAACGTGCCCACATCCACATCGCGCGCGGTCACAATACCGTCGAAGGGCGCGTAGACGTTCTCGAACCCGGTCAACTGCTCGACGCGCTGCACGTTTGCCTCAGCCGACTTGACCTGCGTGTTCGCCGACGCTGCCTGGGTGACGAAGTTCTCCGTGTCCTGTTTGGCCACAGCGTTGTCCGCCAGCAGGCCGGTGTATCGGTTCGCCTGCTGCTTCGCGTAGCCGGCGTTGGATTCCGCCGTTGCCAGATCGGCTTTCGCCTGCGCGAGCTGCTGGTCCACTTCCGGGCTGGCGATGGTAGCCAGCAATTGCCCTTTGCGCACATGAGCGCCGATGTCGAAGTACCACTTCTCGAGATAGCCGTCGGTGCGGGCGTAGATGGGGGAGTCGACATAGGCAAACATGTTGCCGGGCAGCACAAGCTCCTGGCTGGGCTCACCGGTCTTGGGTTTATCCACGAGCACATTGGCGAGGGCCAGCTCGCCGGTGCGCGTCCTGAGCGTCTTTTCCGCGCGAAGCCGGGGAATAATGCCGACGATCGCGAGAATAACGGCCAGAATCACAACGCAAGCCAGGATGAAAATGGCTTTCCGTCCGGAGATGGGTGGACGGTCGTCCTGCGGCTCGTGACCGTGATGACCGGATGTGGTTTCGTGGGTCCGGTTCGTTTGCGGTTGTTGTGGATCGCTCATACTGTTAGCTCCCGGTCACAAGCTGGTGCTTTTGCGCCTGATGGTAAGCCTCGCGTTCCTTGCGGCGGCGTTCGAGGCGGCCATGCAGCACGCTGAAAATGGTTGGAACAAAAAATAACGTGGACACAGTGGCAAACAGCAGGCCGCCGATCACCGCGCGTCCCAGAGGAGCATTCTGCTCGCCTCCGGAGCCGAGGCCGAGCGACATCGGGATCATGCCGAGGATCATGGCTAACGCGGTCATGAGCACGGGACGAAAGCGGACGAAGCCAGCATTCAGCGCGGAGAGCCTGGCATCGCCGACCGTTTCTTCGAGCTGCTCGCGAGCAAAACTGATCACCAGGATCGAGTTCGAAGTAGCGACGCCCATGCACATGATCGCGCCGGTTAGCGCAGGGACGCTCAGCCGGGTGTGTGTCAGGAACAGGAACCACACAATGCCGGAAATGGCAGCCGGCAGAGCCGTAACGATGATGAAGGGATCGAGCCACGACTGGAAGTTCACGACGATCAGCAGATAGACGAGCAGGATCGAAAAGACGAGGCCGGCGAGCAGACCTTCAAATGAAGTGCGCATGGTTTGCACCTGGCCGCGGACCACGATGCGCGATCCGCGCGGTAACTGGGATTGCGCGGCGTCAATCTTTTGCTGGATGCCTTTGCTCACGCTCGCCAGGTCGGTGCCGACGACATTGCCGTAAATATCGATGACCGGGGTGATGTTGTAATGCGTGACGGTGGCAGGTTCCTGGCCAGGGACCAATGCTGCGACGTTGCCGAGGATCTGGATGGGCTTTCCTCCCACGGGGCCTGTAGACGGGGGCATGCCGGCGCCGTAGGATCCGCTGCCGGCAGGCGCGGCGCTGCCGGGGGTCACGGAGATATTTCTGAGGTCCTGCAGCGTGTCGAGTCCATATTGCGGCGCCTGGACGGCAATGTTATATTCCACGCCATTCGCTGGATCCAGATAGAACGTAGGCGATGTCTGAAAGCTGCCGCTGGTGGCCACCAGCAGGCTTTGCGCGACGTCGCGCTGGGCCAGACCTGTGCTCTGCGCCATGGTGCGGTCGACATTCACCTGCAGCCTTGGGTTATCGAAGGGCTGCTGGATGCGCAGATCGGCGGTGCCGGGAACAAACTTGATCTGGTTGAGAAGTTTTTCGGCGAACTCGCGGTTGCCGGTTTGGTTCGGCCCCACGATCTGAATATCGATGGGGGCCGGCAGGCCGAAGTTCAGGATTTGCGTCACCATGTCGTCGGGCAGCGTGTAGAACTCGGTGCCTGGAAAGCGCTGCGGCAGGATTTCGCGAAGTCGCGCCACGTAATCGTCCGTGGGATGGTGATTCTCCGCGAGCGAAACCTGGATGTCCGCGTCACCGGGTCCCACCGGGGCTGAATTCGAATACGACAGGTTGATGCTGGAGTAGGGCAGTCCAATGTTGTCGATGATCGTGACCAGTTCATTCTTCGGGATCACCTGGCGAATGGTGTTGTCGACCCGATCGCAAAGCGCGGCGGTATCTTCAATGCGCGTGCCGGTGCGGGCGCGCAGGTGGAGCTTAAACTGGCCGCTGTCGACGGTGGGGAAGAAGTCTTCACCGAGGAATGGATAGAGGAGCGCGGCCGATCCCATGGTAAGCACGAAGAACAGAACGATGAACACGGCGGCGTGATGGATGCAGAGCTCGAGGATGCGACGGTAACCGCGGCGAAATTTCTCAAAGCGGCTTTCGAAAGCCAGCTGAAAGCGGGTGAAGGGGTTCCGGCTCTGCAGCTTTTGTTCGCCCTCCTGCGGATTGTGCTCTCGCAGAAGGTATTTGGCCATGGTGGGAACAACGGTGCGCGAGAGCAGGTAGGATGCGAGCATCGCGAACACAACCGCCTCGGCCAGGGGCACAAACAGGTATCTCGCGACGCCGCTGAGTAAGAACATCGGCACGAAGACGATGCAAATGGAGATGGTGGCGACGAGCGCGGGAACGGCGATCTGCGCAGCGCCGTCGAGAATGGCCTGCTCGATGGCTTTTCCCTGCTCGAGGTTGCGGTTGATGTTCTCAATTTCGACGGTAGCGTCATCGACGAGAATGCCGACCGCGAGCGCGAGACCGCCGAGGGTCATGATGTTGATGCTCTCCCCGAGCGCACTTAGCGTAAGCAGCGAGGTGAGGATCGACAGCGGAATGGAAACGGCGACGATGAGGGTGCTGCGCCAGCTGCCGAGAAAGATGAGGATCATGATGGCAGTGAGGCAGGCGGCGATGATGCCTTCGTGTACAACGCCGTCAATCGAGGAGCGGACGAAGATGGACTGATCGGCCAGAGGGGTAATTTTGAACTGCGGAGGCAGCTGGGATTTGAGGCTGTCGGACTTGGCAAGAATGCCCTTGACGATGTTGAGGGTTGAGGCGTCCCCGGTCTTGATGACGGAAAGAAGGGCGGCGCGCTGCCCATCGACGCGCACGATGTTGGTCTGCGGGGGAAAACCATTGCGGACATGAGCCACGTCGCGGAGATAAACCATCGCGCCGTTGACCTGACGAATGGGCAGATCGTTCAGCCCCTGGATCGTGCCAGGAGCGCTGTTGGTTTCGAGCTCGTATTCAAACTGGCCGATTTTGATCGTGCCCGAGGGAAGGATGAGGTTCTGCGAGCCAATGGTGCTCACAACGTCGGCCGGGGACAGTCCTTTCGACTGCAGGGCGGGCAGATTGAGATCGACCTGCACCTGGCGCTGTTTGCCGCCATAAGGATAGGGAATACCCGCGCCCGGCACCGTCACCAGCTGGGTGCGGATGAAGTTCAGGCCGAGATCGTTCAGCTGCATTTCCGAAAGGCCCTGCCCGGAAAGGCCCAGCTGAATGATAGGAACGCTGGAGGCGTTGTACTGGATGACGAGGGGCGGAGTGGTTCCTGCCGGCAACTGGCGCAGCTGAACCTGCGCGATGGCCGTGACCTGGGCCACGGCATTGGCAATATTCACTCCTGGCTGGAAATAGACCTTCTCAACCGCAATGCCGTTCAACGAATTCGACTCGGTGTGCTCGATGTCGTTGACGGTTGTGGTGAGGGACCGCTCGCTGAGCGTCACGATGCGGCTCGCCATCTGGTCCGGCGAGAAGCCTGAGTAATTCCACAGGATGGTCACGACGGGGATGTTAATGTTCGGGAAAATATCCACCGGCATTCTCAGGATGGCCAGCGGCCCAAGAATCATCAACAGGAGCGCAACCACGGCAAAGGTATACGGCCGTCGCAGAGCGAGGCGGACTATCCACATATCGCTTCAGTTTCTCCTGCGGTTCCCGGGTCGCTTCGTACCGAAATGCGAGACTCCGGAGATGAGTCGGCTTGCGCGGCGGGCGGACACAAATCCCGCTGCTACAGTATCCATCTTCGGCCTGTAGGGAGGGAATTGGAACGCAACAACAGCTTTACGCTATTGGAGACGGTTGGACCTGGGGAAAAGACCTTCCGCGTCCCGTCCGTTCTGCCTGTTGCAAAGATGTTTTCGGAGCGGTCAGCGATTCAGATTTCAAGCGCCGGGCAACGCGCCGCTACATATTCATCTTCTTGAAAATGCGTCGCGGAATGCTGCGAACCACCAGCATAATCAAGCCCCAGAACGGCGGCACATAGGCCACGTCTTTGCGCCGTTCGATCGCGCGCAGGACGTGGCGCGCCACCTGGGCCGGCTCCGCGAAGAGCGCGTTCTTCTTCAGATGCGCCGTCATGGGAGTGGCCACAAATCCCGGCTTGATGGTCAGCACCTGCACACCGGCGCGGTCGATTCGATTGCGCACCCCATCGAGAAACACATTCAGCCCGCCTTTTGATGCGCCGTAAATGTAGTTGCTCTTGCGTCCCCGGTCGCCGGCGACCGATGAGATGACGGCGATCGTTCCACGGTGTTCGGCCTCAAAATAATTTGCGAGCCAGGTTACCAGCGAAACCGCGGAGAGAAAATTCGTGCGCAGGATCGCCTCCGCGACGGCGTAGTCCTTTTCCGCAGCGGCCTGATCGCCCAGCACCCCATGCGCCACGAGGGCCAGGTCGATTCCGCCCAGTGCGGCAACCGCCTGCGCCAGCATCGCCGGATGCGCAGCGGCGTCATAGAGGTCGGCAGCATGCATCACCGCCGCCGATGCGCCGCGTGTCAGCAGATCGTCCCGCACAGCGGCTACTTTTTGCGGATTGCGCCCGACCAGGAAGAAGCTTGCGTGCTGCTCCGCGAGCAGTCGCAGCGTGGCCTCGGCAATTGCGGAAGTTGCCCCCAGTGCCAGCACTCGCCTGGGGGCCTCGCCGTTCTTACCCATCAATCTGCCTCCTGCCGGTCACACGTTGCCAGAATGCCGAGTCGAAGCCGGGATCGACATAACGCGAGAACTCCTGCCACTGCGGATAGAAAGCCTGATACTGCTCTGCGGTCATGCGAGCGTCTTTGGCGGAATACATGCGTCCACCGTACTCCTGCGTAATGCGGGCCAGACGATCCACCAGATCGAAGCTGACTTCGCGCCGAATCGGAAAATCGAGAGCGAGCATGACGCCCGGCGAGGGGAACGACATCATTCCGACCGAAGGGATATCGCCGAAAAATTTGATGACCGCGAGAAACGAGGCCAGCCCGGATTTGGTGATGGCTTTGAGGATCTCCAGCATCCCTTCGCGTCCGTTCTCGCGTGGCAATACATTCTGGAACTGAAGCAAACCATGCTTGCCGTACATCCGATTCCAATGCAGGACCGCATCCAAAGGATAAAAGAATGGCTCGTAATCGACCGGCCCAACCTTCCGCCTGCCAACCTGCTTGTGAAAGTAGAGCGCGTTGAAAGCCGCCATGGAGAAGCGATTCAGCGCAAACTCCGGTAGATCGAAGGGAAATGTCAGCTTCGGTTCTTTACTTCTGGTCAGCGGCCCGGGCGTTTCGCTGTGATCGCCCTGCATAAAAATGCCGCGCGCGAAGTTGCGGCCCGTCGAAACGCAGTCGATCCATGCCACGGTGTATTCGCTGGCCGCGGCATCGGAGAGCGCAAAAAACTCGTCGATCCCGTGAAATTTCTCGCCCCGGTAGTCGATCTTCCGCGAGACGATCGGCCGCAGGTGAATCTCGGCCCAGGTCATCAGGCCGGTAAGGCCCATGCCGCCGATGGTGGCGGCAAACCACGCCGGGTTTTCGATGGGACTGCAGATGAGACGTGTTCCATCGGAGCGCACCAGCTCGAAACGCAGTACATGGCGGCCAAAGGTGCCGGCGACATGATGATTCTTGCCATGAATGTCGTTGGCGATGGCGCCACCCACCGTGACGTACTTTGTTCCCGGCGTGACCGGAAGGAAAAACCCGCGCGGCACCGCGAAGTCGAGGATCTGCTGGAGCGAGGCGCCCGCCTCGCAACGCAGCATGCCCGTCGCGGCGTCGAAATGCAGCAGCCGATCCAACCCTGAAGTCTGGAGGAGAGTGCCATTTTCGAGGAGACATACATCGCCGTAGCTGCGGCCAAGTCCGACGGGCAGTTGTTTAGCGGCGGGAGGATGCGGCAACGGAAAATCCGTTGCCCAATGCAGAGGAACCACGTCGGCGTGGAATTTGGGATAGCGTCCCCAGGATTCGAAACTGGATTCAGACTGGGATTCGATACGCGGCGTCTGCTCCTGTTTCGTGTCCGGCTTACCCATAGACGCGCCCATCCTCACCAGGCGGCGAAGGCCGCAATCACGGCGACGGCGGCTCCGGTGAGCAGGCTGAGGCGATCGGTCACGGCAAAAATCACCGGGTCCTCGTCCAGTTCCCCGCGCGAGGCCAGAAGCCAAACGCGGCTCAGCCAGAAGATCAGCAGCGGCGTGACCAGCCACAACCGGTTGGAGTGCCGGTAAAGACTGCTCACATCGTGGGCGCCGATATAAAACGAAAACACGACCACAGACGCGTAGGCGCTCGAAGTGCCGAAGCTGCGCAACTGCTCGATGTCACCGAGGACGTAGCCGCGCCCATTCGCTAGTGTCTGGCCAGCCGCGCGCGTATTCTGCAGCTCGCTGAACCGCTTCACCATCGCCAGGCTCAGAAACAGGAAAAGGGAAAAGGCTGCCAGCCAGGGCGAGATGTCGACCCGGGTGGCCGAAGCGCCGGCCAGCATTCGGACGGTATACAAGCCTGCAAGGAGAATCACGTCCACCAGTGCCACACGTTTGAGGACGAGCGAATAAGACAGCGTCACTGCCAGGTAGAGAAACAACCAAAGCAGGAATCCGAAGGGCAGCAGCACGGCGGCGATGGCGATGGCGCCCCCCAGCAAAGCGAGGCTGAGGAGAACACCCGTGGCGACCGAAAGGTCGCCGGAGGCAAACGGCCGGTTGCGCTTCTTTGGATGGCGCCGGTCCGCTTCGATGTCGAGCAGGTCGTTCGCAATGTAAGTCGACGAAGCGCACAGGCTGAAACTGACGAACGCGATGGCCGCGTCGGCAAATACACCTGCGCGCAGCACGTGCGCCAGCACCATCGGGACAAAGATCAGCACATTCTTCGCCCACTGATGCAGGCGAATTGCCATGAGCAGCGATTTCAACGGCGCTGCCCGATCGTCGAATTCGTGCTCCACCTTCACACCGTGCGCGCGCAACCGGGCCCTCAATGCAGGAACCGGATTCGCAATCATGGCCGTGCCGGCATGCTCCAGCAACGGAAGGTCGGGACCGGCGTTGCCAATATAGTCGTAACCTTCGTCGCCAAACCTTCTGCGCAGCCCATCGAGTTTGTTGCCGGCGGTCAGATTCGTCTTGCCGTCGCTGGCCAGCACCCCATCGAAGAGGCCGAGATATTCCGCGACGCGATCCGCCACTTGCTGGTCGGCCCCGGTTGCCAGATATACTCTGCGCCCATCGCCCCGTTCCATCTCCAGGTATTCGACGAGCACACGGTTGTAGGGCAGGTGCCGGACATCGAGAGAAACGCGCGCGCCCACCTCCGCCTTCACGGCGGCCTTACCCCGTAAAAGCCATAGGGGAAGCTGCAGAGCCGCCAGTGGGCGGCTGCGCACCAGCAGCAACAGCGAGTCGGCCAGGGTGTCGCTCTTGACCAGCGTGCCATCCAGATCGACGCACAGGGGCCGCCGGGACACTCCCGGCGCTACCTGCGGCACGGAGGGCTGGCTCAAGAGAATCTCTCCCATGGTTCTGGATGCGAAACCGGGTGAACCGAGGCGCTCGCGAGCGGATTATGCGGCTCCTCACACCATTGCGGACGAGATCGAAAGAAAATCAGGGCAAGTATAGCATCGGGATTTTGGCCACCCGAGGCGCGAATCCACGGGGAAAGACCGGAGCAGACGTTATGGCGCGGGCGATGGGGCGCGATTATCGTGCGGCGGTTTTTTCCAGATCGGGAGTCGGCATATCCGAAGATTTCTCAACTCGCTTTTCCGGGAAATACGCATTGATCACATACTGCTCGAGCATGCGCTGGGTATTGAAGAACGATCCGTTGAGCGCGATCGTCGAACGCATCACGCGCCGCCACTGCCCGGTGTCGTTGGAAAACATCGGGAGGATCACTTCTTCCAGGTGTTCGTAGAGGGACCGCGCCTCCCCCGGCTCATCGTCGTGGTCGTCGATGGCCCATCCCGTCACGCCTTCGATCCAGCCCTCGATCCACCAGCCATCGAGAACGCTGAGGCTCGGTACGCCGTTGAGCGCGGCTTTCATGCCGCTCGTCCCCGATGCCTCGTAAGGACGGCGAGGCGTATTCAGCCAGATGTCGACGCCGCCCGTCAGAATGGCGCCCAGCTTCCAGGCATAGTTTTCGATGTAAACGATCTTTAGAGATGTTTCGCGCAGCTCCCGGGCCAGCTCGATCACGCGGCGTATCTTCGCCTTGCCGGGCTCGTCGGCGGGATGCGCCTTGCCCGCATAAATAATCTGCAGGCCGCCGTGTTTCTCGGCCAGCTTGACCAGCCGCTCGGGATCGGTGAATAGCAGATCGGCGCGTTTGTAGGTGGCTGCGCGACGCGCAAAGCCCAGCGTGAACACATCGGGCTTCATCTCGATGCCGCTCGCCGCTCTCACGGTTTCCATGAGCGTCTGCTTCGATGCCGCGTGGGCTTCCACGATTTCGTTTTCCGGAATATCGATCGCGTAGCGCAGTGTCACGTTGTCCTGGCGCCAGCGCGGCAGATGCCGGTCAAACACCGCCTGGACTGAAGGTGCGGTCCACGTCCCGGCATGCACGCCGTTGGTGATGGCGTCGATGGTGTATTCGGGAAACATCTGACGCGAAACTTTGCCGTGCTGCATGGCCACGCCGTTCACGAACCGCGAGAACCGCAGCGCAACGTAGGTCATGTTCAGGAGCCCGTCATGGAAACAGCCGAAGCGCTCCAGCATGCCTGCGCGCTCCGCGCCGAGGATGCGGTAGGCCTGCTCGCCCGAGAAGCGATCGTGCCCGGCCGGCACCGGCGTGTGGGTGGTAAAGACGCAGCGGCGCCGCACCGCTTCGAGGTTGCGCTCGGTCGCGGTTTGCAAGCCGGCGCCGTGCAGCTCCTGCTCGAGCACCGGGATCGTCAACAGTGCGGCATGGCCTTCGTTCATGTGGTAAACGGAAGGTTCGTATTCCAGAGCGCGCAGCATGCGAGCGCCCCCGATGCCCAGGATCGCTTCCTGGCGCAGCCGGTAATCGGCATCGCCCCCATAAAGGTGATCGGTTAGCGTGCGATCGGTGGCCTCGTTCTGTTCGAGATTCGTGTCGAGGAAGTAAATAGGAATCCGGTGTCCGGCGACGCCTTCCATGTCGTACCGCCAGGCCCGAACCGCGACCGGGCGCCCTTCAATCGTGACCGTGACGACCGGTTCTTCCGCAGCCAGGATGGTCTCAGGACTCCACGGCTGCGCCTCCTCGGTCTGAATGCCGTTCGCATCCAGATGCTGCTGAAAGTAGCCCTTTCGGTGGGCAAGCGTCACCGCCGCCAGGGGCAGGCCCATATCTGCCGCGGCGCGTAACGTGTCGCCGGCCAGTACGCCGAGGCCCCCGCTGTAGGTCGGGAACTCGGGAAGTACAGCGATTTCCATGGAGAAGTAGGCAACCATGCCGCCTTCACCTGGTTCATCCGGGGAGAAGTACTGCGAACGATTAATAAAGCGCATCGCTAAAACGTTTTCTCCGGCCCTGTCCGAGCGCCCTTCTTTTCAGAATATGCCATCTTCCGCCAGGAAGCCCAACGCCGAGCCCATGTGATTGTTACATCGGCTTCCATGGAGCCGGTATGACCCTTCTGTGGAATACTTGCGCTCCATCGAAATCCCCGTCCTTCATGAAGGACGCTCGTCCCCGGACGGTCCATAGATCGCAGGAACTTTGCTGCCCATCGGCCGCAGGTACGTCGTGAGTTGTCCCCGGTGATGAATGGCGTCGAACAGGATCATCCACAGAAACTGCGATGCCGGCTGTTCAGAGACCAACTTGCCGTCGTAGTAGAACTTCGCGATGCCGTCCCACGATGTTTCGTCCATCGCGGCGACCCTGTCGGTCAGCTCATTGGACCACTGTTCGAATAGTCCAATCATCTCCGGCAGCGGCGGCGCAGGATCGGATTTCCATTCAGCGCGGTGTTCTTTCACCACGTCGAGACAAGAGCGCAGCTCCCAGGTCAGCGTCCACGCGATTTGTTCGGCGGAAGGGGACCGCTCGTGGGGTTTGTAGTGCATCTGGTCGGCGGGGAGAGCCTTCAGGACTTTCAAAAACACAGGAACCTCAGCCCGTCGCCGCTCCAGATAGAACTCTCGCTGCGTCATCGTTTTTCTCCTTCAGACCGCGTGCGCGCCCGCCGACGCATGGGAACGATAGATTTCCGCGTCGATCCCGGTTTGCGCGCGGTACTCATCGTGGAGACGAACGGCAAACTCCGCGGCCAGTTCGGCGTGGACCAGATTCACGGTGCAACCGCCGAATCCTCCGCCTGTCAAACGTGCGCCGATCAGACCCGGCAGCCGTTGCGCCGCCTCAACCATCACATCGGCTTCTTCGCAGCTCGCCTCAAAATCGTCACGATAGCTGGCATGAGCCGCGGCCATCAGATCGCCCAGCTTCTTCATGTTCCCAGCCCCCAGAGCATCGGCCGCCGCCACCGTGCGCAGATTCTCCGTAATGATGTGACGGCATCGGCGCAAAACATTATCCGGCATCTCTGTTCCCCACTTGTCCAGATCCTGGGTGGTCGCGTCGCGCAACAGACTGATTTCTGGCCGATGGCTCCTGAGGATCTCTGTCCCCTCCTCCACCTCGCCGCGCCGGATGCCATATTCGCCGCCCGCATGCGCATGCTTCACCATGGTGTTCGCGATCACCATGCTGACCTGCTGGGGAATCGGCGCGAGCCGATATTCGAGCGAGCGGCAATCGAGCAGCAGCGCGTGGTTCTCCGCTCCGCTACAGGCGATGAATTGATCCATGATGCCGCAGTTCGCGCCCACATAGACATTCTCGGCACGCTGACAGAGCTGCGCAATCTCCTCGCGCGCCGGTTCCGCATGCGCCAGAAACAGGGCTGCCAGAGCCGTCGCCACTTCGATGGAAGCCGATGAACTGAGCCCCGCTCCCAGCGGAACGTCCCCATAAATACTCAGACTGAAGGCTGGCACCGCGAAGCCGGCCTCGCGCAGCATTTTCACGACGCCCAGCGGATACGCCGACCAGTGACCGCCCCCATTTTTTGGAAACCCGTCGAGCTGGTGGCTCACCTGCTCGTGACAGTTCTCCGACCAGATCACG
>Ga0302319_10013920_pt1 | contig 15049 bp, 13 predicted proteins | sample Bog_T0_2_FD_203319 | JGI IMG/M metagenome (GOLD analysis project Ga0302319, IMG submission 203319) | Peat permafrost microbial communities from Stordalen Mire near Abisko, Sweden - Bog_T0_2 | ecosystem: Environmental > Terrestrial > Soil > Wetlands > Peat | place: Sweden: Abisko, Stordalen Mire... | reverse complement strand
TCTCGTCGGAGATGCGGTCGCAGACCTTATCGGGATGGCCTTCGCTGACCGATTCGCTGGTAAACTGGTAATTCTGACGCGCCATCCCCGAAATCTCCAACTGCTCACGCCCTCGGGCGGGAGACCTTCACGCAAAAGTGGCGCCGCTTCTGACAGCCGCAGCGCTTTGGGTCAAGACCATAATGATGAGTCTATTTGCAGACATTGTTGGCGCTCAGGCATTCATCGTTCATGGAGATGGCAAATGGTCGCAGGTCGCGATGCGCGCCCTTCGCCCAGCTTGCGCCCCGGCAAATATGAATATGTGTAATGAGTGGGTTAAGCGCCGTCGGGCGTCGTTGCCGGCCAGTAGCCGGCCACCTCACGAGCAGGCGACGGGCGCGAATAATTTGACTACTTCACTATATTATAGCAGGCTGCGGCCTCAAATTGCGCCAAGGAGTCGCTCGTGAACCGCGCTATCGTTTCATTCGCGTTCGCATTCGCCCTCCTTGCAGCCCCCGGCGCGCGGGCCGGCGCGACGCTTGACCGCGTCCACGCCAAGGGCGAAGTCGTCGATGTGCTCGTCAACGATTACCCGCCGTTCGGCTTCATCAACGACAAGAATGAGCTCGACGGGTTCGACGTCGACGTCGCCCGCGCCTTCGCCGCCAAGCTCGGCGTTAAGCTGAAGCTGGAGACGCCCGGTTGGGAGACGATCATCGGCGGCAAGTGGGCCGGGCGCTGGGACATCGCGATCTCCTCGGCGACCCCGACGGAAGATCGCGCCAAGGTCGTCAACTTTCCCGCCATCTATTACAATCTGCCCGCCGTCCTCGTCGTCAACAAGGACGAAAAGAATATCAAGTCGGTCAAGGATATCTCGGGCAAGTCGGTCGGCGTCGGCCAGGGCTCGTCCTACGAAGCCTATGTCAACCGGTCCTTCGTGATCCCCGGCCAGCCGAAGATCGACTTTCCGTTCGAAAAGGCGCAGGCCGTGCCCGGCGACGAGACCGTGAACTTCCAGAATCTCGCGCTCGGCCCGGGCGTGCGGCTCGACGCCATCGTCGCCTCGATCGGCACCGCGGAAAGCCAGATTCAGGCGACCGGCAAGCTCAAGGTCGTCGGCGAACCGTTGTTTGCCGAGCCCAACGCGGTCGTCACCGACAAGGGCGATCCCGAGTGGGACGCCCTGGTCGCCAAGACCGTCGGCGAACTGAGGAAGGACGGCACGTTGAAGAAGATCTCGCAGAAATGGTTCCACGCGGATATCGTTGGGGATGTCCGCTGAACCTACGCCCGTAGCCGTCGTCGCTCGCTCGGCCGTTGAAGCGCCAATTGCCGCCCCTGCGCTCGGCTTTCGCGCGCAGGTGTGGCTCACCTGGGCGCTGCTGCTCGTGCTCATGCTCGGCGGCCTCGGGCGCCTAGGTCTCGACTATCGCCTGATCGGCGAGAAACTGCCGTTCCTGCTTGGACTAAGGCTTTCGCCGTCCGGCTTCGTGCAGGGCGTCGTGCTGACGCTGCTCGTCACCGCTATGTCGATGACGGCGGCGCTGGCGCTGGCGGTGCTGACCGCGCTCGGTCGCCTGTCGCGCAACCCCGTCGCCTTCGCGCTGGCGACCTTCTACGCCTCGTTCTTCCGCGGCACGCCGCTGCTCGTGCAGGTTCTGCTGATCTATCTCGCGCTGCCGCAATTCGGGATCATACTCTCCGCGCTCACCTCCGGGGTGATGGCTCTCTCTCTCAACTATGGGGCCTATCTCGCCGAGACGATCCGCGCCGGGATCGTCTCGGTGCCGCGCGGGCAGGCCGAGGCCGCGGCGGCGCTCGGCCTCAGCCGCGTCCCCGCCGCCTGGTTGATCGTCGCGCCGCAGGCGATGCGCATCATCATTCCGCCCGCCGGCGCGCAGTTCGTGTCGATGCTGAAGGACTCCTCGCTGGTTTCGCTGATGGGGCTGTGGGAGCTGAACTTTCTCGCGCAATCCTACGGACGCTCGACCTACCATTATATGGAGATGCTGTTGACCGCGGCGTTCATCTACTGGACGCTCTCCATCATGCTGGAGTTGGTTCAACACCGGCTGGAGGTCCGCTTCGGTCGCGCCTATGGCGCGCGCAAATCCTGAAGGAGGCAAGGCCTTGACTGCGGAGTTCACGCTACTCGACGGCGGCATGGGCCGCCTGCTCGAACGCCTCGGCGCTCCGTTCCGTCTGCCCGAGTGGTCGGCGCTGTCGCTGATCGAGGCCCCGCATTACGTGAGCGCCGCCCACCGCGCCTACGTCGAGGCGGGAGCGGACATTATCACAACCAACTCGTACGGTCTCGTGCCGCACATGATCGGCGACGAGCGCTTCTGGCGCGACGCCCGCGCGCTCGCCGACCGGGCCGGCGCCATCGCGCGCGAGGTCGCCGACGCGGCGGGTCGGGGCGTGCGCGTCGCCGGCTCGCTGCCGCCCCTGTTCGAGAGCTATCGCCCGCAGTTGTTTGTCGCCGACGAGGCGCCGCGAAGGCTAGCGGAACTTGTCGCCGGCCTCGCGCCGCATGTCGATCTCTGGTTGATCGAGACGCAAAGCTCTACGCGCGAAGCGCTGACGGCGCTGGCGGCGGTCGCCGGGCACGGCAAGCCGGTCTACGTCTCCTACACGCTGCGCGACGAGGATGGCAGACGCGGCCCGCCGGAGTTGCGCTCCGGCGAACCCGTCAGCGAAGCGGCGGCGACGACCTTGGCGAACGGCGCCGACGCGATCCTGTTCAACTGCAGCCAGCCGGAGGCGATGGGCGAGGCCGTGATCGCGGCGCGCGCGGTCATCGACGCGTCGGGACGACGCGACGTCGGCCTCGGCGTCTACGCCAACGCCTTTATGCCGGAGCCGCCATCGGATACGCCTTACGCCGGCATTTCGATCATGCGCGACGATCTCGATCCCGCCCATTATCTGCGATGGATTGAGCGCTGGCTCGCCGATGGCGCCGACATCGTGGGCGGCTGTTGCGGCATCGGCCCCGAGCACATCGAGGCGATTGCGCGATTGCGAACGCCCTCAGCGCCGGTCGAGCCCTCGCGCCACGGTGTCGCCTAGCCATTGCACGGCGGTGACGATGGCGATCAATATGACGACGACTTCGGCCATTACCGTGTTGTCGAAGCGCTGGTAGCCGAATTGCATGGCGAGGTCGCCGAGCCCGCCGGCGCCGACGGCGCCCGCCATCGCCGAGGCGTTGATCATCGAGACCACGGTCACCGTGAAGGCGCCGACGAGCGTCGGCAGGGATTCCGGCAGCAGCACCCACCAGAGAATCTGTCCGCGCGTCGCGCCCATCGCCCGCGCCGCTTCAACCAGACCGGACGGCACGTCGCGGACTCCGAGTTCGGCGAGACGCGCGAAGAACGGCGCGGAGGCGACCGTCAGCGGCACGATGGCCGCGCCGATGCCGATCGAGGTGCCGACGAGAAGCCGCGTCAGCGGAATGAGCGCGACCAGCAGGATGATGAACGGCGTCGAGCGGATCGCGTTGACGACCGCCGCAAGCGGCGCGTTCAGCCAGCGCGCGGCGAGCACTCCTCCCGGCGCCGTCGCCGCCAGCAGCAGCCCGAGTGGCAAGCCGATGACGAACGCCAGCGCCGCGGAGGCGGCGATCATCAGCGCCGTCTCCTTCAGCGCGATGACGAACAGATCAAACAGGCTCCCGGGCATCCGCAACCTCTCCCGTCATTTCGACCTCGGCGGCGAGCGGGCGTAACCGGGCGAGTGCGGCTTGGGGATCGCCGAGCCGCCAACGCTCTGTCGCCACGATGAGGCGGCCCTGCGCGCGACCCTGCAAACGCCCGACCCCACTTTGCAACAGGCGCGCTCCCGGTCCCAAGGCTTGCGCAATCGCGAACAAATCCGGTTCCGCCGCATCGACGCCATCGAACGTCAAACGAAAGACGATTTGACCGGCTTCAGGCTCAAAGCTCGTCGCGTCGCCTGCCTCGGCGATCAAATGGCGCGTGGCCTCCTGTTCAGGCCGCCCGAACACGCGCCAGACCGGGCCGATCTCGACCAACCGGCCATTGTCGAGCACCCCGACGCGGTCGGCTATGGCGCGAATGACCTCCATCTCGTGAGTGATGAGGACGGTCGTGAGGCCGAACCGGCGGTTGATGTCGCGTATCAGGCCAAGAATGGAGCGTGTCGTCTCCGGGTCGAGCGCCGACGTCGCTTCGTCCGATAGCAGCAGTTCGGGATCGCTGACGAGCGCGCGCGCGATGCCGGCGCGCTGCTTCTGCCCGCCCGAGAGCTTGGCCGGGTACGCGTCGGCCTTGTCGGCGAGGCCGACGAGTTCGAGCGCCTCGTCAGCGCGGGCGCGCGCCGCGCGTTTGGACTGGCCCGCGAGCCGGAGCGGCAAGGCGACATTGTCGCGCACGCTGCGCGACGACATCAGGTTAAAGCCCTGGAAGATCATGCCGACTTTGCGCCGCAGCGCGACGAGACCGGACTCGTCGAGACGCTGAACCTCCGCCCCGTCGACGACGACGCGGCCCTCGTCCGGCTGGTCGAGCCCGTTGATCATGCGCAGCAGCGTCGACTTGCCGGCCCCGCTGCGGCCGATTATGCCAAAGATCTCGCCGCGCGCCACGCGGAACGACACGTCGTCGAGCGCCCTCACGCCGGCCCCGCCGCGCGTGGCGAAGCGCCGCGACACGCGCTCGAAGGCAACGAGCGGCGCGTCGCCCGGGGTATGCGAGCCGTGCATCGCCTTCACCAGGCCGGAACGATGAGGTCGCCGAATTTCTCGGTCAGCACCTGTTTGACCTTCGGCGAGGTCTGATAGATGCCGACAAATTTCTTGACCAGATCGATCTTCGGACTGCCTGGCTTTACGACGAATTGCAGCGCATAGCGGTCCTGGATCGGGTCGAACAGGAGCGCCGAATGCGGATCGGCGCCATAGGCTTTGAGCAGATGCGCGTAGCCCTCGGCGAGGTCAACGTCGTCGAGCGTGCGCGGCAACTGTTGCGCGACGACCTGAACAATCTTCAGGTGGCGCGGGTTTTCGACGATGTCGAGAACGCTGGCCTTGAAGTCGAGATCGGGTTTGAGCTTGATGAGGCCCGCGCGCTCCAGCAGCACCAAGCCGCGCCCGGCGTTGACGGGATCGTTGGCGATCGCAACCGTCGCGCCGTCGGGAATCTCGGCGAAGGATTTGTATTTCTTGGAATAGAGGCCGAGCTTCGACGACGTGCCGACGCCGATGGACACGAGGTTCGTGCCGCGCGCCGCGTTGGCGTTGGCCAGGAAGGGAATGTGCTGGTAGTAGTTGACGTCGATGTCGCCGTTAGCCAAGGCAACGTTGGGCGTGATCCAATCGCTGAACTCGACGATCCTCACGTCGAGACCCTGCGCCTTCGCCTCTTCGACGGCGACGTGCACGGGATCGGCCAGCGGTCCCGGCGACGCCAAGCCAAGCGTTATGGACTCCTCGGCGCGGGCGGGCGCTGCCTGCCACAGCAGCAAAGCGAAGGCGGCGGCGACGAACTCTCGGCGGCTTGGCATGGCATTCCCCAGGTTGCCGGCGTTTCTAGTTTACAAAAAAGATCATTTCAATATAATTTTGCGGGACGCTTGTGAAAGGACGAACGGTTGACCGGCGCGAAACGTGAGATCGGCTTCAACGCCTTCGAGATGAACTGCGTCGCGCACCAATCGCCGGGCCTGTGGCGGCATCCGCGCGACCGCTCGCGCGATTACAACCGCCTCAGCCCCTGGCTCGAACTCGCGCGCACGTTGGAGCGCGGCCTGTTCGACGGCGTGTTCCTCGCCGATGTCCTCGGCGTCTACGACGTCTATGGCGGCGACGCGCGCGCAGCCCTGCGTAGCGCGGCGCAGGTTCCCGTCAACGATCCGCTGCTGCTCGTGCCGGCCATGGCGTCGGTCACGCGCCATCTCGGCTTCGGCGTCACCGCGAACCTGAGCTACGAGCCGCCCCACCCCTTCGCCCGGCGCATGTCGACGCTCGACCATCTGACCGAGGGTCGGATCGGTTGGAACATCGTGACCGGCTATCTCGATAGCGCCGCCCGCGCCGCCGGCCGAGACAAGCAGACCGCGCATGACGACCGCTACGACCTGGCGGAGGAGTATCTGGCGCTGCTTTACAAACTGTGGGAGCATAGCTGGGACGACGACGCCGTCGTCGCCGACCGCGAGCGCGGACTCTTCGCCGATCCCGACCGCGTACGCGCCGTGCGCCACGACGGGCCGCATTTCAAGCTCGACGCGATCCATCTCAGCGAACCTTCGCCGCAACGCACGCCGGTGCTTTATCAGGCTGGCACATCGCCGGCGGGCCGCGTCTTCGCGGGCCGCCACGCCGAATGCGTGTTCGTCTCCGGCCCGAGCGCTGCAGTGCTGAAGCCGCGGGTGGCGGCGGTTCGCGCCGCGACCGTGGAAGCCGGACGGCAGCCGGACGGCGTGAAGATCTACGCGCTCGCCACAATTGTGACCGGCGCGACGGCGCAAGAGGCGCACGCGAAACATGCCGACTACAAGACTTACGCTGACGTCGAGGGCGCGCTGGCGTTGTTGTCCGGCTGGACCGGTGTGGATTTCTCCCGGCTCGACCGCGACGCCATCATTGCGCATGTCGAGAACGACGCCGGCCGCACGGCGTTAGAGAACATCACGCGAGCCGATCCGTCGCGGCGCTGGACGGTGCGCGAGGCCGCCGAGCACGTGGCGCTCGGCGGCATCGGCCCGGTCTTCGTCGGCGACGCGAGCGCGGTTGCCGACCAACTGGAAGCTTTCGCGGAGACAACCGATATCGACGGCTTCAATCTGGCTTTCGCGGTGCGGCCGGAGACCATGGTCGACGTCGTCGACCACGTCGTGCCGGAGCTGCAGCGCCGTGGCCGCTACCGGACGGCTTATGCCGAGGGCGCCTTGCGCCACAAGTTGTTCGCAAGCGGCCCGAAGTTGAGCGCGCCGCATCCGGGAGCGATCTATCGAGCGCGCTGAAGCCGCTCAGTCCAGCTTCAGGAGCCGTGCGGTGTTTGCGGAAAAAAGCTTGTCGAGCACGTCATCGCGAAACCCCAGCCGCTCGTAGTCCTCGACCGATTGCCGCATCGCGCGGAACGGATAGGACGAGCCGAACGCGATCTGATCGGCGAGCGCGCCGTTTGCCGCCTCGACATAGAAGCGGCCGCCGGGTTGGAAGATATACATGTCGGGCACGAGCGTGACGTTGGCGTAGCGAAACGCCACGCCGATTATCTCGTCGACGCGCGGCCAAGCCCCGTGATGCACGACGATGGCGAGCTTCGGGAACCGGCGCGCGACGCGGCCGATGGCCGAGGGATCGTTGAGGGCGAGGTCGGGCGTGGTCGGCCCGGTCATCAGGAAAACCGGCGTCTCCCAGTCCTGCAACGCCTCGTAGACCGGCCACAGCAGCGGATCGTCGAAGGCGCGCGCGGGCGAGCCGAAACCGGGCTCCAGATTGATCGCCTTCAGGCCGAGCTTACGCACCGCCCGTTCCGCCTCCGCGACCGCCGCGCGGCCGAGCCGATCGGGATCGACGGAGCCGACGCCGACGAGTTCGGGATGGCGCGAGACGAGCGCGCGGATCTCGTCGTTGTCGTTGCGGATGCCCGGCGTATCGCGGCCGATCACGGTCGCCGCGGCGATCCCCGCCTCGCGGATTTCCTCGATGTACCCCGCCTCCGTCTGCGAGCGCGCAAAATGCTCGACGTCGCGCGATCCGGTACGGCCGTTGAGCCAGCGCGCGGTTTCGAACTCCGGCGTTCCGCGGCGCGCGCCGTAGAAATCGTGGAGAAAGGCGGGGCGGTTGCGGATATCGACAATTCGGCAGCTCATGACGTTCCATATCCGGAAACAGTTGACAATTGCAATAGACTTTATAGATTGTTAGCGTGGCCTATATGCGAATGAGTTGAAATGACGCCTCCCGAAAAGATCAGCGCGCTGTGGTTCCTGCCGACCTTCGGCGACGGCCGCTATCTCGGTTCGCCGGATTCGGCGCGCGCCGGGGATTTCGGCTATCTCAAGCAGATCGCGCTCGCCTCTGACGCGCTCGGCTTCGAGGGCGTGCTAATCCCGACCGGACGCGCGTGCGAGGATTCCTGGCTTCTCGCCTCGGCGCTCGCGCCGTTCACCGAGCGGCTGAAGTTCCTCGTCGCCGTCCGGCCGGGGGTGCTCTCCCCGACGCAGGCCGCCCGCATGACGGCGACGCTCGACCGGCTGTCGAACGGCCGCGTTCTCATCAACGTCGTCTCCGGCGGCGATCCGCAGGAGAACCGCGGCGACGGCCTGTTCTGGGATCACGCCGAACGCTACCGCGCGGCCGAAGAGTTCCTGAACGTCTACAAGCGCATCCTCGCCGGCGAGGCGGTCACATTTGCGGGCGACCACATCAAGGTCGAGGACGCCCGCGTCTCGTTCCCGCCGGTGCAGCGTCCGCATCCGCCGCTCTATTTCGGCGGCTCCTCGGAGGCGGCGCACGAGGTCGGCGCCCGCACCATCGACAAATACCTGAGCTGGGGCGAGCCGCCGCAGGCGGTCGCCGCCAAATTCGCCGACGTCCGCCAGCGCGCCGAGAAGGCCGGGCGCAAAGTCACGCTCGGCGTGCGGCTGCATCTGATCGTGCGCGAAACGACAGAGGCCGCCTGGGCCGCCGCCAACCGCCTGATCGAGAAGCTCGACGACGCCACCATCGCCAAAGCGCAGGCGGTGTTCGCGCGCATGGATTCCGTCGGCCAGCAGCGCATGAGCGCGCTGCACGGCGGAAGGCGGGACAGACTGGAAGTGTCTCCCAACCTCTGGGCCGGCGTGGGACTGGTGCGCGGCGGGGCCGGCACGGCGCTCGTCGGCGATCCCGACACCGTCGCCGAGCGCATCGACGAGTACCGGCGCATCGGCGCGGACACGTTCATCTTCTCGGGCTATCCTCATCTGGAGGAAGCCTATCGCGTCGCCGAACTGCTGTTCCCGAAACTGCCGCTCAAGAACGCCGTCGGCGCCTCCGAGCGCGTCGTCAACACCGGGCCGTTCGGCGAGATCCTGGCCGGCTCGCGGCCATGAGCGACGCGCGTTTGACCGTCGCCATCGTCGGCGGCGGCTTCAGTGGCGGAGCGGTCGCCTTCCACCTCGCCCGCGCCGGCCGCCAAGCGGACATCTGCGTGTTCGAGCCCCGCGCGCGGCTCGGCGGCGGCCTCGCCTATGGCGGCAATGATCCCATTCACCGCGTCAACGTGTCTGCCGCCCGCATGTCGTTGCTGCCAGACGACAGCGATCACTTCGCGCGCTGGCTTGCGGCATCGGGAGTTCTCGCCGATGACCCCGAAGCCTTCGCGGGGGGCGAAGCCTTTCCGCGGCGACGCGAATTCGGCCGCTATGTCGCCGAGACCTTGAGTCCGTATCTCGCCGCCGGCGCCATCCGTCACGTGCGCGAAAAGGTCGTGTCCCTGCACAAGAGCGCTGACGGCTGGCGCCTGCGCACAGCGACCGGCCGGTCGTTTGCAGCCGACATCGTTGCCCTGGCGACCACCCACCCCGCTTCGGCCCTGCCGCCGCAACTCGCCGCCCTGCGCGGCGAGCACGGTCTCGTCGCCGATCCGCTCCTCGACAATGTCGTCGCCGATTTCGGCGCGGACGAGCGCGTGCTGATCATCGGGGCCGGCCTCACGGCGGCCGATCTCGTGGCCGCCCTCGACGCGCGGGATCATCGCGCCGCCATCACGCTGATCTCGCGCCGAGGACTGCGCGCGCGCGGCCGTTCGCTGATCCCCCATGCTCCCGAGGGCGATTTCCTCGATCCGCCCGCCCGGACGGCGACCGCGCTGCTGCGCAGGGTGCGCGCGGCGATTGACGCCGCCAACGCCGCGGGGCGCAGCTGGCAACCCGTCATCGAGGGCGTGCGCAACCAGGGGCAGGACATCTGGCGCGCGCTGGATCCGCAGGCGCGCCAGCGCGTCGTTCGTCACCTGCGGCCGTTCTGGGACGCGCACCGCTTCCGCGCCGCGCCGCAGATCGAGGCAATCGTGCAGCGAAAGCTGGAGAACCGGACCCTGGACCTGAAACGCGCCCGACTGGGCGCCGTAAACCGCGCCGGAACCGGCTATGACGTCGAACTGCGCGACCTGCGGCGAGGGATTTCCGAGACGCGGAGCTTCGAGCGCATCGTCGTCGCGACCGGGCCGAACCACCGCGACGTGCTGACAAGCCAACCTTTCCTAGCCCAACTCGCAGGAGCCGGCGCGGTAGCGCTCGACCCGACCGGATTGGGCCTGTGGACCTCGCGCCGAGGCGAGGCCATCGGGACGGATGGCGCCGTCGATCCGACCCTGTTCGTGGCCGGACCCCTCGCGCGCGGAACCTTCGGCGAGTTGATGGGACTGCCGCAGGTCTCCGCCTACGCGCAGTTCATCGCCGAACAGGTCTCCGCAGCGTTGTACGACGTCAGGCGGAACGCTGCGGCGCCGGTTGTGTGATGGGACCTCAGGCGCTCGCGCTGACGGCCGTCGTGTAGATCTTTTCCAGCAGGGTCAGCGCACCCCTGTAACCGATGTAGGATCGGTTCAACACGACCTCGTAGGAGGCCGGGAACCCTACCTCGACGACGGCGCCCTTCAGCTCCTTGGCGAGGTCCCGCTCCCAGGTCGTGCCGAACAGGATCGGCGGCTTATGGCCAAAATCGGTGGCGCGTAAGAGTTGGTGGATCGTGTAGCTGTCCTCCTCGAAACCGACGTCGACCGAGACGTCATGCGCGATGGCGTGGAACTGGTCGCGGATCAGATCGCGCGCCTCCTCCGGCGGGTTCTCGGTCACGATGACGCGCGCGGGAATGAGCCCAAGTTGATTGACCAGGAAGCGGGTCAGTCCCAGCGCATAGGCCGAGTCGCCGATGACGGCGAAGCGCGCCGGCAGGCCCCACCAATACTCGGAATAGAAGTCCGTGAAATCCTCGATATATTTGTAGTAGCGGGTCTCCTCGTCGGCTATGAAGGCGTCGAGCTTCTGTTTAGCCTTGCCTTTGTCGAGCCCCGCGAAGGAAGCCACGCGGCGCAGGAAGGCGTTGGTCTCGCCGGAACCGATCGGCAAGCCCGGCGTATGCAGGAACGGCTGGCCGTATTTGGCTTCCAGATGACGCGCCGTTTCGAGACCAAGCCAGGGACCGATCACCAGATTAAATTGTGCGCTCGGTATCGCCTTCCATTCACTGACGCCGGCGGACTCGGGGCCGAAGAGAATGTTGACCTTGAGGCCGATGCCCGTCAGCACGCGCTTGAGTTCGGCGAGGTCGCCGCGCCAGAACGTGTTGTGATAAGGCAGCAGCGACCAGACATTTACCGACCCCTTGACGCGCTTGCCGTCGTATTCGCCGACCAACTGGTCGATGATCGCGCGCGTCACCCTTTCGTGGCCAGTAAAGTTGTTGCCGTGAAAACCGCCGGTCTCGGCGAACACGACGGGCGCCCCTTGTTGTTGAAACGGCTTGACCGCTGCGGCGACATCGTCGCCGACGAGATCCGGGATGCAGCCGGTCAGCACGACGAACAGATCGGCGTCCAACACCTTGAGCGTCGCGTCAATCAGTTCCGTGAGCCGATCGGCGCCGCCGAACACGACCTCGCGCTCGGAGGCGTTGGTGCTTGGCGCCACCGCCCCGCCGCCGTATCCGCCGCCCTGAAAGCCGTTGTAGAACGCGAGATTCATGAACTGCTTGTCGGAGCAGCCGGGACCGCAGTGGTTGACGGGAACGGCGCGCGGGATCGCCGCCACGCTCTGCATCGCCCCGATCGCGCAGCCATAGCGAATCTGCTCGATCGAGTGGGTCTTGGCGGCGAGCGGCGGCGGCGCCGCCGCCGCGAGTTTGGGTTCGTGGGCAGTCATTGAATATCTCCGCTCATTTGGCTGTTACGCGGCGAACGGAGGACGAAAGTGGAGTCGGCTTCCGGCGCGCCGCCTGGGCGGCCTGCTTCTCCTTGGCCAGCACGAACGGGTCCGTCTGTTCGAGCCACCATTTGCGGTAGGGAAGCCGGGTGTGGGCGGCGAGATCCTGGTGAAACTTACTGTGGGCGAGCACATCGAGGATCGACTCTCCCAGGTTGACAATTCCCTGATAGCCAACCACGTGATGCTCGTCGCCGAGCGGGATGGCGGGAATACCGAGCCGAGCCGCGAGCGGCGCCAAGCCATTGTGGCGGATGATGATAAAATCCGGCTTGATCTTCTGGAGGAGCGCGTAGAATTGGTACTGCTGACGGTTGCCGACGGTGAATTGCGGCACGTCGCCATAAGTGTCCAGCATATGCGAAAGCGTATCTTGCCTCGGGTCCTGGCTGTCGTAGACGGGGTCGTGGTGAAACACCAACGAGCCCTCAACCTCGACTCCAAGCTCGCGCAGAATGCCAATCAGGCCATGCGCATAAGCGGACCCTGTGGACACATAACCCTTCTTGCCCTTGAGCAGCTTGCGCAACTCGGCGAGCCGCGGCTGAATTCGCGCGCGCTCTCGGGAGATATAGGCCTCGGCCTTCTCCTCGCGATTCGTCTGCTTGGCGATCGCCCTCAACCAGGCGTCGGTTCCGGCGAAGCCATAGGGAAGCGGCGCCTTGATCTCCGGCACGCCGAACTCCTGCTCCAAGGCGGCGCTCAAATAGGAACCGAGGGTGTAGCAGAACGTCACAGTCGCTGCGGCCTCGGACAATTGCGCGAGCTCGTCCACAGTGGCGAGGTCGACCACGTAATTGACCCTCAGCCCCAGCTCCGCCAACATCGGCGTGAACACGTCGCCGCCCCAGAGATTGATGACGTTGACGAGATCCTCCTGCTTCTTCGGCGGATTCTTGCGCACGATCTGGCGCAAGATGCCGTGCTGAGTGGCGTCGAAGCCGGTGCTCCAATGCTTGGACTTGAAACCCTCGCAATGCAGCGGGATGACGGGCACGCCGATCTCGGCTTCCAGCGCGGAGGCGACGCCGTCGATGTCGTCGCCGATAATGGCCGTCGAGCAGGAATTTGCGATGAAGATCGCTTTGGGGTGGTGGCGCTCCCAGGCGTCGCGTATCGTGCGCTCCAACTTCGCGGCGCCGCCGAACACCATGTCTTTCTCAGCAAGGTTGGTGCTGATCAGGTGCAGGCTTTGAACCGGCAGTCCGCGCATCGCCAAGCCGTTGCGGTAAATCGAGTTGAAGACGACCTGACCGGCTCCGCAGCCGATCGGCGAGTGTTGGATCAGCACGGCGTCGCGCACATTGCCGGCCTGGCATTCGACCATCTGCTCGCTGCATACCGAGCCTTGCGTGAATGGGCTCTGCAACTCGCAGACGCGGCGGGCCTTCGAGCCACACCCGCCGCCGCGGGCATAACAGGATTCGGCGGCGAGGTCCGAAGCTCGGCCTTCCCAACCGATGACAGTGCCAAGACGCTGTTCGCGACTCTCGACAACCGGAGTTCTCAAGTTGATGGGCATGGAACGGCTCCTTCTCGCCTATGACGCCAGACGCTGATTGTTCTTTTCGACCGCAATCAGGGCGTCGGCCCAGCCTGCAGACCAGTCTCGTAGCTCCTGCTGCTCGAGAGGCGTGGGAACTTTCGATTCGGTGTGCTCGGCGACGCGGCGGGCTAGCCGGCGATAGACGGCCGCCTGCTCCGATTTCGGCGCCGCTTCGATGGTGGTCTTACCCTGCAACTCGGCCTGGGTGACGGCGAGCGAGCGCGGAATATACTCGACCACCTGGGTGTCGGTGCGAGCGACGAAATCGTCGAGGATCTGGCGGTGGAAGTCGGTGTTGATTGAGTTTGCGATGACGCCGCCAAGCAAGGCGCCGCCCTTGTTCGAGTAGGCCTGTATGCCCTTGAACAGATTGTTGGCGGCATAGATCGCCATGAAGTCGGATGAGGACACGGTAAACACGTGTTCGGCTATGCCTTCGCGCACCGGTACGGCGAATCCGCCGCAGACGACGTCGCCGAGCACGTCGTAGATGACGACGTCGAGGTCGAGCTCCTCGTACACATTCTGCTGTTTGAGCAATTGCACGGCGGAAATGATGCCGCGCCCGGCGCAGCCGACGCCAGGCTGCGGTCCGCCCGCCTCGACGCAATAGATGCCGCCGAACCCTTCGAAAATGGCGTCGTAGGCGTCGACGCGGGAGCTGACGCGCAGCAACTCGAGCACCGAAGGAATATACTCGCCGCCGCGCAGCGTGTTGGTCGAGTCCGCCTTCGGGTCGCAACCGAATTGCATGACCTTATAGCCCGCGTCGGCAAGCGCCGCGCTGATATTGGACGTGGTTGTCGACTTTCCTATACCGCCCTTGCCGTAGATAGCAATCTGCTTGATGTTCTTTGCCATTGGCGAGACACTCCTTCGAACTGAGAGCGGACTCTACGTCGCGCAAGGAATATCGCCTCGGCCCGAGGCGACCAGAGGGGCAGCGACGCCGATTGCCGGCGCAGACCAGCTATTGAGTACGGCGGCAACGTCCAATTGACTGTCTGTTGCGCGACCAGGGCGGACGCAATTCCAATTGACCGGAATCGGAGAGCGCGAACATCCTGGGATCTCCTCACGTCCGCGATCGGATCGCGTTGCGATCCTCCAGCGTCGGAAAACTACGCCCGCTCCATGTGCCTTGTCAATAAAATTGATAACTTTGCTAGGCGAAGGCGCCGCGGCGAACGGTCGCTGTTTCGGGCACGCACCGCCGACGTCTGCCCGCGGCCACGTTGGGCGCCATCCAAGAAGCAATACCAACAGATATATAAAATCGATAGACAAGAGCAAAAACACTTGACGAGGTCGTGATGCTTCACATATCGGTGGCGGCAAGAGCGCCGACCCGTCGGATGCTCGAATGGCAGTTCATCAGGGGAAAGAGGCATGAGTTTTCGTCCATTGCATGACCGCGTCGTGCTCCGGCGCGTGGAGGGCGAGGAAAAGACCAAGGGCGGCATCATTATTCCCGACACCGCCAAAGAGAAGCCGCAGGAGGGCGAAGTGGTCGCCGTCGGACCCGGCGCGCGCGACGAGAGCGGCAAATTGCAGGCGCTCGACGTGAAGGCGGGG
>Ga0302319_10013918_pt1 | contig 15051 bp, 14 predicted proteins | sample Bog_T0_2_FD_203319 | JGI IMG/M metagenome (GOLD analysis project Ga0302319, IMG submission 203319) | Peat permafrost microbial communities from Stordalen Mire near Abisko, Sweden - Bog_T0_2 | ecosystem: Environmental > Terrestrial > Soil > Wetlands > Peat | place: Sweden: Abisko, Stordalen Mire... | reverse complement strand
GTCTGCGCCGTCTGCGCCGTGTTGACCTGTTCGGACTGGGTGCCGATCCCGGTGATCAGCCCGCCAGTGGCACTGCCGACGCTGACGGTACCGTTCGCGAGCACGCCGGTGTTCTCCCCGGCGGCGCTCGCCAGGGCATTGCGGTTGTCGCCGGTTCCGGCGGCATTGCCCTGCACGGTGAAAACGTCGCCGTTCGCCGGTACGCCGCTGATCTGGACTTGCCAGCCGTTCAGATTGATGTTGCCGCCCGATGTGTACGCCACCGCGGGGCCTGTGCCGTCGACCTGGTATGAGGTCGGGCTCGTGAAATTGAGGGTGGTGGCGGTGAGGACATTCGCATTGGCGGGATTCGTCACCGTGCCGCTGCTGATCGTGGCGTTGCCCGTATTGTTGCCGGCGGCCGAAGTCGCGATTGCGCCGGCCGCGGCGATCTGCGACGTGTTTTTCAGAACGAGGCTGAAGGACGCGGCGGCCTGCGCGGTCGGTTGAACGAGGAATTGGTCGCCGCTCTTGGGCGCGCCGCTGATGACGATCGACAAGCCGGCGGCCGTCAAGGGATTGGCCGAGGTCCCGGTTCCCGTGAACGGCACATTGCCGCCCGTGGTTTGGTCGGTGAGGCTGTAGGCCCCGTTCTGGTAAGACAAAAGATAATTGTCCGGGGTGAGCGCGCCCACGCTGCCGATGCTCGCCGCGACCGTGGCCGTCCCGGTATTCTGGCTGGAGGGCGTCGCCACCGGCGCCGCGACCGAAAACAGGTTGGCGCCGAATTGGCCGTTGAGGTCGAGGCCGGTGTTTTGCTGGGTATTGGCCGACGTGGAGAGGGCGACCGCGAGCTGCCCCAGCTGGTTCAGGGCCGGGTTGATGGCTTGCGTGCGTGCCGCGAGCAACCCACCGAGATCCCCCGACGTGAGGGAATTGCTGATGATGTTGCCGGGGCTGGTGGCCGTCGAAATCTCGAGCTGAGAGGCGTTGAACGGGTTGGGCGTGGTGGTCAAAGTCGTCGTGATTGCCTGCAAAACCAGCGGCTGGCCGTTGCCGATGAAGACATTCACGGCACCATTGCTGTCCGTCGTGGTGCTGATGCCGACCAGCTTCGACAAATTGGTCACGAGCTGGTCGCGCTGGTCGAGCAATTGATTCGGCGGTTGCCCATTGCCCTGCGCGGTGCCGACGACGATCTGCTGGTTGAGCGCCGAAATCGACTGGGCGGTGGTGTTGATCTGCTGGACATCCGCGGTGATGCGCGAATTCACGTCGGTGTTGAGCGCCTGCAACTGGTTGCTGGTCGACTGGAAGCTGCTGGCGACGCCCTGGGCCTGGCTGAGGAGCGCCTGGCGCGAGGCGGCGGAGGTCGGATTGTCGGCGACATTCGACCAGGCGCTGTAATAGCTCTGCAGCGCGGTGCTCAAGCCGCCGGCGGTCGTGCCAACGATGTTGTTGATCTGATTGGTGTAGTTCTGCAGGCCGTCGAGCTGGCCCAGGGCGCTTTGCGACGTGTTCAGCTGGTTTTCGGTGGCCTGATTGAAGGCGCGAGTAACTCCGACCACGTCCACGCCGTTGCCGATCGCGGTCTGCGAGCCGGATTCCGGCACCGCCGAAGTCAGCTCGATCGACTCGACCGCATAACCCGGCGTGTTGGCGTTCGCGACGTTGTTGCTCGTCACGGACAACGCCGTTTGGAACGCTTCCAGCGCCGATACGGTAATACCGAAAATATTCGACATGATTCTTCTCCGCGCGGCGACGCCGGCGCCGCGTGACGGCAACTCCCGGGTTGTCGGCCGCGGCGACGATTTCTAAAGCTTGGAGAGGCCCACTCGCACGGCCGATCGGAAGGTGGCGCTGTTCAGGACCTCGTTTAACTTATGCGAATACTCCGGATCGCTCGCGTAGCCGGCATTGCCGATGCCGGCCACATAGGCCTGAGCGCTTCCGCCCGCCGCCAGGGCCTCCCGATAGCGCGGAGAACTCGAAAGCAAGCCAATGAAATCGTTGACGCTTTCTTGCACGGAACCGTAAGCCCGGAAGGCCGCCCGATGCTGCGTTGCGATCCCACCGGCGACCTCGACCGTTGTTGCGGTGGCTTCCGCGCCGCTCCACCCGCCGCCGGCCTTGATCCCGAACAGGTTGAGACTGGAGGTCCCATCGGCCTTGGCAGGCATTCGCTGGCCCCAGCCGGTCTCGAGCGCCGCCTGTGCCAGCATCCCGAGCGGATCGACCCCAAGGGCCTGGGCGGCGCTGCGAATCGTGGGGAGCACCTCGCTCACGAACTTCGCGGCCTGCGCGGCGATGTCGGGGGCCGACGGCGCGACCGTGGCAGCCCGCGTGACCGGCGGCCGCAACGCACCGGGCACGGTGGTCGCAGGCGCGGCGGCCGGCTTGGCAGAGGCATGACCCATCTGGCGCGTCAAGGCCGTCCCCAGGCCCAATCCCTGATGCTGGCTCAGGGTGAGGGCGATCTGTTTGTCGAACATGTCCTGGTACATGCTCATTTCGTTGCTCGCCGGCGTCCCGCTGATCTCCGCGCTCGCCTCGCGCATGCTCTGCAGCATCATTTGCAGAAACAGCGCGTCGACCTGCTGGGCCACCGCGCGCAGAGCCTGCGGCGAGTTCGGATCCTTCTTGAGGGCGGCGAGACCGTTGATGTCGGTGTAAGTATTGGTGGCGGCCGTCGCACCCGAATCGAGGGGCAGTGCGGCCATGGCGGCCGCGGGCGATTGTAGCGGGGTCGTCATCAGATCACGATCAGCTCGGCCTGCAGGGCACCGGCCTCCCGCAGGGCTTCGAGAATCGCGACGAGATCGCCGGGGGCGGCGCCGACCTCGTTGACCGCGCGCACGATCTGGTCGAGATCGACGCCGGGCTTGAAGAGGAACATGTGATTGCTGCCTTGATCGACCTTGATCTGCGAATTGGTGACGACCTTGGTCTCGCCCACCTTGGCAAAGGGCGCCGGCTGGCTCACGGTCTGCTCCTCTTTGATCGTGACGGACAGTGAACCGTGCGACACGGCCGCGGGGGTCACGTGCACGTTGCTGCTGATCACCACCGTGCCGGTGCGTGAATTGATGATGACGCGCGCCGGCGCGTTCGCCGGTTCCACTTCGAGGTTCTCGATCTTGGAAAGAAACGCCACCCGCAGCGTGATCTCCTCGGGAGCATGCACGCGCACCGAACCGCCATCGATGATGCTCGCCGAGTCCACGCCGACACCCTTGTTCACGCTCTCGACCAGGCGCGTCGCCGTCGTGAAGTCGGGATCGTTCAGATTGAGGATGATCGAGTCGCCCTGGGCAAGCTGGGACGGCACCGCCCGCTCGACCGTGGCGCCGTTCGGAATGCGGCCCGAGCTCGGCACGTTCACCGTCAATTTCGACCCGTCGTTCGCCTCGACGCCGAAACCGCTGACGATGAGATTGCCCTGCGCGATTGCATAGATCTGGCCGTCGACTCCGTGCAGCGGCGTCACCAGGAGAGATCCGCCACGCAAACTCTTGGCATTGGCGATGGAGTTGACCGTGATGTCGATGGTCTGCCCGGGCTTGATGAACGCGGGCAGCACCGCGTGCACCGACACTGCCGCGACGTTCTTCAGCTGCATGGTGGTGCCGGCGGGCACCGTGACGCCGAGCTGCGCCAGCATGTTTTCGAGCGACTGCACCGTGAAGGGCGCCTGGCTGGTCTGGTCCCCCGTGCCGTTCAAACCCACCACCAGCCCATAGCCGATGAGCTGGTTGGTGCGCACACCCTGCACCTGGGCCATGTCCTTGATGCGCTCGGCGTGGGCCGCGCCGGCGAGGAACAGGGCAAGCGCCATCGCGCCGACAAAATAAGGAAAACGCATGGGCAGCGCCTCAGAACGGAGAAAATGGGGAATTGAAGAACCGGGCCAGCCAGCCCATCTGGTTCGAGGAGTTGACCACCCCCTTGCCGGAATAGCTGATCTTGGCATCGGCGATCTTGTCCGACGTGACGGTGTTGTCAGTTTGGATGTCCGCTTGCCGGACCACCCCCGAGATGCGGATGAATTCGTCGCCCTGGTTGAGTTTCAAGGTCTTGTCGCCCTGGACGACCAGGTTGCCGTTCGCCTGCACGTTGGTCACGGTGACGGTCAGGCTGCCGGCGAGGCTGTTGCTCTGGGTGCTCGAACCTTCGCCGTCGAAACTGTCGGCCCCGCTGAAGGCCGCGTTGCCGACCACCGGCACGCCCGCGTGCGTGATCGTGCGGCCGAGGATGGTCGCGCCCGTGTCCGCCGTCGACGTGGTCTTCGCCGTCTTGGTGACCGCGGCCTTGGAGGCATTCGTCGATTCTTTCAGAGTGATGGTCAACACGTCACCGATGCGCCGCGCCTTGATGTCGGCAAAGAGTTCCATCTGCTGGCCGGCCTGGTAGATCGCACCGTCCGTGCGCGGCGTCGGCGGCGGCAGCACGCGCGTCACCATGGGTTCCGGCTTGGGCTCCTTCGCCGGCAGCAGGCCGCACCCCGGCAGCGCGATGCAGGCGGTGAGCACGAGGCAGACGGACAGTACGCGCGAAGCGGGCCGCAGGACCGGCAACCCCGCCGCCGGGCCGGCGGCCGGCCGCGTGCGCATGGCCGCGCTCGCGTTGCAGCGGCTCATTGCAGGTTTGTCGTCAGGTACTGCAGCATGGCGTCGGTGGTCGTGATCGCCTTCGAGTTCATTTCATAGGCGCGTTGGCAGGTGATCATGTTGACGAGCTCCGTGACGGTGTTGACGTTCGACGTTTCGAGCGAGCCTTGCGCCACGCTGCCGAGGCCGTTGACCCCCGGTGAACCGACCGTCGGCGCGCCGCTCGAGCCGGACTCGATGACGAGGTTGTTGCCGGTCGGCTGCAGCCCCTCGACGTTGATGAAATTGGCGAGCTGGATCTGGCCCACGGTCGTCGGTTTGGTGTTGCCGGCGGTGGTGATCGACACCGTGCCGTCGTTGCCGATGGTGACCGACTGCGCGGTGGCGGGAATCGTGATCGCCGGCGATATCGGGTTGCCCGACGCCGTCACGACATTGCCCGTTTGGTCCATCGAGAACGAGCCGTCGCGCGTGTAGGCGATCGTGCCGTCCGGCAGCGTGACCTGGAAGAAGCCGAGGCCGGTGATCGACATGTCGAGACTGCCGCCGGTCTGCAGCACGCTGCCCTGCGCGTAGTTCTTGACGGTCTGTGCAATGCGCACGCCGGTGCCGAGCGTGAGGCCGGTCGAGTACTGCGTGGTCGAGCTGCTCTGCGCGCCGACCTGCTGCACGTTTTGATACATCAGATCCTGAAAGGCGGCCCGATCGGCCTTGAAGCCGGTGGTATTGGTATTCGCGAGATTGTTGGCGATCACGGACATCTGCGTATTTTGCGCATCGAGTCCGGTCTTCGCGGCCCATAGTGCGAGATTCATGGTGTGGTCCTGGATTGAGTGCTTGAGATCACGACGTCAGCATCAAGCGCTCGGCGCTTTGCTCGTCGGTGTCGGCGGAATTGATGCTCTTGATCTGAAATTCGTACTGGCGCTGCAGCTCGATCATGCTGACGAGCGACTGCGCCGCGTTGACGTTGCTCGATTCCAGCGTGCCGGAGCTCACCGCGACCGTCTCGTCGGTGGTCGCTTTCGCGCCGCCCTTGACGCGAAACAGGCCGTCCAAGCCCTTGACCAGCGAGCCGGTCGGCGGATTCACCAGCTTGATGCGGTCGACCGGCGACTGCGCCGCCGGAGAGAGGCCGAGCGGAATCGACGACACCGTGCCGTCGCCGCCGATGGTCACATGCGTGGACGGCGGGATGTTGACCGGCCCCGACTCGGAAAGCACCGCGAGTCCCGTGCCCGTCGTGAGATCGCCCTCGGGCGTCATGTGCAGATCCCCCGCCCGGGTATAGGCTTCCGTGCCGTCGGCCGCGCGCACCGCGATGAACCCCTTGCCGTTCACGGCGATGTCGAGCGGATTGCCCGTGCTCATGAGCACGCCGCTGGAGAAATCCGTGCCGGCGTCCGCCGCCACCGCGTTGACGCGGCTGGCGTAGCCCGGGCCGTAGATCGGCAGGCTCGAGAACGACACCGTGTCGGCGCGAAAGCCCACGGTGCTCGAATTCGCGATGTTCTGGTTGTTGACGGTCTGTGCCTGCATGATCTGCTTGGCGCCCGTCATCGCGACGTAGAGTCCACGGTCCATGATTTATCCGTTAATGCGTGATGTTGATGACGGTCTGCGACAGCTGATTGGCCGTCGTGATCACCTGGGCGTTCGCCTGGAAGGCGCGCTGCGCGGTGATCATGTTGACCAGTTCCGTCGTCAAGTCGACGTTGGAACTCTCCAGCGCGCCGGCTTGAATGTTGCCGAAGCCGGCGGAGCCGGCCGCTCCCTGCACCACATCGCCGGAGGAGAAGGTCTCCGACCAATTGGTGTTGCCGAGCTGCTTCAGGCCCTGGGGATTCGGAAAATTCGCGAGCGCAAGCTGCCCCAGTTCGGTCGAACGCCCGTTGGTGTAGACCGCCGAGACCACGCCGGTCGGGTCGATGGACACGTTGCTCAACTCGCCCGTGGCGTAACCGTTCTGGGTGATCGAGGTGACGCCGAACGTGCCGCCATACTGCGTGCTCTTGCTGAAGTCGAAGGTCATGGACATGGCCTGCGTGGCGCCGTCCGGCGGATTGAATCCGGCGAAGGTGAGCGCCCCGGCTGACGCCGGCGTCACGGCGCCGGCGGTGGAGAAGGGCAGCGTCTGTGTGCCGCCGACTTGGACGATCCCGCTGGGATTGGCGACCGTCGGGGCCGTGGTGACCGTCATGTTCACGTTCCAGACGGGCGGCGAGGCGGGGGTCGCGGGAGTGGTCGCCGAGAAGTACAGGGTCGCGGGATAGGCGTTGCCGAGCGAATCATAGATCGTCGTCGAGGTCGACTGGTTGTACGTGAGCGAATTGTTCGGATTGAACGGCGCCACCGTCGGCGGCGTCGTGTTCGCCGGGAGATTCAAGATCACCGAACCCGCGGTCGTCGTCAGGGGCGCGCTCTGCGCGGTCTGCAGGTTGAGGTTCGACAGCGCCCCGGTGTTGAAGCCGCCCTGGGTCAGGGGCGGATAGACCTGCAGCGCCTGGCCGGTGGCGGTGACCACGTTACCGGCCGAGTTCTCGGAGAACTCGCCGTTTCTCGTGTACTCGATGCCGTTCGCGTCCTTGACGGTGAAGAAGCCGTCGCCGCTGATCGCGAGGTCGAGGTTGGAACTCGTGGTGGTGATGTTGCCCTGGGAGAACTGCTGCGCGGTGGCGTCCAGCCGCACGCCCTCGCCGGCCTCCGCCGAATTGAGGTTCACGGCGCCGGCCGCGTACACGTCGGCGAACTCTGCGCGCGACGACTTGAAGCCGATGGTGTCGGCGTTGGCTACGTTGTTCGCCGTCGTGTCAAGGTCCGAACTCGCCGCCGTCAAGCCTGACAATGCAATGCTGAAAGATGACATCGAAGTGCTCCTGCTCTATTAATTGGAAATCTGTTCGACGCTGCTGAAAGGCACGCTGCCGAGACCGGCGATGTTCAGCGTGAGGCCGCTGCTCGCCGTGCCGTTGGCGCTGGTCGCGCTGCTGCCGGAACCCATCGTGACGCTGTCCACCGTGCCGTTCACGTAGGTGCCCACCGCGGTGCCGGAGGCCACGCCGTTGACTTGGGCGGTGAGGGTGTAGGTCCCGGAAGGCGCCTGGCCGCCGCTCCCGGTCGCGCCGTTCCAGGCAAAATTGGCGAGGCCCGCAGGTTGCGCGCCGAGGTTCAACTGCGCCACCAGGGCGCCGGCGGCGTCGGAGATGTTCAGCAACACCGAGGATGAGGTCTGCGGCACCTTCACGGCGCCGGTCACCGTGGCTCCGGTCGCCAGCGTGGCGGTCTTGCTGCTGACGAGCGCCTGGTGACCGAGCAGCGACGAGGCCTGCAGGGCCTGGCTCGACACCATCGAGTTCGACAGCGTCGAGAACGAGGTGTTCAGGCCGTTGATGCCCTGGACTTCGCTGAGCTGCGCCAGCTGGGTCAGGAAGTTGTTGCTGTCGACCGGGCTCGTCGGATCCTGGTTTTTCAGCTGCGCGAGCATCAGCGTGAGAAAATCCGTGCCGCCGAGCGTGGTGGCGCTGCCCGCGGCGGGGGTCGTGCTCGAACCCGTGCTCGAGCCCGTGCCGGCGGCGCCGCTCGTGCCCGTGGTGCCGTTGGTGCCCGTCCCCGCGGCGGCGCGCTGGACGGGTTGGATTGCATTGATGCCGTTGATGACCATGGATGTTTCCTAAGGGGCCTAGTGGCCCATCGAGATGACCTTGAGAAGCAGGTCGCGTGCGGTGTTGATGGCCTCGACGTTGGTCGCAAAGGAGCGGTTGGCCGAAATCATGTTGGTCATCTCCTCGATCGAATTGACGTTCGACGCGTAGAGATAACCGTCCTTGTTCGCCTGCGGATCGTCCGGTTGATAGCGCATCGCCGGCGGCGCGGCGCTTTCCACCACACCAAGGACGCGCACGCCGTAGCTCGCGTCCGCGCCGGCGGCGCTTGGGTCCGTGTCGTCCATCATGGCCTGGAACACCGGATGACGCGCCCGGTACACCTTGGTCGGATCGCCGCTGACGCTTTCCGCATTGGCGAGGTTGCTTGCCGTGGTATTGAGGCGGATGGTCTGGGCGTTGAGCGCGCTACCGGCCACGTTGAACACATTGAACAGCGACATCGTTCGACTCCTGACGCTCGGGGCTACTGGCCGGCGATGGCGAGCTGCATGCCCGCGATCTGGTGGTTGATGAACATCAAGCTCGCCTGGAACCGGACGTTGTTTTCCGAGAATGCGGCTTGCTCGACCGGCATCTCGACGGTGTTGCCGTCGAGCGATGCCTGGTAGGGATTGCGATACTTCAGTTCGGCCGGTATGGAATCGCCGCCGCCGAGCGTAATGTGTCCGGGCTGCGTCGCGGTCACCGGCAACGGGTTCTGCTGGTCGGTGCCGGAAAGCACGGCGCTGAAATCGATGTCGCGCGCCTTGTAGTTCGGCGTGTCGGCATTCGCGATGTTGGTCGCGAGGACGCCGAGGCGCTGGCCGTGCAGCAGCATCGCTTGCTCGTGGATTCCAAAAACATTTTCGAACATGAACGTGTCTCCTCGCAGGGAGACTAAGCAAGAGCTGTGCCAACGCCGGCCGGGGCCCCGGCGCCGAGAAACTGCCGGTTCCTGCGCCGCGACCGGCCTGAAGCCGGCGGTCGGCGCGGCAAGCTTTTGCCGCGTCCGGCGGAAACGCTTGCCACTACCGCTGCGCCCCGGGGCTCGGGCTGCCCACGGCCGGGCGCCGATGCGTGTGCGGGCGCGGCAGGATGGCACGCCGCTTGCTTCCCGCTCTATATGAGTGTGATGGCGCCAAAAATCCGTCGGTGGCTCGGGATGGCCCGAATTTCGCGCGGATTCGCCGCCGCCATGGCCGCTGCGATGGCCGGTGGGCTGGCGGTCGCTGCCGGCGTGGGCGTCGCTTATCAAGACGTGGCCCAGATCGAAGCCGCCGCCCGGGATGAGGCCGCCCGAGCCCTGCCGCCGCTGACGGCTCATCAACGCCTGCAAATCGGACCGCTGTCGCAGCACAGCCAGCTGCCGCGCTGCGACCAGGAAATTCGCGCGAGCGTCGCACCAGGTCCGAAGATGCGCGATCGGATACTCGTGGAGCTGCGCTGCCAGGGGCCGGTCAATTGGCACCTCTACATACCGGTGCGCATCCTCGGCACGACGGCAGCCGTGATTGCCGCGCGTTCACTGGTGGCGGGCACGGTCCTCACGGCGAAGGACGTGACGCTGGAGCAGCGCGACCTGGGCCAGACGCCGCCCGGCTATTTCGACGATGCCGCAGCCGTACTCGGACTGACGGCTGCGAGGTCGATACCGGGGGGCGCCATTCTCATCAATCAGCAATTACTGGGCAATCGCGCCATCCAGCGCGGCCAAACGGTCACTCTGATCGCCGACACGGGCGGGATGAGCGTGCGAATGGCCGGCCGTGCGCTCGCCGACGGCATGGTGAACCAGCGCATCCGCGTCGAGAACCTTTCATCCGGCAAGGTAGTCGAAGGGATTGCCCGTTCCGCGCAGGTCGTGGAAATTGTTTTGCAATGACCCTTCAGTGATGCTCATCACAGTCGATAATAACTTCGGCGCCGGACATAATGTAGCAGCGCTAAAGTTCATTCGAAACGCGACGATAACAGTGCATGGGCATTGCCCTAGGAGTGACTCAAGGTGCCGAACAAAATCAGTGGATACCAGGTTGCCGAACCGCTGGTTCCCGTCAAGGGATCGGGCGGAAACAGCACGGTTGCCGAAAAGTCTTCGGGCGAAGCCGCCGCCGCAGCGGCACCGGCCGCCGCCGGCTCCGACACCGTCACGCTGACCGGGCCGGCCGTCTTGCTGCAGAAGCTCGGCGAGGCCGTGGCGAAGACACCGGTGGTGGACGCCGCCAAGGTCGCCTCGATCAAGCAGGCCGTGAGCAACGGGACCTATCAGATCGATGCGTCCCGGGTGGCCGACAAGATCGTACAGTTCGAAAGCGGTTTGAAGTAGCCCCATGAAACCCGGCGCGCAGTCCCTGGAAGACATCCTCGATCGGGAGACCGAGTTGGCGCGCCGCCTGGCCGGCGTGCTCGCGGCAGAGCGAACCGCGCTGACCGGCAGGTCATCCAACGAGGTGCTGGCGCGCGGGAACGAGAAACGCGCGGTGCTCGAGTCGCTCGAGGCATTGGAGGCGCAGCGGCGCGATCTTTGCGCCGCTCTCGGCGTGGCGCTGCCGCCGGGATCCGGGAGCGAGAACGGCACACCGAATGAGGCAGTCGCCCTGCGGTGGCGCAATCTCATGATGTTGACGGCCGAATGCCGGACGGCCAATGAAGTCAATGGGAAGATCATCCACGTCCGCCAGGGCCAGATACGCCAGCTGCTCGACATCGTGCGCGGCGGATCCCCGGTGACGTACGGGCCGAAAGGCAAAACTTTGGCGTCGGCGCACAGAGCGCTGGCTCGGGCGTGACCTATGCTTGTACTCAGCCGCCGCGCTGACGAATCCATCGTAATCCAGCCCGCCGAAGGGGTGGATTCGAGCATGACTCTGGCCCAATTGTTTGCGAACGGGCCGATCCTGATCACCCTGCTCGGCGGCACAGGCCGGCGCGTGAAAATGGGCATCGAGGCCCCCGAACAGCTCGCCATTCGCCGCAAGGACGTCGCTTAGTAGCCTGTCGGACAGGCTCCAAGTTTACTTTGCGCGACGCCCGCCGCGATCCGTCTCGCAGCAATTCAACTCAGATTCGACATAAGGGTGGAAGCCCTCGCGAGAGGCTTCGCTAACGCCCAACTCCTGTGCATAATGGACGCTCCAAGCATGTCCCAAGGGAAAGATTCATGGAGCGCAGACTGCACACCCGACACCGCGCACGCACGACCGTCTACGTCGTGATGTCCGGGCGCAAGAGCCGGATCTGCAAGGCGAAGAATCTCAGCGCCAACGGCGTCTTCGTCGAGACCGAAAATCTCGGCCTGCGCAAGGGACAGCAGGTGCATCTCGCCTTTGCCATCAACTTGGGATTGGTGACGAAGATTCACCGCCGCACCGCCATCGTGGCGCACGTCACCCGCGGCGGCACCGGCCTCATGATGGAACAATTCGCCGGCCGCTGAGGCGATCGCCTGGCGGCGGCGGATTCCTCGCGGCGGCCGATTCCTCGCGGCGGCGGATTGCAGGTAAACTAGCGGCCACATGCCGCTAGACTCAAGCGCGCGCTCGGATGCCATCCGTATCCGCGGCGCCCGTCAGAACAACCTCAAAAATCTCGACCTCGATTTGCCGCTCAACGAGTTGATCGTGGTGACCGGCGTCAGCGGTTCGGGAAAGTCCTCGTTGGTCTTCGACACGCTGTATGCGGAAGGCCAGCGCCGCTACGTCGAGACGTTTTCGGCCTATGCCCGCCAGTTTCTCGACCGCATGGACAAGCCCATGGTCGACCGCATCGAGGGCATTCCGCCGGCGATCGCCATCGATCAAAACAACCCCGTGCGCACCTCACGTTCGACGGTCGGCACGATGACGGAGCTCAACGATCACCTCAAACTGCTGTTCGCGCGGGCGGCGACCCTGCACTGCCGCGGCTGCGGTGCACCCGTGCGGCGCGACACCCCCGAAAGCATCCGGCAGAGCCTCACCGACCGGGCACGGGCGGCCGGCGATCCGCGGCTGCTGATCACGTTCCCCGTGAGCATCCCGGCGAGCTTCCCCGAAACAGAGGTGCTCGCCCTGCTCGAACGTCAGGGCTACACCCGGATTCACGAGAAGCGCAACGGCACCCTGCAGGTGCTTCAGGATCGGCTGCGCCTGTCCGGCGCCGAACCCGCGCGGGTCGCCGAGGCCATCGAAGCCGCGTTGCGGGTGGGCCAGGGCCGGATCGACGTCTATCCCTTGGGGGAGGACGACGGCGCCCTGCCGCCCTGGCGCTTCTCGACCGCCCTGCATTGCCCGGACTGCGACATTGCCTACCGGGAATCGAACCCGAGCAGCTTCAGCTTCAATTCACCCCTCGGGGCTTGCGACGCCTGCCGGGGATTCGGCCGCAGCATCGGCGTCGACTTCGGGCTGGTCATTCCGGATGAATCCCTGACCCTGCGCGAGGGGGCCATCAAGCCGTGGCAAACCGCCTCGAATGCCGAGTGCCAGAGCGACCTGTTGCGCTTCGCGCGCAAACGCGGCATCCCCATCGACACGCCCTGGCGCGATCTCGCCGCCGCCGAGCGTGCGTGGGTGATCGACGGCGAAGGTCCGTGGAAAAAGAACGTCTGGTACGGTGTCCGCCGCTTCTTCGCGTGGCTCGAGACCAAGGCGTACAAGATGCACATCCGGGTGCTGTTGTCGCGCTACCGCTCGTACACCGAGTGCGGCGTGTGCCGCGGCGCCCGCCTCAAGCCGGATGCGCTGCTCTGGCGGATCGGCGATCCCGGCCTCGACATCCGCCAGATGATGCTGATGCCGATCGATCGGCTGCGGTCGTTTTTTGCGGCCCTGACTTTGCCGGCGCCCTTGGACGAGGCGACGAGCGTCCTGCTGCGCGAAATCCGCGCCCGTCTGCGCTATCTCACCGACGTCGGGCTCGGTTACCTGGATCTGGATCGCCAGTCGCGCACGCTCTCGGGAGGCGAGGTGCAGCGGATCAACCTCACGACCGCCCTCGGCACCTCGCTCGTCAACACCCTGTTCGTGCTCGACGAACCCTCGATCGGCCTGCACGCCCGCGACGTCGATCGGATCGTCGGCGTCATGCACCGGCTGCGCGATGCCGGCAACACCCTGGTCGTCGTCGAACACGATCCAAAGGTCATGCAGGCGGCCGACCGTGTCCTCGACATCGGGCCGGGCCCCGGAGAGCATGGCGGCCGCATCGTGTTCTACGGACCCGTCCAGGCGCTCGCGACCGCGCAGGGCTCACTCACCGCCGACTATCTTTACCGGCGCAAGCGCGTCGATACGGCCATCCCCGCGCCGGCCCTCGAGACACGACCGATGGCGACGGCCGCGGCGGGGGCCTTGCCGGCGCGCCGTGCCCTGCGGCTCGAAGGGGTCACCGAGCACAACCTGAAGAACATCGACGTCGAGATCCCGCTGGGGCGGCTGGTGTGCGTCACCGGGGTGAGCGGATCGGGTAAATCCACGCTGATCCACGATGTCCTGTATGCCGCGCTGCTGCGCGCGAAGGGCAGGCCGACGGAGGCCCCCGGCATGCATCGCGGCCTCACCGGCGCCGATGCGATCCACGAAGTGATCATGGTTGACCAGAGTCCGATCGGCCGCACGACGCGGTCGAATCCGGCGAGCTACGTGGGCGCCTTCGATACCGTGCGCACCCTGTTCGCAAGGCTCCCCGAGTCCCGGCAGCGCAAGTACACGGCGGGCACCTTCAGCTTCAATGCCGGCACCGGCCGCTGTCCGGTGTGCGGCGGCAACGGCTTCGAACACGTCGAGATGCAGTTTCTCTCCGACGTCTACCTGCGCTGTCCCGAATGCGACGGCAGGCGCTTCCGCGCCGAAGTCCTCGAGGTGAAGCTCGCGCGCGGCGATCACCCCACCGTCAGCATCGCCGACGTCCTCGATCTCACGGTATCGGCGGCGCTCGACTTTTTTGCCGATGACCGGGAGGTGTGTGCGCGGCTCGCACCGCTCGCGGAGGTGGGGCTCGGCTACCTGCGCCTGGGGCAGCCGGTTCCGACCCTCTCGGGCGGGGAAGCGCAGCGGCTGAAACTCGCCGCACATCTGGCGGAGCATCGTGCGGTGCGCAGCCAGGATGCCGGCGGGCACGGATCGTTGTTCCTGTTCGATGAACCGACCACGGGGCTGCATTTCGAGGACATCGCGAAATTGCTGCAGGCATTGCGGCGCCTGATCGAAGCGGGGCATTCCGTGCTCGTGATCGAGCACAACCTGGACGTGGTGCGGGCAGCCGACTGGCTCATCGACCTGGGGCCGGAGGGCGGCGATGCGGGCGGCGCGGTGGTGGGCACCGGCACGCCGCTCGAGCTCATGCAGAATGGCGCATCCCACACCGGCCGGGCGCTGCTCGCGGCCGAGGCGCCACCGGCGTTCGGGCCCGCCGTGCGGGATGCCGGCGTGCCGGCACAACGGTCGAACGCACCGGCCGAAATCGAGATCCACGGCGCGCGCGAGCACAATCTCAAGGACATCGATGTAAATTTCCGGCGCAACTGCTTCACGGTCGTCACCGGCGTGTCCGGCAGCGGCAAGAGCAGCCTGGCTTTCGACATCGTGTTTGCGGAGGGCCAGCGGCGCTACCTCGAATCCTTGAATGCCTATGCCCGGCAGTTCGTGCAGCCCGCCTCGCGACCCGACGTCGACGCCATTCTCGGCATTCCGCCGACAGTGGCCATCGAGCAGCGCACCAGCCGGGGCGGCCGCAAGAGCACCGTGGCAACGCTCACCGAGATCTATCATTTCCTGCGCCTGCTGTACGTCAAGCTCGGCACGCAGCACTGCCCCACCTGCCGCGTGCCCATCGAACCG
>Ga0302319_10013917_pt1 | contig 15051 bp, 10 predicted proteins | sample Bog_T0_2_FD_203319 | JGI IMG/M metagenome (GOLD analysis project Ga0302319, IMG submission 203319) | Peat permafrost microbial communities from Stordalen Mire near Abisko, Sweden - Bog_T0_2 | ecosystem: Environmental > Terrestrial > Soil > Wetlands > Peat | place: Sweden: Abisko, Stordalen Mire... | reverse complement strand
GCTAATCCGATCGCCGAGACTCGCGGTCGCTTGGCGCGTTGCGGGTGCGTTCATCGGGCTGATGGTGATCGGAGCGCTTCCATATCGTGTCTATTTATGGAAGTTCACCTTAAATATAGATGAAATTTGAGGTTTTGTCCCAGAATTATCGACTGATACGGAGATCAGTATTCCTCAACGGCTGCGTCCGTATTGGGTCATATATTAATGATATCTTGTGTCTGTCATTATAATGCATTGACTGCGACCATACGTCACCTCAACTCGGTGTGCCGCGTGACAATATTCGCTGCAGGGTCCTGCGATGCATTCTCAGGCGATGAGCCGCTTCGGTAATATGCCCTTCGCAGTCTTCAAGCACAGCCTGAATATGCTCCCATCGCACCAGCGCCGGGGTCAATGCGGCCAGCGGCGGATCGGGGCGCTCGCCGTCCGCGGCGAGCAGGGCCGCGACCAGATCGTCAGCGGGCGTCGGCTTGAGCAGGTAATCTGTCGCACCGCGTTTGACAGCGGCTACGGCGGTGGCGGTGTCTCCGTAACCGGACAGCATCAGCACCCGTGAGTCGGGCCTCAGACGATGCACCGTCTCACAAATCGACAGGCCCGATCCGTCTCTCAGATGCAGATCGAGGACCGCGAATGCGGGCGGCGCTTGATTCACCGAGGCCAGGGCGTCCGCGACGGAGGCGACGGCCGTGACCTCGAAGCCCTTCGCCCGCAGTTGCCGCGCCAACAAATTGCCCAAGATCTCGTCGTCCTCGACGAGCAACAGGGTTCGGTCAGGCAGGTCCGCGATAATCTGTTCGACTGCGCGGATCGAGCGCGCCATGACCGGCGGCCCATCGTGGAGCTCGGTTGGCGCTGTGGCGGGATCGGCCGACTTTTTCCGCCTGACGCCGGAACGGCCGCGCGTGGGCGCCCCGGCCCGTTGTACTTGAAGCGTCAGCAGCGCTTCTATGCCGGTGAACAGACTTTCCGCCGTCACTGGCTTGGCGATGAAAACGTCCGCTCCGGCGGCGAGCGCTTGGCGACGATGTTCGTTGGAGGTGTTGGCGGTGAGCATGGCGATAGGCGTGCGCGGCCGCCGTTCGAAGGTCTCGATCTGCCGGATTTGGCGGGTTGCGGTGAGCCCGTCCATGTTTGGCATCTGGATGTCCATCAGGATCAGATCGAACCGCTCGTCGCGAAACCGCTCCACGGCCTGAACGCCATCTTCCGCCATCGTCAGATTGGCGCCGATGGGTGACAGCAACAGATCGACGACCTTGCGGTTGACCGGATGGTCCTCGGCCAGAAGCACGCGTATCGGCTCCGCGCCGACGTCGATCTGCAGGGGCTCCTGAGCGGCATCTAGCAAATCCGGCGCGCGGCTGATCGGGACCACGAAGCGAAAGTGGCTACCCTTTCCAGGTATGGACGAAACAGTGAGTTCACCGCCCATCAAGCCAATCAACGACTTGCAGATCGCCAGCCCGACGCCCGCGCCGGAGTGGCGACGCAGAACGGTTTGATCCGCTTGCGAGAATGGTTCTAGCAAATTCGGAAAGGAGGCCACATCAAAGCCTATGCCGCTATCCTCGAATTCGATGTCCAGGCGGCAGGGATGAATTTCTTCTGGCGCCTCATCGACACGCACCCTGATCCGCACGGCGCCGGCCTCGGTGAACTTCACCGCGTTGGACGCAAAATTGGCGATAACCTGCCTTAGCCGTGCTGCGTCCCCACACAACAGGCCTCGCGCGCTTTCGGCGAATTCGACGGAAAATCCGATTCCCTTGTCGAGCGCCACCACGCCCATCAACTCGACGGCGGCGCGCACTTCCCTTTGCAGATCAAACGCCTGCGCATCGAGCTCGACGCGCCCGGCCGAGATCGTGGACAGGTCGAGGATATCGCTAAGGACCTGGGCCAAAGAGTTGCCTGCGCGCAAAATCAAATCGACCATCTCGTGCTGCTGAGCGGTCAGATCCGTCCGCGCCAGGGCGCTGGCGACACCGACCACGCCGTTCAGGGGCGTGCGGATTTCGTGGCTCATGTTCGCCACGAACTCGTCCTTGGCGCGCAAAGCCGCTTCGGTGGACGCCTGGGCTCCAGCGAGATCGGCCAAGGCATTGATGTGTCCGGTGACATCGAAACGGACCGCGGTGAAGAACTGAGACCGGCCATCTGCCCCCAAATGTGGGACAATCGTCGTGTCGACCCAATAAAGGCCGCCGTCCTTGCGACGATTACACAGGGTGCCGCGCCAAATCCCACCGCTCCGGATCGTTCGGTAAAGGTCCGCGAAAACCTCCGGGCCGTGAGTTCCGGAATTGACGATGCTATGCGTCGCCCCGATCAATTCCGCCCGGCTATATCCGCTGATCCGGCAGAACATCTCGTTGCAATGGACGATGCGTCCCGCCGCGTCGGTGATCGCGACGATGGCGGCTTCGTCCAGGCTCACCGAGATCAGCTGTGGGTTCGCGGCTTGCCAGGGCGCAAACACGTCGTTGGCGATCTCCGGCGCCGATCCTTTCGCGTCCAGAGGCGCCGCGTGGTTGGAGGCGGTCCCCCTGTGGGGTCGAACCGTGACAGATTCGTTCCTGGCCACAGCGAACTCCTTCTTCTCAGATGAGCGAATAAGTGCCGCACTCGTGGCTGTCGGGCATTGATATTCCGCAACAGCCCCATCTTAATTGAAAGATCGGAAACTGCCCTAACTTAAAGGAATTTCTCAAATAACCAGAAATATGGTATGTACGCTAACGTACAGATTCAGTGTCGGAGACCATCTACTCCTGATTCAACGATTCCATCCCACCCGCGGCATTCAAATTTTGGCTTGGGTTTGAGTATTAGGGGAGGTTGAGAATGCCCAACGGCGTGGCCAGGGTTTCGCATCCGACTGGAAACGTGCTCCTTGACACCCTGTCGCCGCGCGAATTGGCCCTGCTGGGGCCGAGCCTCAGCCTCGCGGAATTGCAGCGGGGGGCCGTCATGATCGGCGCCCGTGACGTCATCGAAACCGTCTTTTTTCCGATTGGAGGCATGGTCTCGCTTTTTTGCACCATGGCCAATGGAGATGCGATCGAGGTCGGAGTCGTCGGGCGCGAGGGCGCCATCGGGTTGCCGGCGCTGGTCTCCGCCGGCATGGGCGTGATCACCGCCGCGGTTCAACTGCCCGCGACGGCCTATTGCATCAGCGCCAGGGCCTTGCTTCGCTTCATAGCCTTGGTCCCGGCGTTCGGCCAAGTCCTGGCGCGCGCGGGGCAGGCCCTGTTCCTTCAGGTCGCGCAATCGGCGGCATGCATCCAACTCCATCTGCTTTCCAACCGATTGGCCAAATGGCTTCTGATGGCCGACGACCGATCCGGCGCCCAGGCCTTTGGGTTGACGCACGAGCAACTGGCGACGTTGCTAGGGGTGCGGCGCGCAGGCGTCAGCGAAGCGATGTCCGTGCTGAAGGCGGCCGGCGTGCTCGAGAGCGCCAACGGCCGCGTCACGATTCTGGACCGGCGCCAATTGGAACGGTCGGCGTGCGAATGCTACGGTGTGATCTGCGAGCAAACGCGACGCCTGGGGCCGTAAACGAAGTTCGTGCGACCGCGGGGCGGGAACTGTAGGGTCGCCGAAGTGTTCAACGGCAGGTGGGCATGCGGCTCCCGATGCGGTCGGAGAGAGGAATGGCTGCGGCGCCCAATCAGGATGACACGCCGGCGCAGGGCGCGGGCGATGCCCATCACGATCAACCTCACAGTCCCTTCCGAAATCCGAAGGTTTTAATCCTCGGCGGGGGGGCGCTGCTTGTTCTAGGCGTCGGGGCTGTGGTGTTTTGGCTGATCGCCCGCAACTACGAGTCCACCGACGACGCGTTTGTCGACGTGCAGATCGTGCGTGTCGCACCGCAGATCGCGGGCCTGGTGACAAAGGTGGAGGTGAACGACAACCAGACGGTTCGCCCTGGCCAGCCTCTGGTCGAGATCGACTCCGCGACGGCCCAGACCCAGGTGGCCGAAGCCCAGGCCCGCGAGGCGCAGGCTCGCAGCCAGGTCGACAATGCGCGGGTTCAGATCAGCGTGGCCCAGGCCGGCTACGATCAAGCCCTTGCCGATCAGGCGGCGGCGGAGGCGCAGGCCGATAACGCCGCCCGTGACCTAGCGCGCTTCCGCGCCCTGCAGGCGACCAATCCCCAGGCCGTGGCCCAGCAACAGTTCGATCAAGCACAGGCTCAGGCGCGCACCGCCGCGGCCCAGCGCGAGGCCGCGGCCAAGGCCGCCAAGGCGAAGGCGGACCAGATCGTCGCCGCCCAAACCCAGGTCGCTTCTGGGCTGGAGCAGGTGAACGCCGCGGCGCAGGAGCTGAACGCGGCGAAGATCAACTTTGGCTACGCCCGCATCGTCGCTCCAGAGGCAGGCACTGTCGCGCAAAAGACTGTCGCGGTCGGCGACTATGTTCAGCCCGGCGCGCAGCTGATGGCGGTTGTGCCTTTGAATGTGTGGATCACGGCCAATTTCAAAGAGACCCAATTGGACCGGATGCGACCGGGTCAGGGCGTCACCGTCAAGGTGGACGCCTGCGGCCAAACCAAGGTGCGGGGCCACGTGGATTCTATCCAGCGCGGCGCAGGCCAAGCCTTCGGCCTGCTTCCGCCAGAGAACGCCACGGGCAATTATGTGAAGGTGGTCCAGCGCGTGCCGGTGAAGATCATCCTTGATCAGGTTCCCCGCGACTGTCCTCTCGGCCCCGGCATGTCGGTCGAGCCGACCGTGAAGGTCCGTTAGATGGCCGAACCCAACCGCGGCGGCGCTGGGGGCGGGCAGGATGGATGGACGCCTGAGCGCTCGGTGGCGGGCAAGCGCAATCCCTGGTCCATCGTGGCGGTGATCTCCATCGCCACCTTCATGACGGTGCTGGACACCTCCATCGCCAATGTCGCGCTCAACCATATCGCCGGCGGCATGGCCATCAGTTACGACGAGGCGACCTGGGTCACCACCAGCTTTCTGGTCGCCACGGCCGTGATCGTGCCCATCTCGGGCTGGCTGGCCACGGTCATTGGGCGCAAGCGGTATTACATGATCTCGGTGGCGCTGTTCTCGGCAGCGTCGTTGCTTTGCGGACTGTCTCCCAATCTTACCGTCCTGATCACCGCGCGGATCCTGCAAGGCATAGCCGGCGGGGGCTTGGCGCCGGTTGAGCAATCCATGCTGGTGGACACTTTCCCGCCGCGCCAGCGAAGCTTGGCCTTTGCGGCCTACGGCGTGGTGGTCATCGCCGGGCCGGTGCTGGGACCGGTGATCGGCGGATGGATCACCGACAATGCGTCCTGGCACTGGTGCTTCCTGATCAATGTGCCGGTCGGCGCGCTGTCGTTGTTCTTGGTCAACCTGTTCGTCGACGAACCCGCCGCGCTGTTGCGCGACCGCAAAGACATTCTCAAGGGCGGGCTGAAGGTCGACATCGGGGGCTTCCTGCTGGTGGGCGGGTTCCTAGCTTTCCTTGAGCTAACCCTGGATCGAGGTCAGCGGGAGGATTGGTTCTCAAGCCCATTCATCATCGCCTGCGCCACCCTTTCGGGCCTTTGCCTTCTTCTGGCCATACCGTGGGAGCTGTCGCGCAAGGATCCCATCGTGCCGATCAGCATGTTCGCCCGGCGCAATTTCGGGATCGCCTCGATCTTCCTGCTGATCACCGGGATGATCATCTTCGGCACCACTCAATTCATTCCACAGATGCTGCAGCAGGTGCTGGGCTATACGGCGACCGACGCGGGCATGGCCATGACGGCCGGCGGCCTCGCCACCATCGTCATGCTGCCGGTCTCGGGCGTGCTGTCCAGCCGGGTCGATTCGCGCCTTTTGATCGGCTTTTCGTTTGCCATCCAAGGCGTGGCCATGTGGCACATGAGTCACCTGGACACCCAGATGTCCTTCGCGTCGGCCGCGTTCGCCCGCATGCTGCAATCGGTGGGACTGCCGTTTCTGTTCGTGCCCATCACGACCATCGCCTACGTCGGCCTCAAGCCGAACGAGAGCAACCAGGCTTCCGCCCTGATGAACGTGGCCCGAAACTTGGGCGGCACGATCGGTATCTCCAGCGTCCAGACCCTATTGGCTCAGCGTTCCCAGTTCCATCAGGCGCATATGGCCGAGCAGCTCAATCCGCTGAATCCGAACTATGTCGCTGGCGTCGCCCGCATCGCCCAGGTGCTCACGGCGCGCGGGCAGCCGCAGGCTCAAGCCTCGCAGGAGGCGGTCGGCGTGCTCTATCGGGCCGTGGGCCAGCAGTCCCAGATGCTGTCCTACGTCGACATTTTCCACATCCTGATGATCGTGGTGTTCGCCGCCATTCCCTTGCTGCTGCTGATGCGGGGCAAGCCGGCGGGCGAACAGGCGGCCGGAGGCGCGGCGTGATCCGGCTTCGCATCGCTTCGGTCGCGGCTGTCGGCGTCCTGCTGACCGGCTGCATGGTGGGACCGGACTATCGTCGGCCTGACCTTGCCACCCCGTCCATGTTCGGCGAGGCCGCATCCACCAGCCGCACGACGGTCAGCGGCGCGGACGCCGATCTGTCGCGCTGGTGGACCCAATTCGGCGACGCGACGCTGGATGACCTGATCCGCCGGGCCCTGGCCGGCAATCCAGACCTGCAGATCGCCGCTTCGCGTGTGCGCGAGGCGCGCGAACAGGTGACGGTCGCCGCCGCGGCCCTGTTTCCCTCCCTCAGCGCCAGCGGAAATGCGCTCGGCTACAACTCCGATCGCAAGACGCCGGCGGCGTCTTCCTCCGCTTCGGGCCCTTCCAGCGGCCTAGTGGGTATTCCCATTCCGTCGCACCTATCGCTCTATTCGGCGGGTTTCGACGCCTCTTGGGAAGTGGACATCTTCGGCGGAACGCGTCGTTCCGTCGAGGCGGCCAAGGATACACAGGAAGCGCAGGAGTGGTCGCACCGAGACGGCCAGGTCTCGCTTCTGGCCGAAGTCGCCAACACCTATTTGACCTTGCGCATGGTGCAAAGCCGGCTGGCGTTGGGCCGGACCGAACTGGAGCGGCAACGCAGCCTGTTGGCCTTGATCCGCGACCGCCGCGCCAACGGCTTCACCACGCAGCTGGATGTGAACCAACAGACCAATCAGGTCGCCCAGGCCGCCGCTGCGATCCCCCAGCTTCAGGCCCTGCAGGCCGCGCAGGTCCATGCCCTGGGCGTTCTGCTCGGCGAGTCGCCCGAAGCCCTGAGCGCCGAACTGCAGCCGCCGTCCGAACAGGCGTCGCTGCTGCCCCCTCCGCCTCCGACCCTGCCCACCGGCCTGCCGTCCGAACTGTTGCAGCGCCGTCCGGACCTGCGTGAGGCGGAGCGGCGGCTGGCGGCGGCCAACGCTCAGATCGGCGTGCAGACCGCCAATCTCTATCCCAAGCTTAATCTGCTGGGTCTAGGCGCCTTCGCCGGACCCCGACTGGCCGGTCTGTTTGACAACCAGAATTTCTCCAGCACCGGCCTGGGCATGGCCAGCGCGCCCCTCTTCAACGGCGGTCGCACAACGGCCAGCATCGCCGCCGCGCGCGAGGAGCGACAGCAGGCTCTGCTCGCCTACCAGAAGGCCGTGCTGGGCGCCTTTGAAGAGGTCGAGGACGGATTGGCGCGCTTCAAGACCGAGGATGATCGTCGCGCCAGCCTGGTTCAGGCCGTCGCGGCGGCCGAGAACAGCCTGAAGATTGCTCAGGACCAATATGCGACGGGCTTCGTCGCGTTCATCAACGTTCTGCAGGCCCAAAACGCCCTTCTCAACAGCCGCGATCAGTTGATCCAGTCCGACGCCCAGTCGCTCAGCGATATTGTGGCCTTGTACAAGGCGCTGGGCGGCGGCTGGGCCGAGGGCTAGCTCACGCCATTTTGTCATTCGATCCACGCGTAGCGCCGGTCAGGGTTCGCCAATAGGGATTGCTGCCGCTTCAGTTCGGCGGCCAGGCGGACATCGACGGTGCGCGCGCCGTTCGGCGCCACGCCGCAGAACATGCCGTTGTGGCAATGCCGGTCGTCATCCCAGCCCAGGTGATTGAGGATGGGGTAAAGGCAGACGCCCTCGACCGGGGTTCCGTTCTCGCGGGCCTCGGCCACCTCGTCGCACACATAGTGCAGCCAGGGCGCGCGCCCTCCCGATTCCGTGCCGGTCTCGGCGATGAAGAAGGGGCGTCGATAGCGATTGTAGGCCCACGCCAGCAGCTCATGCAGCGGACGATGCAGTCCTTCACCCAGATGGACCGGCCGTCCGCCATCAATCCACTGATTATTATAGTAGAAATTCACGCCCATGATATCGAGGTATTGCGGTCCGCCGCCCAGCTCGGGCTCCAGCCGACCGGAAAGCAGGTCCACGGCCTCGAACTGGACTTCGTTATAGGCGTCGGCCTGACGGATATCTTCAGCCGCGGGCGACTTGGGGAAGATGTAGATCAAAGGCTCGGCGAGGACGAAGCGGGCGCGCGGATCAACCTCGCGGATGGCGTCCATGGCGGCGATCACGCACCGAACCAGTATCCGCTTCAGCTCGCCCCCTCGGCCCCGAGCGAAGGGGTTCAGGTATTCGGTATCGCCGCCGCCCCACGCCCAGAAGCTGATCTCATTGACAGGGGTGTAGAAGGGAATTTCATCCGTTTCGGCCTTCACCATCTGGGCCGTGGCCCGGGCAAAATCGGCGAAACGCCGGATGAACGCCGGACTCCAGATATCGATCCCATCGGGCCACCCGTAGTGCATCAGGTCCCAGATCACCTGGGTTCGCGTGTCTTGGGACGCCCGCAGCATGGGCAGGAAACTGGAGAAATCATAGCGCAGGGGATTGCGCTCGATCAGATGCCAACGCAGGCCGTCGCGCACCGAGCGGATGCCGTATGCCGCAAGCAGCCGATAGTCCTCCGCGGTGCGCAGGTCATGCTCCGTCGCGGCCAGCAAATCCAGCCTGCGGCCCCCCCGGAGCCGGTGGCTGGAACACTCAAAGCCGCCCAGAAAAAAGCTGTCGAACAGGGTGGACGGGTTGCCCGGGGATGGGCGGCGGACGGGAGCGACGGCAAGTGTATCCATGATCGGTGAACCGATCGCCACGCCAACGGTTCCCCGTTCAGTCCGACGCGCCCGGGAGATCATTCAATGCCGCTCTTCATGTTCGCGACCGGGGTGGAAAACTCAACGCCCACCATCGCTGGCGGCAAGCGGGTGGACGAGTTCGCGTCCTGTCGCCACTACCAGCGGTGGAAGGACGACTTCGATTGCGTGCAGGATCAAGGCCTGCGCTTCCTGCGGTACGGGCCGCACCTTTACACGACGTTCCTGGGCGAGGGCCGCTACGACTGGAGCTTCGCCGATGAGACCCTGGCGGATCTGCGTCGCCGGGGAATTATCCCGATCGCGGATCTTTGCCACTTCGGCGTTCCGGACTGGATCGGCGATTTTCAGAACCGGGATTTCCCAGACCTCTTCGCGGTTTACGCCCGCGATTTCGCTCTGCGGTTCCCCTGGATTCAGCTCTATACGCCGATCAACGAGATGTACATTTGCGCCAAATTCTCAGCCTTGCTCGGCTGGTGGAACGAGCGGTTGACCGACGACAGATCCTTTGTCACCGCCCTGCGCAATATCGTGCGCGCCAATGTCCTGGCCATGGAGGCGATCCTGGAGGTCCGGCCCGACGCGATCTTCATTCAGAGCGAGAGCTCCGAGCACTATCACCCGGTCCTGCCCGACGCGATCGGACGTTCAGAATTCCATAATGAGCACAGGTACTTATCTCTGGACCTTAACTACGGTCGTCCGGTCAACGCCATCATGTACCAGTACCTGGCGGACAACGGCATGAGCCGCGAGGATTACGACTTCTTCCATCGGGCCGCCTCGCTGCGCAAGCGCTGCATCGTGGGCAACGACTATTATCCCACCTCCGAACAATGGGCCTTTGCCGACGGCCATACGGAAGGCGCGGGCGAGGTGCTGGGCTACAGCGAAATCACGCGCCAATACTTTGAACGCTATCGGATTCCGGTTATGCACACGGAAACCAACATGGCGCAGGGCGAGGTCGGCGACGAGGCCGTGCGTTGGCTGCGCAAGGAGTGGGCCAATGTGGTGCGCGTGCGCGACGCGGGCATCCCGATCCTGGGCTTCACCTGGTATTCGATCACCGATCAGGTGGATTGGGACAGCATGCTGACCGCCGACAGGGGCGTGGTGAATCCATTAGGCCTTTACGACCTGGATCGAAACATCCGCCCGGTTGGCCGCGCCTTCAAGGAGCTCATCGCGGCCTGGGGCGCCCTTCTGCCCGTGCAGAGCGTGGTGCTGACACTGCCGCTCGACCTGCCCGCCTGAGCGGCGCACGGACCCGCTCAGTGCGCCGCCCAGGCGCCCTTGGTTCCCGCCGCGGCGCTGACCGCGCCCCGATCCTGTTCGGCGATGCGACGATAGATCGACAGGGCCTGCCCCACGACCTGGTCCATGTTGTAGTATCGATAGGTCGCCAGCCGGCCTGCGAAGATTACGTTCGGGGACTGCTGAGCCAGGGCTTCATACTTTTTGAACAGGACCTGATTTTCCGCGCGCGGCACGGGATAGTAGGGATCGCCGTCCGCGCTCGGGAATTCGTAGACGATGCTGGTCTTGGAATGAGACTGCCCCGTCAGGTGCTTGAATTCGGTGATGCGCGTATAGGCGATCGCCTCGCTGGGATAATTGATCGTGGCCACCGGCTGGTGCTGATCCTGGTCGAGGGTCTCGTGCCGGAATTTCAGTGACCGGTATGGCAAAACGCCAAAACGGTGATCGAAATACTCATCGATCGGGCCCGTGTAGATGAGTTTGTCGTAGACAGCCTCGCCGCGGGCGTCCTCGAACTCCACGCCTGTCATCACGTCGATATTCGGATGATCGAGCATGGTCTCGAACATCCAAGTGTAGCCCTTGGCCGGCATGGCCTGAAACGTGTCGGTAAAGTAGCGGTCGTCGATGTTGGTGCGCGTGGGGACCCGGGCGGTGACCGACTTGTCGAGTTCCGACGGGTCCATGCCCCATTGCTTGCGCGTATAGCCCCTGAAGAACGTTTCGTAGAGCTCCCGCCCGATCGCCGAGATAACCACGTCGGCGGACGTCTTGATCACGGGCGCGGGCTCGGCGCGGGCGGCCAGGAAAGCCTCCGCCTCCTCATCCGAGCGCAGTCCGGCGCCATACAGCATATTCAGGGTGGTGCGGTTGATCGGCATGGGCACGAGCAGACCGTCGACACTGGCAAGCACCCGATGCTCATAGGGACGCCAGCCGGTAAACTGTGAGAGGTACTCGAATATGTCCCGCGAATTGGTGTGGAAGATGTGCGGGCCGTATTTGTGAACCAGAATGCCCGCCGAGTCGCGATGATCGTAGGCGTTGCCGGCGATATGCGGGCGCCGGTCGATCAGCAGCACGCGCTTGCCCAGTCCCGCCGCCAGCCGTTCGGCCAGGACCGCGCCCGCAAATCCCGCGCCGGCGATCAGGTAGTCGTACGGCCGCCTGCGGCTGGCAGGCCAGATGGCGGGGGCGGAGGTCGCCGACACAACGGCCAAGGGACGTTTCTTGGCGATCGCGGCGTCGATCTTGGCCAGCATTTCATCGAAGGTGGCGTCCCACGACAGGGCGCTAAGGGCCTCGTCGACTTGCGGCAGCCAATCGTCCGGGCGGCTCGCCAGGGCAAGCGCCTCTTCACAGCCCTTGATGAAACCTTCGGTGTCATGGGCGACCTTGACCCCTGCCAATTCGCCGTAATGGCGAACCACGTCCGTGATGGCGGTGGACACCACCGGCCGGCCGGCGGCGAGGTACTCGGGCGTCTTGGTCGGGCTGATGAACTTGGTGGAGTCATTGATGGCGAACGGCATCAAGGCGACGTTCCACGCGGCGAGGTACGCGGGCAGCTGATCGTAGGCGCGGCCGCCCGTGTAGTGGATATTGGGCCGTTGCGGCAGGTTGGCCGGGTCAATTTTCACCACCGGACCCACGATCACCAGACTCCAGTCCGGGTGAGCGTCAGCCACCGCCGCGAGCAGGTCGAGGTCCATCCGCTCATCCACCACCCCATAGAAACCCAGGCGCGGCTCCGGCAGGCCGATCATATCCACGGCCGGTTCGACCTGGCCTCGAGCCTTGCCGAAATGGTCCCGGTCCACGCTGGAGGGGAAGGGGTGGACGTTTGGATGAGCCTTCCGCTTGGCCTCATAAAGACTGTGACCGCCGGTGAAGACCACGTCGGCCTTGCTGAACAGCTCCCGCTCCAGCCCGACCAATTCGGGCGGCGCGAACTTGAAATTCGCCAACTCGTCCATGCAATCGTAAACGGTGCAGATCGCCCCTGGCTGAGACGAAAAGCCCAGCATCATCGGCGTATAGTACCAGCGGATCACGTCATTGGTCAGGTTGTCGGTGAAATGGGTCAGTAGATCAGCCAGCGCCTGCGTGCGAGCTTGGCCCTGAATGCTGTCCGGAATTTGCGGAACGATTACAGTCACGTTGGTCGATTTGTCGAAACGGATATCAAGCGTGGCGACGTCATCCTTGGCCGGGGCGGGCTCTTCCCAATAGAACACATCGAAATCCCGCGCAAAGCGGATCATAAGATGTTGTGGACGCTGGAATACAAAATTCCAGCGTAAATGCGAAAAGCAGATAAGATTCGGCCTATTGTAATTCTTGTGATTGGTGTTCTTAGTTGTATCGGATGTGCACAGGGGCAGCGCGCGCGATTTGATACTCACGGTTGGGTCGCCTTAAAATAGGAATGTATTGAATACTAAACGCATTTAAAGCGCGACTGTTCCGCATGTCTGCGCGGAATTCCCGTGAGCGCGACTGAGATCGAGAGTCCATGTAAATTTTAAATTGAATTTCGATTACCTTGTTCGTTCACGTCAAAGTTTATGTAAAATTCTGACCTTAGCCGTAATATTGAAAATCACGATATGGTATTGATGGGTTATAATTATTCCGCATTGGGCGGAGAAGTGCGGCCTGTGTTTGGTGATTGAAAGTCTAGGTGGGTAGCGATTGGGCTGCCTTCACCAATGCTCGCGCTTTGTGTTCAGTTTCCGCCGCGCTCTGACCCGCGACGTAAAGCTCGCCGCCAATGCCGAACGCACGCGCTCCGGCCCTGCGCCAATCCGCCAGATTGGCGGCGCCCACGCCGCCGACCGCCCAGACGGCGACGCCCCTCGGCAGGACGGCGTTTAGCTGTTTCAGATGCCCCGGGCCGTAGGTGATCGCGGGAAAGAGCTTGAGATGTCGCGCGCCGGCGTCGACGGCCATGTAGGCTTCGGTGGCTGTCGCGAACCCGGGCGCCGGCTCGAGCCCACGCTGCACTGTTTGGGCGATGACCGCCGGATTGACGTTAGGCGAGACGATCACGCGTCCGCCCGCGTCCGCCACGCGGTCGACATCACCGGGCTGCAGCACCGTGCCCGCGCCGCAGCACATTTGCGCGCCATAGGCGTGGCTCAGCCGGCCGATCGAAGTGAACGGATCGGGGGAGTTCAGCGGAACTTCCACGGCGCGCACTCCGGCGTGGAAAAGCGCCGCGGTGATATCCAGGATTTCCTCGGGCGTGACGCCGCGGAGTATGGCCATGATCGGGCAGGCGGCGATGGCGTCTTCCAGTGTCATGCGTGCAGCCTTCTGAACAGTGCGATCAATCCGGCGATGGCGGCCTCATCGCCCCCATGCCGGTGAAAAGGCCGTCCAGCGCTGGCAAAGGCGCGTGCATAGCGATCGCACAGCGACGGCTCGCCGATCAGCTGGATGGTTTCACGCGGTCCCACGCCCAGCAAGGCGGGGGCGCTGGCCACTTCCGCGCCGATCAAGAGTCCCGACAGATAGGACGAGGTGGATTTCGGGTCGGCCACGCCTGCGCTGACGCGGGCCCGGACACTGAACAGACGCGCGGCGAGGGCGCCCCCGTCGCCCGCCGCAGTGACGCCTTCATCGAAGGCGGCGTCGTCCGTGGCGGGACTATCGCTGCGCAGCAGGCTGTGGGTCTTCAGCAGATCAAACAATTCGCCCGTCATGCAGGTGACGAACCGCTCCACGGCGCCGTCCTGGGCCAGCACCCACTTGCTGTGGGTGCCCGGGTGACAAAAGAGTCGGCGGCCCTTTCCGCGCGCCTCATCCTGGCCGAGCCAGCCCAGAACCTGGGTTTCTTCCCCCCGCATGACCTCAGGCGCCCCGGAGGTGGGGCCCGGGCCTTTGAGCCCCGGCACGATCCACACAGGCGCCGATCCGCTGTCCACATTGACGAGAGCCCGCGCGACGGCGTCCAGCGTCGCGGGGCAATCCAGATAGCCCGCCGTTCGCCAACCCAGTTCCGAACCAATCATGCCGCACAGGATGGCCGGGACGTGATCCGCGTTGAGCGACGGACGGACCTCGTCGCGGAAACGCCGTTCGGCATCGCCCGGCGACAGCCGTGAGACTCCCAGGGCGAAATCCTCGGCCGCCAGCACCTTGTTGTCCCCACCGATCCTCCAGGCTCGAAGATTGGTGCCTCCCCAGTCACAGGCCAGAAACTCACCATCCATCATCCGCCCCTTGGCTCAGGTTCGCCCGCCGTCGATCACGACGTTCTGGCCGGTGATCAGGGCGCTGTCATCCGAAGCCAGAAATAGCGCCAGGCGCGCGATGTCCTCGGGCTGGATGCGTTTATGCAGGTCCACCAGCTTCATCCAGTCGGCCTCGGCCTGCGGGGTCAGCCAAAGCTCCAGCTGGCGAGGCGTGACCACCCAGCCGGGCGAAATCACATTCACGCGGACATTGTCGGCGCCCCATTCGCGCGCGAGGGTCTTGGTTAAGGCGTTGATGGCGCCCTTGGCCGCCACATAGTTCGCCAGCAGGGCAGGCCCCAGGATCGCGTTGATCGATGAGATGCTGACAATCACCCCCCCGCCGGCGGCCTTCATGCCGGGATAGACCGCGCGGGACGCCAGGAACACCGGGTCGAGATTGACCGCCAGACCCGCCCGCCACTGCTCGGCGTCGGTGTCGGCCGCTGGCTTTCGGGTATCGTTG
>Ga0302319_10013916_pt1 | contig 15051 bp, 9 predicted proteins | sample Bog_T0_2_FD_203319 | JGI IMG/M metagenome (GOLD analysis project Ga0302319, IMG submission 203319) | Peat permafrost microbial communities from Stordalen Mire near Abisko, Sweden - Bog_T0_2 | ecosystem: Environmental > Terrestrial > Soil > Wetlands > Peat | place: Sweden: Abisko, Stordalen Mire... | reverse complement strand
CGGTGTCGTAAAGCGCAAGCGTTGCACTATCGTGCGGTACAACGTCGCGGATGCTGGCCGAAATAGCTGACAGCAGCTTCTTCACGTCCATATTCGCAAGCAGGGCGCTGCTCAACTGCAGCATCACTGCTTCTTCAGCCCGCCTGCGGTCAGTGAAATCCCGCGTCACTTTGGAGTAGCCGGTAATCTCCCCGGTGCTGTCGCGAATAGCCGTCAGAATGCTATCAGCCCAGAAGCGCGAACCATCTTTCCGCACGCGCCAGCCTTCATCTTCAACTCGTCCTCGAACCGCGGCTTGGATCAGAAGATTGGCCGGCTTGCCGTGATCCATGTCTTCCTGCGTAAAGAAACGCGAGAAATGCCTCCCCACAATCTCTTCTTCCGTATACCCCTTGATCCGTTCGCCGCCAGGGTTCCAAGTCCTTACGTAGCCGCGTTCGTCCAGCAAATAGATGGCATAGTCCCGCACACTCTCCAACACGGACCGAAGTTGCTGATCGTTACGCCGCATGCCCTCCGCTGCGGCTCGCTGTTCGCTCACATCGCGGACAAAACTCAATACCATCGGCCCCGACCCGGTTTCCATCGGCTTCAACATAATGTCGACTGGGAATTCAGTTCCGTCTTTGCGCAATCCAAAAAAATTCAGCGCCGCACCCATCTGGCGAACGCGAGGATGCGCATTGTAATTTTCGCGATGTGCGGGATGACGGCGACGGAAACGCTCTGGGAGCAGGTTCTCGATCGGCATGCCGAACAGCTCCACCTGCGTGTAGCCAAAAAGCTCCGCCGAACGAGGGTTTGCTCCACGGATTACGCCTTCAGCGTCCGTGACGAAAATCGCATCTGGAGAAACATCGAAAATATTCTCCAATGCGGATTTTGCGGCTTTGGCCCGGTCTTGCAGTGCCTCAGCCGCTGCGACCTGTTCCGGGGAATCAGACGGACGCATCGATGGGGTCAACCTTGAATGGACACTACGCGCTAGGACCTCGCAAAAGCAAACCGCTATATTCCCGAAAGTACCTGCACCTCGGGGTGTCGCTTGTGAATCCAAAACCCTACAGGAGACACAGACGCCTATGGCACAGAAAATTGCATTCATCACTGGTGGAAATCGCGGACTTGGCTATCAGACTGCCCTTCAGCTTAAGGATATCAAAGTCGTGATCGGTTCTCGCGACCGCGCACAGGGTGAACAGGCCGTCGAAAAGCTGCGCGCCGCAGGCATTGATGCTGACTTGCTTCAGTTTGACATCACCAAGCCGGCGGACTTCAAGGCCGCTTACGACTACTTCAACTCGAAATATGGTCACCTCGACATTCTGGTAAACAACGCAGGCATCGCCGGCGGCACTTTTCCCGGCACCGGACCAGAACACTCCGCGGCTGAAATCCCGTCCGATTTGCTCCATAAAGTCTTCGAAACCAATTTCTTCGCGCAGGTCGCACTTACTGACGCCCTCCTGCCACTCATCAAGAAGAGCCCCGCGGGCCGTATCGTCAACCTGTCCAGCATCCTCGGCTCATTAACCCTGCATGCCGACCCAAAATCTCCGATCTACAACGCGAAATCTTTCGCATACGACGCGTCGAAGACCGCACTCAATGCTTTTACCATTCACCTCGCCCATGAACTTCGCGCCACAAAAATCAAAGTCAACTCCGCTCATCCCGGCTGGGTCAAGACCGACATGGGCGGCCCAGATGCACCAATGGAATTGAGTGAGGGTGGCAAGACCAGCGCCGCCCTGGCCACTTTGCCCGACGACGGTCCAACTGGTGGCTTTTTCCACCTGGGTAAGTCACTTCCGTGGTAAAGCGCACCAGTGGCCAACAAGTTTGGGCACATGTTCGAAACGACTTTCATCGAAGTGTGCCCATTCAAACTCAGTGCGTCGGCCCGGCTTCTCGCTGGCGGATGCCTTCACCGATTTTTCCAGAATGATGCAACCGTACGTTCAGCCATTCGGTCATCTCCCGCTCCCAATCTGGAACATTCGGCAGCTTGTACCAACCACCGGTGCCATGCTTCCCACCAGGAATTCGAATAATGTCGCAACGTACACCGACTTTCTTGAGTGCCGTCTGCAAATTTGTCGCTTCGGAGAACGGAATGTATTCATCTTCGTCGCCAAGGATTTCCAGAAATGGCGGGTCGTCTCTTGAGACGTATGTGATCGGAGACGCCTCCCGAATGGCCTCTGCTTCCCCTTTTTCAGCGATCAGCGGGTCCAAGAGCCGGTGCACGTCCGCGTTCAGAGGAACAAACTCGAAGCTGCTTTGCGCATACAAACTCACAACCGCCTGCGCCCGCGCGCTCACTCGTTCCACCGGGTCAGCAGCCGAGGGATCGCCGGCTGCATTCAGCAATCCGGCCATGTTGCTGAGAAATCCTCCCGCCGAGCCGCCCACAAGTGCGATCTCGTCCGGATCCGCATCCCACTTCGCCGCGTTGTACCGGATGAAGCGTACCGCTCGCTGCACATCCTGCACCATATATGGATACGGATACTTCGGAGCGAGCCGATAGTTCACCGAGAACACCGCATAGCCGGCAGGCATCAAAAAATCCGCGACATATGCTTCGCTCCCGCTCTTGCTATCACCGCCGTGATATCCGCCCCCATGGATGATGATCGCAACGGGATGCTTTCCACTGCCCTTCGCCGCATAGTAATCCATGGTCAGCGCCTGCCCGTCTGCGGTTCCATATTGCAGTCCATCCTGGGTAGGGGTTCGCGGGTCAACTCCCGCAATAAGCGTCTGGGCAAGGCAAAGCACCATCACTGCAACCAGTGTCCGCCTCAAATCAGCTCTGCGCATGAGTCATCTCCACTTCCTCTTTGAAAGTACCCCGGCGAAGGCCACTTGGGCTGCAAAACGGACGCAAGAAGACTAGAGTGTTACAGGCGAACATTCTCGTCCAGCGGTCACAGGAACCGCAAGGTGTCACCTCCGAACCTGCAATGCTTTTCCTGCAAACTCAGTGCGAATCAACCAGCAAGGTGGAGTAAACAGTTGCCCGAGTCAATTGATTGGCCTTTAAAGTCAAATCCGCCGCGATCCAATCGCCGCTTACTTCTTTTTCTTCTCGCCATACTGGCGGTCATCCTCTTCTTCAGCCGCACCGCAGTGACGTATTGGGTTGACCTCCTTTGGTTTCGATCGCTCGGCTACGCGGAAATCTTTTGGAAAACGCGCTTCCTCGAATGGGGGATCTTCGCCGGTTTCACGCTCGCAACATTCCTCTTCCTGTACGGAGCATTTTCCATCCTCAGGCGAGCACATGGACCGGATCTGCCTACTGACCACACGATTTTTATCGCCGGCAATCCCGTTCACCTTTCCGTAGGCCCGGTTCTTCATTTCCTTGCCCTGGGTGTATCGCTTCTCATCGCACTAGCCACCGGTGCCGCCATGGAAGCCCAGTGGCCTACGCTGGCCCTCTACTTATATGCCCCCAGCAGCACCGGGTCAATCACCGATCCCATCTTCGGACGCCCGCTGAATTTCTACCTCTTCACGCTTCCCGCCTGGCAGATTCTTACTGGCTGGCTGCTTACGCTGGCCGTGCTGTCCTGCATTCTCGCTGTTCTTTTCCTTCTTGTAACGGGCGGCTCCCGAGCCATCGGCGGTCGCCTCAGCCGCGCCATTCTGCTTCCGTGGCGAGGAGTTTCAATCACCCTCGCTTTCTTTCTTGCGGTGCTCTCCACCCGCGTCTACATCGGCCGCTTCGAACTCCTCTTTGAACACCACACGATCTTCGACGGAGTTACCTACACCGACGCCCATGTCACACTCACCGGCATGTTGTTCGTCTGTGCGGCGCTGCTAATCGGAGCCGCCATTGCCATCGCAAGCGCGTTCTTCCAGCCGCGTGGCCGCTGGCTCATTGCGGCCGTTGTTCCCGCCATGGCCTGCTACATCGGAGTTGGAATAACGGGATGGTACGTAACCAGCTTCCTTGTCAAACCGAATGAACTCGTGCGCGAGCAGCCTTACATTGTCCATAACATTGAAATGACGCGCCAGGCCTATGGCCTCGATCGCTTCGCCCAGCATGAATTCCCCGCTGAAACAACCGTGGGCGCCACCGATCCCGCCAACAACCAGGCCACTCTTCAGAACATTCGTCTCTGGGATGTGCAGGCCCTCAAAGACACTCTCCGCCAGATCCAGGAGATTCGTACCTATTACGACTTCCCCGACATTGACATCGATCGTTACCAGATCAACGGTTCCATGCGCGAAGTCATGCTGGCGGCACGCGAACTCAACGTCGACAAGCTTCCTGAAAGCAGCCGCAACTGGATCAACGACAAGCTCATCTACACGCACGGTTACGGAATCACAATGAATCCCGTAAACGGCTTTACCCCGGAGGGCCTGCCCACCCTGCTGCTGAGCAATATGCCCGTGCAGAGCACAGTTCCCGGCCTCAATGTCAGCCAACCCGAAATCTATTTCGGCGAAATGACCAATACCGACGTCTACGTGAAGACGCGCCAGCAGGAATTCAACTACCCTGAAGGCCAGACCAATAACCTTACGTCGTATCACGGCACCGGCGGCATTGTCGTGGGCGGTTTTTTCCGGCGCCTGCTGCTTGCCTTCGATCGCGGCGATATCGCGAAGCTTCCCTTCAGCGACGATGTGAATTCAGAGAGCCGCCTGCTAATGCGCCGCAACGTGCGCGACCGCGTTGCCGCCCTCGCACCCTTCCTCGCCTTCGACCAGGACCCCTACGTCGTCATTGGCGACGACGGACGTCTCTCCTGGGTGATGGACGCCTACACCTCATCCGATAGCTACCCCTACTCCACCCATCACAGCCTCGACAATCAGCCCATCAACTATATGCGCAACAGCGTCAAGGCCGTCATTGATGCCTACGACGGTACCACGACATTCTACGTATTCGACAAAGATGATCCCATCCTTGCCGCCTATCGCGGTATCTTTCCCAGCCTCTTCAAAGACTCGTCGGAGATGCCCGCGTGGCAGCATAAACACGTACGCTATCCGGAGTTGCTCCTTCGCTTGCAGGCGGAAGTCTACGGCCTTTATCACATGACGAATCCTGAAGTCTTCTACAACCGCGAAGACCTCTGGACCGTCGCCACCCAAACAGGGATGGCGGACGGCGGCGAACAAACTACTGAAGCCATGCAGCCCAACTTTGTGCTCATGAAGCTGCCGGAGGAAAACGGCCTCGAGTTCGTAGAGATTCTCCCCTTCACTCCCGCCAACCGCAACAACCTCATCGGGTGGATTGCAGGCCGCAGTGACGGTGAACATTACGGCACATCGGTCGTCTACGACTTTCCAAAAACCAAGCTCGTCGACGGTCCGCAGCAAATCGAAGCACGCATCGATCAGAATGCCCAGCTATCGGGCCAACTCACGCTCTGGAATCAGCAAGGCTCGCACGTCCGCCGTGGAAGCCTCCTCGTTATCCCCTGCGGAAAAGCGCTTCTCTATGCCGAGCCAATCTATCTGCAAGCTGAGCGCAGCCCAATGCCCGAGCTTCGCCTGGTCGTTTTAGCGCTCCAGGATCGCCTCTCCTACGCGCCCACATTCGAGGCCGCACTCGCCTCGCTTTTCGGGTCGGAATCCTCGACGCTCAATGCGTCCGAAACCCCTCGCGTCAGCACTGAACCATCCAACGGTATTCCCAAGCCCGCGGAGGACCTTAATACCCTCATCACCCAGGCGGGCAAAGACTTTTCCGACTATCAGCGCCTTACGTCTGAAGGCAAACTATCTGAAGCCGGCCAAAAGCTCGACGACCTGAAGCATGTCCTTGATAGGTTGAATGCACACGCCAAATAAGCGATGGATACATGCTCTTGGCAGCGTATCCCCGCTGGAATCGCATAGATGCGTCCGCCGTGGAAGAAAAGTGCCTGGCTATCCGCATAAACTTGCACTTATAGATGATGACTGAGAAAGAGTGACTCGGACACGATTACGGGATATATTGCAATTAAACAGCAAACCAGATTGGATACCCAGATGAAATTAGTCCCCAGCATGTTCCAGGTTGAGCAAACGTTCGGACCAGAGCAACGGCCCCAGAAAATGAGCGACGTCGGTGTGCGCCAGGGGGTGCTTGAAGACATCGCGCTCAAGACGCTCTACCTTGCCGGTCCTTTTTCTGTTTCTGAACTCGCCCGTAAGATTTGCCTCAGCTTTGAAGTCACCAACGAGATATTTTTTCGCTTGCGCTCCGAGATGTTTTGCCAAGTCACGGGAATGACCGGCAACGTCCAGAACATCTCCATCACCTCGCAAGGGAGAGCGCGCGCTGTCGAATTGTTGGCGCACAGTCACTACGCAGGTCCAGCGCCTGTCTCCCTCCAGAGCTATGTTGACCAGACCCGGAAACAGAGTGTCCGCAATGTTGAAGTGCATCCAGCCGACGTCGTGCGCGCCTTCAAACATCTGGTCATTGACGATGAAACGCTTCGCCGCTTCGGCACCGCCCTCAACTCAGGTGCTTCCCTCTTCCTTTACGGGCCGCCGGGGGTCGGCAAGACGGCAGTCGCCGAAACCCTTTCGCGCGTTCTGGCCGAAGATGGCGTCTGGATTCCTTATGCTATCGAAGTCGACAGCCAGATCATTACTGTCTTCGATCCAGTGATTCACCGGATTGTCAAAGAAGCCGACTCCGAAAATCGCGATGAGCGCTGGGTTTACTGTCACCGGCCCACCGTTCTTGTCGGCGGCGAACTCACCGCAGAGATGCTCGACCTCCAGTTCAATCCAAGTTCCAAGTACTATGTAGGACCCGTGCAGATGAAGGCCAATAACGGCGTCCTGATCATCGACGACTTCGGCCGCCAACGCATTAGCCCCGACGAAATGCTCAACCGCTGGGTTGTCCCCCTTGACCGTGCCATCGACTTCCTCACAATGGCGGGAGGAAGAAAAATTGAGATTCCGTTCGAAATGCTCATCGTCTTCGCAACCAACATGGACCCCGCGGAATTAGTCGACCCAGCCTTCTTGCGCAGAATCCAGACGAAGGTTAAACTCGGTGCCCTCTCGGATGCACAGTTCGCTGAAATCTTCCGGCGAATCGCTGATGAGCGCGGGCTCGCCACTGAAGCCGGCTTAATCGGAGAAGTCATCAGCGTCATCCGCAATACGCTCAGCCTCGAGCTTCGCGCCTGCTACCCCCGGGATTTGATCAACCAAATCTGCTGGGCTGCAAAGTACGAAGGCAAAAAGCCAATGCTTGATCGCCACGGTCTAATGCAGGCGGTAGAAGCCTATTTCCCCGAGAAAAGCTGAGAAAAAGCGCGACTCTTTCAAAGAACAAGCGAGAGTACAGTCTTCGTAACAAGCTCCCTTTTCCACACCTGCATCCGTTGATTGCGAATCTCCGTCTCAAAATGGTATACATTGGCGTCGCGCGCACTGCACCCTTTCTATCCCCCATATGAATGGACACGAAGGATTGCGGTTCGCGACGGAGTGGCCCAATGATCGTATCGCAACACGAACCCAGTAGTAACCGAGCTGCCATTAGCGCTTTCATCGCTCTGCTTGCCTGCACAATTTTTGCCTCCGCCGCAATCGCGCAACAATCGCTTCAGTTGGTCATCCACTGGGATAAGACGACCGTCGTCTCCAAGTCCACACCCACTCTTCAGGTTGTGGTCAATCCACCTCTTCGCCCCGGTGATCCTCTGAGCATCTCTTCCTACAAAGCCGTCAAGAACCTTGGCGCCGACTATGTACGCTACGTTCCCTGGCTTCCCTATCCGCGTTTGGGTGTGGCCGAGTTGGAGCCGCCCAATGCACAGACAACTTCGTGGGACTTCAGTGTCATCGATCCCATGACCAAGGACTTTCTCGCCGCCACGGATGGCCACCCAACCATCCTCAACTTCAGCACCATTCCCGCATGGCTGTTCAAGACCGACAAGCCAATCACATATCCCGCTGACCCCAACCAGGTCTTTTGGGACTACACCCAGGGCACCGAGTTGCGCGATCCTTCTGGCAAGGAGCTCGGCGACTACTACGCGCGTCTGGTCAGCTGGTATGCCGACGGAGGCTTCACCGATGAGAATGGCGTCCGCCATAACTCCGGGTATCACTACAATGTGCCCGTCTGGGAGGTGCTGAACGAAGTCGAGTTTGAGCATCAGATGACTCCCGAACAATACACAGTCCGCTACGACGCCATCGTCAGCGCCATTCATCAGGTCTCACCGCAAACAAAATTTATGGGCATGGCTTTAGCCCAGCCAAGCGCTAGCCCGCATTTCTTCGAATACTTCCTTGATCACAAGAATCATCGCGCAGGCATACCACTCGATTACATCTCCTACCACTTCTATGCCACGCCAGCCGCCGGCGAAACCGCCGATACATGGCAGTTCACTTTCTTTAATCAGGCAGACGGGTTTCTCAATAGCGTCCGCTACATTGAAGAGATCCGCAAACGCCTTTCTCCAGACACCAAAACCGACACAGACGAGCTTGGTGTAATCCTTCCCGCTGACAACTCCGCTGCGGACAAAACTCCGCCTCCGCCCGCGTACTGGAACGTCGCCGCCTCTCTCTACGCTTATCTCTACATCGAACTCGCGCGTCTGCAAGTCGACATCATCGGCGAATCACAGTTGATCGGCTACCCCACTCAGTTCCCTAGCGTCAGCATGATGAATTGGCAGACCAACCAACCCAACGCCCGATTCTGGGTTCTCAAGCTCATCAAGGATTCTTTCCATCCCGCCGACGCGTTAGTCGAAACCAAGCTCGAAGGTCCAAACTCAGGCGATATCGAAGCACAAGCCTTCAATACGCCAAGCGGCCACAAATTGCTTCTCGCCAACAAGCGCAATCGCGCACTGGAAGTTCCGGTCCCTGATGCGGACAAGACAAACGCTCTCACCGTCGATCTCGCAACTGCCGACGGACCCGCCCGCACAGTAAAGCCTGAAAACGGCAAGATCAAATTAGAGCCCTTTGCCGTAACGGTCGTGAGTTGGTAAGAGCCGCATGAATTCCGTAGTCCACCCTTCAATCGCGAGCAAGCAACCACTCCGCATCGGTCTTTGCGGAATCGGACTGGACGCCTATTGGCCCCAGTTTCCCGATCTCAAATCCCGTCTTGAGGAATACGTGGAGCGGGTCGGCGCCCGGCTTGCCTGCCCCAGTGTCGAAGTAGTCAATCTGGGACTCATTGATACACCCGAACGATCTCAACACGCCGGTCACCAATGCCGCCGGGAAGACGTCGACATACTCTTTCTTTACGTCACAACGTACGCGCTCTCCAACACCGTGTTACCCCTCGTACAGCGCGCCGGCGTCCCAGTCATCATCCTCAATCTTCAGCCCACCGCAGCCATCGATTACCAAGCGTTCAATCGCCTTCCCGATCGCACAGCCATGACTGGCGAATGGCTCGCATTCTGCTCGGCATGCCCCGTTCCTGAGATTGCCAACGTAATGGCGCGAGCCAACATTCCCTTTCACCAGGTCACCGGCGTCCTGGACGAAGAACAAACCTGGTCAGAGATTGAGCAATGGCTGGCCGCTGCCCGCGTCCGTGCCACTTTGGCCTCTGCCCGTCTCGGCCTCATGGGCCACTATTACAGCGGGATGCTCGACATCATGACCGACGTGACACTCGTCTCCATTGTCTTCGGAACTCACGTCGAACTAGTGGAAGTTGACGAACTCAGCGCCCTCGCTGCTGCTGTTGGTGTACCCGCTATCACCCGACGAGTCGAAGAGTTTCGGGAAGTCTTCGACATCCATCCGGACTGTTCGCACGAAGAACTTGAGCGAGCCGCCGGTACATCTCTTGCACTGGATGACTTTGTCAGCCGCCACCAGCTTGACGCCCTTGCCTATTACTACAAGGGCGCCGGCAATGCAGCCAATGAAAGCATTATGTCCTCCATCATCCTCGGCGGTTCTTTGCTCACCGCGCGCCATATTCCCGTCGCGGGAGAATACGAAGTAAAGAACACCCTCGCCATGAAAATCATGGATTCCCTTAATGCCGGAGGCTCGTTCACGGAGTTCTATGCAATGGATTTCAGTCATGACCTGGTGCTCATGGGGCACGACGGTCCTGGGCATATTGCCATCAGTCAGGGCAAAACAAAGGTACGCCCCCTTGCGGTCTACCACGGAAAAGTAGGTCGCGGCCTCTCCGTCGAAATGAGCGTAAAGCACGGCCTTGTGACGCTGCTTTCCGTTACCGAAGATGCAAACACGCGATTTAAGTTTGTCGTTGCTGAAGGCGAATGCGTAGCCGGAGAGATACTTGAAATCGGCAACACCAACAGCCGCTATCGCTTTCCTCTGGGCGGCCGAGCATTCGTCAAGGCATGGAACGCTCAAGGCCCGGCACATCATTGTGCCGTCGGCGTTGGTCACGTTGCCGCAGCCATCAGAAAAACTGCAGCTCTCATTGGCATCGGCTTTCACCAAGTCTGCTGATCCACAATTTCATCCCATTTGCCGACGACCCGGTGGCGCTAAGATGGAAATGTGGCGGCAATGTGGCAACTCCGAAGAGTCCTTCTTTTAACGTTGGCGCTGGCTCTACCTTGCAGCCGCCCCGCATTCGCATATTCCCTTCTCACGCACGAGCAGTTGATTGATCTCTCTTGGAAAAACTCCATCGTTCCCCTCTTGCTCAGTCGCTATCCCAATCTCACCCCAGCCGAATTGGAGCAGGCGCGCGGTTATGCATATGGCGGCTGCGTGATCCAGGACATCGGCTACTACCCTTTTGGAGACGTCGACTTCTCTGACCTCACTCACTACGTACGTTCCGGCGACTTTGTCGTGAACCTCTTTCGCGATGCAAAGAATGCCAACGAACTAGCCTTCGCAGTAGGCGCGCTCTCGCACTACATAGGCGACTCCATTGGTCACCCTGAAGCCACCAACCGCGCAGTGCCTGTCGAATTTCCCAAACTCGGCGCGAAATATGGCAGGGAAGTCAACTATGCCGAAGGCCAACATCAACATGTACAGACTGAGTTCGCATTTGACATTAACGAAATTGCCCATCATCGCATGGCCCCGGTCCGCTACCTTCGGCGCATTGGTCTTGGGGTTCCGGTCGCACAGCTCGCTCGGGCTTATTACCAGACTTATGGCCTGAGCGAAGACTTCACTGGAAAACGAGGCCGCCGCATCAATGTGAGCGGCTATCGATTTGCAATCCATGTCTTCATCCCTCGCATCGCCTACGCGGTCACGCTGCTCCATCGCAATTCCGAACCGCCTGACCCGGCCACTCCAGAGGCACTCTCCATCGAAACGCAGATGGCTGCCATTGCCCTCGAAAACAACTGGCAGCTTTACCGGCGCAAACCCGGAATTGGCACGTACGCGCTGGCTGGCCTGCTCTGTATTCTTCCCAAGTTTGGCCCGCTAAAAATGGTGGACGTTAAGGGTCCCACCGAAGCCACTGAAACCGACTACGTCCACAGCGTCTTCCAGTCCGAATCGACCCTGCGCAAAATGCTGGCTCGTTTTACACCTCCCAGCGTGAATGCCACAACAATCGAATCGGCGGCCCAGGATTCAAAAACACCTGCCCCACATCTCCGGCCCGCCACGTTGGTTGCAAACACCGGCAGCTCTCAGGACGCGCCGCTGGTGTCGCACGACCCACGCCATCCGCTTCCGAATCGCGATCTCGATACCGGCCGTGTCGTTCAACCTGGCGGTTATTCCCTTACAGACTCCACATACGCGCGCCTTTTACATCTGCTCACTCGTAGCCCCACGCTGCCTATTCCTCCTGGCATCAAAGAGGACATTCAGGCCTATTACGCCAGCCCTAACCTCCCCATCACCACCAAGAAAGAACCGGCGAAATGGGCACAAGTTCAAGCGGACCTGGCAACGCTCTCAAGCATGCCCACGAGTCCAGAACCAACGCCGTACCCTACCTATGACAAGGATGCGGACACCCAGCAATAGCCGCTCCGTTCATCAACAAAAAGCGCAAACATCACAACTTCCATCCATCCTGCGCCCAGAGCATCTCCGACAGCTTCTTCGCCATCTGCTACAGTTCAACCCATGGAAATTTCTGCCCTTCGCCTTTCAACCAGGCACGCGTGCACAGCCGGTTCGCTAACTTTGCTGCTTTTTCTCGCTCCAATACTGCCCCACGCGCAACAACTCGCCGCGCCCGCAGTACCAGATTGGGCACAACCCGGCTCCGCAACACATGTTCAGGTTCCTCCGCCCGCGGATTTCCATCGCCTAAGCAGAAATTTCGACACTCCCCTCGGCGTGTTCCAGGGGCAGTCGGATATCGGAACCGCCGTCGTGCCCGGGAGTGCCAGCTTTGACCCCGCCACCCAGCAATACATCGTCAACTCTGCCGGATATAACATCTGGTACACGCGCGATGAGTTTCGCTTTCTGTGGTCGAAAATGTCAGGCGACGTTTCTCTCGCTGCGGACGTGACCTTCCCCAATCCCGACGGCTACGGTGATCGCAAAGCCGTATTGGTCATTCGCCAAGACCTCGATGACGACTCTAAAGAAGCCATGATCGGAGAGCACGGCGTCGGCATGATTCACCTTGCCCAGCGTCCGAAAAAAGGTGCGTCCATCAACGACATGCAGTATCGCTTTGGCGGCGGCCTGAACGGCGTCCACGCCAAGCGTATCGGAATTGAAAAGCATGGCGACTCCATTGCCATCTTTATCAGCCTGACCGGCGAACCCATGCACCAGTTTGGCCCGCCGATCGAACTTCACTTTGACGAACCCTTTTATATCGGCATTGGCTTTTGCTCTCATTTGCCGGCAACTTCGGACACCGCCATTCTCTCAAACTTGCGGCTTGAGAATGCCGCTGGAAATGTGCGCTGAAAAGGACCCAAGCGGAAAGATTAATTCAAGAGCACGCGGCGGCTCTCGGGTTCCACTTCCGGCCAAAGGCCCCGGAAACGCCAAGCCCAGTAAACGTTATCTCTATTTACAGACGACAGCTTCGTTCGTTAACATGGCGTCCTTATGAGTAAACGATTCGCCTTGTTTTTAACCATAGCGTCTGCCGCCAATCTGCTCTCCCAGTCACCCTCCCTCTCCATCCAAGTCGATCACCCAACAGCCAAGGTCAGTCCCATGCTCTACGGCCTGATGACTGAGGAGATTAACTTCTCCTACGACGGCGGCATCTACGGTGAATTGGTGCGCGACCGCACCATCGGACTTGGCTGGCGTGCGCTCACCCACTGGACGCTGGTAGCGCGCGGCAACTCCGCCGCCGAAATCTCCGTCGACGATAAATCCGGTCCCAGCGAAGCCCTCCCGCGAAGTCTAAAGGTCAGCGTTTCCGCCGCCACGGCCACTTCTCCTGCGGGCGTTCAGAACGATGGCTATTGGGGCATTCCTGTTCGACCCCATACAACATACTCCGGCTCTTTCTACGCGAAGACTGACAGCGAAGGCATCCCTGTCACGATAAGCCTCGTGAATGACCAGACCGGTGTCACTGCCGCCACCGCAACCGTCAGCGGCCTTTCCTCCGAATGGAAGCAATACTCCTACACGCTGAATACCGGAGCGGTTCCAGTCACCGCAAACAATCACCTTATCTTCACCGTTGCGAGTCCTGCAACCGTCTGGTTCAATCTCGTCTCGCTGTTCCCATCCACTTATCATGGCCGGGCAAACGGTGATCGCATTGATCTTTCAGAAAAGCTCGCCGCGATGCACCCCAAATTCCTGCGTCTACCGGGCGGCAACTATCTTGAAGGCGATCACATCCCGGAGCGTTTTGAATGGAAGAAGACCATCGGTCCTTGGGTTGACCGCCCCACGCATCCCAGTCCCTGGCATTACCGATCTTCTGACGGCATGGGCCTGCTTGAATTCATGGAGTGGTGCGAAGACTTGAAAATCGAGCCCGTGCTTGCGGTTTATGCCGGCTACTCGATGGCCCAGGAGCACGTCGACCCTGGCCCGGCTCTTGAACCCTACATTCAGGATGCCCTCGATGAGATCGAGTACGCGACCGGCGACGCCAACTCCAAATGGGGCGCGGAACGAGTGAAAAACGGACATCCAGCGCCTTTCCCGCTTCATTATGTAGAAATCGGCAATGAAGATTTCTTTGACAAGTCGGGCTCGTATGACGGTCGTTACGCGCAGTATTTCAAGGCCATCAAGCAGCGCTTTCCCGATCTTCAGTTGATTGCTACGGCACCCATCAAGATCATGAAGCCCGACGTCCTCGACGAGCACTTCTATATGTCAGCCGAGAAGTCTTTCTCCGACGCAAATCATTACGACAACACTGACCGCAACGGTCCCAAAATATTTGTCGGTGAGTGGGCAACGCGCGAAGGCGAACCTACCCCCAATCTCCAGGCAGCGCTCGCCGATTCCGCATGGATGACCGGGATGGAGCGCAACAGCGACATCATCATTATGGCCAGCTATGCTCCACTCTTTGTCAACGTCAACCCGGGCGGCATGCAGTGGGAGACGGACCTCATCGGCTACGACGCGCTTACCAGTTATGGGTCGCCAAGCTACTGGGCCCAGGTCTTGTTCGCCAGTCACCTCGGCACTGAAGTCGTGTCCAGCACGCTCACCAACGCAGGTCCGCGAGTCTATTCCTCCGTTACGCGGGACGAAGCGACTCACAAACTCTTCATCAAAATCGTCAACGCCAACTCCGCCGCAGAGCCTTTCGCTATTGCGCTTAATGGCGCCTCTCACCTCGGAAAGCAGGCTACCTTGATCACCTTGAGCGGCAAGACACCAAACGCTACAAACACCATTCAGAATCCCGATGCGATCGTCCCAGTTGAAAGTAAGATCGCAATCGCTGGACCAAAATTCAAGCAGGCTTTAGCACCCTATTCAATCAACGTCTTCGAAATGAGCTATTGACCGTTCCGTTTCTTAATTACAGCGCCACTTCGCTGCCCGCAACAAACACGCGTGGCCTGAATGGCGCTGCAATGAGATAGGCAAGCTCGCGATAATCGGCAATTTCATGGATCAAAAAATCTGCTTCCTTTCCTGCTTCCA
>Ga0302319_10013915_pt1 | contig 15051 bp, 18 predicted proteins | sample Bog_T0_2_FD_203319 | JGI IMG/M metagenome (GOLD analysis project Ga0302319, IMG submission 203319) | Peat permafrost microbial communities from Stordalen Mire near Abisko, Sweden - Bog_T0_2 | ecosystem: Environmental > Terrestrial > Soil > Wetlands > Peat | place: Sweden: Abisko, Stordalen Mire... | reverse complement strand
GCGTTGGTCATTTCCGCCAGGCCGGCGCCTTTGCCGCCTAGCACATCCTTCATGCGGCCATTACCTTCTGAGGTGCCGCCGCCGAAGAAGTAAACATACTTGGTGTCTGTTGCGGTTGTGGTTGAGCCCGCGTTGGCGGCGAGCTGCTGTGCCATAGCGCCCTGCGTCATGGGATGAAGCCTCCGTATGTAAGAGTCCGCACCGGCGGATCGTTTGAGAGGGCGGCGGAACGGAGGCTCAGCTTCAACGGGGTAAGAACTCAGCTGAGCGCGTGCGAGTCATCCAGACATTCGACTTCGCCTCGCGGCATTCATAAGTCGCTATAAGAAATAGCGCCGCGCCTATACAGTTGCATGTGCGCCGCGTCACAGACCATCCTCTTGCGAAGAAAGCTCCGTACGAAATTTGGATGGATATTTTCGCAATTTGAGACGAGGGCAGCAGATTCGCGGGAATCCTGGGACGGAGAGGGGGGATCGAGGTGGACGGCGGTCCGGATTAATGGCCGGAATGTGAACCGCGGACCGCTATGTGAGACAAGCGCGTGGCTTGTTTTCCTGGCGCAGCCGCCAGCGTTCGCTCGGGCAACGCTGAACGAACCTAGGCGGCTGGACGCTCGAAACGTTGGTCCGAACGGGAAACATGGCCCGCATTCCTCGTGAGAAGAATGCGGTCCAGCCCAACCAGGATGAGAACTTCCGCCACCCTCGACGTGACATTGGAAACCATGAAGCGGTTGCCTGCCTCCCCGGCGGCGCGGTAGAGCGCGACCAGGGCCGCAATGCCCGCCGCATCGATCCTCTCCACCTGGCCCAGATCGAGGACGAGGCTTTGCCGGCTGACGAGCGGGTAATAATGCTCCAGCAGCATGCGCTCCTGGCCCCGAACCAGCTCGGTCAAGTCGCTTTCCTGACATGTGCCGATAATTACCGGAGCTGTTGAGTTATAAGTCGCTGTGCTCATGGGAAGACTCCTTTGATAAATCTGTTCGTGAACCATCAAGTACCAGGACGATTGCCTGACGCAATGAGTAAGTGCATTCGGCGAGCCAAACCAGCAACAAGGGAATATGCTGAATTCACAAGGGATACGAGCCCCGCAATGTCCCCCGGCGCGGGTCTGGGTGTTCGGTTTTCAAACTCTGCGTCCGCAATCGGACACAAGTATCTGTACGCAAACAGGAGTGTCTCCGGTTCCATGTCCAGCTTTGGATCCAGTTTTCGCGCCCGTAGCTCTCGAGACTTGAAGTCCGGTGAGGGGTCAGGCGCAGTCGGCGGCCTGAGCCGCGAGCAACTGCGAGCGTGGGCGCGGGAGGTTGGGTTTGATGAAGCCGGGCTGGTGGCCATTCCTCATTTGGAAGAGGACCGGGACGCAATCCGCTTTGAGGAGTGGCTGCGGGCGGGGCGCGCCGGAACCATGCGCTATCTGGAGCGGGTCGATGAGGAGGGGCGGCTGCTGCGCGCGCGCGTCGGAAATGCGTTTCCATGGGCGCGCTCGGCAATCGTCTGCTTTCAAAGTTACGAGAGCGCGCACCCGCATTCCACCCAGCCGGCAGCGGAGGGTGCGGGGTGGATTGCGCGTTACGCATGGAGCGGGCGTGTGGATGCGAACGGAGTGCGCCGGCCGAGCGACTATCACAAGGTGCTGCTGAAGCGGATCAAGGCGCTCGAATCGCGGGTGCGGGGGGAGTTCGGGCAGTTTGAGGCGCGAGGCTTCGTAGATACCGGGCCGGTGGTGGAACGGGCGCTGGCCACCGCGGCCGGCCTGGGCTGGACCGGAAAGAACACCTGCCTGATTCATCCCAAGCTGGGGTCGTTTGGGTTTCTGGCGGTGCTATTGACTTCGCTGGAGGTGCAGGAGGATTCATCGGAATCTGGAGGCTCGCTCGCTGTTCCCGATCGCTGCGGAAGCTGCCGGCGATGCCTGGATGCCTGCCCTACGAATGCACTGATCGCGCCTTATCAAATGGATGCAACGCGGTGCATATCGTATCTGACCATTGAGCATCGGGGACCCATCGCACCTGGGTTGATGGAAGGAATGGGGCGTCAGGTTTTTGGCTGCGATATCTGCCAGGACGTGTGCCCGTGGAACCGCAAGCCTGTTCTGAATTTCGACCCAGCCTCCGCCGACCCGGAGTTGGATGCGCGGATGGAACTTGTAAATCCGGCGCTGGAGTGGCTTGCGGGGATGGACCAGGCGGAGTTTGAGCTGCGATTCAACGGCTCACCGGTGCGCCGGACGGGTTTCCTGGGCCTCAGCAGGAACGTGGCCATTGCCATGGGAAACAGCGGGCAAGGGCGATTTGCGGTCCAGCTCGAACTGTGGGCCGAGGCCGCGGATGAAGGCTTGCGCACGGCTGCGCAATGGGCGCTGAAAAGGCTCGCGCGCGGCGGAAACCGGCTAGGCAACCCAAGCGGGCGCTGAAGCGCGGCGCCATAACTCCATGCTATGGGAATGATAGGTGGCGGAAAAATGAGTTATCCAACCCTGGAAACTTCCGAAGCATTCAATCCTTTGGGACCCTGCTGGCACTCAAACTCGACTGACTCGCCCTCATTCAATGTTCTGTAACCATTTTCCTGAATCACGGAGAAATGGACGAATACATCCTCGCCGCTCGACCGTTGAATGAATCCATATCCCTTGGATCCGCTGAACCACTTCACAACGCCTTGTTCCTTCACTGGAGACCTCCCTGCCTGGCCTTTGGCGCAACTGCTATTGCCAACGGCTTCATCGCACTGTGCTTCGCACATGCATTCCTTGACGCGAACAAGCCCAGGGTGCGGGGAACACCTTAGAAATGCCGCGAGCCGTATGAGCGCACACTCGTGGCGCGCTGCTTGAGCTCGATGTCATGATTAAGTTGGAATTTTGCCCTGACAATCCAAGACTTGCAATGCTAACTCACTTTCAGTTTTGAGTCATGGATTGCCGTGATCCAGTTATGTCAGGATTTGGGTTCGGATGCAAGCAGAAAATGAATAACCCATGATCATTTCAATGAAACATGCCGTAGAAGAAAAAGAGCCTGGTGAGCGGCCGGAAATGCTTGAGTGACCCAACGCCGCATGAAGGTCCGAGCTGCGCAATCGAGCAACGTCGATCAACCGAACAGGCTATCTGCAAGCATTTCCTTGACTTCCGGATTCTCAGGCGCAACCTGCCTGACAGGGCTATCCTTAAAGAAACCAGAGGCCTCTGGATGAAACACGGTTGGGCGCTCCCGACCGCCTGTGCGGCGTGCGCGCAAATCGATCGTGGGAATGCTCTGGCCAATGCGAAGGAGAGCGTGTGACTGAAGTCTCAAATTCCGGTACGGGCGGCGAAGCGGAGATCGCAGTTGCGGGGGCGAGCGATACAGTGGAACCGGCGACGCATTCGAAGTGGTACCGCTGGCGCAGGGACGGCACAGCGCTGGTAACCTATCTGCTGGATAGCGAAGTACACACCTTTGCATTCAGCGTGGCGGCCAACGCTATTCTTTCGTTCATTCCGTTTATCGTGTTGCTGTATACGCTGGCCTGGTCGGTGTTCCACTCGCAGACCATGGTGAACGTGGTCAGCGACATGGTGAACTACTTTCTGCCCGCCCATACAAAAACCGTGAACTGGTTGCCGAACAGCATCGAAAATGCAGCAATGATGTCGTCCCGTCACGGCGTGCAGGCTTTCTCGCTGATTATGATTCTGGTGGCTTGCACGGGCATTTTCCTTCCCCTCGAAGTTGCGCTGAACCAGGCCTGGGGCGTGACCAAGAGCCGCAACTACCTCATGAATCAGACGGTCGCCCTGGGGCTTGCACTGGTGATGGTGGGTCTGGCAGTCATCAGCATTTTACTGAACGCCGGAATGCGTCTGTTGCTTGCAGCCGTCTTCTTTCATAACATTGATAACTTCGTGTTCAAGGGGCTTTGCTACATGTGGCTGGCATTATCGACCGGCGTCGCTTCGATCACGTTTTTCTTTTGCATTTACTGGCTGCTGCCAAATCGCAAAGTTCCCTGGCGGCCGGTTTTGCGGACTTCAATCTACACCGGCATCGTGTGGCTGGTCGCCAAGCTCATCTTCGTAGCAGTGTTGCCGCATCTGGACTTCGAGGCGCTGTATGGGCCGTTTTATGTTTCGGTTGGACTGCTGTTCTGGGCTTATGTATCCGGGCTGATTTTGTTTGCGGGGGCGCAGTTCAGCGTGGCGCGGTGGGGGGATAAGAACAGTTAGGAAGGGCTGCGGAGGGCGAGTTACGAGTTAGCCGCGGAATAAAAGGCCTCGGCAATCATGGAATCCTTGTCCACAGCAATGTCGGAGGCGTCGGAGGCACCGAGGTCGAAGACGCAGGTTACATCGACGTTTGTGTGTGGAAGCGTAAGATCGCGCGCCACCAGGCGGCGGACATATTCGGCCAGTGAAACGCCCGACTCGCTGGCGCGCTGTCGGGCCCGCTTCTGGAGTTTATCTTCGAGACTAATTTGAATACGAACCATCATGATGGCTACATCATACCATCAACGCCAAAAAGAATCAGGGCAGCCTAAACGCCTTTATCGCGATAGCGTTAGGATTGCGTCCGGTGGGCAGCATGTTGAACAGCGATCGTGAAGCGGTGCGCAACACCGACACATCGCCGGAGCGGGCATCCACCACAAAAAGCAGGTTCCCCGAACCGGAAAACGCCAGAGCGGACGGACCGTCGCCCACGTGGATGGACGGGATGAGGCGTCTGCCGTCTTCGATCGAATAGGCCGTCACATACTGCGAGCGGAAGTTGGCTACGTAGAGCACCGCGTTGTCGCTGGAAACCACGCCGCGGACGGGGTTGTCGCCAATCATATAAGCGCCCAGAACGTCGTCCGTCGTGGTAATAACCTCGGAGATGGAATCGGAGAGTGAGTTGGAGACAAAGATCTCGCCGCCATCGGGCTTCAGGGCGAGTTGCAAGGGGGCGCGGCCCACATCCATGAAGGCCTCCAGGCGGTCGGGCTGGTCTGGGTGTGCTTTTGAATGGGCAAGGGCGATGGCCATTACCTGGTGGCCGCCGGCGCATGCTACAAAAGCCTTGGTTGAGTCGGGAAGAATTACGGCGTCGGATGCGCCGGGGCAATCGCCGAAGGTTGCGCGGGTAGTTCGGGCAGCGAGATCGACGATGCCCACGCTGTTCCCGCGGCGGTTGGCCACCGCCAGGGTTTTTCCATCCGGGGCGATGCGGGCTGAGACCGGCTCTTCGCCGGCGGCGATTTGGGCAACTTCGCGCCGTGCTTTCAGGTCGACGACAGAGATTGAGTTGGAGCCTGAGTTGGCCACATAAGCCAGTGCGCCGCCGGGGTCGATGTCGATGGAAACAGGCTGGCGATGGACTTGAATTGTAGCTGCGACCGTGTTGTTCTCAGCATTGATGACCGAGATCGAACCCGGCGCCCCTTCCGCTCCGGAGTTGACGACGAACACTTCGTTGCGTGTGGGGCTGGCGGCGACGGCTACGGGGTTCTGGCCAACGGCGATTTCGCGGTCGAGCCGGACATTCACCACGTCGATGACAGAAACGGTCCCGCTTCCGCCATTGGTTACGTAGGCAAATTCGCGGTAGTTAGCGGGGTACTCGGGGAAGTCGTGCGAACGGCAGGCGCTGAGGGAGAGCAGGCAAAGCGCGGAACACCTAGCCAGGGCACCAGGTTTCGACAGAATCCCATGTCTCAGATGCGAGACCTGGTGCACCCTGCATTTATGAGCGGTCATGCGCTCACACCGCGGGTGCTTCAATGTGGATGCCGCGGGCCAGGCTGCGCCCCACCACAGGAGCAATCTGCTCAATCTCGTCCATCATGGTGGCAAACTGCGCGGGATAGATAGACTGCGGACCGTCGGATAGAGCCTTCTCCGGCTGGTTGTGGACTTCTACCAGAACTCCGTCTGCGCCGGAGGCAATGGCTGCCCGGGCCATCGGCAGAACGCTGTCGCGGCGGCCGGTGCCGTGACTCGGGTCCACCAGGATGGGCAGGTGGCTGACCCGCTGCACAGCGGGAATGATGCTCAGGTCAAGGGTATTGCGGGCGTGATCGGCAAAGGTGCGCACGCCGCGCTCGCACAGAATCACCTCGTAGTTGCCCTCGCTCATAACGTACTCGGCGGCCATCAGGAACTCTTCCAGTGTGGCTGAGAGCCCGCGCTTCAGCAGCACAGGCTTGCGCATTCGTCCGGCGCGTTTCAGCAGCGAGAAGTTCTGCATGTTGCGGGCGCCAATCTGGATCACATCGGCCCACTCCGCCACCAACTCCAGGGATTCGCTGTCGATAGCTTCCGTAACGATGCGCAGGCCGTAGCGCTCGCGAATCTCAGCCATAATGCGCAGCGCCTCGAGGCCCAGCCCTTGAAATGCATAAGGAGAAGTGCGTGGCTTGTAAGCGCCGCCGCGGAAAAACTGCGCGCCTGAGGCGGCCACCTGTTCGGCGATGGCGAAAGCCTGGTCGCGGTTCTCGATGGAGCAGGGGCCTGCCACAATGGCCAGGTTGCCCCCGCCGATGGCAGCGTCGGTGCCCGCGAAACGGATGATGGTGTCTTCTTCCTTGACGTCGCGGCTAGCCAGCTTGTAGGCCTTCGAAACCCGTATCACCTCGGCCACGCCGGAAAGCGCTTCAATGTTGCCGCGGTCCACTTCTCCCTGGTTGCCGGTGATGCCGATGGCCGTGCGCTGAGCGCCGGGAAGTGGATGTGCACGAAAGCCCAACTGTTCAATATGGTCGCAAACCGCCTGAATTTCCTCAGTCGTCGCCTGCGCCTTCATCACAACTAACATTGCCGTCCCTCAAACCATCAGTCTACCGGCTTCAACGGCTAAGGGCAATTGCATTCAGGCAGCAGGGTTTTTACGGGCGGGCGCTATGCTCGCGCTCAGCGACAGATCATGAGGTCCAAGGGGCGATTCAGGGGAGTGGTCGATGCCTGTGAGGCAGCTTCGAACTGGAAATCCGGACGGGGATCCGGCAGGGCAAAATCGAGAACCCCAAGTCCGGGCCGACGGGCTCTTGGGCCGGAGATAGCCGAAGCTATTCCTTGGCGGCGGCGCCGGACTTGGCAGCGATGACGGCTGGGGCAACTACCATTCCGATAAAGGCCAGGGCGATCAGTAAGTCATGCATTTGGTTTACTCCTTGTGCGGCTCTCTGGAGCCTGTCCACAAATTGATCTTCGGCCCGATTGGAAAAAACTTAAATACCACAAACACTCGATTTGGCGACATGCCGGTGCTATGCCCATGCCACCTTAGTGGCACTGCGGCAGAACTCCGCGCTGAAATGGGAGGATGGGTTGTGCGAGTTCGGACGAGAGAAATCTATTCAAATATATGAAATAGAACGAGTTAATCGAATCGACGACACACTATCGAGGATTGCGGCCAGAGCGGCCGGCAGCGCGCTTCTGGGCGCGCCACTTAAAGGCAAGCCAAGCCACATAGCTCAGTTGGATGACCCATGTGGCAACGTAAGCGGCAATAACAAACTGGTGGTCGAGAATAGCCTTTTCATCCATTGCTTTGTCCTCCTCAAGTCGATTCCCAACTTGGCCGATCATCAGCCGTTTTCGTTCAGCGCCGCCTGAGCTTCCTCAGCGGCAAACTTCTGTTGCTGGCGCTCCACGCGATACCGCAGGGCAAGAATCAGAATGCCCCATGCAAACCACGCGCCCATGTTCCAGAAGAATGCCGGCAGCATCGACGGGTCCATCCCCGAGCCTTCTGAGCCGCCAAACACCGGTGCCGGGTGCTGCGTGCGCCACCAGCGGTTCGACATGTAGACAATCGGCACATCCAGCGCGCCAAAGATTCCCAGCACGGCGGCCAGCGTCTGCACTTGCGGCCCGGCGGCAAAGCGGCGCAGCAGCAGGTAGCTCACGTAGATGAGCCACAGCACCAGAGTGGTGGTAAGCCGCGCATCCCACGTCCACCAGATGCCCCATGCGCGCCGAGCCCATATCGGCCCTGTAACCAGCACTACTGTGCAGAACACCACGCCGACTTCCGCGCCGGCCACAGCCCACGCGTCTGCCATTTGCGCCCCGTTTGGACTGTTGCGGCGACAGGCAAGATAGCCGATAGACCCGGCCAGCGAGATGCCGAAGAACACAAAAGCCACGCTCGCAGAGGGCACGTGGTAGTAGAAAATGCGAAAGACCTCGCCCTGCATGGCGTCTTCCGGTGCGCCGTAAACGGCCATGTAGAAGCCCCAGACCATAAGGACCGGCACGATTGCGACGTAGAGACCGAAGAGCAGTTTCTTCATTGGGAACCTGTGGAACGATTCTAGTGTACGACGGCTGGGGCGGCATGGGCTCCATCGTGGGGTGGAGAGCGGGGCTCCGATTGGGCAACGTGTCGGAGTCCGACTGGCAGTGGCGGCGGTGCAGTCGGGACCACCGGCGAGCCCGAGTCGATTGCTTCAGGCACGCCAACTCACCGTTGCCAATCGAGTTGCCGCAACTGCTGGAGACAATTCGAGGGGGATATCCTGTATGATCCTGCAAGCATTCCGAGGTGTACATGCGCCATCTTGCACTTTCGCTCTTTGGGGCGGCTGCGTCCCGTCTGCGTTTTGCGGTTATTGCCGCGTCGCTTGCATTTACGGCCCTTCCCCTTATGGCGCAGGAGCAGCCTATCCCGGCCGAACTCAGCTTCCTTAATACGGTAGGCAAGCCCTACCGCATCACCTATGAGCCATGGACCGAAATGCAGCTGCCAACGGGAAATTATGGAAGCGGCGGGGTTGGCAAAATGGTGCGCGGGAAGCATTGGGAGTTTCCCGTCATTGTTACAGGCGCCATGACGGATGCTGCCGTTTGGGCCATCATCAAGCCGGCCTTCCTCGCCAATGGATGGACCGCAGTGCATGAGTGGTCTGCGGGCGGAATCATGATGTTTCTTCACTACCAGAAAGACGGGGTCGAGGCATGGGCTCAAGCCGACCCCAACGGCCCGGAACGCGCCTCCGTGGACTTCGTTGAGATTGCTCCGATACCATTTACGTTCACGCTCAAACCGCCCTCCGCAACGGCCGAGCCGGTTAACCCGAATGCGGGCGATTTCCCCTGGCTTGCTCCCTTGCCGGGGTGGCAGTTCCGCAGCAGCGTTGCCGATTCCGATCCTTTCCGCGTCTCCATCACAGGCGCAGCCGAACCCGAACTCGTGGCTCCATCGTCGATCGTCAAGACCTACCGTCAGCCCCCGGATGGCATGTCCAACAGCCTCTTTCACGCCGCCTATCACGATGCCCTCATCAAGGCCGGCTGGACGATCCTGTATGACCACCAGGACGTTTCGTTCACCGCGCACTATACTCAGAACGGCCGCAACCTTTGGGCTACCCTGTACAAGAGCGAATTCAATGAGATTCGCGTGGCCGACGCAGGCGCAGTAAACAAAGACATGGGCAACGACCTTAAGTCCAATTGCCACGTAGCAATCTACGGCGTGCTTTTCGACTTCAACAAGTCCACGCTTCAACCTGCCAGCGACCCGGTGTTGCAGCAGATTCTGGATCTGTTGAAGAAAAGTCCCCCGCTCAAGATCGAGGTCCAGGGACACACAGATAACGTGGGCGGCGATGCCTACAATCAAACGCTCTCTGAGGCGCGCGCCAAAGCTATCGTCACGTGGCTCACACAACATGGCATCGCCGCAGACCGCCTTACCGCCAAAGGTTTCGGAAAGACCAAGCCAGTTGCAGACAATGCAACCGACACGGGGAGAGCGAAGAACCGCCGCGTCGAAATTGCCGACCCGAATTGTGCCTCGCATCCGAAGTAGGCTGGAAAATGCTGTCGGGCCGATCATTTCAGGGCAACTCGCTCACCTTGGGAGTATGAGCCAATTGCGACCTCTGAGCTACCGTTCGCAAAATAGTATCATCGCCGATGTGATATCATTTTCAGAGTGAGACTCCTGGTCGACACCGATGTTGCCGTCGCTGCAATGCGAAGTCCGCGAGGTGGCTCTGCGGAGTTGCTGCGCAGGATCGACAGGGGTGCGGCGACGATGTTGTTGAGCGTGGCTCTGGCCCTCGAATACGAAGCTAAATGCATGCTGGCGGAGCATCGTCTAGCCGCGGGGCTCACGGCAGAAGAAGCGGGGATTTTTGTGGACGGCCTGATCGCGATGGCTGAGCCCGTTCAGTCCTGGTTTCGATGGCGGCCCCAACTCCACGACCCCGGCGACGAATTGGTTTTGGAAGCCGCGGTAAACGGGCGCGCGTCAGCCATCGTAACCTTTAATGAGAAGGACTTGAAATACGCACAAAGCAGTTTCGGAATCGCGGTAATCCGGCCCGCCGAAGCTCTAAGGAGGATCAAAGCATGACCACCAAAGTCGCCACCTTCCCGCTGCGCCTGCCGGTTTCCCTCAAGACGGCTCTAGAGACCATCAGCGATCGCGACGGAACCAGCATGAATCAATTCCTAGTTGTCGCCGCGGCAGAGAAGATCGCCGCCATGCAGACCGAAGAGTTTTTTCTGGAGCGCCGAAACCGAGCCGGTCGCGAAGCTTTCCGCAGGATTCTCAATCGCCAGGGTGGAGAGCCTCCGCGAGCCGAAGACCAATGGCCGGAAAACGATACGCCCCCAGCCGTTTAAGCAACGGGGCCAGGCGCCGCACATTCGCGAGCGCAGAGTTCAGAGCTGCCTATTCTGCGTGGAAGACCACGTCGAACAGTAGCAGGCTTACCGTGGTGAAGATGATGTCGTAGCCGGCCAGCAGCTTGATCCAAAGCATCGGGTCGCTGTCTCCCATGAGGATGGACGAGGTGGCGCGCACCATGGCCAGAAGAGCCGGAATGAAGATGGGAAACAGGATGAGCGAAAGCAGCAGCTCGCGGTTGCGCGTGCGTATAGACAGCGCCGCGAAAAAGATTCCATTGCCCACGAGGGCCCAGGTGCCTAGCGGGAGAACTACGGCCAACAGCCATGCCTGACCTTCTATGTGCAGGTTGTACATGATCAGGAAAATGGGCGCCAGAATCACCTGAACGATGGAGACAAAGAGGAAGTTGGCGATGACTTTGGCCAGGAACAGCTCCGCGCCGGGAGCGGGAGCCATGCGCTGGGCGTCGATGACCTGGTGGCGGATTTCGCGGGCCCAGGCCTGGTTGAGCGCGCTCACCGAGGCGAACATGGTGGCCACGGAAAGAACACCCCCGGCGATTTCGCGGGAAAAGTCTCCATGCGGGTCAAAGGCAATGGAGAACAGCACCACCACCAGCAGGGAGAAGAAGAGCATGGAGACAAGCGCGTCGAGGGAGCGAAGCTCGATGCGGAGATCCTTGACGAGATGGGTCCAGAGGGCGCGGGTCATTTCTTGTGGCCCTCCGGAGTGGTGGATTTACCCTCCCAGGTCTCAGAATCGAGACCTGGGGCACCCAGTTTTTGTTTAGTCAGGTCGGCGAGCTGGACTTCTACTTCTAATGCCTGCGCGGCGCGGAGGTAGTCATTGGGATCGAGGATGAGCTGGACGCCTCGTGCGCCGGCCGAGACGCTGATCTGGTCAAAGAGGATGGCGGTCTCGTCGATGTAGACGGGGTAGGGTTTTCGCGCGCCGAACAGCGTGACGCCGCCGCGAATGTATCCAGTGAGCGGCTGCACGTCCTTGAGCGGCGCCATCTCGGCTTTGCGCAGGCCGGCGGCGCGGGCCAGCTTCTTGAAGTCGAGCTCGGCGTCGCCGGGAATGACGGCGAATCGATAAACATTGGGGCCGCCTGTAACGAGCAGGGTCTTGAAGACCTGCTCCGGCGGCATGGCGATCTTCTTCGCCACCGTTATAGCGCTCAGGTCGTCCGGATCGACTTCGTATTCGCGAAGTTCGAAGGGGATGTTGAGGGATTCGAGGAAGCGTGCGCCATTGGTCTTCATAGGGTTGGATTCCCCGGTTCGAATGACGCTACGCGGCCGGCCTTCAATTGGAGGACCCAGTCGGCTATGGGGGCGGCGTGCTCGCGCTGGTGGGTGGTGATTACGATGGTGCGGTTGCCCTGGCGGAATTTGGCGAGGAGCGCGACCATCTGGCTTACGGATTCGACATCCATGTTGGAGAAAGGCTCGTCGAGCAATAACAATTCAGGCACAGCGAGCAGCACGCGGGCAAGCGAGGTGCGCTGGCGCATGCCCTGGGAATATTGGCCGAAGGTGCGCGTCAGCTCAGGGTCGAGTCCCACCTGACGCAGCGCTTCGGAGGGGCTCAGGCAGTCGCGGCCGGGGTAGAGGCTGGCGAAGTATTTCAGGTTTTCCTGGGCGGTGAGCTCGTCGTAGAGCATGGGCGCATGGGACATGTAGCCGATGCGCGCGCGGGCTTCCTGGGGTTCCTGATTTTCGAAGACTCTGACGGTGCCGAAGCTGGGGCGGAGCAAGCCGGCGAGGATGCGGAGGAGCGTGGATTTGCCCGCGCCGTTTTCGCCGATGAGGACGTAGCAGCGGCCCGGCTCGAGATCGACCGTGACCTGGCGCAGGGCTGCAAAGGAGCCGAAGAGCTTGGAGACGCCGTTGAGGCGGGCAGAGAAGTGCGTCTCGACTGCGGCGGCAGAGGCGCTCATTGTTACGAGGCCGGGTTGGCGGGCTGAGCCGCGCTGGACGCCGCGGATTTGGCAGGCGGGGCAGCGGCAGCGGGCTTGCCGGCGGGCTGATTGGGGCCTGCAGGGGCGTATTTGCTGGCGCACTTGGCCTGGAGGACGGAGGCGTGGAATACGCCGTCGCGTCCGTAGGAGCCATCGGCGAGGGCCTGGGAATCGTCCTTGAAAGTATCTGGCGGCGGTTCGGAGCCTTTGTAGGTGATCTTGAGCAGCCGGCCGCTGGGGGCCTTGGGGTTGTGGCTCTCAAACTCGTTCATCACGAAGTCGACGTGGGGGCCGTTGTGCTCAATGGAACCGGGGACGACGAAGCCCTCGACGCGAAGCTGGCTGTGGTAGGCCTTGTCGCCCATGTTGCCTAGCTCGGCAATGGTGACAAAGTAGCTCTTGTTTGCGCCGTATCCGGAGAAGGCAAGCCAGACGATGGTGCCGACGACGACGGTGGAGGCGATTCCGATGCGAAGCGCGTTTCCGGGGATTGATCGCAGAAGCCGCGAACTTATGTACGCTCCCGCAATCTTCGAGAAGCTATTCCAAAAACTGTTCATAACTCATCCTAGGCCGTTCATCTCTAACTCTCAACGATACGAGCGGAATGGGTTGGGGTCAACCACCGGACGGATGATGTGTGATTCAGGTCACACGAAGGAGGTCCGGATTCCCAGAAGGAAACAGCTTCGTGCATGTGGTTAAATGCGCGGGCTGGGGCGAAAAACAACGCGCTTGCGTGTGCCAATGTGTTCAGGCAAACGTGTGACAATTCGTGCATTTTTGCGCACACTAAGGCCGTTCTAGTGCAAGTTAAGAGTGAAAAAATGCGTTTTCAATGCTTTTTTTGAGCGCAAAACCGGCTGCTGGAGGGGGAAAAGTGCTAGCACTGCTGGCATCGGGCTGCTTGCTCGCCTGGTGCAGCGGGCCTGGCGGATCGAGGTTTGTGGCCTCTCACACATCGCCAGGAAGAAGCGATGGATGGGACACCCTGATTGTCGGTTGCTCTAAGGGCGGGCCACCTGCCTTGTTTTCGGCTTTGCACCTGAAAATATTTGTATTTTCACAGCGATTTGGCTGTTACTTTGTGTTACGTTGCCATTTAGGGAAGCTCTGGGTTACGAGCGTCTCGGAGGTATTTACCGGATGACAAAGAGAATTCCCCTCGCTTTTGCCGTCTTGTCATTGGCACTGCCCATGAACAAGGCTCTTGCTCAAGAGATTAATTACACGCTGACTGACGCCCCCTACAGGGACGTAATCACCTTTTCGCTTCCCGCGGTTCCGACGGCGGAAACTTGTAATTTCCCGGGCTACTCTGACATCTGCTTTTCTGTGTCGGCCCCTGCTCTTGTAGTGAACGGCATCTCTTATTCGAATGGGATCGTGGACTTTTTTACTCCACCAAGTCCCGGCGATGGTGGGCTGGTGGTTACGGCCGGGAGTAAGGAATTCGTGAACCAGGCGGGACCGTATTTGGGTCCTGACGACGACGAGGCATTGTTCTCTGGCTCACTAACTAGCCCGACCCTTTTGAGCTTTACAAATCTTCAGCTGATCGGCGGATTCGGCTCGGGCAGTCCGACATTAGGGGAACAGGCCTTCGTTCTGAATGCAAGGGTCCCGGAGGGCGGCACCGGCTGGACTTACCTGCTGCTTGCTGGAGCGGGTCTGGCTTGTGGTTTTGGGGTCCGGGCCGCAAGACGGATTCCGTTGGTCTGAGTGCCACGCAGACTTTAGCCTGAGATCGAAGGCGAGAGCCCTAGTTCGCGCTAGATGCAGATTCTAAAGTCGGGTAGGAGGCAGGGTCACCCCTGCCGTCCTCCCACACCACTCGCCGAGCGGCTCCGCGACGGGCATTGTTGAGGCTGCACGGAAGACGTTCTTCCTAGAAAGAATCAGACGTGGGTCAGGAGACCCACGCTACAGCCGGCCGGGAGGCCGGCGCTACAGTTTCATCCGCAGTGGGTCGGTAACGCCGGTGGCGGACTATTGTCAGCGCTTATGGGTTGGCCGCGCTTCAGTTTGCGGAAGCCAGCGTTTGTGCGGCGCGGTCGAGGGCTTGCGTGAGGACTACCAATTGCTGGGCGGCTCGGGGTTGGTCTTTGGCGTCTATGGCTTCGTTGACGCCGGGGATTACTACGGCGGCGTAGCCGGTGAACTCGCCGGGGGCGTAGATGGTGTGGCGATACCAGGGGCGATTGGGGAGGCCGGCATCCGAGATGAGTGCGGTCTCGGTTTGGCGCAGGGCTTGATTCAGTTTGGCCAGGTCGACGGGTGGGGCGATTTGAAGCTCATGCGCTTTTTGGGCCGCTGCGGCGAGGCGGGATGCAGAGGCTTCGGCGGGGGCAAAATCGAGCGAGCCTAGATGTGCGTCAGTCGCCTTTTTCTTAGCCGCATCGATGTAGGCGGTTATCTCGCGGGCGTAGGTCACATAGTCGTAGGGGAGGACGTCGGCGTCGGC
>Ga0302319_10013913_pt1 | contig 15053 bp, 7 predicted proteins | sample Bog_T0_2_FD_203319 | JGI IMG/M metagenome (GOLD analysis project Ga0302319, IMG submission 203319) | Peat permafrost microbial communities from Stordalen Mire near Abisko, Sweden - Bog_T0_2 | ecosystem: Environmental > Terrestrial > Soil > Wetlands > Peat | place: Sweden: Abisko, Stordalen Mire... | reverse complement strand
AGCAATACGAGGCTTCCACCGAGGAACTGAAGGCCAGCAACGAGGAATTGCAGGCGATGAACGAGGAACTGCGCTCCGCGACAGAAGAGCTCGAGACCAGCCGCGAGGAGTTGCAATCGATCAATGAAGAGATGACCACCGTCAACCAGGAGCTCAAGACCAAGGTCGATGAGCTCTCCCACGCCAACAGTGATTTGCAGAACCTTATGGTCTCGACTGCCATCCCGGCCATTTTTATGGATAGGGACCTCTGCATCATGCGCTACACCCCCAGCGCCGTCGGCATCTTCAATCTCATCTCCAGCGATGTCGGGCGCCCCCTCACCGATCTCAACCACCGCCTCCTTTACCCCGCCCTCGAGGCGGATGCCCGCCTCGTCCTCGCCCGCCTCACTCCCGTCGAGCGGGAGGCCGGCGACCTGTCCGGAGAACATACCTATCTCACCCGGATCCTCCCCTACCGCACGGTCGATGACCGCGTCAGCGGCATCGTCCTCACGCTGGTGGATATTACCGAGACCAAAAAATCCACGGCCGCCCTCCTCTTCAGCGAGGCGGAAGTCGTCGCCGGCGAGTCCCGCTTCTCCGCACTCGTCACCCAGGCCAAGGCCGGCATCGCGGAGACCGATACCAATCGCAACTTTACCTACGTCAATGACCGCTTGTGCGAGATCACCGGCAGAAAACGCGAGGAGTTGCTCGGCAGGAATCTTCGCGAGATCGTTCACCCGAAGGATTTCGAAGCCCATCAGCCGCTATTCGCCCGGATGCTCGCCACTGGCGCTCCCTTTGACGCGGAGGAGCGCCTCCTGCGTCCCGACGGCTCACCCGTCTGGGTGTTCAAGAGCGTCGCCCCCATCTGCGACAAATCCGGGAAGGTGGTCAAGATCAGCGCCATTGTCACCGATGTGGATGATCGGAAACGGGCAATGGCCGATCTCGAGAAAAGTCGCGCGGAGCTCTTGGAAGCTCTCACCGAAAACGAGCGCGTCCGCAAGCAGCTCGAGGCCGCGGGCGAGGCCAAGGACCAATTCCTCGCCGTCCTCAGCCATGAGCTGCGTACTCCTCTTACCCCTGTCATGATGGCGGCTCGGATGCTCCAGCGCCGCAGCGACCTCCCCTCCGATGTCCTCGAGACGATCGATATGATCCGCCGCAATGTGCAGATCGAGGCCCAATTCATTGACGATCTCCTCGATGTCACCCGCATCGAGCATGGAAAGCTCGATATCCTCAGCGAGCCGGTAAATCTCCACTCTGTCCTCCGGCAGGCCTTCGCAATCGCCGAGAACGAACTCCAGGAGAAACATCAGGAACTCGTCACTGAGCTCCGCGCGGAAAACTACGAGGTCACCGGCGATGCCACACGTCTCCAACAGGTCTTTTGGAATCTTCTCAAGAACGCTTCGAAATTCTCTCCCGGCGAAGGCGAAATAAAGGTCAAATCCTGGAACGAGGACGGCCGCGTCCTGGTGACCGTCACTGACAGCGGCATCGGCATCGATCCCGCTGCCATTCAGGTAATCTTCGACCCTTTCCGTCAGGAGAACCGCGATGTCAGCCAGAAATTCGGAGGCCTCGGCCTCGGCCTCGCCATCGCAAAGGCCACCGTCGAGGGTCACGGTGGCACCCTTCGCGCCGAGAGCCCCGGCCGCGGAGCCGGCGCCACTTTCGTCGTGAGTCTTCCCCTCTCCGGCCAGACCCCACTGGGGAATTCCTGATTATCGGCTCGGGGTGCTTTTCACGGGAAAAAATGCGAGAAAGGCGTCGGTGAGTGCGAAAGCAAATCTACGGCCGTTGCGCATCCTGGTTGTCGAGGATCATGCCGATACCCGGATGGTCCTGAAGATGTACCTGGAATACCTCGGCCACGTCGTCCGGATGGCCGCTTCCAAGGCCGAGGCTCTCGCCGAGGCCGCCGCCAGACCTTGCGATGTCTTGCTCGTCGATATCGGCCTCTCCGATGGCAATGGCTGGGAAGTGCTCCAGCAGGCCCGGTTTATTCATCCCAGTTATGCCATCGCCATGAGCGGCCGTGGCTTGGCCGCCGACCGCGAAAAAAGCATCAAGGCCGGCTTCCGCAACCACCTCCAGAAGCCCTTCGACGTCGATCTCCTCCACGACATGCTCCAGGAAGCCATGCGGGAAACCGCTCCCGACGCGGTCTCCGAACCGCACTCCGTCCCAAGCCTCGCCTGACCCCTTAAATCCTAACTCCGGGCGTTGATCCGCGCACGAGGGGCCGATACACTCCGCCCCCGGATGCCGACCCACCTTCCCCCATTCCTCGCGGCCAATCCCGGGATGCTCACTGGCCTTCCACTCACGGATCAATGCATCGCGGTCGCCTGCAGCGCCCTGTTGATCTACCTGGCGATGGTCTCCTTCGGTCGCTGGCTCAAGCGCCAGGGCGTCCGCCTAAGCGTCCTATACAAGCTCTTCAGCGCCGTTCTCGGCATCTTGATCCCCATCAAGCTCCTTGACTGGGATTACGGCGCCCCTCCCTACACCCTCCGCCACGATCTCGCCGCCGCATGCCTCCTACTGGGCGTCATCTTCATCCTCTCCCTCCTTAAGCGCTACCTCTGGGAGTTCTACTTTGGCGAGAAGCGGGGCATGCAGATCCCAAAATTCCTCCGTGAGATCTTCTCCGCACTCTTCTTCATCGTTGCCGTTCTCGCGGTCATCTCGCGCATCTACGGGGTCCCGCCCTCCGGCATCGTCCTCCCCTCCACCATTGTCGTCGGCATCATCGGCTGGGCCATGCAGGATCTGCTCAGCAATGTCCTCTCCGGCGTCGCCCTCCAGATCGGCAGGCCCTTCAAGGCTGGCGACTGGCTCATCATCGAGACCCAGCACGCCGAAGTCATCGAGGTCAACTGGCGCTCCACCCGCCTTCGCACCAATGACGATTACTACCTCGATATCCCCAACTCCTCCATCGTCCGCAGCACAATCGTCAACCTCTCCTACCCGAGCCACCTCCACGCAATGCGCATGCGCGTCGGCATCGACAGCGGCGCCTCTCCCAACGTTGTGAAAGACGTCCTCATGCAGGCCGCCCTCGGCGCGCCCGGGGTTCTCCAGAGTCCGCCTCCAAAGATATTCCTGGTCGAGTTTGCCGACTCCGCAGTCACCTATGAGATCAAGTTCTGGCTCGGCAATCACGCTGCCTACAACGAGATCAACGACGCCCTGCGCACCTCGGTCTGGTACGCCCTCCAGCGCGCCCACATCTCCATCCCCTCCCCGATACGCACCGTCCAGATCGAGCGCAAACGCGCCGCCACCTACCAGCTTCCGGACGAAACCAAGGCCGTCATCCGAAACAAGCCCTTCTTTAAATGCCTCACCGAAGAGCAGGTCGCCCGCATTGTCTCTGCCGGCCGGCTCTGCCTCTTCGGCCGCGGCGAGCACATCGTCGAGCAGGGGGCCCAGGGCTCCTCGATGTTCATCCTCATTACCGGCGCCGCCACCGTCTATGTCCGTCAGCCAGGCCAGGAAGGTGAATCCACCCGCGTCGCCTCATTACAGGCCGGCGATTACTTCGGCGAGATGTCCCTCCTCACCGGCGAGGCCCGCAGTGCCACCGTGATTGCCAGCATCGACTGCGAAGTCCTTGAAATCGCGAAGACCAACCTCGCCCAGATCCTCCAGGAGAATACCGCTCTGCTCACCAACCTCAGCGAGATGCTCGCCCAGCGCCGTCTCGACAACGAAGGCATCCTCACCTCCGCCGCCGGGCAGCATGTCCTCGTCGGTAAAAAGGAGGAATACACCCGGACCTTCCTGAAATCCGTGGCCCGATACTTCGACCTGTAGCCGCCCTCCGTTTGTCATGCCCTCTCCGAGGCCCAAGGGGCGGGCCTGGCGGTTCTCTCCCTCTGCGCCTCTGCGACCTCTGCATTAAATCCCCCTCTCCCAAGCGTCCACTCCGCTCAACACGCGCGTAACGCTTTCCATGCCCCAATCCATCCTCATCACCGGCGCCAACCGCGGCATCGGCCTCGCCCTCACCGCGGAATTACTCAAGGGCGGCCACCAGGTCTATGCGACTGCCCGAGACCCGGAAAAAGCTTCGGAGCTGCGGGGGTTGCAAGAGAAGCACGGCCTGTCCTTGGAAATCTTGAAGATGGACGTAACCTCCGAAGAATCGATCAAGGCGGAAGAATCGAATGTGGACATCATGTGCGCCCATCTCGATGTCCTCGTCAACAACGCCGCCGTTTTCCCCGAGGAAGGCGACGAATCCATCTTCGACATGCAACTCGAGCATTTCCGGGAGGCGTTCGAGACCAACGTCCTCGGCGTCATTCAGGTCACCCGCGCTTTCGTTACCCTCCTCGAAAAGGGAACCAACCCCCGCATCGTCAACATCTCCTCCGGCGCCGCCTCCATCTCCGCAAAGCACGACCACGGTTACTACGCCTACGCCGCATCCAAGGCCGCCCTCAACATGGTCACCCGCGCTCTCGCCGACGAACTCCGCCCCCGCGGCATCTGCGTAGTCGCGATGACCCCCGGCTGGGTCAAGACCGACATGGGCGGCCCCAACGCCCCCCTCAAGCCCGAAGACTCCGCCCGCGCCATCGCCCGCACCATCACCTCGCTGACGATGGACAAAACCTCCCTCTTTATCGAGCGCACCGGCACCGAAGTAAAATACGGCTGGTAATCGTCCTTTAAAGTCCCTTCCGCCTGACAATCGCGCGGTCCGCGCTAGATTTTGGCTGTGCCCCCAACTCGGGCCCGCAAGGCCAAACCCAAAAATCTGCAATCCCGCGACTGCGGGATCGTAAATCATAAATCTCCCACTGCCTGGTTCCGCGCCCGCTACAAAACCCCCACTCCTGCCCAGCGGGCCGCATGGCCCCTCATCGCCGCCGGCCGCAGCGTCCTGATTGCCTCCCCCACAGGCACCGGCAAAACCCTGGCGGCATTCCTCTCGGTCCTCGATTCCCTCGCCTCCGCCCCGCACCCTCTGCCGGACTCCGTCCAGTGCCTGTACATCTCCCCGCTCCGCGCCCTCGCCTACGATCTCGAGAAAAATCTCCAGGACCCCCTCCGCGACATCTACGGCAGCCTCGACGCATCCCCCATCCGCGTCACGATGCGCACCGGCGACACCCCATCTTCCGCCCGCGCCCGCCAGAAGTCGAAGCCGCCCCATATCCTCCTCACCACCCCGGAGACTCTCTGCGTCCTCCTCAGCCAGCCATCCTGGCTTCCGCTCCTCCGCACCGTCCGCTGGGCCATCGTCGATGAAATCCATGCCCTGGCGGAGGGAAAACGCGGCGTCCACCTGACGCTCAGCCTCGAGCGCCTCGCCGCCCTCACCGCGGACCCCGGCATCGGCCACGCCGGGCACACCCTCCAGCGGATCGGTCTCTCCGCAACCGTCGCGCCGCTCGAGGAAGTCGGCCGCTTTCTGACCGGGGTCCATGGCGATTGCGCCCTCGTCGACGCCACCTCCGCGAAGAAAATCCATCTCAGCGTCCACACGCCCCTGCGAAAAAACCCCTACCCCGAGGCCGGCTACACCGGCCAGCGCCTCATCCGCGAGCTCGCCGAGTTGATCCGCTCCCATCGCACCACTCTCGTTTTCACGAATACCCGCTCCGGCGCGGAGGCCTCGACCTTCTGGCTCCGCGAGACCTGCCCCGATCTCGCCTCCGTCATCGAGTGCCACCACGCCTCCCTCGACCGCGACCTGCGCCAGGACGTTGAGGATCGCCTCAAGCGCGGTGAGCTTCGCGCCGTGGTCTGCTCGACTTCTCTCGAGCTCGGCATCGATATCGGCTCCGTCGATCTCGTCGTCATGCTCGCCACCCCCAAGGGCGTCAGCCGCGCCCTCCAGCGCACCGGGCGCTCCGGCCACAATATCCATACCGTCAGCCGCGGCATCCTCATGGCCACCAACGTCAACGATCTCGTCGAGGCCTGCGCAACGGTCCTCCTCGCACGCGGCCGCCACCTGGATTTCGTCCGCATTCCCTCCGCACCGCTCGATATCCTCGCCCAGCATCTCGTCAGCATGGGCTGCGAGCGCTACTGGACACGCGACGAAGCCTTCACCCTGGTCCGCGCCGCATGGCCCTATCGCGACCTCTCCCGCGCCGATTTCGACGATACCCTCGATTACCTCGCCGGGGGCGGCCAATCGCTCCGCCAACAATATACCGATGTCTTTGGCAAGATCGACCTCGACCCCGATGGCTTCCAGACCCGGGCCGGCCGCGTCCAGCGCGAGTTTCTTCAGAACGTGGGTGTCATCCCGGAGACCGGCGTCGTCCGTGTCCGCCTCAAGAACCGGGTCCTCGGCTCCGTCGAGGAGAGCTTCATGCGCCTCATCGATCCCGGCGACGTCTTCGTAATCGGCGGCCGTCCGGTCCGCCTGGAGCGCACCGGCCAGATGGAAGCCTTCGTGACCCGCGCCGACGGTGCGCTCCCCACGATCCCCCGGTGGAACGCCCACAAGATGCCTCTCTCCGCAGGTGTCGCAGGCGAAATCTCACGCTTCCGCGGCGAAGTCCGGAAACGCCTGGAATCGAACGTACCGGAAAAGCCCCTCCTCGCTTGGATCTCCCGCCGCCTGGCATGTGGCGCTGCCAATGCCCGCGTCATCCACGCCATGTTCTCCGCCCAGCATCGCCTCTCCGAGATCCCCCTCGAGGGCACCCTCCTGATCGAGGAACTCCTCGAGGACTCCCACGTTCCTTCGAAGTCCGCGGTCCCGGCCGCCCGCCCACGCCATTACTTCTTCCACTCCCTCATCGGACGCGCCGCAAATGACGCCCTCTCCCGCGTCGTGGCCCGCCGCCTCAGCAAACTGCGCGGCGGCAATGCGATCAGCACCCCTCACGATTACGGCTTCGTCCTCACCGTCGCCGAGCACCAGTATTTTAGCCTCCAGGAGCTGCGCGAAATTCTCTCCCCCGATTTCTTCTGCGAGGACCTACATGCCGCTCTTGAGCACTCTGAGATGCTAAAATACCACTTCCGCAACGCCGCCCAGACCGGCCTGATGGTCTACCGCAACCACAACGCCGAGCGCAAACCGCTCCGGAAGCTCCAATGGTCCACCGAGGTCATTTTTAACGTCCTGCAAAAATACGAACCCAACCACGTCCTCCTCCGCACCGCCCGGCAGGATACCGCCCAGGGCGGCTTCCTCGACGCGCCAGGGGCCCTCGCATACATCGATCATCTCGCCCAGCTCGCCTGGCCTCTCCGCCTCCGTCAGGTAACTCACGTGCCGCCCTTGTCCTTCGCGATGTACGCCACGAGGATCAAGGAAGCCCTCCACGTTGAAGACCCCGCCGAAACCATGGAGCGGCTCTTCAATCTCTGGTGGAAAGAGCTAAACGTACCCTAACCACCTTTCTCCAGACGGTGACATCCACCCATCCTTTAACCCCCGCCCTCCATCTGGACCCCCGCCACGTCCTGTGGCTCCCGGAAGAACGCACCCTCGTAGCCGCCGACCTCCACCTTGGCTACGTCTGGGCTCATCGGCACTCCGGCCAGTTGCTCCCGATCTCCGCCCCCGACGACACCATTGACCGCCTCGCCGGGCTCGTCGCCGAGTACCGCCCAGCCCAACTCGTCCTGCTAGGCGACATTGTTCACCGCGCCATCCCCATTCCCGCCATCCGTGATCAACTGCAATCTCTCGCCTCCAGCCTCTCCTCAGTCAGCGTCCGCTGGATCGCCGGCAACCACGATTACCGCCTCCAGCCCCTTCTACGCGACAGCAACCTGCCCGGGATCTCCCTCGAACCCGATCTCCCCATTGGGTCACATTTCTTAACCCACGGCGACCAGCCGGATATCCCCGCCCTTGCCCCCGCCGGTTGGCTCATCATCGGCCACGAGCACCCGGCGATCCACTTGCACGACCGCGTCACAACAAGCGTGAAGTGCCCCTGCTTCCTCGCCGGCCCGAATATCCTCATCTTGCCCGCATTCTCACACTGGTCCGCTGGCACCAACATCCGCACGACTCCCTTCCTATCCGTTCACGCCCGCGCGGCCACCTTCACCCACGCCTACGCCATCGTTGCCGGCCGCATCCTCCCCATCCCGTTGTAAACAATCCCGATATCAGCCAGGTCTTTTATCGCGCTTGATCCGTCTCCCCATTATCGCCACAGCACCCATCCCCACGATCAACATTCCCCACGTCGCCGGCTCCGGCACCTCGGCTCCGAACGTCAGTTCCGAATCAAACTCATTGCCAACTCCCGAACTCGACAGCTCCAAGTCAAAATCCACCGAAAGATCGCTGCTGCCCACCAACGATCCCAGGTCAATGACGTTGTCATCAAAGAACGTCTCCGCCGACGCCAGGCTGGTGAATGTTTCAACGGTTTCCGTGGTTCCCACAGTGATCGTCAGCACCACCCCCGTCGTCCCGCTCCCAACAATATCGCTTCCCTGGATAAAGCCGACCTTGAGGTGATCTCCCGTAAGCGTTGTCGTGTTCAGCGTAAACGCAACGTTGGCGTCAAATTCCCTGCCGCTGGTATTCGCCTTATCCTCAAGGTCCACCACTCCCAAATCGGTCGTGCCTCCATTGTTGAAAACCCCCTCGACGTTGGTCGCCCCGGCGATAACGGAGGTCAAATTAGTCGGCAGCCCCGTCCCGTACGCCCCTGATTGAAAGCTGGCGAAAGCCGAATCCGCCGGCGCTGCCGACAAGACCACCGCACCACCTTCTCCCGCGGTTGCGGCGTTGCCTACGGTGGGCGCGCTCCCGGTGGCGATCACCGAGTCCACCAGCCCTCCGCTTGAGCTGGCCGAGAAGCTCGCCCAACCGCTCTCCCCTTCCGCCGTCGCATGCGCCAGGGCCGCGCCGCCCCCGGCGGATCCCGACGTTGCCGCGCCTCCCGTGGCCGTGGCGCTCGCCTGCACCACGCCACCGGCGCTGATCCCCAGTGAAGTTGCAGTTGCCGCGCCGCCATGATTACCGGCCGCCTGGTCGCCGCCGGATCCACCGGATCCTCCCGTAGCCACCGCTCCTACGATCAAGGTTCCGGCCCCGGTACTTGTCCCCGTCGCCAGCGCCGTCGCCGCCCCTCCCACTCCACCTTTGAAGCCTGGACCCTGGCCCTGGCCTCCCGCGCCGCCCGTAGCGTCCGCCAGCACCCCTGGGTTAAAGCCGCCTGTATAGAAGGTATAGGTGGATCCTGCGATCTGCCCGCTTGCCGTCGAGCTTGCCGCGCCTCCCACACCTCCGTTTCCTGTCGAGACGGTATTACTATAGCTCGTCGAGACGCCACCCCCCGCTCCTCCGTTTGCCTCATCCTGGATATTGAGCCCGGTTCCCGCTCCGCTGGCCGTGATGGACGTGCTGCTCGTTCCCATCCCGCCGGATCCACCGTTGCCGGTCCCGGAATTTGTCACCACTCCGCCGACTCCCCCATTGGCGATACCCACCGCAGCCACCTGCACCGCGGCGGCAGTCGAACTGAGCGAAAGCGTGTTGGTCGCGGTCCCGCCCGACCCTGCCGTGGTCCCAATCGAGTCGTAGATGCCGCCGCCCACCCCGCCCGTCGCCGTCGAGTCCCCTGACAGGGGCCCAGTCCCGCCATTCACCACATTCAGATAGGATACGGCGTCGCCCGCCGTTCCAACCTTTCCATCGCTTGTGGCCGTAAGATTGAGATCGCCCACGCCGCCCCCTGCCCCGGCCGTGATCGATTGCGTAAGCGCTAAGCCACCGTTGGTCACCCCGGATACGATATTGCTTCCCGTGACGCTGGCCCCATTTCCGCCATTCGCGCCATCCTGCCCAAATCCGCCATCGCCACCGGTCTCCACGGCGGCAATCGTCAAGTTGCCGCCCTGCGTACTGGTACCGGATGCCATCGCGGTTCCCCCAGCTCCATTACCACCAGCGAAGCCTGTGCCCTCCCCTCCGCCTCCGCTCCCGCCCGTGGCGCTCGACACAATTCCGGGGTTAAATATCCCATGGTTGTAATAGGTATAGGTTGACCCGTTGATGCTGCTTCCGCTGGCCGTCGAGTTCGCGGTGGCCCCGGCCCCACCACTGCCCTGCCCTATCGGCTGGCCATATACGGAGCCCACCGAACCCCCCGCCCCGCCGGCCACGTCATCCTGCACATTGAGCCCCGTCCCGCTCCCGGTCGCGATTGCCTTCGAGACGCTTACCGCTTCCGCCCCGGCGCCCGCATTTCCAAATCCCGAGCTGATTGCCCCGCCAGCCCCTCCGTTTACCGTCGAGTAGGCCTCGACCGATCCGTTGAGACCGCCATTGGTGGCCGTCGCGGTTGCCGCCGCCTCTCCGCCGTTCGCCGCGACCGGCGCGGTCCCGGAGTTTAAAAGTCCCCCTCCCACACCGCCTGTCGTCGTCCCGATCGCCTCAACCCCCGCCGCGCTGCCGGAAGATACCGCCGTAACCGTATTGAGCGCGGCCCCACCAGGCCCGGCAGCCGTTCCGGCTGAATTATAAATGCCCCCTCCGGCCCCGCCGGTCGCCGTCGAGTCCGCGTTAATCGTCCCTCCTCCCGGGTTCGTGGCCGTCAGGATCGATACTGCGCTTCCAGTCACCCCCACGGTCCCATCCTTGGTCGCCGTGCCGTTCGTATTGCCAACGCCGCCCCCGGCACCGGCCGTAATCAGTTGGTTCAACGTCAACGACGCCGCCGTCGAGCCCGAAACAATGTTGCTGCCCGTGATGCTGAGTCCGTTGCCGCCATTCGCCCCGTCCTGACCAAAACCCCCGCTTCCCTCCGTCTCTACCGCACTGACGATCAAATTGCCTCCCTCGGTACTGGTCCCGGACGCCACCGCCGTCGCCATCGCTCCATTGCCCCCGGTAAACCCAGTGCCCTCTCCCTGCCCGCCATTGCCCCCCACCGCGCTGGCGAGGATGCCGGGATTGTAGATCCCGCTGTTGTAGAAAGTGTACGTGGACCCCGTCGTCGTCTTTCCGCTGGCCGTCGAGTTCGCGACGCCGCCTTCTCCACCATTACCCAACGCGATAGGCTGACCATAGGTGGGAAACACTGACCCGCCGACCCCACCCGCCACGTTATCCTGTACATTAATTCCCGTGCCGCTGCCGCTGGTCGTGGCCACGGATACACTGGTCGCGGTCGCCCCATTCCCCGCATTCCCGAATCCCGAACTCACCGGCCCGCCCGCCCCTCCTGTCGTGGTCGAAGCAGCCTCCGCTGTGCCGTTCACGCCGTTATTGGTCGCCGTCGCGCTGCTGGTTGCCACCCCGCCATTGGCCGCAACCGGTGCCGTTCCGGAATTCACAAGGCCACCTCCCACTCCGCCGGTCGCAGTGCCGATTGCCGTAACCCCCACCGCGCTGCCGGAGGAAACTGCCGTCACAATGTCATCGGCTGCCCCGCCAGCTCCCGCGGTCGTCCCCAGGGAATTATAGATACTCCCTCCCGCGCCACCCGTGGCCGACGAGTTCCCGCTGATCGCCCCGCCGCCCGGATTCGTCGCATTCAGGATCGAGGTTGCGCTTCCCGTCAATCCCACCGAGCCATCCTGCGCCGCCAAGGCATCGGCATTCCCCACCCCGCCGCCGGCCCCGGCTGTGATATTCTGGGTCAGCGTCAGTGTACCGCCGGTCGAACCCGATACGATATTGCTGCCCGTGACACTCAACCCATTTCCACCATTCGCTCCATCCTGGCCGAATCCCCCGCTCCCCGCGGTCTCCACTCCGCCAACGGACAGATTGCCTCCACCGGTGCTGGTGCCGGTTGCAACCGCCGTCGCGCTGCCGCCATTCCCGCCGGCAAACCCTGTACCTTCTCCCTGGCCACCGTTGCCGCCGGTCGCATTGGCCACGATTCCCGGATTAAAAGCACCGCTATTGTAGTAGGTGTAGCTGGAACCCGTCGTCGCTTTGCCGATGGCTGTAGAACTCGCCGCACCTCCCGCCCCGCCATTGCCCAGAGATACCGTATTGTCGTAGTCGACGGAAACCGCGCCGCCCGTTCCGCCGGTAGCGCTATCCTGAACATTGATTGTGGTCCCACTCCCGGTGGCGAGAACCACCGATTTGCTCGTTGCCGCAGCGCCCGCCCCTGCGTTCGCATCGGCGGAGCTGGTTACCGCCCCGCCCGCGCCCCCAGCTGCGGACCCTAATCCCGTCAAGGTGATGTTTCCTGCCGTTGAGGTTAGCGTTAGGGTGTCATTAGCCGTTCCGCCCACCCCGCTGGTCGTACCATTGGAATCGTAAATCGCTCCACCCGCTCCGCCGGTTGCCGTTGAGTTCGCAGTGATCGATGCGCCTCCCAGGTTGACCGCATTCAGGATCGACGTCGCGCTCCCGGTGACCCCGACGGTTCCATCGTTGATTGCCGTTTTGTCGGTGTTTCCGACCGAACCTCCAGCCCCCGCCGCCACCACTTGGTTCAGCGTCAGCAAGCCTGCCGTCGTCCCGGACACGATATTGCTACCGGTCAAACTCACCCCGTTACCCCCATTTGCCCCGTCCTGCCCCTTCCCCCCGCTGCCTCCGATCTCCTCCGCCGCGATGATCAGATTCCCACCCCCGCTGCTCTGGCCTGTCGCCACCGCCGTCGCGCCGGCCCCGTTCCCGCCGACATAACCTGTCCCTTCCCCCTGTCCGCCATTTCCACCCGTCGCAACCGCGCCAATCCCCGGGTTATAGAGACCAGTGTAATAGTTGTACGTGGAGCCATTAACGGAGCTTCCTGTCGCCACTGCCGTCGCTCCAGCCCCGGCTCCTCCATTCCCGACAGAAACCCCATAATCGTTGGCCTTTGACACCGCTCCGCCCGCTCCGCCTGTGATAAGCGCCTGGACATTAATCGCCGTGCCGCTGCCGCTCGCGATAGCCGTCGAAGTTCCGCTCGCCATCCCTCCCGCGCCCGCACTCCCGTCCGCTCCGTTGGTAATTGCACCACCCGCACCGCCCACGGTGGTACCCGCGGCAGTAATACTGGCATTCGTGTCCGTCGAGGAAAGCGTCGCGGTCGACGCAGCGCTCCCCCCGGCCTCCGTCCCCGCGCCTCCGTTTCCCCCTGTTGCCGTCGCCGTCGCGCTCGTCGCGCTCCCACTGGTCACCTCCATTGCCACCGCGTTCTCACCCGGATTGCCGGGCAATCCATTGGTCCCTGTGAAGACCGCCTGTCCGAAGCACGGCCGGATCAACGCCACCAATCCCAGTAATATGAAAATCCTCAGCACTCCATCAATCCCTCCCAGGTTCACTCTCCTTCGACGCGATATAGTTTTCATACAGGGAGAGCTCATGCTTGGTTTGGTCGAGGGTTGAAACACGAGCTACGCAAATGCACCGTGAAAACACCGCGGTGCGAAACTATGAAAGTCGGGTTTAATTCAATCAACTTACCTGGGTCAATCGATATTTATATTTTCCATAACCGTATGTTCTTGAGTTACTCATCGGCGTTCCTTGCCGTCCCGCGTAACATCCACAAAACCCAAGTCTTCGAACACCTTGCTTCAGGTTCACTAATCGATTCCCGATCTCACGCGCAGCGTACCGCTTCCATCCGTCCAGATAATAATGGGGCGAGCCCGCCACTAACCAATCTGACTACTTACTGCGCTCTCGCAATCTTCGTACGCCAGCCTTAGCGCCTCCAGCGGTGGCATCGGCGGTATGAACTCATGCGAGATAAACCCGCCGTAGCCGGTTCCCGCGATCGCCTTGTAAATCGCCGGGTAATACAGCTCCTGTGTCCCGTCCGGCTGCCCTCGCCCCGGGTTGCCCGCCGTATGATAGTGCGCAATGTCCCCGTTATGACTCTTAATCGTCCGCACCACATCACCCTCCATCACCTGCATATGATAGATATCGTACAGTAATTTCACCGCCGGCGATTTTACCCGCCCGCATAGCTCCCCCCCCCACCACGTCCTGTCACATTGATAGTCCGGGTGGTCCACCTTGCTGTTGAGCAACTCCACCGCCAGCGTCACTCCCGCCGCCGCCGCCAATGGTGCCACCCGACCCAGCGTCTCCGCGCATTGCCCCAGCCCCTCCTCGTCGCTCAATCCCTCCCGGTTCCCCGAGAAACAAATCAGCACCGGGATCTCCCACTCTTTCGCCTTCTCAATACTCCTTCGCAGCTCTTCCTCGATTCTCCCGGCATCCTCCTTCCGATTCAAACCGTGTTCAATCGTCCCATGCCCGTTCACCGCCGCGATCGTCAGCCCGTGCTCCTTCGCCGCCGGCCAAAGTTCCTCCCCGATCAAATCCACTCCCGCATACCCCATCCGCGCCGCACCGGCCAGCAACGCCTCCGGCTCCGCACCGCGATCCGCAAAGCACCACCAGGAGAACGACTGTCGGATCATTTTACCCCTTCAAATCCGCACGTGAATCCCCTGCTCCTTCAAGTACCGCTTCACATCGCCGACCGTGTATTCCCCAAAGTGGAAAATGCTCGCCGCCAGCACCGCATCCGCGTGTCCCTCCTTCAGCACCTCAGCCATGTGCTCCAGGCTCCCGGCGCCGCCGCTCGCCACCACGGGAATCCTCACCCCCTCGCTTACCCGGCGGGTGATCTCCAGGTCAAATCCCGCCTTCGTCCCATCCGCATCGATCGAGTTCAGCACGATCTCCCCCGCTCCCAGTGCCTCCGCCTGCTGCGCCCACTCAATCGTCTCCAACCCCGTTCCCTTACGACCGCCGTGCGAAAACACCTCCCACCTCTCCGGCCCCACGCGCTTGCAATCGATCGACACCACGATGCATTGGCTTCCGAATCGCTCCGCTCCCGCCCGGATTAGGTCCGGCGTCGCCAGCGCGGACGAGTTGATGCTCGTCTTGTCTGCCCCCGCCCTCAGCATCGCATACATATCATCCACCGTCCGGATCCCCCCTCCTACCGTCAAAGGCATGAAACACTGGTCCGCGCTCCGCTCGATCACATCGATCATGCTCGCCCTCCCATGCGCGCTCGCAGTGATATCAAAGAAAACCATCTCGTCCGCCCCCTGCCGGTCATACCGCAGCGCCAGTTCCACCGGGTCACCCACATTCCGCAGTTCCCCCGCTTCCGCCCGGC
>Ga0302319_10013912_pt1 | contig 15054 bp, 8 predicted proteins | sample Bog_T0_2_FD_203319 | JGI IMG/M metagenome (GOLD analysis project Ga0302319, IMG submission 203319) | Peat permafrost microbial communities from Stordalen Mire near Abisko, Sweden - Bog_T0_2 | ecosystem: Environmental > Terrestrial > Soil > Wetlands > Peat | place: Sweden: Abisko, Stordalen Mire... | reverse complement strand
CCACTTGATCTCGGCCTCCTCGTGGGCGAGCCCCCGCTTGGTAACGAGGTTGAAGACGTTGGGCGACCAGTTCTGGACGGTCACGTATTGAATCTTCGCGCCCTTGAGCGCCACGAGTTCGACCACGGCCGAATGCAGCGTGGCGGTCTCGAATTTCGGCGCGGTGCAGCCTTCCATGTACATCACCTCCGAGCCCTCGTCGGCGATGATGAGCGTGCGTTCGAATTGCCCGAAGTTTTCCGCGTTGATCCGGAAATAGGCCTGGAGCGGATGCTTCACCTTCACGCCGGGCGGCACATAGATGAAGGAACCGCCGGAGAAAACCGCCGAGTTGAGCGCGGAGAATTTGTTGTCTCCTGTCGGGATGACCTTGCCGAACCACTTGCGGAATATTTCCGGGTGCTGTTTCAGCCCTTCAGTCGAGCCGATGAAGATAACCCCCTGCTGGCCGACTGTCTTCTTGATGTTTGAATACACGGCCTCGGAGTCGAACTGCGCCTCGACTCCGGCCAGGAATTTGCGCTCCTGCTCCGGGATGCCGAGCCGCTCGAAGGTGCGCTTCACATCGTCGGGCACTTCGTCCCACGAACGGGTCGGGCGCTGCGCGTTGGCGAGGTAATAACGGATTTCGTCGAAGTGGATCGCCTCGAGGTCGCGGCTGGCCCAATGCGTGGGCAGCGGCTTCGAGAAAAACGTCTCGAGGGCCTTGAGCCGGAACTCACGAATCCAATCCGGCTCCTCCTTCACGTCGGCGATGTAATTGACGGTGTCAGTCGTCAGCCCGCGGCCCGCGTCGAATTCATGGCTCTCCGGGTAAACGAAATCTCCGACGCTGCGGTCGATATCGATGCTGGTGTCAGTTGGCATGTTAGTAAGTGGCCGTGATCAAACCGCGACCGGTTCCTCCAGTTCTTCTTTGATGATCCAATCGTAGCCTTTTTCCTCGAGGGCCAGCGCCAGTTCCCTGCCGCCGGTGCGCACGATGCGGCCCCGCACCATGACGTGGACCACGTCGGGCACGATGTAATTGAGCAGCCGCTGGTAATGGGTGATAAGGAGGATGCCCAGCTCCGGCCCGCGCAGGGTGTTGACGCCGTGCGCCACGATCTTGAGCGCGTCGATGTCCAGGCCGCTGTCGGTTTCGTCGAGGATTGCGTACCGGGGATTGAGCATTGCCATTTGTAAAATCTCGTTCCGCTTTTTCTCGCCACCGGAGAAGCCATCGTTGACGGAGCGGGCCGTGAATTTGCGGTCGATCTCCAGCAGGTCCATTTTCTCGTAAAGCCGGGCATAATATTCCGTGGCGTCGAGGGTTTCATCCTCGGGCAACCGCGCCTGGACCGCCGAACGCAGGAAGTTCGCGTTGCTGACGCCGGGGATTTCCATCGGGTACTGGAAGGCGATGAAGAGGCCCTTGCGCGCCCGCTCGTCGGGCTCGAGCGCGAGGATGTCCTCGCCGTCCATGAGCACCTGGCCGGAGGTCACTTCGTAATCGGGATGACCGCCCAGCACTTTGGCCAGCGTGCTCTTTCCGGAGCCGTTCGGGCCCATGACGGCGTGGACTTTGCCGGGCTCGATCTCGAGCGTGAGGCCGCGAAGGATTTCCGAGTCGGCAACGTTGGCGTGCAGGTCTTTGATGACAAGGGTGTTCATGATTTTGAGGCGTGGGCCGCGCATTCTTCGCACTGGCCCTGGAAAGAGACTTCGTGGTGGGTCACGACGGCCCCGGGCGGCAGTTGCCAGCCGGCGGTCGCCGGTCCGGAATCGCCGGAGGGTACATCAAACACCGCGCCGCAGCTCTCGCAGAAAAAATGGGCGTGCGGCGCGAGGTTCGCACAATAGCGGGAGGGCTGGCGGTCGTGATTCACTGTCCGCACCAGTCCACACTCGGTAAGGGTTTCGAGGCAATTGTAAACCGTGGCCAGCGAGATGCCCGGGAGCTTTTTCTGCACCCGCATGAAAACGTCGACCGCCGTGGGGTGATCCCGTTTGACCAGCAGGGCGTCGTATACCTCGCGGCGCTGGGCGGTGAACCGGAATCCCTTTTGGGAAATCGTCTCGTTGCAGTTTCTGCTGCTGATCTCGCTGTTGGTCTCCTGAAGCATCGACAACCCGACTATCGGAAAGAAAGGCAAGCTTATCAAGAACTATTCTAAATAAAAAACGCGAACGAGTCTCAATTGCACTGCTTTCGGGCATAGAATTGAACGCCAATTCTAAAATTGTGGCCATTCTTAAAGCGGCGTCCACCCCCGCGTGGCTCACCGAGCCACGGCTACAACGCAAGCGTGATTCGACCGTTTTCCCATCCGCGCGCGGCAGCGCGCTGTAGCCGTGGGCCGGTGGCCCACGCGGGGGAAGACGCCGTCACTGAATGGCTACGCCAAAACCTAAAACGCCCCTATTCCCGAAATACCAGCAATTCACTCTCAAAAAACAGCGTTTCCCGGCGCCGATCCGCAGTTCTCAAACCCGGCCGGAAGCCGGCTGCTCCACCCGGCGATCCGCTTTGCCGGTCCAGCCATCGTGGGCGCGGCATGCCAGGAGCTGCGTCTCGGCTTGTAGCCAGTGCTCCTTTTCGCGGCCCGGCGGCCGGCCTTCCTTCTCCCAAATAAGATATGCGCAGTAGGCAATTTCCTCCGGTGTCGCGGGGTGGAATCCATTGTGTTGTTGTGCCATGATAAGAACGTGTAAATCAACGCGGCGTCGCTGGCGGGATCAGTGCGCGCCGCGCCGCTACGCGGCACAACGGCAAACCGCGCCTGAGGCGAGTCCACGGGGCACGGATAGCACGAGTTCCCCGAGTCGTCTATCAGGGCGCCGCCTGAACTGCCGTGGGAGAAGTCCCCTATGCGCAAAATCGCTAACACCCGGCCTTGTTCACGCCCTCCCGGCCGCGCAAGAGGCCGATCAAGACGCCCTGGATGACAAGCTCCCGCGCGGGGATCAGGTCCGGATACCGAGTGTTCCCGGCCCGTAGAAAGGGCATCCCCTGCTGGATGAGGAAACGCTTGAGCGTGGTCTCGCCATCGATGAGCGCCGCGACGATGTCCCCGTGCCTGGGCTCGCGCGCTTCCAGGATGGCGGTGTCTCCGTCCACGATGTGGGCGTCGATCATTGAATCCCCGCGCACCCGCAGTGCGAAGCTCCGCACTCCAGGCCGTGCGCCGAGCGACGCAGCATCTATCGAAAGCGTGCCCTCGGGCGCCTGCTCGACGGTCTCAGGCATGCCCGCCGCAATCTGCCCGTAGAGCGGTATATCGATCATCGGCTCGCGATTGAGCATCGAAGGCAACGCCACCGCGCGCGCCTTGCCGGCCATCCGGCGGATGGCGCCTTTCTTTTCCAGCGCCTTGAGGTGATTGACGGCCGCCGTCTGGCTGGCAAAGCGGAAGTGTTGCTGAATCTCCCGGGTGCTCGGCATCACCCCGGCCTGGTTCAATTCACTCCGTAAAAAGTCGAGAATCTCCTGCTGGCGCGTAGTAAGCATTGCTGTTCGCGTGAACACTGCGCGAAAGAACGCGAAAGTCCATTAGAAAATTCGGAATCAGAAATTCGAAAATAATGCGCGCGTCCCGCGCGTCAAATACTTCGAATTTCGAGCTTCAAATTTCGAATTTTTCCGCCCCTACCTCACCCAAATCCCGCGGTAAACATCCCGCCCCCCCGACGGGTCGCGAAAAAAATCGTACGGCGCCGGCGGCCTGATGACCACGCGCCGTTTCGGCATCAGATTCATGTCCATCAGCGTATCCAGATCGAGCCGGCCGGTGACTGGAAGCTCCGCATACCGCTGGTAAGCCGCCAGAGCCTTGCTCAAGGAGTCGGTCGGCTCACCATCCACTGCCCCGCGGTAAAATCCCTCCCGGGCCAGTCGGTCTTGCGCCCGTTGCACGGTGCTCCGCTGCACGACTGGCGGCGCCGTTTCGTATGGGGTCTTCCTGAAAAACCGCGCATAATCCGCCGGTTCCGCCTGGTCCTCCTCTTGGGGCTGGGGCGGCTGGGCTGCTTCCGGCGGTTGAGGCTGTTGAGCCTCCGCATCGTCTTCGGCTGCGGGTGTCGGAGTCGCCCGGGGCTGCTGCCGCAAGAAATCCCTGTCGCTTTGCACTACGGCTTTCGGGGGCGGTGTCGCAGCGTCTTGATCGGCCGGAGCCGGCGGCTGCCCGTCAGCCGATTGGGCCGATTGATCGGACGGAGGCGGCACGGCCTCGAGTGTTTTTCCGCTCTTTGAATCCCCTGCCAGGTTCAGGGACTCGAGCGTCTGCGCATCCAGCTTGCCCGTCACATCGAGCCCCTGCCGGATCTGATACCGCCGGATCGCCGCTTCGGTCTCCGGCCCTCCCTGCCCATCCACGGCGCCGTAATAAAAGCCCTGATCCTTCAGCGTCTGCTGCACCGCCTGGGTCTGCTCATCCGCCTGGGCCAGCTCCGCAAGGCAGAGCATCGTCAGGAACAAAAACGCGCGTTTCATCGATGGTTGCGTTCTTTGACGCGGCAATGCTCCGCGCCATTCAATAGTGCCGCAATTCTCCCGCGATGGAGGCGCTTGCCAGCCGCGGCGGGACCGCCGGGTGCATGTTCTGGGTGTAAGTTAAAATCCCGGCCGCCAGCCCTTGCGCAATCCGGTCGCGGTACCCGTCGTTGCGCAGCATCTGGTTCTCGATCTTGTTGCTCAGGAAACCGCCCTCGACCAGCACCGCGGGCATCCGCGTGTGCCGCACCACATAGAGCGACCGGCTCTTGATTCCCCGGTTGGCCAACTGCATCCGCGACGCCAGCGCCCCCTGCATAACCGCCGCCAGGTTCTCGCCCCGGTCGAGGTCCTGATCCTCCGGCCGGTCAAAGAAACCCATCCATGTCCAGTCCGCGGGACGCGGCATCTTCTCGTCCGCGTAATAGGTTTCTATTCCGTCCACACTCTCGACAGCAGCCTGATTGAAGTGGATCGATACAAAAATGACATTGCTATTGGCCTCCGCCAGCCGATTGGCGATTTCCGCCCGTTCCGGCAGTGATACGTAAACGTCGTCGCGCCGCGTGAGCACTGTCTCAATCCGCGTCCCCTTCAACAATTGCTCGAGCCGTTGGGCCACATCCAGAGTCACATCCTTTTCGGCCAGGCCAAAAAATTTCGTCCCCTCGTCGATGCCGCCATGGCCCGGGTCTATCACGACGGTGGGCGGCCCGTCCACCGGCAGCATCCTCGTCGCATCCCGACCCTGCGCCCCATGCGGCTCCGGCACAAAATTGTCCTCCGGCACCACCAGGAAACTGAGGCACCCAGCGAAGACAATCAGCCCCACGCACGGCATCCCACGCCGCAACGCTCCTGCCCTCCAGGGCGCCGAAAAGCTGAACGTCCTCCTGTTCATTGCATTTATTGACGGGATCCCGGCCCGAGTTGTTCATTCAATACATCGGATGCGGAGGCCGTGCAAGCCGTGTGCATCGTTCAACAAAAACTCAAAACGCCCCCCAATCTGCATCGCATCGCAGCCTCGGACAATCTCCCGGTCTCCTGGAAAAAGATTGTGGGATTGACGCAAAACCGGTTTCCTTGAGAACCACCGATAAAGGCCTTCTAATCGGTGGTTCCCCCCGCAGGCGCAACCTCTACAACAAATGAGAAAACCAATCTTCCCTGCCTGTTTGGTCTTCCTGATCTTATGCGTGGTTGCGCTTTCCGCCAAAGCCATCGACATCGGGCCGATGACGTGGACGCCGCGCTCCGACTGGATCAACGTCACGAATTTCACGGTGTCCGGCACGACGTACCATGCGGATAATACCGGCGCCACCGACGCTTCGCCGGCAATCCAGGCCGCCCTTCGTTATGTCCAAGTCAATCATTATGGTCGGATTTTAACCATCTATTTCCCGGCGGGAACTTACAAGCTTATGGAAACGCTGACGATCCAGGGCGTTGCCGGGGTCACGCTCGTCGGGTGCGGGAGCGACACAATCCTCAAATGGTACGGCAGCCCGGGCGCCGCCATGTTCTGGCCCAGCGGGACAGACTACATGCACTACATCGGCCTGACCTGGGACGGCAATAACCTCGCCGCTTGCGCCTATGAACATTATTCGCCCACGGTATACGAAACGCGGATCCGGCATGAGTATGAATCGTTCAAGAATATCGTCGTGACCGGGACTTACATGCCGGGCTCGTCGCCGCCGGCCTGCGCCATCATCAGCGGATTCAGCTTGAACAACAATGGCGGGGGACTGACCGCCGATTCGATGATGTTTAATTGCTGCTTCAACAATTGCACCTACGGTTTCATCAATCCCTATCAGGTGTTCAACAATTTCGAGTGGGTCATCGACAGTTGTGAGTTTGAGAACTGCGGCACCGGGGTGGACTTCTCGTACTTCGGCAGCGGTTCGGACTGGGTCGTTAGCAACTGCCATTTCCTGAGCTCGACCAACGTCGATATCCAAGGCGCCGGCAGCGTGCGCGCGCGGCACTGCACCTCCTACGGTTCGGCGCAGTTCGCCGTTGGCCTCGAGGGGAGCAGCATCCTCCAGGATTGCTCGGTCGCCGCGTGGACCAATACCAATTGCGCCGTTTCCTTCGTGTGGATTGCAACTCCGCAAGCCATGTTCGACTGCACGTTTACCAATCCTCCCACAGGGGCGCTCAGGTACCTCGAGGTCAACGGCCAGTCGGTCTCCCTTTCCAACAATTATGCGCCGAATTTTCCCGGCGGCTTCGCCGGTTGGACCAACAGCATTTACGCCATGGAAGGGCTCTATCAGAATATTCAGCCCGGCCTCCGTTTCGGGTCGGTCGGGCTGCTCTTATCCGCCACCCAGACATTTCTGCACACTGGCGGGTTCACGGACAGCACGAACATCATCGATGTCACACAAGCGCCTTATACCGCAGACCCAACGGACGTGAAGGATTCAACGGCAACTATCCAGGCCGCAATCAATGCGGCCCAGACAGCCAACAATGGATCGGTTGTCTATATTCCCACGGGCATCTATAAAATTTCCTCGACCCTTACGGCCGGCGGCAGCAATTACACCATCCAGGGTAGCGGCATTTATTCGGAGCTGTGCTGGTATGGCGCCAGCGGCAGCACGATGCTTGCGATCACGACGCCGACCAACCTCGAGGTGCAGCAATTACGCTTCGCCGAGCAATACGGCGGGACCGCCGGCATTGTGGAAACCTCCGCCGGGGCCAGCAACCTGGTTTTGGACGATGTTTATTACGAGGGCTTTAGCACCGGTAATCCCGGCGCCGGCGGCGACGACTCCGACGGGCCTGGTATTGTCCTCTCCAATCTGCCGGCGGGATCGACCGTTTACATGCCGCACCTCAACGCGCCCCTGACGGTGCAGAATTGCGGCGCGGCGCAGATTTACTCGAAGTACCTGTGCAACGGGGTAATCACTGTCTCGGGCACCGGACCAAAGACGGGCTTTCTTGGAGCCCTGGCAACCGAGGGCGGCCAGCAATCGAACCTCACGGCGTACAACGTAGTCGTCACCGATAACCAGAACCTAATTCTGGAGGATTACTATTACGAACAATGCCGCAACGGCATCGAACTGGAAAGCGGCAGTGGCAACAGCCCCGGTTACGTGGCGATCCAGGGCTTTAACGCATGGGCGGGCGTGGGCGGCGGCGTCGGGAATGCCCCGACGGCGCAGATCATGGTCAATAATTACCAGGGCACCCTGCTTTATGGGTGGACGCCTTTTGGAAACGATACGGGATTGGCCCCGGTCCAAATCATCCAGACTGGAACCAATCCGTTCAATATGCTGCTCGATGGAGATTCTTACTACGATGGTCTTCCCACCATCAACACATCGAACGCCAATCTGATCTGGTCGCAGAACTTGTGGCAGAGCGCGGGGGGCCAGCCATTGAATCTCATGTCAGATAATCCCAATCCCCTGACGGGCGCTAATCTGGCATTGCTGGCGGAGGCGCTCGATCCGTTCCGGCAACTCGAGGCGATAGACCTTTCGGTTCAGTTTGGCATTAGTACCGACGGTCCGCCCGTGGCCGCCTATGCCTTTGAAAATGATGCGACCGACATGACCGGCAATTACAACGGAATCAATTACGGCGCCACTTATCCGGTGGGCGCGATCGGCATGGAAACGGCCGGTTTCAGCGGCACGGGGGCGTATATCCAGATTCCAAACCCGCTCAGTTCCGGAAGCGGCAATTTCTCGATCTCGATGTGGATCCAGACCAACGACACCGGCGGGACCGGCCAATGGTATAATGGCCACGGTTTGGTCGATGGCGAGACCGGCGCCGGCCAGGCGGATTTCGGCACGGCGCTCGTCGGCGGCAAGTTCGCGCTCGGCGTCGGCAATCCAGACACGACTTTGCTTACAACCGGCACGGTCAACGACGGCAAGTGGCATCACCTGGTCGCCACTTACGCCACTTCGGGCACGATGCAAGTATTCGTCGACGGCGTGCTCAACAATAGCATGACCGGCCCCGCCGGCACCCACGGCGCCCCGACCTCTCTGCGCTTTGGCGGCATCCTATCGGGAACCACGAGCGGCTATTACAACGGCCTGCTCGACCAGGTCCAGATTTACAACTACGTGCTCAGCGGCTCCGAAGCGGCCTATCTATACAATTACCCCCGGGGCGCGAACCCGTTGGTTGGATATTGGAAACTCAATGAAACATCCGGGACAACAAGCTACGACTCGTCGCCCAGCGGCGAAAATGGGACATGGGTAAACAGCCCCGTTCCCTCGACCTCTTATCCGCCGGCCATCGCCTCCTCCAATGCGGGCAGCCTTCTCTTCAACGGGACCAATCAATACGTGACCGTCGCCACCACGGCGGCGTTGCCCACCTTCACATCTCCACGCACGCTCTCGGTCTGGGCCAAGACCAACAAGCTGACCGGCAATCACATTGCCGCCGCCTTTGGCACCACCGGCAATGGTGATTCCTTCTTTATCGGCCAATATGGCACGACGCTCGAGGTCGGCGGATTCAACAGCGATGTTACCGTCCCAAACTTCTGGGACACCAATTGGCATCACATTGTCGCCACTTATAATGGCACGACGTGCAATGTCTATGCCGACGGAATGATCGTCGCCAGCGCCGCCAAGGCGTGGACCGTGCCGCCGCCGTTCTCGTGCACGATCGGGAATTATATCAATGGCACCGGCTACCCATGGAGCGGGAACATCGCCGACGTGCGCATTTACAATCGCGTGTTGACGGCGTCGGAAGTCGGCGGCATGGATATCTCCGTGCAGGCCATCACCAGCCCATTGAACGTGACGGGTACCAACAGTTTCCCCTTCAGCTACCAGATTACGGCCAACAGCGGCCCCACGACTTATGGATCGAGCGTCCTTCCCGCCAACCTCAGCCTGAATTCGACCTCCGGCCTCATCAACGGAAGCCTGAGCGGCACTGGCAACAGCACCGTCACCATCACCGCCGCCAACTCCACCGGCACATGTAGCGCCACCCTGGTAATCACCTCGGTCCAGACCCCGCCGCCCGCGATCACCAGCAGCACTAGCGTAAAGGCCATCGTCGGCGAGCCGTTCACCTATCAAATATCGGGCAGCAACTATCCGACCAGTTACGCAGCCCCGAGCCACCCAGCCTGGATCGGCGTGAATAGTGGCTCCGGCCTGATCACCGGAACTGCGACGACCTCCGGCACCACCACCATGACCGTCAGCGCGATCAATGCCGGCGGCACCGGCAGCGCGACCGTGGCCATCCAGGTCCAGATGCCATATGCCGCATGGCAGAGCCAGATGTTTTCGCAGGCCCAGCTTGGCAATTCATCGATCAGCGGAGACACCGCAACCCCCGCCGGCGACGGCATCTCGAACCTGATGAAGTACGCCCTCTACCTCAATCCGTGGACCGACGGCGTGGCCGGCTTGCCGGCGCTTTCAATCATCACCACCGGCAGCGGCAATTACCCGGTACTCACTTACACCCGGCCAATTTTCGCCACGGACGTCACATATACCGTGCAGGTTTCAACCGATATGCAGTCATGGTATTCCGGTCCCGGCTACACAACCCTGCCGAACGCTACGAATAATTCGAACGGCGTGACCCAAAGCGTCACGGTTCAAGACTTGACGCCGGTAACCCCCGGAGATACGAAGCAATTCATGCGGTTGGAAGTCACCGGTACGTGAGAAATTCGGAATGACCAAGCTCCTGATATCGTCGGCTGTCCTATTCTTCGCACTTAGTGGGAGCCTCCGAGCCCGCGACGGGGACCTCGGCGTCAATGACCGGATGCCGGGACTCTCGCTGCGCCAGGATTTTCCCGGGATCAAACTGAGAGGTTACGGCACACTTTCCGGAAAGGCTTGGATCGGCAGCGCGGGAGATTCGCTTCTGCAAATCGAGTGCCAGGACCCGGAGCACGCCCGGCTCGTCCAGGCCAAGTATCTTTCCGACCTGGCGGAATTGCCCCCGGCCACTCAGCCGGGCGAGCTCAATGTCGAAGGCGTCAGAATTTCGATCCGGCTGGCCGATGGCGTCGGCGCCGTTGCGGCCTTGAGAAGTGGAGTGACCGTGATCCTGGCCGGTGCAAAAAATGCCGACGGCCTCGCCAAACTGATTAAGGGCGGCCTATCGGGCAACGCCGCGAATTGGACATCGGCGCCGGAAGGAAAGATCCCGATGTTCCTGGATCGATTCGATAAATACGGGTTTCGATTTTACTATGCGCCGGGGAATTTGAAGACCGGCGCGGATGGGAAGGTAATTCCCGATTACGACCCGCGTGAGGACTTCAACTTCATGCAGGCCAATCATGCCGGGTTGACCGTCTGGCACTCGGGCGACCGTGGCGAAACCAGCGAATGGCTCACCCGCGAACCTTCGTGGGACTGGACGCTTGCCCTCGCACGCCAAAAAGGACTGCCCTTCGGGGTCAATCTCGGCATCGATGGCGCTTCCAACTGGTATTTCAATCGCAACCCGGATTCGATGATGCAGTTCGTCCCCGACTTTTTGGGCACTTACTACGGCTCGATGAATTTCGGCATCCCGCCGATGGTTTCGTGGAGTTCATCCGCGGGCCAGGACGCGCTGCTGGGGCAGCTTCAGACCACAGTTCGTCATTTGAATGATGTCGATAACATCACAAGCTGGCTCGAGCCGCACGAGGAGCTGGGCGGAGGCGTGGCCGACATACTGGTCGATTATGGACCGCAGGCCGACCGGAGTTACCGTAGTTATCTGCAGCTGACTTATCATACCATCCAGGCGCTCTCCCGGCGCTACCAGGACGCCAGCCTGACGGCGTGGGACGAGATACACGTTCCGGAACCGGCCTCATTCCTTGGCTGGAACCGCGACGCGCTCGACCTCGCCGGCAAGTGGAAGGTTAGTTTCCAGGCGGCGGACAACGCCGCGGCGCAGGCGCCGGATTTCGACGATTCCTCGTGGGGCGAAATGACTGCTCCCGGCGACGGCCTGGCGCGGTTATTGCCGCTCAAGCCGGCGCTCTGGCGCCGTCATTTCACGATGGACGGCGGCTGGCTCGGCCAACACCCGGCGGTCTGGCTTTATGTCTGGGACATGAATGACACCCGCGGTTCCGACGAGGATCGCACAAAAGCCGTGGTCGTCGGCATGAACGGCAAGGTCCAGGCGGAAGCCGAGCCTTACCATGGCGCCGATCACTGGGCGGCGCTCGATGTAACCAAAGCGATCAGGGCGGGCGACAATCTGCTCACCGTCCGGCTGCCCATGGGCCTCTTCAATTATCGCGTCTATCTATCCGGAGACGGGCCGAAGAGCTACCCGCAACTTGGCGAGGGTAACAATGCCCGGTGGGTCGATTATATGAACTGGGTGGCTTACTCGCGCACGCTGGGCGTGCGGCGCGGCATGCAGATGATCCGGCAGGTCGACGCCAACCGGGGCATCGTGCTCATGGCCCCCGATTCCTACGAGGAAGGCGTCGTCCAGGATGCCATCGAGTACGGCGGAGATTTCCACAACACCGGTTACATGGGCGGTTGGTGGTGCGATAGGGAGCCGGCTTTGATGCGCGGAGCCGGCCTGCCTTTTTCAACCGAACCGAGCCAGGGTCCTACCCTGCCCATTCATATCCTTGGGGAAATGGGCAATTGGCTTACTCAAGGGGTCAACGCCATCGATCATTTTCAAACCATCGGAGAAGTTCTCTATCATCCCGACTTAAAGAAATGCTTCGAGGATCACGCGGCGATGTACACTTCCATCGGCCGTTATCATGCGCCCACGGCCCAGGTCGCGGCCCTCTATTCCAGCAAGACCAGTAGATTACTCGACTGGCCCTGGAGCGCGCATCCCGCCGTGGCGGCCAACGGCGAGCCCTTCTTTCGTGGCGGCGGTTACGTTTCCGGCTTTAACTGCCGCGCCTTTTACTCGCCGATGGAGAACCTGCCCAAAGGCCCATCCTACGAGAGCGACGCAGTCAACGACGGCATGCTCGTCCGCAATCAGGCCGGCAAGTACCGCGTAATTGTCGACACCGACACCGCCGTAATGGACGAGGCGACCATCGACGGCATCGAGCGTTTCGTTCGCGGGGGCGGCGTTTTTGTCACTTACGGCGAGACCGGACGGCATTCGCCGGAGAAACCCGATTCGTGGCCCATTGACCGGCTAACTGGTTATCACGTCATTCATGACAAGTTACACAACGAAACCGTTACGCTCGCTGCCGGGCAGCAGGTCTTCCCGCCCGACACTCTATTTCACGGCGAGATGGCCGGGCATCGATTTACCGCCGCGACGCCCGGAGTCCAGACCCTCTTGACGTGGAAAGACGGAAGCACGGCGGTGGGAATGCGTCCCCTCGGCAAAGGCTTTATTATAACCGTCGGACCATGGCTCAACTACAACGCGGAAAACGGCAACATCTTTTTCGATAGTCTGTTTCAATGGCTGAAGATCGCCCGCATCCCTGCGAGCCTCGAGAGCTCGTCGAATCTCTTCTGGCGTCATTACATAGCCAATAATGGCCTCTATGACGTTTGGGTCGTTCGCAACAAGGACTCGAGGCAGCCGGCGACCGGTGTGCTCGCGCTGGCCGAGGGCCTGCGGCCCGCATGGTCGATCGATCTCAATAGCGGAACGCGCAGCCCCGTCACCGGCGGCCGGCTCCCGATCAACCTGCCTCCCGCGGAAACGGCGATTTATATCACCCCGCGAGCCGAAATCGCCGGAGCCTCGTCCGAATGGTTCAACTTGCAACGCGGTTGGTGGCAGGGCTCCGGAGACCTTGGCAAGCCTCTGCCCAAGCCTGCCATGAAACTCGCCGTGGATATCACCGACGGCTGGGCCTTCCTGCCTGTCGATGGCAAGCAAGTCGATGTCAGCGGCTTCGTAGCCGCCACGGTTGACGATAGCCGTTGGAAGCAAGTCTCTCTCGGCATCTTCACATTGCCCGATTACCCCGATTGCCGGCATGCGGTCATCCGCAAACGCATTCATGTGCCCGACACATGGAACCGTGGTCGCGTGCTGGTTCACCTGCCCGGGTTTCGCGATGGCAGTGCCGCCTACCTCGATGGCCAGCCCTTGAAGCGCGACACAGTGCTCGCCGGCGGCTCTGATCACATCCTGGCCGTCTACATATCGAGCTCCGGCTATCTCCTCGGCGCCGATGGCCCCGCATGGCTCCACTATCATCCCGCCCCCATCGCCACCCAGGATCTCGCCGGCCCCTTCCTTAGCTCCACCAACGCCCTCAACTGGGATAAGTCAATACCGCTTCCGGGAAAGATCGCGCAGGGAACACGGGCGCTGCGGGCGGACTTCACCCTTGCGCCCGAGGCGGCGGGCAGGACCGTTGTGCTCCACGGCGTGGAAGAGAGCGGCGAACTCAAGGGAGCTGTCATCAACGGCCAGTATGTCGTGCCAGCCGCCCGCGAAGGGTCCGAACTCAACCTCAATATCACCCCGTGGGTAAAGCCCGGGGCAAAGAACGAGCTTGTCCTGCTAATGGGCGGCAGCCACGAAACCATCACCGCCCTGGCCCTCGAGTTCCACCAAAAGGGCGCCTATCCTTAAACCCGAATTCACCTTGCGTGGCACCGCTCGTCGGTGTATGTACAAAGTATTCTTTTCCATTATGCGCCTTGCCTCCCCAGGAATCGCTCGTGGGTTCAAACAACCCCTCCCCCCGGTCACGCCGCCCCGGCATCATCGTTCCAACGCCTTCACCCTCATCGAGGTGGTCATCGCCCTGGGCATCGCCACCTTCGCCATGCTCCCCATTCTCGCGCTCATGCCCGTCGGCCTCCAGACCTTGCAGAACTCCTCCAACGACACGGTGACCGCAGGCATTGCCCAGCAAATCCGCGGCGAATTGCAACAGGTCTCTTTTAACCCCCAAACAAGCGGCACCCCGACGGCGCTTACCATGTCAAATTTGTGCGGAACCCTGGATGGCCAATACCTGCCCGCAAGTTCCCAGCCGCCAGGTTTTATATACTATTACTCCCTGGACGGCGTGCAACTCAATGTTACCAACCCCCTCTCGACCGCCCCCGTTCCCGCCGGCACATATTTCAGTGCCGTCTTTACCCGCCAGACCGCTACCATGCCGGGAACCACCGGAACCTATGATGGCGCAAACGCCGCGGAGATGGTCACCGTCTATTTGAGCTATCCCCACGGCGCCCCTCAGGCCAATCAACAAAAGATCGTCTTCTCTCTGCTCGCGGCGAAGCAGAATTCGGATTGATTCATATACCTCCCCGCCATCATGACCAGGCCCCCTTCCCTCTTCCAGCGCATCCAGCGCATCGGTTCCCGGGCGTTCACGCTGGTTGAATTGCTTGTCGCAACCGCGATCCTCACCATGCTGCTCGGCCTTTTGCTGACCGTCACCAATAATGTCAGTTCCACGGTGACGCACAGTTCCGCAAGACTGGATGCCTTTGCCAGCGGCCGCACCGGGTTCGACATCATCTCCCAAAAACTTTCCCGTGCCACCCTCAACACTTACTGGGATTACTACGATGTCAACGGCAACCGCCGCAGCACGACACTAACTAGCGGAGCTG
>Ga0302319_10013911_pt1 | contig 15055 bp, 8 predicted proteins | sample Bog_T0_2_FD_203319 | JGI IMG/M metagenome (GOLD analysis project Ga0302319, IMG submission 203319) | Peat permafrost microbial communities from Stordalen Mire near Abisko, Sweden - Bog_T0_2 | ecosystem: Environmental > Terrestrial > Soil > Wetlands > Peat | place: Sweden: Abisko, Stordalen Mire... | reverse complement strand
GTCCGGCCGGCCGTCAGCTCCGGACCCACCCTGACGATCACCCCGTCCGCCGGGCTCGTCGACAACCAGACGGTGACCGTACTCCTCACCGGAGCAACGGTCGGAGGCGTCTACGCCGTCGTGGAGTGCGATCAGGAGGCCCTCACCCTCCTGAGCAATTTCCAAGAGCCCGAAGACGGCTGTGATCCCCGACACAATGCCATCGTCGGCGCCGATGCTGACGGCGTGGTGACAGCCACCTTGCAGGTGCAGGCAGTCATGACCACGTCACTGGGGGCCGGCGACTGCCGTTCCGGGGGATGCTTTGTAGCGTTGGAGTCGGTCCCCGGAAACAACGGTGGTGGACCCTTCATCGACCCGATCACCTTCGCTCCCAACGCCTGTGCGGCACCGGGATCGTGTGCCACGGTCCCGGACTCGTGGGATCCGGCGGTGGCCACTGACAATCTCTATCCCAAGGACGTCACGCCATCCATCGCAACGGTCGATCGAGCGGTGTCAGGCGCCGGAACAACGACCGAAACCTCCACTCCGGCATTGGTTCGATCCCCGGACATACGTGCGGCGGAAGTCCCGCACTCTGCGGTGGTGGTACCGGGCAGCCCGGCCACCATCGACCTGACGCCCAGCCAGGCCGGTTCGCTGACGGCCGCCGGGTCGGTCACCGGTCCGTACTCCGCTGCCTATCCGGTCGTGAGCCCCCCTGTCACCCCGGTCTCCGGTGACGGCCTGCTCCGACTGGCCCTCAACGCCCCAGGTACCTCCTTTGGGCCCGGCACGCCCAGCACGGTGGTGGTGGACGCCACCCTGACCGACGCCACCACCAGCACGGTGATCGGCACCCAACAATTCGTGCTCTTCTGGGGTGGTCAGACCTTCACCTACGCCGGCTTCACTGGTCCGGTGACCACCGGCGATGCCTACACCGTCCGGCTGGCTGTAGAGCCCGCAGCCTCAGTTGGAGGACTATCGCAGCCGATTGCTGGGGACATTCCGACCGCCGACGTCGTCGATTCGCAGTTGGAGGTGGTCGATCCCACCAACCCGCAGTACCTGGCCTATGCCTATGCACCGGTGATGTTCGGGAGGACCACGTCGGCCCTTCAGGACGTCCCGCTGCTGGCCGACGCCACCGCCACGCCGGTGAGCGGAGGGACCCAACTCAGCTACACCATCATCTGGAGCCATGAGGACAGCGGTACCGGGTTCCTCCCCTTGCTCGAATGGGGCGAGTGGGGCCGCATGACCGATGTGGAGAACGCCATCTCCTTCACAGTGCCGTCCAGTCCCGCCGGGGCGATCCCCACCGATGCCACCTACCTGTGGGGCGGTGAACCGGCCACGGGCTTCGCCGACAGCCAGAGCGCCCTTCAGGAAACCGATGAGCCGTTCCTCGGGACGTGGGACGGCACCCATCCGGTGCTCCGGGATGCCACTGGCAACAACGACTTCTCCGACCAAGGGACCTCAGCGTTCCGATTCCAGCTGGCGCCGGTGCCCGGACCGGCTCCGGGTGAGGCACGGGAGGCGGTCATGGATGCCAATCCCTTCACCTACCAAGTGATGGGCGAGGATGTGGCTCGCTGGTACGCCGACGGCTCCACCGATCCGGACTCTCCAGAACCCGGCCAGGCCGGTCAGTACGGCATCGTTGATCTCACGACCACCGGCACCGGCGTGGACTCCGTCCGGGTGGCGATACAGCTGTCGGGGGGCAGTGCCTGGTACACCAACGATGCCGGAACCGGTGCCGCGCTCACCGGTCTGGGTCACAACCGGACGGTGGTGAAGTTCCCCGTGGGTTGGCAGAGCCAGACGGTGACCGGGGTACGGGTGGAGGCCACTCCAGCTTCGTCGACATCTTCCCTGTCGGTGTCGTCGTTCCAACTCGAATCCCTGCAGTCCGATGATTCGGTGGTCGACGTCACCACACCGACGCCGCAGGTCGGCGCCGCCGCCTTCGACGTGCCGGTGGCCCTGTCGCTGTCCTCCGCCGGCGGGACGGGCCAGACCGTACGACCCGGCGCCCCGGTGGACCCGCTGGTGGTCTCGGTCCGCGACGCCTTCGGCGCCCCACTGGCCGGTGTTCCGGTCACCTTCTCGGCCCCCACCACCCCGGGCGGTGGTCGGGTGGCGTTTGCTTCGTGTGACTGCGCCACCGAGACGGTGACATCGTCGACCGACGGCCTCGCCTCATCGGGAGCGGCGCGGTCCGGAGGTTCGGACGGACGGTTGGATGTCGAGGCGGCCACTATCGACTCCCTTGCCGCTCCGGTCGCACTTCCGGTCGATCTGGCCGGTACTCCCCTCGCCACCGGCTACCGCCTGGTGGCCGCCGATGGCGGTGTGTTCAGCTACGGAGGCGCCACCTTCGAGGGCTCGGCCGGATCACTGGCTCTCGACCGGCCGGTGGTAGGTATAGCGGGTACCTCCGACGGCGGTGGGTACTGGTTGGTGGCCTCTGACGGCGGGGTGTTCGCCTACGGAGACGCCCGCTTCTTCGGCTCCACCGGCGGCACGCACCTGGACGCCCCGATTGTGGGGATGGCGGCGACTCCAGATGGTGGCGGGTACTGGTTGGTGGCCTCTGACGGCGGGGTGTTCGCCTACGGAGACGCCCGATTCTTCGGCTCCACCGGCGGCACGCACCTGGACGCCCCGATTGTGGGGATGGCGGCGACCTCCAATGGCCACGGCTACTGGTTGGTGGCCTCCGATGGCGGAGTGTTCTCCTACGGGAACGCCACGTTCGACGGTTCCACCGGGGGTGACGTCCTCAACGCACCGATCGTCGGAATCGCCGCCACCTCGGTCGGCAACGGCTACTGGCTGGTGGCGGCGGACGGTGGCGTGTTCGCTTACGGATCTGCTGGCTTCGCCGGCTCTGCCGGGTCACTGGCGCTTCGGAAACCGATCACAGGGATAGCCACCACCCCCGACGGCGACGGGTACTGGCTGGTGGCATCGGACGGCGGCGTCTTTGCATACGGAGCCGCCGCCTTCGCCGGATCCGCCGGGTCGCTCACCCTCCAGAAACCGGTGGTGGGGATGGCCGCCTGAATCCCCAGTCCGCAGGAGTCAGCCCGTGACGCCGGGCGGTTCGACGTCGCCTCGGGTTTCAAACAGCCTGACATCGATGAGGATTGGCACTGGAACCGCCTGACGCAGGGCGACGGTCAAGGCGTCGGTCGGCCGACAGGAGTGCACCGATCGGGCATTCCGCCCTCGAAGGTCGAGTTCTGCGAAGTAGATCGCCCCCTGGCGGCCGACCAGCCGGACCGCCACCACATCGATGTCAAAGCCGGCCAGCACGTCCCCCATCAGCTCGTGGGTCAGCGGCCGGGGAGTGGGGACCCGACGGAGGGCGTGCGAGAGGGCGATGCCGTCTTGCAGTCCCACCGAAAAGGTGAGCTGTCGGCGGGGCGACTCGGTCTCCCGGAGGACGACACTGGGATGCTGGGTCGGCAGGTCGAGGGTGACCGAGGAGACAATGGCCATCCGATACTCCCCGCCGGCCCCGGAGGCATCGTTGGCACCAATTTCGGCGTCCGGCTCGGATGCCGAGCGGTCAGCAGCCGGATCTTCGATGACTCCCGCGGCTGTCTCGGTATCGACACCGGTGTCGGTCTCGTCCACCATCACCCCATCTTCGTCGCTGGCGGCCGTTTCGGCGACCGCTCCGGCCGATGCGGCAGCGGGAGCCGGGGTTTCGACGGCCCCGGCGGCTGACTCGTCGCTCACCGCACGCTCCGGTTATGGACGCTGACGGTGAGTCCGATGGCGGCAAAGAACACAATGACGGCAGTGCCGCCGTAGGAGAGGAACGGGAGCGGGATCCCCGCCACCGGCATGATCCCCAGGTTCATGCCGACATTCTCGAATACCGAGAAGATCAGGAGCGCGAACACTCCAGAGCAGATCAGTCGTCCATAGTTGTCCCTTGCCAGTTGGGCAGTGCGAAGGACCCGCCAGGCCACCACGCCGTAGAGGAACAGCAGGATGCTGGACCCTGCGAACCCGACCTGCTCCCCCACTGCCGAAAAGATGAAGTCGGTCTGCTGTGACGGGACGTACGACAGGTTGGTCTCGGCACCCTTGAAGAGCCCCTTCCCGAAGAGTCCGCCTGACCCGATGGCATCCTTGGCCTGTTGGACGTTGTAGGAGGCGGTGGACCCGGCGGCGTTCGGTGAGATGAAGCTGGTCAGCCGCTCGATCTGGTACTTCTGCAGCAGGTTGGCCTGCAAGGCCAGCAGCACCACCACCACTGCCCCCACGATCAGCAGCATCAGATACCGACCCGGCATGCCAGCCACCGACAGCATCACCACCAAAATAATGCTCATGACGATGCCGGTTCCCAGGTCGGGCTGTTTGATGATCAGCAGGATCGGCACCCCGGCCAACAGCACCAGACGCACCAGGTCCCGGAAATCGAGACCGTCGGGTCTCCGAGCGCAGTAGGTGGCGATGGCGATGATCACCGTCAAGGTGGCGAACTCTGACGGCTGCACCTGCAGGGGACCCAGCGGATACCACCGCTGCGCACCCAGAGCACTCTTTCCGACGAAATACACCCCCACCAGGGCCAGGAGCGTCCCAACGTAGAGAATGGTGCTGATCTGCTCGAAGCGTCGGTAGTCGAAGAGGGCAAGCACCACCATCGCCACCACGCCGATGAGCATGAAGGTCAGCTGGCGCTTCAGGTAGTAGCGCGGGTCGTCATCGGCCAGTGCCAGCTTGGCCCGGGTGGCCGAGTAGATCATCACCACCCCAATGATGGCCAGCAGCACACTGGTCCCCACCAGGACGATGTCGAACCTGGCCCATGGCTGGCGCTGGCGCTGGCGAGCAGGTGCGTGTGCGTGGACGTAGTTCACCAGGGAGCTCCGTCGGACAGGCTACCCGGGGTGCCTTCTCCCCACTGAACGCCACATGGCGTCGACGGGCGCCTCCAAACCCGTCCACCACTGGATCTGGCGGGCGGCCTGGTGGACCAGCATGCCCAACCCGTTCAGCACCCTGGCCCCTTGTTCCTCGGCCGCCGCCAACCAGGGGGTCACCGGTGGGTGGTACACCAGATCGACCACCAGCTGGCCCGGGTGGAGCCGGGTCGGATCGAGTGCCCAAGGCTGGTCGACCACCCCGCCGATGTCCAGCATGCCGGTCGGCGTGGCGTTGACCACCAGTTCCGCTTCCGGAACGTCATCGGCGCTACCGAACCGCCCCACCGGGCCAGCCAATGCGGCGGCGTCTTCCCCCCGTGCCGGGGTGCGGTTGACCACCACCACCGCGGCGGCACCGGCGTCGGCCAGGGCGGCGATGACCCCACGGGCAGCGCCACCCGCCCCCACCACCAGGCAACGACGATCGGTGGGGTCGAAGTCGCCACCTCGCCGGAGGGAGTCGATGAGACCGGGTCCATCGGTGCTGTCACCCTCCAGTGACCCATCCAGATTGGAGATGCAGTTCACCGCCCCCAGCCGGTCGGCCAAAGGCGTCCGTCGGTCGACCAGGGCCGCCACCGCGCTCTTGTGGGGCATGGTCACCGACAGACCCCGGATGCCCAGCGCCCGGACCCCAGCCAGGGCGGCCGATGCCTGTCCCTCGGGTACCGGAAACCCCACCGACACCCAGTCCAGCCCCAGCTCGTCGAACGCCGCGTTGTGCAACCGAGGGGAGAGCGAGTGGTCCACCGGGTCACCGATGACACCGACCACCACGGTGGCTGCCGACAGTCGGCGGCTGGGACCGGCAGTGGATTCGAGGTCGGGAGCCGGCTCGGACGTCATGAGCCCAGTCTCCCTCGGATGACCCGGATCAGGAGAGACCCCGCTGGGCTGCGACGGCTTCGTTGGCCTGCTGCTCGGCATAGGTGGTGGCGAAGGCCTCGGTACCGTCGGACTCCACCACCACGAAGTAGAGCCATGAACCCGGAGTCGGCGACAGCGTGGCCTTGAGGGCAGCGGCCGACGGGAAACAGATGGGTGTGGGGGTCAGTCCGGCATTGAGGTAGGTGTTGTAGGGCGACTTCACGGCCTCGTCGGCGGTGGTGACCCTGCCGCCGTCCCGCCCTTCGCTGTACAGAACGGTCGAGTCCATCTGCAGCGGCATATTCTTGGCCAGGCGATTCAGAATGACCCGGGCCACCTGGCCCATGTTCTTCTGGATGAAGCCTTCCTTCTCGACGATGGAGGCCATGGTGATCGCCTGGTAAGGGGTGAGCCCGATGGCGGCGGCGCCAGCCGTGAGGTCCATGGCGTTGGCCTGCTGGTCGAATCGGTCGATCATGTCGGTGAGGAGCTCGGTCTCGGTCTCCCCCGGGACCAGTTGGTAGGTGCCGGTACCCAACAGGCCCTCCAGGCTGGTCACTCCCACGGGCTGCCAGGGCGAATGGACGGTGCCGCTCGTCGCCAACGTGGCGAAGGTGGTGGCGTCGAAGCCCGGGTACTGTCCGACCCGCTCCGCCACCTCCCCAACCGTGAACCCGGCCGGCACGTTGATGGCGAAGACGTTGGGACCCGCCCCCAACACCCGGTCGATGTCGCTGAAGCTGTCGTTCTTGTTGAAGGCGTAGGCCCCGGCGTAGATGGCGGGGGCGGCGTGCACGTTGCTCCAGATCCGATAGGCCAACGAACTCCCGATCACCCCCTTGGACGCCAGGACACCGGCGAACTGACTGGTACCCGAGCCGCGGGGCACGGTAACCACCACCTGGGCGCCCTTGGGTCCCGAGGGGTTGGCCTCGTGGTTGACCCACAGGGTGCCGCCCACCACGAAGCCCAGGCCCAGCACCACGAACACCAGGGCCACCACGCGCCATGGATGGTGGCGGAAGACCGTGCGGTCCTCCCACCCATCGTCGACATCGGCCGGGCTGTCGTCGTCGGATCGCCCCCCCCGGGCCTGGGCCTGGACCTGGGCCCGGGTCAACCGGACCTGGCCGGCAGCGTCCGAATCCTCCGGCTCGGCCACGAAGTTGGACGTCGGTACCACGTCGGCTACCCCGGGATCACCGAACCCCTCGGGGATGTTGGCCCGCCATTCCGGTCCCGGTTGGCCGGTCTCCTCCGGGTTTGATCGACCATCACCGGTCGCATGGCCATCGCTCTGACCACCGGGGCTTCCGTTCGCCTCGCCCGCCTCGTTCGCCTCGCCCGCCTCGTTCGCCTCGCCCGCGCCGTTCGCCTCGCCCGCTTCGTTCCTGTCGTTCCCTTCCGAAGTCACTGGGCACCGTCCTGGGCCTCGATCCAAGCCTGCAACATCACGGCGGCGGCCGACCGGTCGATCACGTGACGCCGCTGCCGACCCGACTTTCCGCCGGCCTGCAACGAACGATCGGCCGTCACCGTGGTGAGCCGCTCGTCAAACAGCTCGACCGGGACGGAGTGCGGCGTCAGGGCGGCCCGGAGCGCCTCCGCCTGGGCTTCGGCGGCAGTGGCCGCCCGACCCCGCGAGCCGTCGAGGGAAAGTGGGTGACCTACCACCACCACGGTGGCTTCCTCCTCCACCACCAGTCCGACCAGTGACCGCAGATCGCGGTCTTGGTCACCGGATCGAACCACGGTGGTTCGCGGTGACGCCAACGTCCGAGCCGAGTCGGTCACCGCGATCCCGATCCTCCGTTCACCCAGGTCGATGCCGACCGCCCGACCCGGCTTCACTGCCCGACCACGATGGATGTGGTGCCGACAGACCGTCCGGCGGGTGGCTGTCGGCGGTGATCGGAGTCCCCCATCCAGCCGGCCGGCCAGCCGTGCACCCCCCTCATCCACCGGCAAGCGCCCGGCGGGCGTCGTCCAGAGCACCGTCGATACCCGAGGGATCCTTGCCCCCCGCCACCGCCACCTCCGGCGATCCGCCACCGCCACCGCCCAGCTTGGGAGCGATCCGCTTGACCAGGTCACCGGCGTGGACATCGGGTCCGGCGGCCACCGCCACCGCCGCCTTGACGCCGTCCGGGCTGCCCCCCACCACCACTGCCCGCAGGTCCGCCCGGGTGCGGGCGGCCTGGGCCAGTTCGCGGAGCAGGTCAGGGGCCAGGCCATCCCGTCGGATCACCACCACCCCGTCCACTGCCGAAGTCGCCAGCGACCCGGCCTCGGTCTGCAGCTCACGGCTGCGGGCCGCCTCCAGCGCCCGCTCGGCGGTCCGTTGACGTTCGAGTAGCCGCTCGATGGTCTCCGGCAGGTGCTCGGGCTCGGTCCGCAACAGGGCGGCTGCCTCGGCGAGAAGGCCCTCCCGCTCGGCCGCCCGCTGCAGCGCCCCGGTGCCGGTGACCGCCTCGATCCGGCGGGTGCCCGATCCGATCGACGACTCGGAAATCACGGTCAGCGGGCCGATCATGCCCAGAGCGCCCACATGGGTCCCGCCACACAGCTCGATGGAGTGGGGACCCGCCCGTACCACCCGGACCCGATCGCCGTACTTGTCGCCGAAGAAGGCCAGGGCTCCCATGGCCTCGGCCTCGGCCTTGGTGGTCTCCTCTACCACCACTTCGGCGTCAGTCAACACGTCGGCGTTGGCCATCGCCACCACTTCGGACAGCTCCTCGGGGGCCACCGGTCGGGGGTGGCTGAAGTCGAATCGGAGGTGTCCGGGGGCCACCAGCGAACTCTGCTGGCGGACGTGGTCGCCGAGCACGGTCCGGAGGGCAGCCTGCAGGAGATGGGTGCCGGTGTGGTTCCGGCGAAGGGCATCCCGGCGGACACCGTCGATGGTGGCCAGGGCGTCCTGGCCGGCGAAGATCTCGCCGGTGACGGTGGCTCGGTGCGAGGTGAGGCCCGGCAGGGCGGGCACCGTGTCGTAGACGGCGGCGGCTCCCGACTCGGTGACAATGGTGCCGGTATCGCCCAACTGGCCGCCGCCCTCGGCGTAGAAGGGGGTGCGGTCGAGGAAGATCTCCGCCCGATCCGGGTGCTCGGGGTCGGCCAGCACCGCCACCACCCGGGCGGGGGCCGAGTAGCCGTCGGGACGCTGTCCCACGAAGGCGGTCCGACCGTCGGCCTCGAGCACCTGGCGGTAGGCGGTCTCCCCAGCCGGTGCCCGGCCCGCCTTGGCGTTCGCCCGGGCCTGGGCTCGCTGGCCGTCCATGGCCAGCTCGAATGCCGCAAGGTCGACGCTGGCGCCGGCCTCCTCGGCCATCTCCACCGTCAGCTCGATGGGGAACCCGTAGGTGTCGTGGAGCTTGAAGGCGACCTCACCGGGGACCAGGTCGCCGCCAGAGGCCAGCTCCTCCTCCAAGATGGTGGAGCCGGTGGCCAGGGTGCGCAGGAAGCCCTCCTCCTCGCGGGACACCACCTCGGCAATCAGGTGGTGGCTCTCCGCCAGGGTCGGGTAGGCGCCCCCCAGGATGCTCACCGCGGCGTCCACCAGCTTGGGGGTGAACGCCCCGTCCACCCCCAGTTGCCGGCCCCGACGGACTGCCCGTCGGATGATCCGCCGCAGGACGTAGCCCCGACCTTCATTGGCCGGCAGCACGCCGTCGGCCACCAGCATCGACATGGCCCGGCCATGGTCGGCCAGAATCCGGAGCCCGACGTCGGCCTTGTCGTCCCGCCCGTAGGTGTGGCCGGTGATCGACTGGGCCGTCTCGAGGATGGGGAGGAACAGATCGGTGGCGAAGATGGAGTCGACCCCCTGCAGCAGGGGCAGGATGCGTTCCAGACCGGCACCGGTATCGATGCTCGGCTTGGGCAGCGGCTCGAGGGTTTCGGCGTTGATCCGGTTGTACTGCATGAAGACCAGGTTCCAGATCTCCACAAACCGCTCGTCACCGCCGTGGGCGGGCCCGCCGGGGGCGCCGTAGCCGTCACCCTTGTCGAAGTAGAGCTCCGAGCTGGGCCCGCAAGGACCGGTGTCACCCATCTTCCAGAAGTTGTCCTCGCCCATCCGCTGGATCCGCTCGGCCGGGACGCCCACCTGGTGGCGCCAGATCTCGGCGGCTTCGTCATCGCTGTCGTGGACGGTGATCCACACCCGGTCGCCGTCGATGCCCAGTTCCTGGGTGACCAGCTCCCAGGCCAAGGGGATGGCCTGCTCCTTGAAGTAGTCGCCGAAGCTGAAGTTTCCCAGCATCTCGAAAAAGGTGCAGTGCCGGTGGGTGGTCCCCACGATGTCGATGTCGAGGGTCCGGAAGCACTTCTGCACCGAGGTGGCACGGGGCCACGGGGCCAACTCGTCCCCCACGAAGAACGGCTTGAAGGGCACCATGCCGGCGATGGTGAACAGCACCGACGGATCGTGCGGGATCAGGCTGGCCGACGGCACCACGCTGTGGCCGCGCTGCGCGAAGAAATCGGTGAAGGCGCCGCGTAGTTGGTCGGCGTCGGGCGCCGTGCCGGAAGTCACGACCTGCGAGCCTACTTGCCCAGGTCGGAAGGTGATTTCGGGGCGCTCGAGGTGGCAGGGGCCTGGGCGGAGGGCCGAGAGGAGCTGTTGGAGCTGGCGGACCGAACCCGGCGGGCTCGGGATCGGGTGCGCGTCGATGGCGCCACCGGGGGGCCCGACGGGTCTCCCGGAGTTGTTTCGTGGTCGCCGGTAGAGATCATCTCGAGCTCAGTGGTGGGATCCGGCCGCCCGTTCGCCGGCCGGGTGATCGACGGGTCGGTCGCCGGGCCGGACTCGATGGTCGATGACAACACGGTGCGCCGAAGTCGACGGGGCCGGATCCGCTCCGCCAACCGGGCCTGCTCGGCAGCGGACTCCGCCTCCGTCCGCCCGCGTCGCTGCAGCTCGTCTGCCTGTCCGTCGGGGGGCTCCACTCCCCGCTCGGCGAGGTCGTCCCACAAGCGTCGCTCGTGCTGGCGCATCTCCGATCGGCCGGCGGCCATGGCGTCGCGCATCCGGTCGCCTGCCACCTCGGCGGCTTTCCGGGCCGACCGGCCGACCTCGGCCACCAGGGCGTCCGGCTGAAGTCGGGCCTGGGCCTCTTGGACGGTGCGCCGGACCCGGCGTTCCGCCCACAGTGACGAGCCGGCTCCGAGGGCCACGCCGGTCACCAGCCAGAACGTCCGCTTGGCCATGGTTCAGCGCCCCCGACCTCGAGAGCCGGAGCCGGAGCCGGAGCCGGCGGTCGGTGTGGTGCCCCGGGTCCGTGACCGGGTGGTGGCAGTCGGCCTGGCCCGAAGCTGCCGGACCCCGCCGGCCGCCCCCGCTCGGATGGCCAGCACCTTCACCACCGGATTGGCAAACGCCCGGTAGGCCAGTCGCGAGGCCGAATCGACTGTTGCGTGCACCGACTCGGTGGACTCCAGAACGGCGTCGATCCGCTGCATCTCAGTGGCGGCCTGGTCGACAACCCGGTGAGCATCGGCCACCAACGGCACCGTCTGCCGTCGGAGCTCGTCCACCACCGCCGCCAGGTCGGCCACCTGCCTGCGCAGGGTGGTGATCGCAAACAGGAGTCCTCCGGTCACCAGGACGCAGGCACCGGCCGCGATCAGCACAGCGATCTCTCCGGCGGACATCGATGCAGCTTAGAGCCGCTGCGTACCGGTCGGCTCCACTGACCGACCCGGGCTGGTCAGGTGTTCATCGAGGTGTAATCGGTGACACGCTTCACCCGATCTCGTTCCACCTCCCGATGAAGGCCCGCAATCGATACGATGCACCAATGCGGTGGGGGGTACAACGGCAGTTGCACCTAGTTGTCGCGGCGTTGGTACTCACGGCCGGAGGACTCGCCGTTGGCGGCCTCGGAGGACTCCCGCCCTTTGATGCCGGCCCGGCATCCGCTTCCGCTCAGACGAGTCAGATTCCCACCACCACCTGGGGTGCCCAGTTGGCGTCGGGAATCCCGAACCTCCACAACCCCGATGCGGACCTGGTCTCGATCAGCTGCCCGCAGGCCGGGGCCTGTGTGGCGGTCGGTCGCTACTACAACTCCGAATCCGAAGCAGTCGATGCCGTGTTCACCCAGCAGAACGGCCGTTGGACCCTCGCATCGCTCCCCATCACGGTGCCGAACGGAACGACCTATCTTCGTCAGGTCAGCTGCTCGCGCACCGGGTTTTGCGCCATCGTCGGGGGTTTCCTCAATCCTTCCGACGTTGCCGAGGGGATTCTGATCACAGGGTGGGGCTCATCGTGGCAGTGGGAGTATGCGCCGCTTCCTTCTGGTGCTGCCCCCGTCGGCCATTCGCTTTCAACCGCCGTCAATGTGTCGTGTGCTTCTGATGACGACTGCGCGGCTACTGGGACGTACGCCAACGGAACCTCGACCCTCCCAATGATTGAACGGTGGAACGGCGCATTGTGGTCACCGATGCCCGTGCCGCTGCCCAACGGAGCGATACCGTCGAGTACCCAGATCAGCGAGATCACCTGTCCGACACCCGGTTCGTGCATAGCTGCCGGCACCGTTCGATCGTCGAACAACTCAGCACCCCTCGGATTCGCTCTGACCGGGGGGACTGGTACCTGGGAGACGACGCCGCTGCCGCTGCCGTCGGAAGCCATCGCACCGCAGGGTGTCACTATCAAATCGCTCTCGTGCGTGTCGGCAGAGAACTGCACCATCGGTGCCAATTTCACCAACACGTCGGAGACCCAGGGCGGGGTGGTCTATTCCGACAGCGGTGGGCCGTGGAGCGACACCGTCTTGGGCGGGCCGCCGGCGACCGGTCCGCTGGTGGGCCTGTCCTGCAGTTCGTCAGGCTGCGCAGGCATGGCCCTCGGATCACCCAATGGCGTTCCCTCCAACGAGTCCACCGCACCCCCGGATCTCGTCGTCTTCACCGGCAGCGGATCCAACTGGACTTCCACTCCCGTGGCACTCCCGGGTGCGGCTCCAGGGGACAGCAACGAGGGAGCGCCTCTGCAGTACGGAGCCACTCCACTGAGCTGTGGATCCACCTGCGAAGGCATCTTCACCTACGACCTGGCAGCTGGTGGCCAGCAGCTGGCCGTGCTGGCTCCGTCGGTTGCCGGGTGGTCCATCTCCCCCATCGCCGCGTCGAGTGATGGACGATCGCAGCCGTACTTCACCTCCGAGGTGAATGCGGTGTCCTGTGCCGGAGATGCCTGCGCCGCTGCCGGTCAGTTCGAGAGCGCCACCGGCGCCGAGGATCCGATGCTGGCCACCGGGAGCCAGGGAACGTGGAATGCGTTCGCTGCGCCCCTGCCTGCCGCCACCGGAAAGGAGTCCAGCCAGCTTTCGGACCTGTCGTGCGCCAGTCCCGACGCCTGTGTGGCGACCGGAAGCCTGACCGACACACAGGTTGCACCGGCCATTGCAATCTCCAAACAGGGGGACATTTGGGGTGAGTCAATCCTCCCGGTCCCTTCCGATGTCAACACTGCATTTGCGTGGGACTCAACTGAGGTCACCAGTTGCGGGTCGACGTCGACCTGTCTGGTGGCGGGGAATTACACCAATCAATACGGTGGCGAATCCGGCTTCCTCGACACCGGTTTCGGCGTTTCGTGGTCGTCGACCGAGGCACCACTGCCGTCCGGCATCGCTCCTGGAAACCCCAACCAGTACCTGCAGTACGGGGCCGCTGACTGTCCGACCAGCAACCAATGCGTGGTCGTCGGATCGTTCGAAGCTGAGGCTGACGTCCTCACCCAGCATGATGGCACCTGGGCCACGACCGTTCCGGCGGTGCCGGGCAGTTCGGGTTTGAGCGCCGTTTCGTGTCCCCAGCCGATCTGGTGCATGGCAGTGGGCACCGCCAACGAGGGAGCCTCGGCGATCGGGGTGTCGGGTTCGGGGTCGTCCTGGACTCCGTCGACGGTGCCGTTACCGTCAGGCGCATCACGAGTGCAGGTCACCTCGGTGAGCTGCGTGGCTGTTGGCAAGTGTGTGGCCGAGGGGACCTACTTCGACGCATCGGAACGTCAAGTGGCGGTGATACTGACGTTCGCGTCTGGCACCTGGACAGTGATTGCGATCGAGTTACCGGCCGACGCCGCCACCTCCCAATCGGATCTCACTGCCGGCGGGGTGAGCTGCGCAGGCTCCACCTGCCTGGTTGACGGCACCTACGAGACAGCCGGCGAGAGCTGGCAGGGATTCGCCCTCTCGATCAATGCCGGAGTCCCAGAATCGACCATCGAGGTCTTCGGCCCCGGCGGGCAGCCGGTTGATGATCTCGGTCAACCTTCCTGCGCCACCGCCTCGGTCTGCGCCACCGTTGGCTCCACGGTCGGTCAGAATGGTGCATTCGATCCGGTCGTGCTGGACGATGTGGGTGGTTTGTGGTCGGCCGTGGCGCCACCGGCACCGAGCGGGGTGATTCCCAGGTTGACACCACCTGTCGAAGGTGATCTCCAATGGATCGACTGCCCATCTACCGTCTCGCCGCTGGACTGTGTGTCGGCCGGGTATGCGTTGACCGGTGCTGTACAAGGCCTCCTCGCCAGTGATCAGCCAGTGGTCTCGTCACTCTCCACATCAACGGGACCGCCAGCCGGTGGCTCACTGATCACCATCACCGGCGACGATTTCACCACCGACTCGGCGGTCGATTTCGGGACACTGCCAGCCGACTCCGTGACCTACGTCAGTCCGACCCAGCTCGAGGCGGTGAGCCCACCCGGAACTCCCGGACCGATCGACGTCACCGTCACGTCCGGTGCGGGAACCTCATCGACAGGCCCGGCCGATCGATACACCTACCTCAATCCGACCGCATCGCCACCCAGCTATCTGGAGGTGGCGTCCGACGGTGGTGTCTTCGCCTTCGGTGCCGCCCGGTACCAGGGCTCGATGGGTGACCGCCCGCTGGCTGCGCCGATCGTCGGGTTGGCTTCGACACCCGGCGGCGGGTACTGGGAGATCGCCGCCGACGGTGGGGTGTTCGCCTTCGGCAACGCCGGGTTCTTCGGGTCCATGGGCGGGAGGTCCCTCGTTGCCCCGATCGTCGGATTGGCACCAACGCCCGACGGTGGTGGGTACTGGGAGATCGCCGCCGACGGCGGGGCATTCAGCTTCGGCGACGCCGGGTTCTTCGGGTCGATGGGCGGGAAGTCCCTCGTTGCTCCGATCGTCGGATTGGCACCAACGCCCGACGGTGGTGGGTACTGGGAGGTCGCAGCCGACGGCGGGGCGTTC
>Ga0302319_10013910_pt1 | contig 15055 bp, 16 predicted proteins | sample Bog_T0_2_FD_203319 | JGI IMG/M metagenome (GOLD analysis project Ga0302319, IMG submission 203319) | Peat permafrost microbial communities from Stordalen Mire near Abisko, Sweden - Bog_T0_2 | ecosystem: Environmental > Terrestrial > Soil > Wetlands > Peat | place: Sweden: Abisko, Stordalen Mire... | reverse complement strand
CGGCATGTGAGCAATCGTGCGGCTATTGTGTAAGGTCGGTTGCCCAGTTTTCAATCGACTTTAGGTCTTCCACATTGGCGATCGCGTGGTCGTTGGTCACAAGAACCGCACTCACGGCAATTGCATGGGCCGCAATCTGCATGTCCATACTCTCAAGGGTCTTGCCCGACGACTCCAGCCTGGCTCGAACCGCCCCGTACGTCCTCGCCTCGTCCCTGCCCCAGGGGAGCACCTTGACGGCAGAGAGAAACCATTCCATGCGCTCACGAAGCGCGGTTGCCTCTGGCCTCTTGGCCAGGCCGTAGAGAACCTCCGCTTCGGTGATCGCCGACAAACACACGGCTTCATCCTGCTCCAGATTCAGCATCCGGGTTCTGGCAGCCTGGGAGTGTCCTTTAGCGATATAACTCACCGTATTGGTGTCGAGCATGTAAAGGACCTTCATAGTTCGGGCCGCGTTTGCGGCCTCCCTTGCGCACGGTCTGCGGGAGTGAGAAAGTCGGCTGGCACTCCTACCTCGTCGAGCGCGGCAAAGATCTCCGCCAGGCTGCCCGGCGCCTGGGAAAGGGTCAGGTCGCCGTTCTTCGGGTCGCGGCGTATGTAAACTTCGCTGGTGGCAAACCGATATTCCGCGGGAATGCGGACGGCCTGACTGCGGCCGGTCATAAAGACCTTAGCCTTTTCAAAGGTCGCCATTGCATTCACCTTTGATATGTAGCATGATATACGGCAAATTAAAAGTCAAGCGGCGCAACCTGACTTCCTGTCCACAATTCCTCGATCAAACTACAAGTTAGACGCGATATTGTTCCACGGCCTGCTTGACGCGATCGACCATTGGAGTAAGGTCGCCGATGAGCTTTGTGGTTTGCCTGACGACGCCCACATTCTGCTCGGTCATGGCGGCCACGTGAGTCATGTTGGCGCTGATTTCGCCGATCGCTTCGGTTTGCTGGGAGCTGGCCGTAGCGATCTCTGAAACGCGGCGAACCGTTTCTGTCATGAGTTCGTTGATGCCGCTGAGGGCGCCCTGCGCTTCCTCGACGAGTGCGACGCCAGCGGTTACCTGAACAGCGCCTGTCCGCATCCCGGCGATGGCGCGTTCGCTATCGCCCTTGATGGTGCCGATGAGAGCGTCAATTTCACCTGTCGCCTTCATCGTGCGATCCGCGAGCGAGCGAACTTCGTTGGCGACGACGGAGAAGCCGCGGCCGGCTTCCCCGGCGCGAGCGGCTTCAATGGACGCATTCAGGGCGAGAAGGTTGGTCTGGTTTGCGATCTCGCGAATGACGCCGGCGATGGCCCCGACTTCAGCGGAACTTGCGCCCAGCGCTTCTACCTCGACGGAGGCAGCCTTTACGACCGATGCCAGTTTCTGAATGTGATCGGTGGCGCGGTGCGAGACTTCAGCGCCGTCAGTCGCCCGGCGCCCGGTTTGCTGAATGGAGACCTCGGTCGATTGCAGGTGCTGAGCGACCTCGCGAATGGTGAGGTCCAGCTCCGTTGTCGCGGCGGCCACAGATACGGTGGCAGAGTTCTGGACTTCGGTCGATTCATCGATCCCATGAATGGCGCGTCTGATCTGTTCCGTCCCCTGTTCGACTGGGACAACCGCGTCCTGTATGCACTGGATCGTTGACTGCACCCACCCTGTGAGCAGGCCGAGCTTGCGGGCGATCTTTGCGGAACGGCCCCGTTGGTCAAGATGGAAGGCGGCCGTGAAGTCCCCGGTAGAGAGCAATCGATCCAGATAAGTGTCGATCTCGTCCAGGTCGCGCAGCAAGTTGGGAAGGGTGCTGAGCAAAACGAAAATGGCGCCCAGACCACCGCATGCGAATGCGGCGCCGCAGAGGGCGCGAACCAGGAGAAAGCGTGCGCCACCGAACTCCAGAGAAAACCCAGCCAGCGAAGCAAGGAGGCCAAGAAAAGCGCCCAACGCGAAGCGAAGATCCGGACGAGTGGCCCAACGGATAAAGGGGGAATGATTCGGCAGGGCGTGACCTTCTTCAATGCAAAGAGCGCGGTCGCCTTTTTTAATGCGGCTATAAGCATCGCCTGCGGCCTTGACCTGCTCGCGGGACGGCCTGCGGCGGAGGGACTGGAATCCGATAATGCGGCCTCTCTCGGCCCGCACCGGCGAGACGTTGGCGAGGACCCAGTAGAACCCGCCGTCCTTGCGGCGATTCTTGACCACGCCCTGCCAGGGGCGGCCCGCTTTGAGCGACTTCCACATGTCGGCGAAGGCTTCTTTGGGCATATCTGGATGGCGAACGAGATTGTGCGCCTTGCCGATCAATTCCTCGACCGCATAGCCGCTGAGATCGATGAATCCCTGATTCGCCTCGGTTATGCGGCCCTTCAGATCGGTTCGGGAATAGATGAAGACGTTCTCAGGAACAAGAGTTTCTCTATCAATCACGTGTGCGAAGGCCGCCATTAAGAATCTCCAAGGATTGAACGGTTCAGACGTGCCCATGCGGTCCGTGCTGATTGGTTCACGGCGCAGGCAATCAAGTGCAACCCTTTCTCTTATCGGCTGAACTGCCGACTGAATGAATTGAGGATTATCTGCTTGAGCACCACGAGAGCACAGGTAGGCCTAATTACGCCGTTCCGCGTCCCGATGGAGCCGTTCCATGCGGGTCGCCGACCGGCCGGATGCGACAACGCTCTCAATATTTTCATCATGCGGCCTTCGTCACCCGGGTTGCATCTAAAATGGCAGCATGACATCCCCTTTGTCTTCGCGCCGCCGTTCCAAGGCGCCTCCGCCGGGCGAAACCGGCCAGGAGGCGCTCTATCTACGCTCGCTCAGCGAGCGCCAGGTCGTGGTCAACGTCAAACTGCGCGACGGCGAAATGGTGCGCGGCTGGATCGAGTACTTCGACGACGCCATGGTGCGGCTGACGCGCGAAGGGCAGCCGAATCTGTTTATCTACAAGCACCAGATCCGCAGCATTGCGGAAGCGGGGCGAAGGCGCGAGGCGCGCGCCGTGAGCCAGGGCAAACCGGCAGCCAGCGAGAAGGCTTCGAGCGGGACGGCTTCTTGAGCAGCGCGGAGCCAGCCTTGAACCACAGCGGCAGTGACAGGTCGATCTGGGTTCCGCAAGCCTCGGCCATTGCGCGCGAGGCGGGGGCGCGGCTGCGCGAGTTCTTCTCCGCGGGAGTAGAGACCGAATACAAAGGCGACGTGGACCTGGTCACCGTAGCCGACCGCACCGTGGAAAAGCTGATTCGGACGCGGCTGGCCGAGGCGTTTCCCGAGCACGGCGTTTATGGCGAAGAGGGAACCCGCGAGCGCATGGAGGGCGAGTTCCGCTGGTATGTTGACCCGCTCGACGGCACCACCAACTTTGCGCACGGCTTTCCGCAGTTCTGCGTCTCGATGGGGCTGGAACACCGGCCCAGCGGAGCGGGCGCCGATGAGGACGGAACGATTGTTGCCGGAATCATCTACGACCCCATGCGCGACGAGCTATACACCGCCGAGCGCGGGCACGGCGCGCACTTGAACGGCAAGCCGATGCACGTGTCGCGCATCCCGGTGCTGGCCGAGTCGCTGGTCGCCACCGGTTTTCCCAGCCGCAAGCGCCATGACAGCCCGAACATCCACTTCTATCACGAGTTCACGTTGCGCTCTCATGGCGTGCGCCGCGCCGGCTCGGCCGCGCTTGATCTGGCCTTTGTTGCCTGCGGGCGTCTGGAAGCCTTCTGGGAGTTCAATCTGAACCGCTGGGACACGGCGGCGGGTATTCTGCTGGTGGAAGAAGCCGGCGGCCGCCTTTCGGACTTTGCCGGAGGGCCTTTCCAACTGAACAGCCGCGAGGTTCTGGCCTCGAACGGCCTGATCCACGACGAGCTGGTCGTGCTCTTCAAAGACATGTTCGCCGGCCGCGACCTCGCGCCGATTCCCACTCCGCAAGAGTTCGCACAGCGTCGGGCCGAGCGCGCTGCAGCGGCGCGATAGGAAGAACTCCTTTCGGCGATTTTGAGCGCCGTTGCCGAGTTGCTGTTTGAATTGTTTTTCGAGCTTTTTCTCGAAGCGATCGTCGCGCTAATCGTGAGAGCAACTCGAAGTTCTTTCTCAAACGCCGCCCTCAGTCCCGCTTTCGCCGCCGCTTTCTATTTTTTGCTCGGGTGCGCCTCGGGCGCTGCGAGTCTGCTCCTTTTCCCGCACCCGATATTCCACCCGTCAAGGCTCCACGGCATCAGCCTGTTGATCAGTCCCGTCATAACGGGTTTCGTGATGTCGCAAGTTGGTACCGTTCTTCGTCGCAATGGCAGGGAATCAGTTCGAATCGAGAGCTTCGGCTACGGCTTTGCGTTTGCTCTTGGATTTGCGATCGTTCGGTTGGTATTCGTGAGATAGCCGTCCCACCTTCATCTCATTTTTCCACCACACAACCGAAGGATTCGGCACCCGCGCCCCGCTCCGGTATAGTCTGTTCAGACGCGCGGTTCGCTAGGCTGCGAGCCGTCATCTAAGCTTTGGGGGCAAGTTCGGGTGCGAGGGCTGCGCTGGGTTCTGGCGATTGGGTTGGGGATCGGTTTGCCTTTGGCCGCATCGGCGCAGGCGGCTGGCGAGGCGGCGTCTCCGCAGACTACCGATGTCACTTTGCCCTGGCCAGCCGTGCATTTTCGCCTCGGCCATTCCGCCTTCCCGCTGAATGGACCGTGGCGGTTCTCCGTCGGCGACTCGCCTCTCGATGCAAGTACCGGCAAACCGCTATGGGCTGAGCCCGATTTTGACGACACCATGTGGGAGACCGTGGACCTGACTCCGCCGGAAGGCTCATATGAACCGCTCGGCGGCAACGCGGGCTATGTTCCCGGCTGGACAGCCAGGGGCCATCAGGGGTATTGGGGCTACGCCTGGTATCGCCTCCGGGTTGATTTAGAGACCCCCGACGCAGCCGGGCAGACGGAAAAGCTGGCTCTCGAAGGCCCGCAGGACTTCGACGACGTCTTCCAGGTCTATGCAAACGGAAACCTGCTGGGCGGATTTCGAAACTTTTCCGGCAAGGCTCCGGCCACCTACTACAGCACGCCGGCGATCTTTCGCCTGCCTCCGCCGGTTGGCGGGCCTGCGGGCGCCAAGGCAGGCGGCACGGAGAAACCACGAAGCGAGGTGATTGCCTTCCGGGTCTGGATGGGCCCGGGAACGCTGCTGACCCAGCCCGACGCCGGCGGGTTGCACAATCCGCCGGTGCTGGGTGAGGCCGGAGCGGTAGGGGCAGACTACCAGTTGCGCTGGCTGGAACTGGTGCGCGAATACTCCACCGACGCTGCACTCGGGCTGCTGTTCGCCGTGATGGCCGTGGGGGCATTCAGCCTGGTGCTCTTTGACCGCACCGACCGCGTCTACCTGTGGATTGGCGCCGTCCTCCTGCTGCAGGCAATCTACTACGGCCTGTTCGCCCTTGATGGTTGGACAGAAAACCTCACCGTCGTGGCCGACACCCTGATCAGGAACAGTCTGTTGTTTTCCCTCATTACGGCGGGCTGGGTCATGGTGTGGTGGATCTGGTTCGGCCGGCAGCGCCCGTCCTGGATCCCGGATGCAGCGGCGGTGCTGGCGCTGCTATGGATTGTCGCCGAGGCTATCGGCGCGGAAGTGTTCTTTGGCCTTGTGCCGCATGGCGTGGCGGCGAAGTTTGAGGTCGTCACGCTGGTGGTGAGGGTCTTGTTCTTCGCGCTCATGCTTTGGATCGTGATCCAGGGCATTCGCCGCCTGGGGCTGGAGGGCTGGCTGGTGCTCCCGGCTGTGTTGCTGCGCGGGATTGCGGTGTTCTCGCGGGAACTGGCCTTGCTGCACATAAGCCTGAATCTGAATCCATTTGGGGTGAACATTAATATTGTTCACCTGGCCACGCTGCTCATGGCGCTGGCGGTGGCGCTGTTGTTGTTGCGCCGGCTGCTCCAGTCGGTCAAGGCGCAGCGGATGCTGGCTCTCGATGTGAAGCAGGCGCAGGAGGTGCAGCAGCTGATTGTGCCATCGGCGCGGATTGTGCATCCCGGCCTGACCATCGAGTCGGTCTACCGCCCGGCGCGCGAGGTGAGCGGCGACTTCTTTCAGATCGTTCCCAACTCCGGCGACGGCAGCTTGCTCATCGTGGCCGGCGATGTTGCCGGCAAGGGATTGCGCGCGGGTATGCTGGTGGCGCTGCTGGTGGGGGCCATTCGCACCGCGGCTCGATTCAACCCGAATCCCGCGGCAATTCTCGGCGAACTCAACCAGCGGCTGATGGGCCGCGGCGATGCCAGCGCCACCTGCCTGGCCATGCGCATCGATGCCGCCGGGACGGTGATTCTGGCCAACGCCGGACACGTGCCGCCTTACCTGAATGGCGAACTGGTGCAGATGGAGGGCGCGCTGCCCCTGGGAGTGGTGGAAGGGGCGAAATGCACCGAGATGCGCTTCGATCTAAATCCGCACGACCGCCTGGTTGTGGTTTCCGACGGTATTCTTGAGGCCACCGATTCCAATGGGCAGTTATTTGGATTCGACCGAATCCATGAACTGATGGCTTCGTCTGCCTCAGCTGTGGAAGTGGCCGATGCAGCGGAGAAATTCGGGCAGGAAGATGACATCAGCGTAATCTCCGTTACCCGCACCGTCGTATCGCAGCCGGCCGTGGCATAAACAATCCCCTCGTAAAAAAAGTCCCACGAAACGGACTTTGTTGGCGCGCCTCCCGTGTCGAGAGTTATTCCTTTTGAGAAATCCGCACAGCATGAAATGCAGCAAATTACCCGGAATGATTCCCCCGATTCCCATATGGCAAAACTCGGTGACGTGGGGTTGACTCAGCCTCCGGGGTCCTGTGCTACTATCAGCGTCGAGAGTCAGTCTCCCGGAGAAATCTTCAGATGGCCTACATCATTGCAGAACCCTGTATCGGCACCAAGGACACCGCCTGTGTGGACGCCTGTCCCGTCGATTGCATCCACCCCAAGAAGGACGAAGACGGCTTTGCTGAAACCGACCAGTTGTTCATCGATCCGGTCGAGTGCATCGATTGCGGCGCCTGCGTGCCGGCATGCCCGGTATCGGCCATCTTCGCGCAGGACGACCTGCCGGAAAAGTGGGCCGGCTTTACCGAGAAGAACGCCGCGCACTTCGGCCGCTAAGCCGGTTGTCGTTCCAACTCAGGAATTGTGGCTTGACCCCACGCGTCCGCCCGGTCCGCCGCGGTGGACGCTCGTGTTTTGCGGTGTAGACAGACGGTGTGACGCCCAGACGATCCCACTGCACACAAATGCTCAGGTAGTCTGTAGATTGCTGCGGCCAGCCCCATGAGCGCGAGCCTAGCGGTAGGATTCGTCCAACTCCATAAAGCGCGGCTCGGCCTCGGTAGCGTCGAAGTTCAGCTCCGGAATCCATGCTCTCGATTCGGAAGCTGATTCTGAGACCGAACCCGCTCCGGGCGAGATGGCAAACCGGCCATTGCCGATTTCGACAAATTCAACGCTGTCGCCAGTTCTCAGGCCGAGCTGCTTTCGCACATTGGGGGGAAGTGTAATTCGTCCGTTGAAGGTGACCATTGCGGAAGGCATTTGGAACCTCTGACACAAGTCTACCCTTCGACGAGCCGGAAATCTGTGGAAACAGCAGCTTTTCTGTGGAAAAGCCTGGATAGGATACGGGGGATGGGCTTGAATAAATCGCCTTACCCCAGCAACTGCATCCCCGCATCCCGCGCAGACATGCGATCGAATGTTACCGTACGGCTACATCCCGCGGCACGGCCGGAGCTGGCGATCAGGCAGTCGGCAAAATCCGCGTTGCCCTTGCGGAAAAGCCGCACGGCTTCGTAAACATATTCGGCATTCTCAACCACAATTTCCTCTTGCAGAAGCAGTCTGTCGAGCGTTCTGGCAATCGTCTGGCGATCAAAGCGGTTCTTGCTGCTCAAAACCCATACCAATTCCAAGATGGTGGCGACCGCCGCCCAGCCCGGATCATTCGCGGTTAGAGAACCTACCAGCTCACTCGCTTGCCGGCCCTGCAAAGTGTCGTCCGTTAACAAAAACCGCACCAGCACATTTGTGTCCAGGCCAATCAATCGGCTTCTCCATCCCTAATATTCGGGCGCGTCACTCATGGTCGCCCTGTCAAGCAGGGCTGCGTGGTCGCGAATCGCCTCATCCATCTCCGCGATCGAAATCGGCGGACTGTCGTAGGCAAGACAGCCTTTCAATTCCATGATCGAACCGGCTCTTGGCCGCAAGGCATACTCCCCATCTTCGAATTCATAAAAATCAATCTTCACGCCCGGCCTCAGTCCCAGAGCCTTGCGCACTTTGGCCGGAATCGTGATCTGTCCTTTTGATGTCATGGTTGCTGTCGGCATTTGAGTTGGCTCCGTGATCAACATCTTACCTTACTTTCGTAAAAATACCTTGCCTTTATTCTCTTTTCCTGTAGTTCGTAACAATACCTTACTTCTTCCTCATGCTCATTCTTCGGAAGGAATTAGAATCGCCTCGCCAGTGCGAAGATAGAAGACGCATGAGCGTTCTGACCTCGGAAGCCGTGGTTCTGCGCACCTGGCCCCTGCAAGAGGCCGACCTGATCGTCAGCTTCTTCACGCGTGACTACGGGCGGCTCAAGGGGGTGGCCAAGTCTGCGCTCAAAAGCCGCAAGCGCTTCGGCGGGGCTCTCGAGCCCATGACGGTGGCCCGCGCCTGGTTTGCCGAGAAGCCCCGCCAGGAGCTGGTCCGGCTCGACCAGTTGGAAATCATCCGCTCGCCGCTTTCCGCACCAGTCGACCACGTGCGCTTGGCCGTGCTGAGCTTTTTCGCCGAGGTTGTAGACGAAGCGCTGCCCGAGCACGACCCGCAGGAAACCATCTTCCGCCTGCTGCTGGCCGTGCTGGAGCAGACCACGGCCGTTCAGCCGGATCAGGTTCAGCCGTGGATGCCGCTGACCTATTTTTCCTTGTGGATGACGCGGCTGATGGGTCTCTTGCCCGATATCGGCCATTGCACCGCCTGCGGAGATCCGCTCACCGCCGGCGAGGCAAGCTTCAACACGCTAGCCGACGGCCTGTTCTGCGCCGCGCATCGCAACGGAAGCGCCAACTCGCTCTCTGCCGACTCTTGGCAGCTTGCGCAGCGAATGCTGCGCGCGCCTGCCTCGGCCTTTGCCACCGAACCCTGGCCGCGCCGCCGCGCCCAGGACCTGCGCCGCTTCACCCTGCAGGCATTGGAGAGGCACCTCGAGCGCCGCCTGCGCACTGCCGAGGCGCTGGCGCGGCTGTAGGGCCTGACAGCCGTTGGCGTGCCAATTGCTCTATTAGGTGCAAACAGGGGGAATTTGCACCCAGCACACGATCAAGTGCATAATTTAATTATGCGCACCAACGTCAACATCGCCGATGACGCCCGTGAGTTCGCTGAGGATTACGCTAGCGCGAACGATATCTCTCTCGGCGAAGCCATCACCGAACTGATTCGCAAGAGCAGGCGCAAGGCATGTGGAGACTCGGAACGCCAGCATTTCGCTCGCGCTGAGTCTGGATTCCCAATCTTCCCCCGATCGGGCCGAACCATTACCACCGAGATGGTTCTCGAAGCTCAGGCGAATGACCTCGACTGAATCCGGAGCAAAGGAAGTGCGCTATCTTCCTGACGTAAACGTGCTGCTCGCGCTCAGCGACGAGGATCATTCCAGCTTCGCCGCCGCTGCCAGGTGGTTCGCAGGAATCGCCAATGCACCCTTCTGCTTATGCGCGGTCACAGAGGCAGGATTCGTGCGGCTTGCCGCCAATCCCCAGGTTGGTGGACGCGGCCTCCAAGATGCGGTCGATCTCCTTGAGGAGATTCGTAGCCTGCCGAACTGTAGATCCGTGCCAATCGACGCCAGCTGGCTAGAACTCATCCGGCCAATCACTGCCCGGATGCACGGCTACCGTCAGGTGACCGATGCGCTGCTGCTCGGCCTCGCCATCCACCACAACGCGATTCTGGTGACCCTCGACCAGAAGATTCGGGCGCTCGCCGGGGAGGAATCCAACGCGAACCTGTTAACACTGCTTTGAAGACTCGAACTGATTCCAATCTTTGGACGGATCGCGCTGGTCACTGAAGGCGCCGGTATCTGAGCCGCCCTCACCACCGGCTGATAAAATCGTTGTTTAGTCCCGACAAGAGAGATTGCCTGTGCCTGCGACTGAAATTGATTTGCATACAAAGTCCACCGCTCTCACCTTTCAGGAACTGCTCTTCCGTCTGCAGAGTTTTTGGGCCGCGCGCGGCTGCATCCTGCAACAGCCATACGATGTGGAAGTGGGCGCGGGCACCATGGCGCCGGAGACCTTTCTGCGCGTGCAGGGGCCGAAGCCTTACCGCGTGGGCTATGCGCAACCCTCGCGCCGGCCGGCCGATGGACGCTACGGCGAAAACCCCAACCGGCTCTTCAAGCACACCCAGTTTCAGCTCATCCTGAAGCCTCCGCCGGTCGACGTGCAGGGGCAATACCTTGAATCGTTGCAGGCCATCGGCATCGATCTCGGCCAGCACGATCTGAAATTCGAAGAAGATAACTGGGAGTGGCCCGCCGGGGGCGCGTGGGGCGTGGGCTGGCAGGTGATGCTGGACGGCCTGGAGATCACGCAATTCACCTACTTCCAGCAATGCGGCGGCCTCGATCTTGACCCCATTTGCGCCGAACTGACTTATGGCTTGGAGCGCATTGCCGCGTTCCTGCAGGACGTTGACTCGATCTACGAAATTGTCTGGTCGCGCGATCCTGAGACCGGCGCCGAAGTGACTTATGGCGATGTAAGACTGGAAGAGGAGCTGCAGTTCAGCGTGTATAACTTCGAGTTTGCCGATGTTAGCAAGCTGTGGGAACATTTCAATCTGTACGAAGCAGAAGCCAGGGCGTTGCTCGACCAGGCAAACGCGCTGTTTGCCGGCGAAACCGCAAGCGTAGATGAAAAGCGCCGCTTCCCGTTACTTGCAACATATGAATTGGCGCTCAAATGCTCAAACCTCTTTAACCTTCTGGACGCGCGCGGAGCCATCAGCGTCACCGAGCGCGTCGGCGTCATCGGCCGCATTCGCAACCTCGCCGTCGGCGTAGCCAAAGCATACGCATTGCAGCATGCAGAATGAACGGAGGGAGCAGGGACCTTTAGGTCCCTGACAAAAGCGAGAAGCGAATCGTAGGCTTTAGCCGCGGGTTTTCCGATCCTCAACTTCGATCTCTGCAAAACAAGAAAGAAACTCAAAGCGATGTCGGATTTTCTCTTGGAAATAGGGTTGGAAGAAATTCCCGCCCGCATGATAGCCGGGGCCGAGGCCGAGTTAGGCAAGCGAGTAACTGACCTCCTGACCCGAGAGCGGCTTCTGGGCGCCGGCGGCAAGGTCACCACTTACTCCACGCCGCGGCGGCTGGCCGTGCTGGTGAGTGACGTGCTGCCCAGCCAGGCGGATGCCGAGGAAAAACTTACCGGCCCTTCGTGGAAAGTAGCCTTCAAAGACGGTGCGCCGACGCCTGCCGCGGAAGCATTTGCGAAGAAGGCCGGTGTGCCTGTCGCGGCGCTTGAAAAAGTCACCAACGCCAAGGGCGAGTACGTTGGCGCAACCGTGAAGCGCCATGGCCGCGCGGCTGCGGATCTGCTGGTGGCCGAACTGCCGAAGGAAGTGCTCAGCCTTTACTGGGCCAAGAACATGTATTGGCGCGCCGGTAAGCCGGAGCGGTTCGTCCGCCCCGTGCGCTGGGTTGTCGCGCTGCTCGACGCTGCGGTTGTGCCCGTCGAAATTGCTGGCATCCCGGCCGGCAGCGCCAGCCGCGGCCATCGCATCCTGCATGGCAATGCGCCTGTGTTTCTCTCGAAGGCCCTGGACTACAAGGAAGGCCTTCGTGCGGCCAGCGTGGTGGTCGACGTAGCCGAGCGCCGCCACACAATCCGCAAGGCGCTCGATGCCGCCACGCGCACCGTCCCCGGCGCGCGCTGGCGCGAAGATGCAGCGCTGATTGAGACCGTAGTCCACCTCACCGAGTGGCCCAGCGTAGTGCTCGGCGACTTTGAGCCCGAGTATCTCGCGTTGCCGGAAGAAGTGCTCGTCACCGTAATGCGCGACCACCAGAAATACTTCGCCGTCGAAGACGCTGACGGCAAACTCGCCCCGCATTTTCTGGCCGTTCTCAACACGCAGGTCGACGACGCCGGACAGGCGATCATCCGGCATGGCAACGCCCGCGTCCTCCGCGCCCGCTTCAAAGACGCCCGCTTCTTCTGGGACTTCGATCAGAAGACGCCGCTTGCCGATCGCGTCGAGAGCTTGAAAAGCGTGACTTTCCAGAAGGAGTTGGGAAGTTATTACTGGAAGATGGAAGAAAGTTTAGACATAGCGAACTCTCTTGCAAAAGCGACTTATAAAGCAGGGCTCGACAATGACAATCGCGCGCTGCTCAAAGCTGTCAAGCTCGCGAAATCAGATCTGACCACGGAGTTGGTGAAAGAGTTCACTGAGCTCCAGGGTATTATTGGTGGCCTGTATGCACGTGCGCAGGGAATAGAAGAATCGGTAGCTACGGCTATCTACGAACAATACACACCCGCGTCAACCGAAGATTCGATTCCTTCAACCGTAGTTAGTCAGTTGTTGGGCTTGACTGACAGGATTCAAACGATTACATCGATGTTTTCTATCGGAAACGCGCCAACTGGTTCAAAAGACCCATTCGCGCTCCGCCGGGCGGCCAATGCGATTGTCAAGATTCTTGCCGAATCCCGCTTGCCCCTGACGGTGAGCACCGTCGTGCAATCTGCGGGTGTGCCCGATGCAGATAGTCAGCAGGTGACCGCTTTTCTGCGTGAGCGCCTTCACTTTTACCTCAAAGACGTGCGCGGGTTTGCCTACGACGTGGTCAATGCTGTGCTCGCCGCTGGCGCCGACGATGCGCGCGACGCGATCGCCCGCGCTGAAGCACTGACGGCGGCGCGCGAGTCGGCGGATTTCGCCGCGATTTCGGCGGCTTTCAAGCGCATCAAGAACATTCTGCGTCAGGCGGAGGAAAAGGGGTTTGCTCTCGGCTCGGCGAAAGATGCCTCGCTCTCGGTCGAGGCGCAGCAGCTCGCCGACGCAGCGGCGGCGCTGGCTCCAAAAGTCGCAGAACTGCGCCAGAAGCGCGCCTATCCGGAGGCGCTGACCTTGATCGCAACTCTAAGGCCTATCGTTGATGCTTTCTTCGACAAAGTCATGGTGCTCGACCCTGACCGGGCGGTTCGCGGGGCGCACCTTGCGCTGATCGACGAAGTGCTGCGCGGATTTTCCGGCATTGCGGACTTCAGCGAAATTGTGACGACGTAACTTCGTTTCTGCGGCCAGCGAGGTTCGTGGTTTCCCACCTTTGCGACAAAAAGAAATCGGACCCAGAGGGTACCCCGATGGGGCACGGAGCTTCGTTGCCTTGGAGCTTTGGAACCATTCCTGCTACTCATGCCGATCAACGCTTGCGGTGTATGTTGAAACCATGCTCAGAGGGCGGCGGATGAAGAAGGCGAGGCTGTTGGCGATGGCGCTTTGTGCGCTGGCCGCGGGCTTGCTGCTTGCTCAACAGCCGGCTCACAAGGCGCGTCCGGTGCCGGGAACTGTAATTCCAGCGGCCAAATCCGCCGATGGCTCTTCGCACCAGGTGTTCTTCATTCCCGTCGAGAAAAACGTGAAGCTGGAAGTGCTGGATTGGGGCGGCGTGGGCCGTCCCATAGTTCTGCTGGCGGGCCTGGGCTACGACGCGCACGTCTACGACAAGTTCGCCCCCAAGCTCATCGCGCACTGCCATGTGTACGGCATTACACGGCGTGGATTCGGCGCTTCGAGCGCGCCCGCGCCCAAGGATGACAACTACTCCGCTGACAGGCTGGGCGATGACGTGCTGGCGGTGATGGATCAACTGAAGCTCGACAAGCCGGTGCTTGTGGGTCACGCCAAGGCTGGCCAGGAGTTGAGCTCCATCGGCAGCCGTCATCCGGAAAAGGTGGCAGGGCTTGTCTATCTTGACGCGGGCTATTCGTATGCGTTCTACGACGCCAAGCATGGCGACTTGCTGCTGGACGCGATCGACCTGCGCAAGAAGCTCGATCTTTATTTGTCGGCCAGCGCGCCGGACCTGAAGCAGTACTTCACCGATTTGCAGGCCAGCCTGCCGCAGTTTGAGCGCGACGTGCAGGACTTCCAGGATGAACTGGCGCTGATCCCTGCGCAGCCGTCGCGGACGGTTGCTCCACCGCCGATCATGGTGGCCATCGGAGCGGGCGCCGAGAAGTACACCGAGATTCATGCGCCGGTGCTCGCCATCTTTGCCGACCCGCATAACCTGGGCCAATTCGACGCCGACGATTCAGCTGCGCGACAGAAGCTGATCCTGGACGATTTTGCGCGCACCACGGCGCAGGCGGATGCATTTCAGGCGGGGATTCCGAGCTCGCGCGTGGTGCGCCTCCCCAATGCCAGCCACATGATCTTCGAATCGAACGAGGCCGATGTGCTGCGGGAGATCAACGCATTCATGGCGAAGCTCAAATAAATGTTCGGAATGGGGATTTCGCAAGCGAGTTGAACGATGCAAAGGGAAGAACAGCGGCGCGGATTTGGATCGGTGCAGCGAGTTAGCCCCGCTGGCGCGGGGTTAGCAAGTTTGCGGGTTAGCTTTCGTCAATTGTCTTCGCATCTTCGGCTCTGCCCGCACGTCTACAATCTAGGGAGATGTCTGACACGCTTTATCTGAGTCTGTGGTACCCGAATCTGCGCCTGGAGGGCATTGCGGACAAGCTGACCGAGGTGCTGGGCGCGTTTGCAGCGCATGGCGGCGAGGCCCGCGTTTACTCCGCCACCGTGTGGCCGGTGAGCTGGAGCGAGACGCCCATCTTTCAGCAGGTTTATGGGCGCCGGAACGCTGCCGTCCTTAGCGGCGACGGAACCCCAATGTTGGGTGCAGAGCCGCGCGCCGCGGTTGAAGAGGCGATGGGGTTGCTGCACGACGACTACGCCTACGAGTTCCAGATTGGCTGGAGCCTGTGGGAGCTGGAAGGCGGCGCGA
>Ga0302319_10013908_pt1 | contig 15057 bp, 13 predicted proteins | sample Bog_T0_2_FD_203319 | JGI IMG/M metagenome (GOLD analysis project Ga0302319, IMG submission 203319) | Peat permafrost microbial communities from Stordalen Mire near Abisko, Sweden - Bog_T0_2 | ecosystem: Environmental > Terrestrial > Soil > Wetlands > Peat | place: Sweden: Abisko, Stordalen Mire... | reverse complement strand
TCCAGAACCGTTTGGTCCCGGTATTTATCGACATCACGGTTCCCACTTACAACGTGGACGTCAGTCAGCTGGAGGAGGCTCGTTCGGAAAGGACCCGCGCGGTGATGATCGCCCACACGCTGGGTAATCCGTTCGATCTCGCCGCCGTCACCGCATTCGCGAAGAAGTACGATCTCTGGCTGGTGGAAGATTGCTGCGACGCAGTGGGGGCGACTTACAACGGCCGGCGCGTGGGCACGTTCGGCGATCTGGCGACCACCAGTTTTTACCCCGCGCACCACATCACCATGGGCGAAGGCGGCGCGGTTCTGATGGAGAAGCCGCTGCTGAAGACGCTGGTCGAATCCTTCCGCGACTGGGGGCGCGATTGCTGGTGCGAACCCGGCAAGGACAACACCTGCGGCAAGCGCTTCGAACATCAGCTGGGCCAGTTGCCCTGCGGGTACGACCACAAGTACACCTATTCGCACATCGGCTACAACCTGAAGCTGTCCGACATGCAGGCGGCGGTCGGTCTCTCGCAGCTCGACAAGCTGGCCGGATTCATCGATGCGCGAAGGGCGAATTTCAAGGCGCTTCATGAAGGCCTGAAGCCGCTGGAAGAGTTTTTCATTCTGCCCGAAGCGACGCCCGGTTCCGACCCCAGCTGGTTCGGATTCCCGATCGCCGTGCGGCCGGAATCGGGCCTCACCCGCAACGGCGTGACGCGGGAACTGGAACGGAGTAAGATCGCGACGCGTCTGTTGTTCGGCGGTAATCTGGTCCGGCAGCCCGCGTATCTCGATATCGAACGCCGGGTGGTCGGCGACCTCAGGAATTCGGATTTCACGATGAATAACGTGTTCTGGATCGGGGTGTATCCGGGAATCGGCGCGGAGATGCGCGACTACATGGTGGAAACGCTGCACCGAATCGCGCGGCGTTGAGGGCGCATTACATTTCTGAACCACGCGCGATGGCCCGGCGTCTTCGGGGTGGCTTCGGGATGGCTTCGAGATGGCTTGCGGTGGCTTCAGGATGGCTTCCAGTGGCTTAAAAATGGCTTCTGTTGGCGTCCCGGATCGGTCCATCGCCTTTTGTTTTGTTCGGTTAAGGTGGGTTCGTCTGAACATATTTTACTTTTCGCGGCTTCGGGGACGCGCTTTCCGGGGATGGGGCCGGATGGTCACCGTACGCTCACAGTATGCACGCGGGGAGCGCGGCCGAGAGAGACATTTGCTGATTCTATTGGAAATAAATGGCAAAAATCGACGATAACGGGTTTTCGGGCGGCCCGCAAAACCCTCTCGCGGCGGATCTCGAACACATTCTGCGGCATACGCAGGGTATCTGGGAGGACTTCCGCGGCCAGCGCATCTTCATCACCGGAGGAACGGGCTTTTTCGGCCGCTGGCTGCTGGAATCGTTTGTGCGGGCCAACGATGCGCTGGATCTGAAAGCGACGGCCTGGGTGCTGACGCGCAATCCGGCGGCATTCCGGCTGAAGGCGCCTCGCCTCGCGGCCGACCGGGCCATCCATCTCCATGCCGGCGACTTCACGGGCTTCGCGTTCCCCGGCGGCACGTTTCATTCCGTGGTTCACGCGGCAACCGAACCGGAGTTCACGCCTCATACGGGCGCGCCCCTGGGAATTTTCGACGCCAACATGCGCGGAACGCGCCGCGTGCTGGATTTCGCGCGGGCGAACGGCGTCGCCCGGTTCCTGTTTACGAGTTCGGGGGCGGCATACGGCCGGCAGCCGGCGGAAACGACGCACATCCCGGAAGAATACGCGGGGGCGCCGGACACGATGGATACCGCGTCGGCTTACGGCCAGTCGAAGCGGGCGTGTGAATTCATGGTCGCCATGTATGCGAGGCAATACGGATTCGCGGCGCCGGTGGCGCGCTGTTTCGCCTTCGCCGGCCCGCATCTGCCGATCGATCTGAACTTCGCCATCGGCAATTTTCTGCGCGACGCGCTTGCGGGCGGCCCGATCCGGGTCGGCGGCGACGGCACGCCGCGGCGCTCGTATCTTTACGGGGCCGATCTGGCGGTGTGGCTGTGGACGATTCTGCTGCGGGGCGAATCCTGCCGCCTCTACAATGTGGGTTCGGATGCCGATTTAACCATTGCGGAACTGGCTCGGGAGGTTTCCGGCATTGTGGGGCCGGGAATACCCGTCACGATCGCGAAGGAGCCGGTTCCGCACGCGCCGGTGTCGCGCTACGTGCCGTCTGTGGCGCGGGCCGGCAACGAACTGGGGCTGACGGTGCGGGTTCCGCTGGAGGAATCGATACGGCGGATGGCGGAATGGCACCGCCACGGCGGCGGCAACCGATCATAGGCACTTTTAGGCACCTTGGTTAGTATTGCGCCCGTTAACGATACCCGGTATGCTGGCCGGGTAGAGTAAACGGAATCCCTCAGCCCGGGAACGCGGTGCTCCTCTGGTCACCTGCCGGATAACCAGTCGGCTCAGGTACGCGCGACAGACAGATGGCGGAGAAACGCCGCGGAGCACTGCGGTGCGGGAAAATAGCTTAATGAAACTGTCGGATTACGTAGCAAAGTTCCTTGCTGACAATGGGCTTCGGGATATCTTCCTGGTCTCCGGAGGCGGAATCATGCATCTGATCGATTCCGTGGGCAGTAACCGGGGCCTGCGGTACTACTGCAACTACCACGAACAGGCGTGCGCCATCGGGGCCGAAGGTTACGCCAGAATTACGGGGAAGCCCGGTGTCTGCATGGTGACCACCGGTCCGGGTGGCGCCAACGCACTCTCGGGGGCTATCGCTTCCTGGTACGACTCGCTGCCCTTGCTTGTCATCTGCGGCCAGGTGCGCCAGGACATCGTTGCGGACTATACGAAGCTCCGCCAGGTTGGCCCTCAGGAGGCCAACATCACCGGGATGGCGCAGGCAATCACCAAGTACGCCGGGAGCGTCGCGGACCCTTGCGATATTCGCTTCGAGCTGGAAAAAGCGCTTCACATCGCGACCACAGGAAGACCCGGTCCCGTACTGCTTGAGATTCCGCTCAACATCCAGGGTTCGCAGATCGACGAAACCGCACTCCGTCCCTACATCCCGGATCCGCCCACAGTTGCCCCGAACGGCCTGCAAGACGACGTGCGCGGCGTCGTTCAGGCGCTCCGGGCGTCCGAAAGGCCCATATTTGTCGCAGGCAACGGGATTCGCCGCGCCGGGGCCGAAGACTTGCTGCGGGCCGCGCTCGACGAAACCGGCATTCCCATAGCCCTGCCCCACGTCGGCAAAGATCTTGTGGAGGAAGACTACCCTGCGTATCTGGGCATCTTCGGCACCACAGGCCAGCGCAGGGCCAATTTCGCCGTGCAGAACAGCGATTGCCTGGTCAGTCTCGGCACCGGTCTCAACATCCACAAGGTCGGCTTCAACGTCGCGGGGTTCGCGCCCAAAGCGAGACTGATAATCGTCGATATCGACCAGGGCCAGCTGGATTTCCAGAAGGTGCGCCCCGACGTGCCCATTCTCGCGGACGTCCGAGAGTTTCTCACGGAGTTCCTCAGCCAACTGAAGGCTACTCCCATTCAGGCATCTTCCCGGTGGCTGGAAGCCTGCGGTAACTGGAAGCGGCGTTATCCGATCATTGTGGACGACTTCCTCAAGGACAAAGAACACGTCAACAGTTATGTCTTTATGGATAAGCTCTCGGACGCGACCCTTGCCTCCGATATCGTCGTCACCGGGAACGGGCTCGATTCGGTCAGTTTCTGCCAGGCATTCAAGGTAAAAAAAAATCAGCGTGCTATGACGAGCGGGTGGGGTTCCATGGGCTGGGACCTGCCTCTCGCCATCGGGACCTGCATCTCCAGCGGCAAGGCTCGAACGGTCTGCGTCACTGGCGACGGCAGTATCCAGTGGAATATCCAGGAATTGCTGACCATTCGACGCTACGACCTCCCCGTGAAGATTTTCGTGTTGAACAACCGTGGCTACTACGCGATTCGCGCCACGCAGAACAATTTCTTCGAGGGACGATTTGTCGGCTCCGATTTCAATTCAGGTCTGGCCAATCCCGACTTCCGCAAACTGGCGGATGCCTACGGCCTCGCGTACGGCTATATCCGGAACCACGACGATCTGGAAGCCGGTATCCAGTCCGCTCTGGCGACGGAGGGCCCCGCCTTGTTTGAAGTGAACATCTCGCCCGACCAGGGTGTCTCCCCCAAAGCTTCCGCTTTCCGGAGGGCCGATGGAACGTTTGAATCGCGTCCTCTGGAGGACATGGAACCGTTTCTGCCCCGCGAAGAGATTTTCGAAAACATGCACCTTTTCGATGAACCCGCTCTGGCCGGCGCGGACATCGGGGAGGCACGGCGGAGCTGAGGTGCAGGTATCCGCCAGCCCACGATATGAGCAGGGATATTTCCAGTTTTTCGGTCTCCCTCCAGAACCAGATCGGCGAAGCTCTGGCCTGTATCGACCGCAGCGCGCGCATCAGCATCGCCCTCGTATTCGATGCCGACGCCCGTCTCATCAACACGATCAGCGATGGCGATATCAGGCGCGGAATTCTCGCTGGCCTGCAGCTTTCCGACCCGGTTTCCACGTTGCTCCCGATCAAAGCGCGAACCCCGCATCCCGTGCCCGTCACCGCCCCGGCTGGCACGCCCTCGCTCGACCTGCTGGAGCTGATGCAAAGGGAATCGGTGCGCCAGGTGCCTCTGCTGGACCCGCATGGACGCGTGCAGGACATTGCCCTGCTGAGCGACCTTCTGCCGGAACGGCTGCCCGCATTGCGCGCCATGGTGATGGCAGGCGGGCGCGGAAGCCGCTTGCTCCCACTCACCGAGTCCGTCCCCAAACCGATGCTGCCGGTCGGTGGGCGTCCGCTCATGGAACTGATCATCGACCAGCTGCGCGGCGTCGGTATCAGTCACGTGAACGTGGCGACGAACTATCAGGCGGAGAAAATTGAAAGTCACTTCGGCGATGGCGACGGCTTCGGAGTCACAATTAGTTACGTCCGCGAAAGCGCGCCTCTGGGTACCGGCGGCGCGCTGGGACTGCTCGGCGAGCAGACCGAGCCAATGCTCGTGATCAACGGAGACATACTGACCGAGGTCGATTATCGCGCGATGTTTACTTACCACCGGGAGAACAACGCCGAGATGACCGTGGCCGTCCGCCGCTACGAGGTCCAGGTGCCTTACGGTGTCGTCGAGTGCGAAGGATCGCACGTACGGAGCCTGCGGGAGAAGCCGCAACTGGTGTTCTTTGTCAACGCCGGCATCTACCTCATCGAACCGTCCGTCCTTCAGCTCGTCCCCAATAACGAACACATGAATATGACCGATCTTATCGACAAGCTGATTCTCGCCGGACGATCCGTGATCAGTTTTCCCATCTGCGAGTACTGGCTGGACGTCGGGCGTCACGCCGATTACGCCCGCGCGCAGGAAGATGCGAAAGACGGAAGGTTTCTCACCCACGCCGGCGAAGGAGTAAGGCACTAATCTATGGCGCGTTTTCAGATCGGAAACCGTGACATCGGCGAGCAGTTCCCGCCCATCGTGATCGCGGAAATCGGCATCAACCACGAAGGCAGCTATGAAAAGGCCGTCCGGATGGTGGACGACGCCGCAGCCGCCGGCTGCGAATGCGCCAAGTTCCAGTCCCACGTCATCGAGGACGAGATGATCCCCAATAACGTGATTCCCGGCAACGCGACGGAATCCATCTGGGACATCATGAAACGGTGCGCCCTCACCGAGGCCGAAGAAATCAGGCTCAAGAGCTACGTGGAATCGAAGGGCATGCTGTATCTGTCGACGCCTTTTTCCCGCGCGGCCGCCGTTCGCCTCGAATCCATGGGGGTTCCCGCCTACAAAATCGGCTCGGGCGAATGCAACAACTACCCTCTGATCAAACACATCGCGGGATACGGGAAGCCGATTATTCTCAGCACGGGCATGAACGATCTCAACAGCGTAAGGCCCGCGGTGGAAATTCTGCGTAACGCCGGGGTTCCCTTCGCCCTCCTGCATTGCACTTCGATGTACCCTACGCCGTACAACAGAGTCCGGCTGGGCGCGATGCAATCGCTGCGGGAGGCGTTTCCCGACGCCGTGGTCGGGCTGAGCGACCATTCCCTCGGCAACTATACCTGCTTCGGCGCGGTCGCACTGGGCGGCCGGATTCTCGAAAAACATTTCACCTCCGACAAGACCTGGCCGGGCCCGGATGTTTCCATCTCGATCGATCCCGCCGGACTCCGCGACCTGATCCAGGGTTCGCGTGCCATTTTCGAAGCACTCGGCGGGTCGAAGGACATTCTGCCGGACGAACAGCCCACCATCGATTTCGCGTACGCCTGCGTCGTCAGCATCCGGGACATTGCCGCCGGGGAGCGCCTCTCGGCGGAGAACATCTGGGTGAAGCGGCCCGGAACCGGCGAAATCAAGGCCGTACACTACGAGACTCTGCTCGGCAAGACCGTGAAGAACGCCATCCCGCTGAACGCGCAGCTGACGTGGGCGGATCTAAACCAGTGACCAGACGCCGAATCGCCGTCTTCACCGGCAACCGCGCCGAATACGGCCTGCAATTTCCCATTCTCCGCGCCATTGCGGCCGACCCTCGCCTCGAATACTTCCTCATCGCGGGCGGCGCCCATACAAATCAGGATTTCGGCAAGACGCTTGCCGAGATCGAGGCCGACGGTTTCCGCGTGTATCGCCAGCTGGAGATGGATCTGGACAAGGACGCCTTGTTCACCACCGCGCAGGCCATCGGCTCCGGCATCCTGAGCCTGAGTAAAATCCTCGACGAACTGCGCCCGGACTTCCTCGTTGTCTATGGCGACCGGTTCGAGAGCTTCTCCGCCGCCATTACGGGAACGCAGATGAACGTTCCGACCGCCCACATCGAAGGCGGGGACTACACCGAGGGCGGCGCGCTGGACGATTCCGTGCGCCACGCCATGACGAAGCTCTCGCACCTGCATTTCACCACCAACGAGCATGCGGCGGAACGCGTGCGCCGCCTCGGCGAGGAACCCTGGCGCGTCTTCAATGTCGGGTTTCCCGCGCTGGATCTGGTGGCCGCGGGCATGTTCGCAACGCCGGAAGAGCTGGCCGCCGATCTGAATCTGGATCTGAACCGGCCAGTCATCCTGTTCTGCCAGCACTCGGTGACGACCGAATTCGACCAGGCGGACAAACAGGTGATTCCCGCGCTCGAAGCACTGGCACGGGCGAGTGCAAAGGGATACCAGTCCATCGTGACATACCCGAACAGCGACGCGGGCGGGCGCCGCATCATCGACGAGATCCTGAAGCTCGAAGCGCGCAAACTTCCAGGCATCCGCGTAGTGAAGAGCCTGGGGCGACACCGCTTCCACGGTGTGCTGAACGTCATCGGGCGGGTGGGACGAGGCGCGTTCGCCGGCAATTCATCGGCCGGAATTAAGGAAACTCCGGTTTTTGGCTGCCCCTCGATCAACATCGGCGCGCGCCAGCAGGGCCGGCTGCGCGCCGATAACGTGCTGGATGTGGGCTACGATGCGGACGCCATTGCGGCGGCCATCGAGCGAAGCGTCGGCGATGAGGCGTTCCGCGAACGGTGCCGTACGTGCACGAATCCCTATGGAGCGGGCAACGCGGGGCCACGGATCGCCGAAGTGCTGGCGACAATTCCGGCCGGTCTGCCGCTTCTGCAGAAACGGATGACATACTGAGCCATGGCCAGGAAGCTTCTCAGTCTCGTCAGCGGTTGCTACAACGAGGAGGAGAACATCCCCGAGTTGTATGAGCGCGTGACTCGCGTCATGGAGGAACAGCTTCCCGAGTACGACTACGAGTATGTTCTGATCGATAATTCCTCGACCGACCGTACCGTGGCGGTTCTCCGCGAGATTGCGCGCCGGGACAAGCGAATCAAGGTGATCGTCAACACGCGGAACTTCGGACCGATTCGCTCCGGCTACCACGCCCTTTTTCAAACCAAAGGAGAGGCGGTTATCGCGCTGGCATCGGATCTTCAGGATCCGCCCGAGATGATTCCGCAGTTTGTCCGTAAGTGGGAGGACGGATACAAAATCGTTCTCGCGCAGAAGACCGAGAGCGAGGAGTTTTTCCTGTTTTACTGGATCAGGACCGCTTACTATAAGACGGTCAAGAGGCTTTCGGACGTCAATATGATCGAGCACGTTACCGGCTTTGGCATTTACGACCGGTGCGTGATCGAGGAAGTTCGCAAGGTGGACGACCCGTACCCTTACTTCCGCGGCATGATTTGCGACTTCGGCTACGAGATTTTCCTGATACCCTTCCGGCAGCCGGGCCGCAAGCGCGGCATTTCACATAACAATTTCTATTCGCTGTACGATCTGGCGATGCTGGGAATCACGAATCACTCGAAAGTACCGTTGCGCCTGGCGACGTTCTCCGGTTTTTGCCTTGCCGCCGTGAGCCTGTTAGTGGCGTTTGGCTATTTTATCTATAAGCTGCTCTATTGGTCGCGCTTCGAACCCGGGTCCGCGCCGCTGGTAATCGGATTTTTCTTTTTTGGCGCCGTACAACTGATATTTATCGGAATACTGGGGGAGTACATCGGCTCGATTCACACGCAGGTGCTGCATCGACCTCCGGTAATTGAAAAAGAGAGGATCAACTTCGACCCGCAATGATGATCCGGAGCGCGCTTATCGTCGGCCTGGGCAGCATCGGCCGGCGTCATCTTACAAACTTGCGCAAGCTTGCCGCCGACGTCAGAATTACTGTCTGGCGGCACCAGGTGCCCATGGGTAACCGCGAAAATCCGGAAGATGCTGATCGTGTTGTATATACGCTCGCGGACGCCCTTAGCGGTCGGCCAGACATGGCGATCGTCGCCGGACCTTCGGCGTTCCATGTTGAAACCGCGTTGGCGCTGGCCGGGAACGGTATCCCTGTATTCGTGGAGAAGCCGCTTTCGAACTCCTGCAAAGGAGTTGCGGAGCTGCTGAACCTGTGCAAAATACGCAGCATCCCATTAATGGTGGGTTACAATCTTCGCTTCTATCGGCCACTTCAGATACTCAGGCAGGCAATCGTGGATGGCAGGGTCGGACGCGTGATGTCCATTCGGGCCGAGGTCGGCCAATATCTGCCGGACTGGCGCGTGGACTGCGACTATCGGCGTGGAGTGAGCGCCAACCGCGATCTCGGCGGTGGGGTCGTGCTGGAACTGAGCCACGAACTGGACTATCTCCGCTGGATCGGGGGCGAAGTTAAATTGGTGACGGCCCAGACGGCGCGCCTCAGCGATCTTGAGATCGACGTGGAGGACACCGCCGAAATCATCTTAGGGTTTAGCAGTGGGGTCATGGGCAGCGTGCATCTGGATATGACCCAGCGCGCGCCGACGCGGTCCTGTCGCGTAGCGGGCACCGAGGGCACATTGGCTTGGGATGGGATTACACATTCCGTCCGTCTGTACGATGCGGAAAGCCGCGCGTGGACCGACCTGCACCCCGTCTCGGCCGTAGATCGTAACGAAATGTTCCTGGCGGAACTGCGGCATTTCCTCGATTGCGCTGAACATAACGGAGTTCCCTCCGTCAGCGGAGAAGACGGCTGGCGCGCGCTCAGCATTGCCCTGGCAGTGAAGGAGTCCTCCGCAAAATGCCAACCCGTGGCTCCGGACTTTTCGCCGGAACCCGCTATCCTTGGGACGACGACGAAGCTATGAAACGACTAAAGACCTTGATGAACCTGGAGGGGCGGGTGGCCTGCATCACCGGCGGTGGAGGCCATATTGGGGCCGCCATGGGCGAGGCACTAGCAGAGTTGGGCGCCGCAATTGTGGTGCTGGACGTGGACGCAGACCACTGCCGCGACGTGGCGGAATCTATTCAACGGGATTTCGGAGTCAGGACCATGGTACTGACTACCGACCTGACCGATGAAAATGCGGTGCGGAGCGTTCCTCGGGTGGTGCTCAGCGAATTCGGGCGGCTGGACATCCTGATCCATTGCGCGGCGCTGGTTAACTCGTCAAACCTGGCTGGCTTTACATCGCCATTTGCAGAACAAAAGTCAGATGTCTGGAGGATGGCGCTGGAGGTAAATCTGACGGCTCCGTTTGTCCTCACACAGGTATGCGCTGATGCACTGGCAGCGTCCGGACACGGTTCGGTCATCAACATCGGCTCGTTATATGGCGTTGGCGGTCCCGATATGCGATTGTACGAAAACACGCCGATGGGCAACTCCTCCGCTTACGCGGCCAGCAAGGGCGGAGTGCTGTCATTGACGCGCTGGCTGGCAACGGTCCTTGCGCCGCGTATTAGGGTGAACTCGATCACGCCGGGCGGCCTCTGGCGAAATCAGCCGGAGGCGTTCCACCAGCGTTTCGTGGCCCGCACGCCGCTGCAGCGAATGGGCGCAGAGGAGGATTTCAAAGGGGCCGCGGCATACCTTGCCAGCGATCTGTCTCTGTACGTGACGGGACATAATCTCGTGGTGGACGGCGGCTTTACCACTTGGTAAAGGGACGGGAATTGGTCTGCGGGCAGTTCACGATCGCTTGTTTCGATCAGGGAGTAGAGTTACAGAAGGGGATCTCATCGCGACATGCCAAAAGAGAAACGCGCGCCCTTCGCGCAGGCAATCAAGAACTTCGTCATCCGCCAGGGTCCCGGAAGCCTGGCGGTGCGCGTGGCGCTCTCCGCGCACGCTCGCGCCAATGGATTTCGGATGCGTTTCCGACCGGGTTGCATATCGTTCCGCCGTGCGGGGCGGGAGATGATCCTCGGGTCTGCCCAGTATGTGCAGGTTCCGAACATGATGGAGGCATTCGACTTGTTCTTCGCAACTATTTACCCGAAGTCCGTCGAGGGAATGGAAACTTTGGATTTTTCCCGCCCTGGCACGCATCGCTACCGAAAGTCGGGAGCTGAGTTCTGTTTTCCGTCCGTGCCCGAGGACGACGTTATCGAGGCCTATACGTGTGAATACATGCCAATACCGGGCGACGTTGTATGGGATGCCGGAGCTCACGCCGGAGCTTCCTCCTTTGATCTTTCCCGCGCTGTCGGCCCGTCCGGAAAGGTCTTCGCGTTTGAGCCGGACGACTCAAATTATGAGTATCTTCTGAAGAACATAGCAATGCATGGACTGGCTAACGTTGTGCCGGTCAAGAGGGCTCTGGCTGGCCGAACTGGCCCTGTAACGTTTCAGATGGATGGCTCGATGAGCGCTGGCATCCGCGACTTCCTGCTATACAGAGATGCCGGGGATGCGACGACCGTTGAAGGGATCTCGCTGGAGGACGCGTGCGCAGAGTTTGGATGTCCCGCGTTCATCAAGATGGACATAGAAGGTGCGGAAGTTGCTGTTGTGCGGGGCTCGGCGGAATTCCTCGCGAGAAATCCCATTCATTTTGCGATCGAAAGCTACCACCCGGTAGACGGAGAACTCACTTGCGTGGCGCTGGATCGCCTGTTTCCGACAATCGGTTATAAGGTTCAGTCCTCTGACAGGTTTGGCCAGATGTTTACCTGGGCGTCGCCGCCACCGTTCGCCAAGGCAGAATACTGAGTATGCACGAAGAACTCGATCTGCGCGCTGCTGGTACGGAGGGTCCGGGGATCTGCGAGGCAACTGGCAGTTTAGGTTCAGCGGGAGTTGAGCCGTCGTTGCCGTTCGTCGGTGCGCCTGGTCAGGGGCGGATCGCTCAATTAACAAATCACATTCCAGCCGGGCAGTTCGTCCATTATCTGCTCGTGGGAATCTGGAACACGGCCTTCGGCTATGGAACATTCGCAGCCTTCACGGCGTTGCTTTCCCCCTATGGCAAGAACAGTTACCTGGCCGCGATGGTGCTGTCGAACTTCGTCAATATTACGGTTGCGTTCCTCGGATACAAATGGTTCGTCTTCAGGACCAGGGGGAACTACCTGAAGGAGTGGCTTCGCTGCTTTTCGGTCTACGGCGGCAGCATGGCACTTTCGTTTGTTACGCTTCCCGGTCTCGTATTCGCGCTCCGGAAATGGTTCGGCTACGATCGCGGCGCGCCTTACCTCGCGGCCGCCATGCTCACCGGGGTCAGCGTCGTCATCAGCTTCTTCGGCCACAAACACATTTCATTCCGCCAGGACAGGAAAGATCCGGCAGTCCAGGTTGAACGATAGCCCGGATCAGCGAATCGCGCCGGCCGCGACCGGCTCCACGGCGACCGTGCCGGCCAGCGCGCGCTCAATCGACTCGCACAGATAGTGGTAAAGGCAAATATGCGCCTGCTGGATCAGCGGCGTCGATTTCGAGGGCACCGCGAACAGGTAATCGGTCCACGAGGCCAGCTTGCCGCCGCCTTCGCCCGTCAGAGCGATTGTGGTCATGCCCATGGAACGCGCCTGGCGGAACGCCTCGACCACGCTGGGCGAATTTCCCGACGTGCTGAGGCCCAGAATCACGGCGCCCGGCTCCCCGTATGCTTCCACCTGACGGGAGAAGACCGTGTCATAACCGTAGTCGTTCGCCCTCGCGGTGAGGACGGCGGGATTGGACGAAAGGCAGATGGCCTTCAGCGCGCGGCGTTCGAGGAGAAATCGTCCCACCAGTTCCCCGGTGATGTGCAGCGCATCCGACGCGGACCCGCCGTTGCCGCAGACCAGCAGCGGCTTGCCGGAGCCGAGCGCGCCCGTCATGGCGTCGAGCGCACTGGCCAGCAGATTCTCGCTCCACGCCTCTCCCGCGGCTTCCAGTGTCCGGGCGGAATCGGCAAGGTAGGCGCGCAGGGTCATGCTGAAATCTTATCAGCACCCTGCGGAGTTCTCCGGCGCTTTGGGCAATGGGAAACGCCTCGGGAAGCCGGGATCTTCGGGTCCCCTCCCGGCATCGCCGGGCATCGGGCATGGATTGCCCCGTGCCGGGGAGCGAAGCTATGATGGAACATACCTTTTCCGTTGGCAAGCCTTTTTGCGGGGAGGCGGGGGACGCAATGCAACAGCCGGAAGTCTACGCAAAGCTCACGGAAATCTTCCACGATGTGTTCGACGATCCTTCAATCGTGCTCCAGCCGTCGACCACCGCGGTCGACGTCCCCGAATGGGATTCTTTCAACCACATCAATCTGATAGTCAGCATCGAAGCCGAGTTCCGGATTACGTTTCAGACCTCCGAACTGGAGGCCATGCACAATGTCGGCGCTCTGGCGGAGATGATCGGCAGGAAACTCGCGGCAGAGGGAAAATCGTAACCCCGGACAGGTTCCGAATGTCTGTAAGCGCATCGCCAAACGCCGGCGCCTCCCCGCACGGTGGCCGCCGCCAGTCCCGTGTTATCTACAGCGCGTGCGTTGCGGCGGCGCCGCCGGTCGTTTTGTGTCTCCTGCTATGGGTGGCCGGCACGCCCTGGTTCATGGACCATAATGCCTACCCCGAACTGCACGATATTGGCTATGGCCTCGCGCTCAGGCATGAAGACTGCGATGTCGTGCTCTACGGCGATTCCTCCGCGATGACTGCCTACGATCCGGACGTGGTCGGGCGCATGACCGGGTTGAAAGCCTGCAATGTCGCCGAAGGCGGCACCATAACCTCGATGGTCGGCAATTATACGCTCGACGCGTATCTGAGCCGCAACAAACGCCCGAAGTATCTGGTGATGATGTTTACGCCCTCCATCTTCCGTCCCGATCCGCAGTGGATGACCGACACGAAACCGGAGGGCTACACATACCTGCTGCAGTTCGTCCGGGGCAAGCGCCTTTACCACACTCTGCTGCGGCGTCCACTGGCGGCGCTGCGCTACGCGTCGTGGGTCGGCGGGCGGATCATTGCCGACGTCCTCGGGCGTTTGCAGCACACGAACCCCGACGACCCTGCCAAAGACCTCGGCGCGGAGCGCCGGCGCAGGCGCGGCATCGCCGCGTATCCGCAGCCGACGGAGACTGAATGCGTCCGCACCGCTTTCCACTATCCGGCCGCGGCCATGCGCGGCGACCCGGATGGCGTCGCCGCAGTGCGCCGGAAATACGGCGTCCAGGGCACGCAGGTCATCGTCAACGTCGCGCCGGTGCCGGCCTGCGACGAGCTTCAGGCTACCTACGAAACGGTTCTCGCGGGCGAACACGATAACGCCTTTGAAAAACTGCCCATCTCCTGGTTCAATAGTCAGGACGTTCATTTCAACGCCACTGGCGCCAACTACCTTTCGGCCGAAGTGGCGCAACAGATACTCGACCGGGAGCGCGCACGAACCACGCAGCCGAACGAAACAGGCGGCACCTCCCGATGACGCACCCAATCCCAGCACGGCCGGGAGGGAGCCCGGATTGACATTCAACAGCTCGGCATTCATCTTCGTTTTTCTGCCGGTGGCGCTGCTCGGTTTCCATCTTCTCGGGCGCTTTGGCAGGCGTCCGGCGATCGGCTGGCTGGCGTTCATGTCGGTCGTATTTTATTCGCGATGGGTTCCCGTCTTCGTCGTGGTGCTTCTGGCCTCGATCGCCCTGAATTACTGGTTCACGCTCCTGATCGCCGGCGCCGCCCCGAAGCCCCGTCTGCAGCACTGGATTCTCGTGGCGGGGATCGCGGCCAACCTGTGCCTTCTGGGCTTTTTCAAATACCTGTTCCCTCTGGCGGACTTTCTGCATGAGCACGGCGTTTTGGCTCACGATTGGGGAAGAGTCACGCTGCCGCTCGGCATCTCCTTCTTCACCTTCACTCAGATTGCCTATCTGGTGGACCTGAAGCAGGGCCAGGCGGAACGGCAAGGTCTGCTGAGCTACATCCTGTTCGTCACTTTTTTCCCGCACCTGATCGCCGGGCCCATCCTGCACCACAAAGAGATCATGCCGCAGTTCGCCGAGGAACGCCGCTACCGGCTCGACGCCGCCGATCTGGCGCTCGGATTGTCCTGGTTTATCGCCGGCCTGTTCAAAAAAGTTATGGTCGCCGACCGCATCGCGCCCTATGCGAATGCCCTTTATGCGGACCCCGCGCACGCCGGCGCCTGGGCGGCCTGGTTCGGAGCGCTCATCTATCTCCTGCAGCTCTACTTCGATTTCTCCGGCTACTCCGATATGGCGGTGGGCCTGGCGCGCA
>Ga0302319_10013906_pt1 | contig 15058 bp, 17 predicted proteins | sample Bog_T0_2_FD_203319 | JGI IMG/M metagenome (GOLD analysis project Ga0302319, IMG submission 203319) | Peat permafrost microbial communities from Stordalen Mire near Abisko, Sweden - Bog_T0_2 | ecosystem: Environmental > Terrestrial > Soil > Wetlands > Peat | place: Sweden: Abisko, Stordalen Mire... | reverse complement strand
GGCGGGAGTGATTGTGGGGGCGCTGCAGGGGTTTGCGAAGGGGGACGGGGGGAATGCGATGATGCAGAACATCGCCAGGGGGCTGAGCGCGGCGGAGATGCGGGCGGTGGCGGGGTATTTTTCGGGGCTTTGAGGCGGGGGTATGTTGCGGGGTGGTACGAAGTAATCCGCAGATTACGCAGATTATTCGGGGCAGCGTGGTTATTGACCCATCCGCGTCATGGCGGGCGCTTGCGGGCGCCATCCATTTCTTGTGCAACCGGAACGAAAGATGGATTGCTTCGCAAGCGCTCGCCATGATGCGGAGGGGCGTGGTGCGTCGGCGCTCACGTGGATAGGGAATTCATCAAAGAAATCTGCGGTCATCCGCGTCATTTGCAGGTCGTCTTCTTTTTAGACATGATTACCCTGACGAAACCAAGTTTTCGAGCCATGCGAGGGGTGAGATGCCCTGGTGGTTGTTGATGACGTCCTGGAGATCGGCGGTGATGCCGGGGATGTCGGGGTTGGGGGTGTCGAGGCCGGCGATCAGGAATTGGGCCTGGCCTTGGGCGTCAAAAACGTAGATGGCGGCGGAGTGGGTGACTTCGTAGGGCGTGGTGGCGGTGGGCTTGGTGACGGAGAACACCACGCGGTAACGCCGCGCCAGATTAAATAACTGGTCCGGGGTGCCGCGCAGGCCTTCGATCTGCGGGCCGAAGAGGGCGGTGTATTGCGCGAGGATGGCGGGCGTGTCGCGGTCGGGGTCCACGGTGACGAAGAGGAATTTGATAGATTGGCCGGCCGGGCCGAGGCGCCGCAGAATTTTATCGACGTTGTAGAGCGTGGCGGGACAGACGTCAGGACAGTTGGTGTAGCCGAAATAGAGCAGCGTGACGTGGCCGGCGAAATCCGCCGCGGTGACGGGCTTGTTGGTGGTGACGTCGGTCATCGAAAGTTCTAGGGCCGGCACCATGCCGATGACGTTGACGTCCTGCGGCGAAAGGTCGCGCTTGCAGGCTGCGAGCGCGAGCAGGGCCGCGAGGAGCAGCGGCGGGCGCAGCCACGGGCGCATCAGGCGACGAGGGCTTGCGCGTCTTTCACGACCGATTCGAGCGCGCCGTCCGCGAACGGGGAAATCAGGCCGGCGGAGGCGACGAGTTCCTGAAACGGCGCCGAGCCGCCGCGGGCGCAGAGCGCGATGTAGTCCGCCATCGCGGCGCGGTAGTCGCTGCGCGATTTGACCCAGAATTGCAGGGCGCAGCAGGAGGCCAGGGTATAGTCGATGTAGTAGAACGGCAGGCCGTAAAAATGCAGTTGTTTTTGCCACAGGCCGCCTTTGGCGCCGTGTTCGATGTCGCCGTAGTCGCGCCAGGGCATGTACATGTGTTCCAGGCGCTTCCAGATCGCGTGGCGCTCCGCCGGAGTCGCGTCCGGATTGGCGTAGATTTCGTGCTGGAAATGATCGCCGAGCACGCCGTAGGGCAGGAATTGCAGGGTTTCGATCAAGTGCAGGCGCTGGTAGCGCGCGGCGTCGTCACCGACCAGGTGCGACATGTAGGGGTAGGAGAGGTGTTCCAGGCTCATCGAGTGGATTTCGGCGGATTCCGAGGTCGGCCAGAGATAGTCGAAGGCGAGGTCGCGCGAGGAAAAGTTCTGGAAGGCGTGGCCCATTTCGTGGGTGAAAACGTCGATGTCGTGATGCGTGCCGTTGAAATTGGCGAAGATGAACGGCATGCCGGCGGTGGGAAAGGAGGTGCAAAAACCGCCGCCGGCCTTGGTGGGGCGGTTGGTGAGGTCCAGAAAGCCGCCTTCGTTCATGGCTTTGAAAAACGCCGCCATTTCGGGCGCCATGTCCTCGAACATGCTTTGCGCGCTGGCGATGAGCTGGGCTTCGTCGCCCTGGGGCTTGGGGTTGCCGGCGGGGTCGGTGAGCGACTCATCCCATGAATGCAGCTTGTCCCAGCCATTGGTTTTGCGCCGCGCTTCCATGATCTGGGCGACCAGCGGGGTGACGTGGGCGCGGACCTGGTCGCGGTAGCGGGCGACGTCGGCGGCGTTGTAGTCGATGCGGCGCATGCGGCGGTAGCCGAGTTCGATGAAATTGTCGTAGCCGAGTTTTTTGGCCATGCCGTGGCGGAGTTTGACGAGCTGGTCGAAAATGTCGTCGAATTCGGCGGCGTTGTCGGCGAAAAACTGCCAGCCGGCTTGCTCGGCCCGGTAGCGCACGCCGCGGTCCAGATTTTGCAGGAAGGGCGCGAGGCCGGAGAGGTTGATGGTCTGGCCTTCGACCTCGATCTTGGCGGAGGCGCGAAGGGCGGTGTAGCGGGAGTAGAGTTTGGCTTCCTGCTCGAGATCGGCCTCGATCACCGGGTCGAAGGTGGTGACGTCGGTTTGCCAAAGGCGCAGCGCGTGGGCGCCGGTGATGGCTTCGACCGCGGCGCGGTTGGACATGGCCAGCAGGCGGCGCTTTAACGCGATTTCGTGCGACGTGGCGGCGGGCGCCAGTTCGTCGGCAAAATCTTTTTCCGCCTTAAAAATCTCGTCGGCGGTGTCCTGCTCGAAATGCAGATGGGTGAGGGAGGACCAGGTTTCGTACTGGCGGCGCTGCTCGTCCCAGGCGGCGATGCCGGCGGCGAGGTCGCCTTCGTCGAGCATCTGGTTGATGCGGGTGTAGGCGGCGGCCAAAGAGTCTTTGGAGGGTTTGGGGGCGGTGATGTCGGAAATTTTCATGGGCGGGATTATCCTCTTGGCTTTACTCCAAGGCAAGCGCGGTGGCTTCGGGGGCGATGGGCCCCAGCTCGGCTTCGTCAGGCTCCAAGCCCAGCATCACCTGGGCGGTCGAAGCATCCACCATTTCGATGGTTTTGAGGACGCGGCGGACGGCGCGGGTGCGGACCTGGGCTTTCTCGATGTTGCTGGACATGGCTGAGGCGTTGGCGGCGAGCTTGGTCAGCACATCGTCCATCTTGCCCATTTCGGTGACGGTGGCGCCGAGCAGCTTGCCGATTTCGCCGGCGCGTTTTTCCAAATCCAGCGTGATGTGGCCGAGATGAATCGTCTGCAGCATCGCCGGCAGCAGGGTCGGGCCCAAGATGATCACTTTTTCGCGCACGCGGATCTCGTCGATCAGGTTGGGGATGCGGGCGACTTCGGCGAACAAGCCGTCGCTGGGCAGGTACATGACGCCGAAATCCACGGTTTCCGGCGGAAAGATGTATTTTTCGCGGATTTTGCGGGCTTCCAGGCGAACGCGGGCGGTGATTCCTTCGCGCGCCAGGCGCTCGCCTTCCAGGTCGGCGGTTTCGGCCGCTAGGAGGAGGCGCTCGTAGTCCTCGGTCGGGAATTTGGAATCCACGGGCAGCCAGAGGTTGGTGCGCGACGGCATGCGGATGGCGAAATCGACACGCTCGCGCGAGCCTTCCTGGATGGCGAAATTGCGCTCGAAGGCACCGGGCGGCAGGACCTGCTCGAGCATCGCGCCCAACTGCGCCTCGCCCCAGCCACCGCGGGTTTTGACGTTGGAGAAGATGCGTTTGAGGTCGCCGATCTGCGCGGCGGCGGACTGCACCTCGCCCATCGCCTGCTGGACCTGGGCGAATTGTTCCAGCACGCGGGAGAAGCTGGTGGTCATTTGTTTTTCCACCGCTTCGTGGAGCTTTTCGTTGACCGAGCTTTCGATGGCGCCGAGGCGGGTTTCCAGGGTTTCGGTGGTTTTGGCCGCATCCGCGGCGGCCTGCTGGCGCAGGCGATCCACCGCCTGGGCGAATTCCTGCGTGGCGGAATTGATCTGGGCATAGGCCTTGGTGAGCGCGTCCGTGGTGCCGCCTTGGATGGCGGCGACCAGGCGGCCCTCGCTGGCCGCCAGGGCGGCGCGGGTGGTCTCCGCCTCCGCCCGGCCGCCGGCCAGGCTCTGTTCCACCATCAGGCGCAGCTTTTCCGACCATTCGGCGTTGGCGCGCCAGGCCAGCAGGGCGAACAAGGCAGCCAGCAGGGCGGCGAAGGTGGGGAGGGCGAAGAGCACCAGTTGTTCAGTGACGATTTGATTGGTCATGGTTTGCCCCTTAGATCGTATTATCGGGAGGTTGGTTATGGTTGCTTACACGTATTTTGAGGATTTTGTCGTGGGCGCGGCGTTCGAGACGCCGGCGGTGACGGTGACGGCGGCGGATATCATCGAATTTGCGACGAAATTCGATCCGCAGCCGATGCATACGGACCCGGCGGCGGCCGAGAGCATTACCGGCGGGCTGATCGCGAGCGGTTGGCATACGGCCAGCCTGACGATGAAGCTGCTGATCACGGGCCGGCAATATACGCCGGCGCCGGGGACGCTGGGGCTGGGGTTTGACAAACTGCGCTGGCTGAAACCGGTGCGGCCGGGGGACACGTTGAGGTTGCGGCTGACGGTGCTCGCCACACGCGAGAGCACGAGCAAGCCGGGCTGGGGGATTATCACGAACAGGTTTGTCACGGTTAATCAACATGACGAGCCGGTGCAGGAGATGGAGAGTTCTGCTATCGTGCCGAAGAGGGTAGGGTAGAAAGAAGTTACTTTTTTTGAAAAAAATGGCGCCCCGCCCGGGGTAACCAAAAAAACTTTTGATTCCCCCGGCGGAGGAGGGGCCACAGTATGGCCACTCAAAAGCCGGGGTTAGTAAAAGTTTTTTGCGCGCTTTTTTTCAAAAAAGCGCTTCTTGCTTGCCTTGCTTTTTCTATTGAGGGTCCAAAACATGAATAGCGCCGTCGTTGTCATTTCGTTTCTCGTCATTCTCGCCGGCGTTCTGGTCGCGGCGTTTGGGGTGGATATCAGCAGTTCCATCGTGGTGATAATTGGCATTTTGCTGATTTTGATTGGCATCATCTTTTCGCTGACGTTGCGCACGGCGGCGGAGTGGGAGCGGGCGGTGGTGCTGCGGCTGGGGCGGTTTGCCGGGATTCGCGGGCCGGGGCTGTATTTTTTGATACCGGCGTTCGAGATTGTGTATGCCACGGTGGATACCAGGCGGCAGAGCACGCGGATTTCGGCGGAGGACACGCTAACGGCGGATGCGGTTTCGGTGACGATGGATTCGATCATGTTCTGGCGGGTGGCGGATGTGAAGCGGGCGGCGACGGAGTTGACGGATTACAAGGGGATGATCGCGCAGGTGGCGCAGACTTCGCTGCGGGAGGTGATTTCCGCCACCACGTTGAATGATATTTTGTCGCAGCGCGAGGAGATGGATGCGCGGCTGCAGAGCTATATCATGAAGAAGTCGGCGGGGTGGGGGATTGGGGATATTTCGGTGGAGATACGAGATGTGAAGATTCCGCCGGAACTGAATGACGCGATGAGCCGGAATGCGCAGGCGGAGAAGGAGAAGCAGGCGCGGGTGACGCTGGCGAGTGCGGAGGTGGCGATTGCGCAGCAGATTGCGGAGGCTTCGCAGATTTATGCGCAGAACCCGGTGGCGCTGCAGATCCGGCAGATGGGGCTGATTTATGACATGAATAAGGACCGCGGGGTGACGATATTGGTGCCGACGGATATGGCGAATGCGCTGGGGGCGAGTGTGGCGTTGAATGTGCCGCCGATGAATCCGCCGCGGCCGCCGGCGGGGCCGGCATTTTCGGCGGCTGGTTCGGTGCCGAAGGCATGAGCGCGCGGCCGGCGTTCATACGGCACTGGCGAGAGCTGGAGGGGGCGGATGACGCGCATTACGATGGCGATACGGAGCTGATGTCTATTGGGGCGCCGCTGGGGCGGTTGCTGGGGCTGACGCGCATTGGGATCCACCATGAGCGGCTGCCGCCGGGACGGCGGACGTCTTACCCGCATGCCGAGAGTGCGGAAGAAGAGTTTGTGTTTGTGCTGGAGGGGACGCCGGATGTTTGGATTGATGGGGAGCTGCATCGGCTGGGGGTTGGGGATGCGGTGGGGTTTCCGGCGGGGACGGGGATTTGCCATACGTTTATGAATAATACGAGGGCGGAGGTGAGGTTGTTGGTGGTGGGGGAGGCGAGCAAGGCGGAGAATCGAATACACTATCCGATGAATCCGGAGCATGAAGCGACAAGGACGGATGCTTGGACGGATGTGCAGGCGCGGGTGTTGGGGGGGGATGATGGGAAGGTAAGGTTGGAGCGGTGATGCTTCCGTGGAAAAGTGGGACCGCAACGACCAAAAGATCCCTTGTTTAAGAAAGTCGCATTTAGATATTCTCCTTTGGATTAATGTAAAGTGATACAAAACCGAGGTTAGAAAAGGATGCGAGAGATGCTTGAAAGGGCATTTGTTAAGGAAACGTGGGAACAAATTCGACCAGTTGCACCGCTCATCTATATAGGAATGTCCTTCGACGCAGTAGCGCTGGTCTTGGCGGTCATCATTGGGATTGGTACGTCATTGGCGGATTGTTGCCTTAATATAATGGCTGTTTTGCTTGGAATGGGGCTGAGTATTCCGGTAGGTTTACTTGTTAGCCCCGTAAATAAAGATGAGAAATCTGCATTTAACGAGATAGGCAAAGCTCTACTGACATTCGTTTCGGGGTATCTCCTTAGCAAGCTTGGCGACACCATTTCGACCGTTTTGTCTCCGGATTACCTTCTTACTCCGACAGTCGGATTTCGCCTATTTGCATTTGTCCTTTGTTTCGGGGTGGGTGTTCCGACGATGTATGCGGTCCGAAGTCGATTTGCTCCTACCGATAATAAAACTTCCCAAAACAGGTTCGGCACATCTTCGGACATTTAAAGGGGTTTCCATGTGTATCCGAGTGGCAATTGACGATAATTTGCCGGCCAAATCTAAGGCGGGTGCGAGAGTGGACAATTCCTCTTCGGTTCTAAACCTGGCGCTGAAAGGCACCCGTTGATCGGGAGCTGGCGCGGCGGTTGTCGGCCGCGGTTGAGACTATGCCGAATTTTGAGGATGTGGCCTGGCCGCGACTTTGGGATGAAGAGTGAGGGGCGCGTGTCTGCCACCAAGTTTGGCATTGAAATCGGCATCGTTTGATGCTATTTTTCGTGCTTGAATGGAGGCATGATATGCGGACGACTTTGGCTATCGACGATGAATTGCTCGCGGAGGCTGAGGAATATACCGGAATTAAGGAAAAATCGGCGCTGGTGCGGGAGGCATTGACGGCTCTGATCGAGCGCGAGGCGGCGAAGCGGTTGGCGCTGTTGTTTGGGGCGCAGCCGGATTTGGCGGATATACCGCGCCGGCGCTCTAAGACTTAGGTGGTTCTCGCGGATAGTTCGGTCTGGATATCGCATTTTCGGGGCGTGGATGAGCGGTTGGTGGGGTTGCTGAACCGCCGGGAAGTACTCATGCACCCGTTTGTGTTGGGCGAATTGGCGATGGGGACGCTGGCGCGGCGGGAGGCGTGGCTGAAGTCATTTGCGAAATTGCCGCGCTGCGCTGTGGCTCGGGATTCGGAAGTTTTGGCTGTCATCGATGCGGACCGGCTCTACGGCACGGGCATCGGGTATATCGATGCGCATTTGCTGGTGGCGACCAAGCTGTCTCTGGGTGCGAAGTTGTGGACCACAGACAAGCGGCTTGCTGCCGCGGCTAAGCGGCTTGGTTTGGCTTGGGTTAGTTTTAACTGAGGCTGCGTCGAAAGTGGATTGCGGAACTGGTTCGGTGAAAGGCGGGTTTTTGCAAGAGTCGGGCGTTGGCGGGCTCCTAGTTTGCTTCGCTTGCGCCTTCGCGCGCTCGCAAGGACGGGGGAAGGGCAGAGGTGCGGCGTGGCGGGGTTCATCGGTGGGGTGCGCAAGGGCGCAACCCACAAATGAACGGCTGCGGGGTTATTTGAGGAGTTCGTAGGGGCCGCCGGTTTTTAGGGCGGCTTGGTAGGCGGGGCGGGCGTGGATTTTTGTTAGATAGTCTGTCAGACGGGGGGTTAGGGCGCCGCGGCTGGAGGCGGCTTCTACCGGGAAGCTCATCATGATGTCGGCGCCGGTCAGCTCCAGGCCGGCGAAGTAGGGGGATTTTGCCAGTTCGGAATCCCACAGGGAAATGTGGTTTTTGATCTGCGGGTCGAGGTAGCTTTCCGTGACACCCTTGGTGATCATGCGGGCGATGGGTTTGATGAAGAAGGGCAGTTGCGGGGAATCCGGGATGTGGCCGAAGATGAGCTTCATCACCAAAGGCGGCATGGCGGAGCCTTCGGCGTAGTGCGTCCAGTAATTGTAGCGCAGGCGCTCCGGCGTGCCGGCGGCGGGGATCAGGCGGCCGTTGCCGTAGGTTTCGATGAGGTATTCCACGATCGTGCCGGTTTCGGCGATGGTCTTGACTTCGCTTCCCGCGACGGTTTCGTCGACGTCGGTGATCACCGGGGATTTGCCGAGCGGGTGGATGGCGCGCAGCTCGGGCGGGGCGAGCATGGTTTTGGGGTCGCGGTTGTAGCGTTTGACTTCATACGGGATGGCCAGTTCCTCGAGGAGCCACAGGATGCGCTGGGAGCGCGAGTTTTCGAGGTGGTGGACGGTGATCATGAAAAACTTCCCTTACGCGCGCGTTATGCTCTGCGCGTAGAGGGTTTGGCCGGTCATGTCGATGAGCGCGAAATCGAGCTTTTGTGAGGACAGGGCGATCGTCATAAAACCGTGGTTGCCGGAGACGAAGCCGTTGCGGATGACGGCGCTGCTGGCCTGGTAGGTTTCGGAGCCGGCGCCGTTGGTGACGTAGGTGAGGCCGTTCACGGTGACGCATTGCAGGTTATGGTCGTGGCCGTTGATGTAGATTTGGATGTTGTGTTTGCGCAGCACCGGGTCCAGGCGGGCGATCAGGTCGGGCTGGTCGTGGTCGTAGTCGGCCTCCGGCGCCAGGGCGGTGTAGATGGGGTGATGGCCGATGACGATCTTTTGCGCCGCGGTGGAATTTTGCAGGGCGGTGTCGAGCCAGTCGAGCTGGGCCTGAGAGTCCTGGCCGGAAATGTTGGTGCGGGTGCCTAGGTATTTTTTGATGAAGGGGGAAGTGTCCAGGTAAAAGAAATCGGCTTTGCCGCCGTCGGGGAGGGTTTGGGTGTCGATGTAGTAGCGGGCGGGGAGCTGCCAGCGGCTGCTGGTTTTGGCGTAGTCCAGCTGGGCTTGCACGTTGCCGCGATAATCGTGATTGCCGAGGATGACTTTCCAGGGGGATTGCAAAGCGGGGGCGGTGTAGATTTGTTCGAAGGAGCCTTGCCATTGCGGGTCGTCCACGCTGGCGACGCCGTTTTCGTAGAAATTGTCGCCCAGGGAGACGGTGTACCGGCTGTTGATGGCGGTGGCGGTTTTGGCCATCTGGGCGGCGACGTCGGTCTGGTTATCGCGGCCCATGCGGCCCCAGTCGCCGATGAGGACGAAGTTAAGCGTTTCCGCCGCGGCATGCGCGGGGAGCGTGGCGGCGGTGCTGAGGGCGGCGGAGGTTTTTAGGAGGTGGCGGCGTGAGACGGTCATGCAGGGCTCCTGACGGAAGGCAAGCAAGGAAGTAGTTCTTTTTTGAAAAAAAGAACCAAAAAACTTTTGTTAATTTGGGCTAGAGGTTGTTTCACCAGCGCGGTCCAGATTAGTAAAAGTTTTTTGCGGAGCTTTTTTTCAAAAAAGCGACCTCTTGGCGGCGCCTAAGGCGTAGATGGCCGGGTCAAGCCCGGCCATGACGTGGGAGGTTATTCTCCATAGCCAACGATTCCCTTGATTTCCAAAAAGTCGTTCAGCGCGAAGTCGACGTATTCGCGGCCGTTGCCGGATTGTTTGTAGCCGCCGAAGGGGGCGAAGAAGTCGAGGTCAGGGTAGTTGAGGTAGACGCTGCCGGCGCGCATCTGGGCCGCCACTTCGCGGGCTTTGGCGAGGTCTTTGGATTGGATGTAGGCGGCCAGGCCGTAGGGCGTGTCGTTGGCGATGTCGATGGCTTCGGCTTCGGAGTCATAGGGCAGGATGGAGAGGACGGGGCCAAAAATTTCTTCAGCCGCGATGGTCATGTCGCGGGTGACGTTGCCGAAGACAGTGGGGCGGGCGTAATAACCGCGGTTCAGGTTTTCGGGGCGGCCGAGGCCGCCGGTGGCGAGCGTCGCACCTTCGTCGATGCCGGCTGCTATGAGGCGCTGCACCTTGTCGAACTGGGTCTGGCTGACCAGGGGGCCGAGGATGGTGCCGTCGGCGAAAGGGTCGCCGGTGGTTTGTTTTTCGGCTTCGTCGGCGGCGATTCTTACAGCTTCGTCGTGCAAAACGCGTGGGACGAGCATGCGGGTGGCGGCGTCGCAGGATTGGCCGGAGTTGATGAAGCAGGCGCCGATGCCTTTGCGGACGGCGTCGTCGAGATCGACATCGGGCAGCAGGATATTGGCGGATTTGCCGCCTAGTTCTTGCGTCACGCGCTTCACCGAATCCGCCGCGGCCTTGGCGACGATGATGCCGGCGCGGGTGGAGCCCGTAAAAGACATCATGTCGATGCCGGGGTGTTCGGCCATTTTCTGGCCGACGGAGGGGCCGTCGCCGTTGATGAGATTGAAGACGCCGGGCGGGACGCCGGCTTCGTGCATGATTTCGGCGAAGATGATGGCGTTGATTGGGGCGAGTTCGGAGGGTTTGAGGATGGTGGTGCAGCCGGCGGCCAAAGCGGGAGCGACCTTGCAGACGATCTGGTTGAGCGGCCAGTTCCAGGGGGTGATGAGGCCACAGACGCCGATGGGTTCTTTGACGACGAGGGTGGTGCCGCGTTTTTCGGTGAATTCGAAGGTTTTGAAGACCTTTATCAGCGCGTCGAAATGGCCTTGGCCGACGAAGGCTTGGGCGTCGCGCGCGAAGCCGATGGGGGCGCCCATTTCGGTGGCGCAGGCCTGCGCGATGTCCTCGTAGCGCTTGTTGTATATTTCCAGGCAGGATTCCAGCAGTTGCAGGCGTTCTTTTTGGGTGGTGCGGGAGAAGCTGGCGAAGGCGGCGCGGGCGGCGGTGACGGCGCGGTCAACGTCCGCGGCGGAGCCGCCGCTGATTTCGGTAAATGCTTCCTCAGTGGCCGGGTTGATGACGGGGATGCGGTGGGGGGTGATGGGGTCCACCCAGGCGCCGCCAATGTAGAATTTGAGGTTATTGGACATGGTTTTGGTCCCCGTGGTTGCTGCCGGAGGGTTTTAGCGGGGGAATGGCGGGCGTGCCAGCTTAGGTTTAAGGAGGGGCATGGCTGAGGATTTGTACAAAATTTTGGGGGTGGAGAAGGGCGCGAGCGCGGAAGAATTGCGCACGGCTTACCGGGGGCTGGCGAAAAAGCATCATCCGGATTTGAATCCGGGGAACAAGGCGGCGGAGGAGCGGTTCAAGAAGGTGGCTTCGGCGTACGAACTGCTTTCGGATGCCGAGACGCGCAAGCAATATGATGCGGGGGAGATTGATGAGAGCGGGGCGATGAAGGGGCCGCCGCCGGGTTACCGGGCGTATGCGGAGGCGCCGCATGGGGCGCGGTATGCGCATGCGGGCGAGGATTTTTCCGGGTTTGAGGACATTTTCAGCAATTTGTTTGGCGAGCGGGCGCGGGGCGGGCCGGCGCCGGGGCGGGATGCGCATTATGCGCTGCAGGCGGGATTTTTGGAGGCGGTGAATGGCGCCACGAAGCGGCTGACCCTGCCGGATGGGCAGACTTTGGATGTGAAAATTCCGGCGGGGACGGTGACAGGCGATGTGTTGCGGCTGCGCGGGAAGGGAGTTGGCGGCGGGGATGGGCTGATTGAGATTGCCGTGGCGGAGCATGCGTTTTTCACGCGCGAGGGACAGAATATCGGGCTGGTGCTGCCGATTTCGGTGCGGGAGGCGGTGCTGGGGGCGAAAATTTCGGTGCCGACTCCGCGTGGGGCGGTGGTGATGAATGTGAAGGCGGGAGCGGATACGGGCGTAAAAATGCGGCTGAAGGGCAAGGGGGTGCCGGCGCATGGTGGGGTGGCGGCGGGGGATTTGATTGTGACGCTGGCGGTGCATGTGGGGCCGGCGGATGCGGCGTTGGAAGGGTTTTTGAAGGAAAATCAGGCGGTTGCGGATTTTGATCCACGGGCGGGGATGGTGCCATGATGACGCTGGAGGGGCTGCTGGGGCAGGTTGAGGGGGTGGCGGCGGAGGATGTGCGACGCTGGATCGCGGCGCGGTATGTGCGGCCTGGCGGGGCGCCGGAGGCATGGGTTTTTGGCGAGATGGACGTGGCGCGGGTGCGGCTGATCGTGGAATTGCGGGACGTGATGGAGATTTCCGAGCCGGCGCTGCCGACGGTGCTTTCGCTGCTGGACCAGGTTTATGATCTGCGGCGGCGGATGCGGCGGCTGAATGAAGGGTTTGCCCGGCTGCCGGCGGAGATGCGGGCGGAACTGGCGCGGTTCATGATGGAATGAGGGTTTTGGCGGTGTTGGCTATGTTGGCGCCGGGGTGCGCGGTGGGGGCGCCGCTTTATACGGCCGCGCAGGCGGCGGCGGGGGCGGGGTTTTACGCAGCGGATTGCGCGGGATGCCATGGGGCGGATTTGCGCGGGGTGAGCGGGCCGCCGCTGGTGGGGGCGGCGTTCGCGGCGCGGGGGGATGGGTACACGGTGGGAGAGGTTTTTAACGAGGTTTGGGAGGCGACGCCGGCGGGGGCGCCGGATTCCCTTTCTCCGGGGGTTTATGTGGATGTTATGGCGTATTTGCTGGCGAGAAATGGGTATGGGGCGGGGGATTTTCCGATGACGTTTGCGGGGGCTTCGAAGTCGAACGTAGCGTTTTATTCACGGGTGAAGTGAGTTAGAGTTTCTAATCGCCAGTTAATTTAGTCAGGAGTGTTGTCGTCTGTGATATGTATCACAAACGACAACGTTGCTGACGCATTGTGGTCTAGCTTTGGAGCCGAGATTGCCGTTTGCGAGGGCGGGGATGTAGATGGCGGCGTCTAGGCGTAGCCATGGAGGGCGAGGCCCGATGGAGCGTAAGTCCATGGGTTTTGTTTTATGGCAGAGGAAAGAAGGGCTATATCAGAAACATGAAGCGCGATGACGCCATCGCCCGGTTGCGGGCTCATGAAACTGAATTCCGCCGGCTTGGCGTCGAGCGGTTGTTTCTGTTTGGCTCCACGGCGCGGGATGAGGCGCGGGAAGATTCGGATGTGGACTTGTTTTTTGACCACCCGGAGGGCTCGCTGGGGTTGTTTGAGCTGATGGACCTGAAGGCGCGCGCGGCCGAAATTTTGGGACGACGTGCGGATGTCATGACGCGGCGCAGCCTGCATGAACGGCTGCGGCCAGCGATTGAGGCAACTGCCGTTGTGGTATTCTGATGGGCGGGACGGCGGTGGCGCGGCTTGGGGACATACTTGAAGCGATTGAACTGATTGAGGATGAGCTTGCCGGCGTCGGTTTGGCGACGTTCGCGGCCGATAAGCGGAAGCGCTGGCTCGTTGAGCGGGGTTTGGAGATCATCTCCGAGGCTAGCCGGCGGCTGCCCGACGAGATGAAGGCTAGGCATGGGAACATTCCATGGCGGAAGGTGGCTGGGATTGGGAATGTGCTGCGCCATGAATACGAACACATCGCATACGATGTGCTTTGGCGCGTTGTGGCTGATGAGCTACCGGGGCTGCGTGCGGTTTGCCGCGCGGAACTTGCCGCGTTGGAATAAGGATTTTGGACCGAGCGCGAGCAACCGACGAGGTGAGGGAGAGGAGGCGAATGACGCTTCGCTGATCCGCCCTACGGGTCTTGGGGGTTGGTTAGTGTGGCTGCCCGGTGGCTTTGTGGATGGTGCGGTGGATGCGGCGGGTGGCTAGGACGACGAAAAGGATGACGAAGGGGATGCTGGCGGCCATGACGATGTCGGGGTCGGCGGGGATGCCGGCGGTTTTCAGGCCGCGGGAAAAATAGCCGATTAGGCCGACGATGTAGTAGGTGATCGCGGCGACGGAGAGGCCTTCGACGGTTTGTTGCAGGCGCAGTTGCAGGTCGGCGCGGCGGTTCATGGATTCCAGGACCTGGATGGATTGTTGCTCGCGGGTGATGTCCACGCGGGTGGAGAGCAGGCCGGTGGCGCGGGCGACGCGGGTGGAGAGAGCCTCCAGCCGCGTGGCGGTGGTGGTGCAGGTGGCCATGGCGGGGGCGAGGCGGAGTTCGGTGAATTCCTGAAACGTCTGGATGGCGGGGATGCGGACTTCGCGGAGTTGTTGGATGCGTTGTTGCACCAAAGCGTAATAGGCGCGGGCGGCGGAGAAGCGGAAATGGTGTTTGGCCTCAAAGCTTTCGATTTCGGCGGCGAGTTTGGTGAGGCGGTCCAGCAGGCCGGGTTCGCCGGCTTCGGTGACGGTGGTGAGGGCCTCGGTGATCTGGGCGAGTTCGCGCTCCGCGGTTTCCAGCTGCGGGGCCAGGGCGCGGGCGACGGGGAAAGTGAGGAGGGACATCAGGCGGTAGGTGTCGATTTCCAGCAGGCGCTGGACGGCGCGGCCGGCCTGGCGGGGGCGCAGCGAGCGGTCCAGCATCAGGAGGCGGGAAAAACCGTCGGCGCGGATGCGGAAATCGGTGATGGCGAGGGCGGCGCCGCCGGCGATGCCGGCGCCGACCAGGGGGTTGCCGGCGAACAGGCGGTCGGAGAGGGAGTCGAAGTCCGGTTCCAGGGTGGTGTGCGGGAGGATGGCGGCGTGGGTGGCGGCGAGGATTTCGCCGGAAAGGTTTTCCAGCCAGGCTTGCGGGAGTTTTTGGATGGGGGGGTCGGCGAAGGGGTCCTCGGCGGCGCCTTTGGTGATGAATTTGTAGCGGGAGAATTCGGAGTGACGCTCCCATTTCAGGCGGAAGCGGCCGAAATCGGCGCTGTAGTGGATGGCGGTGGGGGAGGGCGGTTTGACGCCGAAGGAGGTGGCGAGGGTGGTGATGTGGGCGCGCTCGGCATCGCGGTTGGCGGGGGGCGAGAGCAAGGCGAGGTAGGAAATGCGGACGGGGGCGGTGAGGGATTCGGCGGGGCGGGCGTGGGCCTCGTTGTTGAGTTCGAGGCGCTGGGGGTGATTCGGAGGTAAAGGCATGTTAAACAGGAGAAGGAAGTAGTTACTTTTTTGAAAAAAAGTAACCAAAAAACTTTTACGTGGGGGCTGGGCAACTCCGGTGTCTCTTTAATGCCCC
>Ga0302319_10013904_pt1 | contig 15060 bp, 10 predicted proteins | sample Bog_T0_2_FD_203319 | JGI IMG/M metagenome (GOLD analysis project Ga0302319, IMG submission 203319) | Peat permafrost microbial communities from Stordalen Mire near Abisko, Sweden - Bog_T0_2 | ecosystem: Environmental > Terrestrial > Soil > Wetlands > Peat | place: Sweden: Abisko, Stordalen Mire... | reverse complement strand
GGCATGAACCCCGGTCGCAAGCCGGGAACGATCGTACAGGTGGGCCAGCGCCGTCAGCTTGATCTGGCGATTGAAATCCCGTCCGACGAACTGGGCTCGGTCACCACCAACGCGATGTGGGAGGAGATATTCGATAAGCTCGCAACCTATGCACGTGCGCACCGCTCTACGCTGGTGTTCGTCAATACGCGCCGACTGGTGGAGAAGATTGCCTTCGCGCTCTCCGAACGGCTGACGCCGGAGCTTGGCCAGGACTGCGTCGCTGCGCACCATGGGTCGTTGTCGCGCGAGCTGCGCCTCGACGCGGAGCAGCGATTGAAGAACGGCGAAGTCCGCATCCTGGTCGCAACCGCTTCACTGGAACTGGGAATCGACATCGGCAACGTCGATCTTGTTTGCCAGATCGCCAGCACGCGCGCGGTCGCGGTGGCCATGCAGCGAGTAGGCCGCGCTGGCCACTGGCGCGGGGCTATCCCCAAGGGACGGCTGTTCGCGACCACACGGGACGACCTGCTGGAACAGGCCGCGCTGGTCCGAAAAATGCGCGCGGGCGAGTTGGACCAGCTTGAGATTCCGCCTCAGCCCATTGACGTGCTGATGCAGCAGATTGTCGCCTGCGTGGGAGCGGAGCCGTGGGAGGAGGATGCGCTGTTCGCGGTGGTCCGCCGGGCGTATCCGTACCGCAATCTGACGCGCGCGCTGTTCGATGAGATCGTGAAGCTGCTGAGCGAGGGCATTGAATCCAGCCGCGGACGCTACGGCGCGTACCTGCTGCGCGACGGCGTGCATAGGCAGTTGCATCCGCGGCGCGGTTCGCGCTCGATCGCAATTTCAAACGGCGGCGCGATTCCTGACACCGCGCTCTTCAATGTAATATTGCAACCGGAAGGCATACAAATCGCGACGCTGGATGAGCACTTCGCGGTCGACTCCGGCCCCGGCGATGTGGTGCTGCTGGGCAACACCAGCTGGCGCATCCAACGCGTGGAAGCAGCCGGCCGCGTTCTGGTGGAAGACGCTCACGGCGCGCCGCCGACGCTTCCCTTCTGGTTTGGCGAAGCTCCACAGCGGACTGCGGTGCTGTGTGACGGCGTGAGCGAACTGCGCGAAGAGATTGCTGCGCGCACTGCGAACGTCAGGCCTTCCGATGTGTCGCCGCACCATCCCGAGGTTGCCGCGTGCATCGCGTGGTTGATGGATGCGTCCGGCCTATGCCCCTCCGCGGCGCGGCAGTTGATCGCGTACATCGTCGCCGGGCGGGCGGTGCTCGGCGCCGTGCCTTCGAAGAACACGATTATCGCGGAGCGATTCTTCGATGAGGGCGGCGGCATGCAGCTTATTCTGCATGCGCCGTTCGGCGGGCGCGTGAACAAGGCTTGGGGGCTTGCGCTGCGCAAACGGTTCTGCCGCGGCTTCAACTTCGAACTACAGGCCGCGGCCACCGACAACGGCATCAACATCTGCCTCGCCGAACAGCACAGCTTTCCGCTCTCGGACGTCTTTCAGTTCCTGACCGAGAACACCGCGAAGGAACTCCTGGAACAGGCCGCGATTGCTTCGCCTATCTTCAAGACGCGCTGGCGCTGGGCCGCAAACCGCTCGCTGCAACTGCTGCGCATGTCGAAGGGAAAACGAATCGCGCCGCAGATCCAGCGCATACGCTCGGACGATCTGCTCGCCAGCGTATTTCCGCAGGCGGCCGCGTGCTTCGAGACCATCGTCGGAGACATTCAGATTCCCAACCACCCGCTGGTCAACGAGGTGATGCAGGACGTGTTGCAGGAGGCGATGGACCTGGAGGGTCTCAACGTAGTCCTGCGCGGAATCGCATCCGGCGCAATCCGCTGCCTTGCGGTGGACACGCCGGTGCCGTCGCAGTTCGCGCATGAGCTGATCAATGCCAACCCGTACGCGTTCCTTGACGATGCCGGGCTGGAAGAACGCCGCACGCGCGCCGTAAACCTTCGCCGGGCGCTTCCGGACAGCGTCGCCGATGGCGCAGGGCGTCTGGATCAAGCTGCGATCGATACCGTGCGCAGCGAGATTTGGCCCGACCTCCGCGATGAGCACGAGCTACATGATCTACTGCACTCACTGGTGGCGCTGCCGCTCGCATTAATCGAGAGTGCGCAGGCGCACGGTCGGGACGCGCGGCATTGGCTCCACTTTTATGAGCGTCTGAACCAGACCCGCCGCGCGAGCAAGCTCAATTTGAACGGGATTCCATGCTGGGTGGCCACAGAGCGCCTTGCGCATATTGCCGCACTCGACGGGGATATTGCCGCACAAGCAACTGACTCAGTTACGCAAGAAACTGCGCTGAAGCAATGCGCTCAAGGTTGGTTACAAATCCTCGGACCGACTTCGGCCTCTGCGTTTGCGGAACGGCTCGGTCTCGATCCCGCAGCCGTTTTCCAGGTGTTCCTGGCGATGGAGATGCAAGGGCTGCTGATGCGCGGGGCCTTCGAACGGCCAGCCACGCAGGAGCCTTCAGCAAAAGGAAATCCAGATCACGCGATCGAATGGTGCGAGCGGCGCATCCTGCAGCGCATTCATCGGCTGACGCTGGCGACCGCGCGCAAGCAGACCGAGCCCGTGGCTCCCGCCGTGTACATGCAATGGCTTCTGGGTTGGCAGCATCTTGCGCCGCAAACGCAGCTCTCCGGCGAAGAGGGCGTGCTGCAGGCATTGCAGCAACTCGAAGGATTTGAGGCCCCGGCGGTGGAGTGGGAGCGTACGCTGCTGCCGGCGCGCGTGGCCAACTATGATTCCCGCTGGCTCGACCACCTTTGCCTCTCCGGCGCGGTCGGTTGGGGCCGCATCTCGCCGCACCCCGCCTGGTCCAACGGAGATGGCGCTTCCCCACGGCGCGTAATTCCCACCAACGCTGCACCGATCACCTTCTATATCCGCGAAACCGCCGAGTGGATGCCGTATGCGCTCGCGCAACAATCCGTCGATGAGAAGCTGCTCGCCGCCGCGCTCTCGACCGAAGCCCTCCGCATCCGTGAGTTGCTGCGGCAACGCGGCGCCTGCTTTGCCAACGACCTGCAGCGCGTCACCGGCCTCACGCGCCAGCAAACCGCGCATGCACTGTGGGAACTTGCTACCGCGGGCCTGGCCGCTGCGGACGGATTCGACCCGCTCGCTGATGGACCCGCAGCGGAAGTCGGACACTGCGGAAGGATCCAGCAAACGTCCAACTCGCACCACGGCCGGGCGCTGGTCGCTGTTGAACGAAGAGCAACAGCACGCGGCCGATGCCATCGCGCTGGCGCGCAGGACCGATGCGGCGCTTGAATCCTTCGCGCGGATGCTGCTCGCGCGCTACGGCGTTCTGTTTCGCGACCTGCTGACGCGCGAGTCGAACGCACCGAAGTGGCGCGAGCTTCTCGGCATTCTGCGCCGCATGGAGGCCCGCGGCGAGGTGCGCGGCGGCCGCTTCGTCACTGGCTTCGGTGGAGAACAGTTTGCCCTGCCCGAGGCCGTCGAATCCCTGCGCGAGGCCCGCAAGCATGAATCCTTGCACGAGATCTCCGTGGCCGCAGCCGATCCACTCAATCTCGCCGGCATTGTTGTTCCCGGCGATCGCGTTGCCGCTGTGCCCGGTAAGGAGGTCCGTTACCGCAACGGGCTGCTCATCGTCGAGAATGGCCCGGAAGTAGATGGCTCGACCACGAACGACGCGAACGTCCTGCCGATCCGCTCCGTAAGGAGACGGATCCAGCCACTTGTTCCTCCAGCGATGCCGGCCGAATCCATCCCCCCCGCGCCTACACTGTTCTAAGCCGCCAATGCCCTTAGTTCCACTCAATTCAAACCCGAAGCCCAAAGCTGAAGGCAAGCAACCGGACCCTGCGCCGCGCGAGCAGGACCTCGCCTCGGAAGACTTCTACTACGAAGGCCCATACCTGGTCTTTACCGCCGCATATCACTTGAAGCGAGGCAGTTGCTGCGGATCTGGCTGCCGGCACTGCCCCTACCGGAACTCCGACTGATCCGGCGACGCCTGGCCGCGTGAATCCAACCCGTCCAGTTACAATCAAACTAACCACCATGTCTGACATAACGACCCGCGACACCGTCATCCTGGGCTCCGGCTGCTCCGGACTCACCGCCGCCATTTACGCCGCCCGCGCTAACCTGAAGCCGCTAGTGCTGGAGGGCCACGAGCCCGGCGGCCAGCTCTCTATCACCACGCTGGTGGAAAATTTCCCCGGTTGGCCCGAGGGTATCCAAGGACCGGAACTGATCGAGAACATGAAGCAGCAGGCGACGCGCTTCGGCGCGGAGTTGAAGATGGCGCATCTCGTTTCGTCCGACCTCAGCAAGCACCCGTACGAGCTGAACCTTGGCCCGGGCAAGGACCCCATCCTCACCCGCACGCTGATCATCGCGTCCGGAGCATCGGCCCGCTGGCTGAATCTGCCATCAGAGCAAGCGCTGATCGGCCACGGGGTCAGTTCCTGCGCTACCTGCGATGGATTCTTTGCCTCGGGCAAGGAGATCGCCGTAATCGGCGGTGGCGACTCGGCCATGGAAGAGGCGCTGTTTCTCACACGCTTTGCGACCAGGGTCACGCTGATCAACCGCACCGAACGCTTCCGCGCCAGCAACATCATGCTGGAGCGCGCCATGGCCCACCCCAACATTCAGTTCCTGTCGAACACGGTCGTTGAGGAGGTGCTTGGCGCGGAGGAGAAGGACGTCAAAGGCCTGAAACTGCGCAATGTCAAAACGGACGAACGCACCGAGCTGCCCGTCTCTTTCATGTTCCTCGGCATTGGGCACATTCCCAATGCAAAAATGTTCCACGGCCAACTCGACCTCGATGCGGACGGCTACATCGTCACCCATGGGAACGTGTTCCCCACCCATAACGGCCAGCCCGTTCCCGGCGTCTTCGCCTGCGGAGACATCCAGGACCGGCGCTACCGCCAGGCAATCACTGCGGCCGGGACGGGGTGCATGGCTGCGCTCGAGGTGGAAAAGTTCCTGGAAGAACACGGACACTAAACGACAGACATCCCTCAAACAGCGCCGGACTCCACAACAACCCCACCTGCTAGGATGGTCAAGGCACAGTAGGAGATCGATCGTGAGACGTGCTGCTCTGTCGGCGGTAGCCCTGTCCATTGTTTTGTGTGGTTGCGGGGCTCCCGATGGCTTTTGGATCCAGCAGATCACCAGCGTCATCCCATCCGCGTCGGGCACTCCCAACTCAATCGTGACCTTCGGCAATTATGAGTTTGTCTCAGTTCAGGGCATCGGGCAGATCTTCACTTACAACATCTCCGGCGGGTCGCAAATGCCCGTGGGCAAGCCTTACGCAACACCATGCGCCGACCCCAGCGGCATGGTGGTTGCAACGCTTGGGGTTCAGAATGTGATGGCGGTGGCATGCTACGACACCGGCTCCCTGCTTACGCTCACACTGAATGCGGATGGGTCACTGGCTGCGCTGGGATCGGTGGGTGGGCTGCCAATGCCCTTCCCCGGCATCGCGCTGGACGGGACCAATGTGCTGGTACCCCTCTTTGGCGGTAATAGCTCCGGCAATGGGGCCGTCGCCAAGGTGAGCATCGCAACACCCGCAACTCCCGCGATCCTGGGCACGGCGATCCTGGCGAGTCCTGTGTCCGGCGGCGTTGCCAATGCGGAGTACCTGGCCGTCACGGGTGGATATGTCTACGTGACCTCAGGCTCTGAGAGCAATCCGCTGGGATCGTCCAGCACGGTCCAGGTGGTGAACGAGGCTACCATGACGCTCGTCGGAACCCCGCTGGTGGTGCCGCACTCGCCGCAGCAGATCGCCGTTCAGGGCACAGTGGCTTATGTGACGATTTACGATGCGACCGCGTTGGAGTCGATCGATATCTCGAACCCCGCGAGCCTGCAACCGCTCGAAACCATGTCGCTGGCAACTGCAAATCAGAACTGCCATTCGGAGCCCGTGGTCGTGCAGGGGACCTTCGTGTACGTCGGCTGTTATGCGGAGGGGATCATCGAGCAATTCGACGTCGTCAACCCCGCGAAGATGCAACTGGCAAACAGCATCGCCGCGATCGCTTCCCCGCAACGATTGGCGTTTTCGGGGAATTTCCTGCTGGCAACCAGCGGCGCCAGTGGGGGCCAGGTTTACCAGATTGATTTTCGCTAGTTTCGTGGCCGTCCTCCCGAGTCTCTCTTAGCTGACCGGCATCGAATAGCTGACCGCCGAAACCCACGGCTCAGGAGAGATTCAATGCAATATAAGACTCTTGGCGACACTGGCCTTCTCGTCTCACAGATTTGTCTCGGCACTATGACCTTTGCCGGCGACGATCCGGCCGCTCTCTCCGAAAACGGCGCCATCTGGAAGGCCATTGGCAATGTCGATCAGGCTGGAGCGGACGCTCTCATCCGCGCGGCCTTCGAATCCGGCGTGAACTTCATTGACACGGCGGATGTCTATTCGGAGGGAAAGTCCGAAACTACAGTGGGCAAATCCCTCCAGAATCTGGCCATCGCCCGCAAGGACGTAGTGATCGCCACCAAGGTCTACGGCCGCACCGGCCCAGGCCGCAACGATGTTGGTGCCTCCCGCGGACACATCATGGACGCTGTCGACGCCAGTCTGCTCCGCCTGCAGACCGACTACATTGACCTGTATCAGATCCACGGCAACGACGCCGTCACCCCTATCGAAGAGACCTTGCGCGCGCTCGACACGCTGGTTCAGCACGGCAAAGTGCGCTATATCGGCGTGTCCAACTGGCATGCGTGGAAAATCGCCAAGGCGCTTGGCATCTCCGAGTTCAAGAACCTGGCTCGCTTCGACACGCTGCAAGCCTATTACTCCATCGCCGGACGCGATCTCGAGCGTGACATCGTCCCGCTGCTGACGGCTGAGAAGACGGGCTTGCTGGTCTGGAGTCCGCTCGCGGGCGGCCTGCTCTCTGGCAAGTTCACGCGTGAGAATCAGAAGCCGGGAGATTCCCGCCGCTCCTCCTTCGACTTCCCCATCGTCGACAAGGAGCGGGCGTGGAAGATCATCGACGCGATGATTCCGATCGCTAAGTCGCACAACGTCTCTGCCGCGACGGTCGCACTCGCCTACGTGCTCGCGAAGCCCTTCGTTACGTCGGTGATCGTCGGAGCCAAGCGCCTCAGCCAACTCCGGGACAATCTCGCAGCCGTGGACCTTAGGCTCACGCCAGAGGAGATGAAGCAGCTCGACGAAGTAAGCAACCTGCCGCCCGAATACCCCGGCTGGATGCTTCCCTTCCAGGGCGCCAACCGCCTGGAGAATGTTCCCCGGCCGACTTCCGAGACAAAGTAACCGCACAGCCGTTAGGTCCAGGTCCTTCAACGGAGACCTGGGCAGTCCAGTGTGCGCCACCCACAAGGGGTTGCAGAGCATTGCTCCCTCATCCAGTGATTTCGGCGGAAAACCGCCCATTGATCCAGCCTCGCATTCCTGCGATACTTGTACGTGCCCCACACGCGCGGCCAATCCAAACAACTAAATATTCGGAGGCGGAGATGTCAGCGAAATACATCTTTGTAACGGGCGGAGTTGTGTCTTCACTCGGCAAGGGACTCGCGGCAGCCTCCATCGGTTGCCTGCTGGAGGCGCGCGGCATCAAGGTCAACCTGATGAAGTTCGATCCGTACCTGAACGTCGACCCCGGCACCATGTCGCCGTTCCAGCATGGTGAGGTTTTCGTCACAGACGACGGCGCGGAGACCGATCTCGACCTCGGCCACTACGAGCGGTTTACCCACGCTAAACTGACGCGCGACAACAACCTAACCACCGGGCGCATCTACGAGCAGATCATCACCAAGGAGCGCCGCGGCGACTATCTGGGCAAGACCGTTCAGGTCATTCCGCACGTGACCAACGAGATCAAGAACGCCATGCGCAAGGTTGCCGCCGACTGCGACGTCGCCATCGTCGAGATCGGCGGCACCGTCGGCGACATCGAGTCGCTGCCCTTCCTCGAAGCGATCCGCCAGATGCGGCAGGACCTCGGGCGCGAGAACACGGTCTTTGTGCATGTCACGCTGATTCCGTGGATCGCCGCCGCACAGGAGTTGAAGACCAAGCCGACGCAGCACTCGGTGAAGGAGATGCTCTCCATCGGGATCCAGCCGGACATCCTGCTCTGCCGCTCCGACCGCGCCGTTCCGCGTGAGATGCGCAACAAGATCGCCCTCTTCTGCAACGTGCAGGAAAAGGCCGTCATTGCCGCACGCGATGTGGCCAGCATCTACGAGGTGCCGCTCACCTTCGCCGCGGAAGGCGTGGACACACTCGCGCTCGAGTACCTGCGCATCGACGCCAAGGCGCCCGACATTTCCAAATGGCAGGACATCGTCTATCGCGCGTACCACCCGCAGGATGAGGTCGCCATCGCCATCGTGGGCAAGTATGTCGAGTACGAGGACAGTTACAAGTCGCTGAAGGAGGCGTTGGTCCACGGTGCGCTGTCGCACAACCTGAAGCTCAAGGTGACCTGGATTGAGGCTGAGGGGCTCGAAACGCGCGACCCCGCCGATGGCGACCAACCGGGTAAGCCGAACCGCAACTACGAGTCTCAGCTTGCCGGCTTCGACGGCATCCTGGTTCCAGGCGGCTTCGGTAAGCGGGGCATCGAGGGCATGCTGAACGCCATCCGCTACGCGCGCGAATCCAACACGCCTTACTTCGGCATCTGCCTCGGAATGCAGACGGCCTGCATCGAGTTCGCGCGTAACGTCGCCGGCCTCGCCGGCGCCAACTCAGGCGAGTTCGATCCCGCGACTCCCCACCGCATCATCTACAAGCTGCGCGAGCTGACCGGCGTCGAAGAGATGGGCGGCACCATGCGCCTGGGCGCGTGGGCCTGCAAGCTCGAACCGGACTCCCTGGCCGCCAAAGCCTACGGCAAGACGGAGATCTCCGAGCGGCACCGGCATCGCTACGAGTTCAACCGCGAGTACGAGCCTGTCCTGACCGGCGCAGGGCTGCGGCTCACGGGAACCACGCCGGACTCGACCTACGTCGAGATCGTCGAAATCCCCACCCATCCCTTCTTCTTGGCCTGCCAGTTCCACCCCGAGTTCAAATCCAAGCCGCTCGAGCCGCATCCCCTGTTCCGCGACTTCATCGGCGCCAGCTACAAGAACCGGCTCACCCGTGCTCACGAAGCCGCTTCCACCGACTTCGCCAGCGCTCAAGCCGTCGCCTGACGCACAATCAGGCTATCTTTCATCCGAGACGCCCGTGCGCCACGGCATGGCCCCTCTAACCCTTTCAAACTACGGATGATTTGAACAGCTCGGTGAGCCCGGTCAACTTCAACAGTTCCTGGACCCTTGGAGCCAGATGCTCTATCTCCAGGATGCAATGACCATTGCCACTCGCGGAAACCTTGAGTCCGACCAGGGTCCCCAACCCCAGGCTGTCGACAAAACTTACATCCTTGAAGTCCAGGGTGATCTGCCCACCATCCGCGATCAGCAACTTCACCGCACTCTTCAAGTCACTTGACGTCTGATTCACGAGCGAGCCATGGCAGATCACCTTCGCCACTTGACCTGCCACGCAATCGCCCGACTTTTCGACCTCATAACTGAATGTGTGCATTTCGGTTGGCATCGGTTCTCCCTTGATCGATGGCCTGTGCCGCTTCAGCCTGCTACCCGCGCAGTGGGTCGATTATTGAATTTTTGTGACTTCTCACCCATCCCGGTCGTCTGGCGATCGCCCGATCCAGTTCCCCTCGCTGGTCCTGATGGACTACTCTAGTGCATCGCCATCGAGGTGTCCACTTATGTCCACAGCCGTCCTTCCCAATATCGCTTCCGTCTCCGCGAGCGCCCTCCGAGCCGTCCCGCACTGGATCGCTGGCAAGGCTGCTGCGGGCGTATGCGGCCGCACCGGCAAAGTCTACAATCCGGCCACGGGTCAGGTGCAGGCGCTGGTTCCGCTGGCCGATCGCGCCGAACTCAATGCCGCGGTTGCCGCCGCACAGGCTGCGTTCCCGGAATGGTCCGCCCAGCCTCCGCTCCGCCGCGCGCGTGTGCTCTTTCGCTTCCGCGAGCTCTTCGAGCAGCACATGGACGACTTCGCCCAGATCCTGACCTCGGAGCACGGCAAAGTGCTCTCTGACGCCAAGGGCGAGGCCACAAGGGGCCTTGAAAACATCGAGTTCGCCACCGGCATTCCACAGCTCCTCAAAGGCGAGTTCACTGAGCAGGTCGGCGCCGGAATCGACAGCTGGTCGATGCGCCAGCCGCTGGGCGTCGTCGCCGGCATCACGCCGTTCAACTTCCCAGCGATGGTCCCGCTGTGGATGGCGCCGCTGGCGCTGGCGTGCGGCAACTGCTTCATCCTGAAGCCAAGCGAGCGCGATCCCAGCGCGTCGATCCTGATCGCCGAATTGCTGCAGCAGGCCGGTTTGCCGGACGGCGTCTTCAACGTAGTCCACGGCGACAAGGAAGCCGTCGACAACATTCTGGAGCATCCGGGAATCGCTGCGGTCAGCTTCGTCGGATCGACGCCGATCGCGGAGTACGTCTACACCAAAGGCACGTCGCACGGGAAGCGCGTACAGGCGCTGGGCGGCGCGAAGAACCACATGATCGTCATGCCGGACGCCGACCTGGACCAGGCAGCGGACGCGCTGGTAGGCGCGGCGTACGGCTCGGCCGGCGAGCGCTGCATGGCAATCTCGGTTGCCGTCGCCGTGGGCAACAAGACCGCGGACGAGCTGATCGCCAAGCTGAAGCCGCGCATCGCAGCGCTTACAGTTGCGCCGGGAACCGAAGCCAATGCAGAACTCGGTCCGCTGGTCACGGGCGCGCATTTGGAGCGCGTGAAGAGCTATCTCGCGCAGGGAACGTCCGAAGGCGCGGAACTGATCGTCGACGGGCGCGAGGGCAAGTTGCCTGCGGGCGAGGGATTCTTCCTTGGCGCTTGCCTGTTCGACCACGTCAAGCCGGAGATGAAGATCTACACGGACGAGATCTTCGGGCCGGTCCTGGGCATCGTGCGCGTCAACAACTTCCAGACCGCGTTGCAGCTCACCAACGAGCATGAGTACGGCAACGGAACTTCGATTTTCACGCGCGATGGCGATACGGCGCGGGCGTTTGCCAACTCGGTTCAAGCCGGAATGGTTGGCATCAACGTGCCGATTCCGGTGCCGATGGCATTTCACAGCTTCGGCGGATGGAAGCGGTCGCTGTTTGGCGACCACGCCATCTACGGGCCGGAGGGCGTCCGGTTTTACACGCGCCTCAAAACCATCACGGCGCGCTGGCCGACTGGAATTCGCGCGGGTGTCGATACTAGCATGCCGACTCTGGGCTGATTCTTTCTCCGATAGCGAAGAGAGTGTTCCCACGATAACCTCGCCCTTGGCTCGGTGATCATGGGGCACCCACTGCGGCGGCGCGCAGGCTGCGGACCTGGTCGAGGATGCGTTCGGCCATGGCGCGCTTGGTCATATCGGGGATATCGATGGCGTGCTCGCGGGTCACAAAGGTGGCGGCGTTCCGGTCGGAGTCGAAGCCGATGCCGGGCTGGGAGACGTCGTTGAGGACGATGGCGTCGGCGCCTTTGGCGACGAGCTTCTCGCGGGCGCGGGGGATGCTGGAGTCCATCTCGGCGGCAAAGGCGATGACGAGCGTGCCCGGCCGGCCCGCATCGGCGACGGCGCGGGCCTGGACGGCGGCACGCAGGATGTCTTCGGTGGGCTCGAGGTCGAGGTGGAGCGCACCTTCGCGGCGAAGCTTGTTCGGGGCGATGGCGGTCATACGGAAGTCGGCGACGGCGGCTGCGCCGATGACGACGGTGGCACTGGGCAGGTGCTCCATGACGGCGGCTCGCATCTCCGCGGCGCTGGTGACCGGGACGAAGGCACACCCGGCGGGAGGCGTGAGCGCGGTGGGCGCAGAGACGAGGATGACCTCGGCGCCGCGGCTGCGGGCCGCCTCGGCGAGAGCGTAGCCCATCTTGCCGCTGGAGCGGTTGCCGAGAAAGCGGACGGGGTCGATGGCCTCGCGGGTGCCTCCGGCGGTGACGAGGATCGCTTCGCCGGCGAGGTCCTGTGCGGGCCGCGGCTCGGGGTTGAGGGCGCTTAGGACGGCCTGGGCGATCGTGTCGATGTCGGCGAGACGGCCGGAGCCGGTCATGCCGCAGGCGAGGTAGCCGCTGCCGGGCTCGACGATTGTGACACCGCGCTGGCGCAGGAGTTCGACGTTGGCGCGGGTGGCCGGGTGATTCCACATGTTCACGTTCATCGCTGGCGCGACGACGATGGGCGCGGCGGTGGCGAGGAGCAGGGTGGAGAGGAAGTCGTCGGCGAGGCCGTGGGCCATTTTGGCGAGAACGTGGGCGGTGGCGGGCGCGATGACGACGGCGTCGGCGGCCTGCGCCTCGGAAATATGCTCGATTCCGCCTTCATCGTCGAGGCCGGTTGCGGGCTGGCCCTCCTCGCCCCACATGGTGGTGATGACTTTGTGGCCGGTGAGCGAAGAGAAGGTGAGCGGCTGGACGAACTCCTGGGCGGCGCGGGTCATCACGACGCGAACGTCAACTTTATTTTGCTGGAGTGCGCGAACGAGTTCGGCGGCCTTGTAGGCTGCGACCCCGCCACAAACTCCGACGGTTACGCGCGGTGTTTTTCCGTCCATGAGACCCCCCTCCCCCCGGTATCTACCTTGCAAGATCTAGTAGATACGAGAGTTACGTTGGTGGATTGCTTCTTTTGCTAGTAACTAATTGGTACATGGCGACCCACCCGCCCGTGACTTCCACCTATCAATTCATTATAAGCGGGGTGTCAATAGCGGCAGGCACGGCAGGCGGCATGGGTCTGGGGCGTCTGAAAACCTCGTCCGAATCCACACCCCAAAGGCGAGATGTGGGGGCGCCCAGCCGAGGCCAGACTTCCGAGCAACCCCTAAAGTCGGACTTCGGCAAGGCGGCCTCTTCGACCGGCGCGGTGGACACTCAGAGCGAACATCGGTCGGCCTGCGACCGGCGCCGCAACACAGAGGCGCCGCCTAGCAATCCTGTCGCCAGCAGACTGAGGCTCCAGGGCTCTGGAACGGGCGTAGGCGCCAACACCGCCGCAGACGAAACATCGACAATTTCTCCGGTCGCAGGCGCCGACAAATCCGACGGGTCATCGCCTGAGAAAACGCCAAACAGCGGATATGGCACTGCCGTTCCGAGCTCGTCGTCGAATCGGATGCAGATGGAGTCGGCCCCATCCGTCCCGCAAACATCCTTGTCATCCGGATCTGCAGTCTCAACCTCCGCGATGAAGGCCGGGTCTGCCGTGTAAGTGCCGGCGTATGACCCGGACCCCGTCAGAACGATATCGACGTCCGATTCGAGGTGGGTGGTACTGTCCCAATCGAATGTGGCGCTCACAGTGTAGTCGGTCCCGGCAAGTTGCCCGGAAATGTCAGGCGATAGCAAATAGCTAATCGGTTCGGCGTGTGACGGAATGGCCCACGATGCCGCCAGGACGGCGATGAGCGCTACAAGCAGGCGGGCCCCTGGTTTCATAAGAGAAAGCATTACTTTTCTGTCTCCTTTCGGTTTTTGGCCGCTGCACGAAGGGGATCAGAAGTAACTCCGGCTCGCGGCTAATTGGGAGCATAGCGTCGAGCGCTTCAGGTTGAAGCGACTTAAGTCACATGATGGAGTAGAAAACTCACGTTTTCTGCAAACAGGTGCTCTCCGGTTCGCATCGGATTGATGCGATTGTCCGGTGAGCCTGGAGTTCAAGCCTGGGCGTCTTCATGCCTAATTGGTCGGATAGCTGTAGGCGTTGACTAGTTTGGAAAGTTGGGCGCGGGTGGCGGCGTGCTGGGGCGAGTCGGCGAGGTTGGTGAGTTCCATGGGGTCGGCGTGGACGTCGAGCAGCATGGCACCGTTGGCGGCGTTGGGGCCGTACTCGGCGTAGCGCCACTGCTCGGTGCGGATGGCAGTGCCGTGGATGTTTTTGCCGTCTTCGCTCCATATGCTGTAGGCGGGCTGGTCCCATTTGGGGCCGCGCGGGTCTTGGAGCAGCGGGACGAGGCTGGTACCCTCAACGTGCGATGGAGGCTCGAGTCCGGCGAGTTCGCAGACGGTGCGGTAGATGTCCAGTGACTGGACCATGCGCAGGCAAGGACTTCCGTTGCCCTTGGCACCGGGCATGGAGATGATGAGTGGAATGCGTGTGCCGCCCTCGAAGAGCGATCCGGCCTTGGACCACTTGCCCTTTTCGCCGAGCTGGTAGCCGTGGTCGGCGACAAAGACGATGAGGGTGTTGTCGCGGAGCTTGAGTCGATCGAGTTCCGCGATGACGCGGCCGAGGTTCCAGTCGGCCCAGGAGATGGAGGCGAGATAGGCGCGGATAACCTGGCGCGCCTCGTCCTGGGATGCGCCGCGGCCGATGAAGAGGTCGGCGTTTTTGGGACGGATGGCGGCCTTGGGGAAGCCGGGCGGGACGGTGGGCCAGGCGGCGAAGTCGGGTGGGAGGACGATCTTGGCAGGATCCCACATGTCGAAGTATTTCTTCGGAGCCTGCGGCGGGCTGTGCGGCTTGGAGAAGCCGCAGCCGACGAAGAAGGGTTTGGAGGGGTCGGCGGCGGCCTGCTGGAGCCACTTGATAGCGAGGTCGGCAACCATGTAGTCGCCGGAGCCTTCGCCGTCGCCGTCGAGGATGAGAATTTCGTCGGAGTGTTCGGCCTTGGAGTTGTCGTTGGGCAGTGGAGGCAGGGTCCCGTCGGGCATTGGAATGCGCGCCGGCGGGATGTCCATTTTGGTGCCGAGGGTGGTGGGATGCATCGACTCGACGTCGCCGTAGAAGTCGGTCCAGGCGTTGGGGTCGTCGAGGCCGGCATGGAAGAGCTTGCCGCTGCGGAGGGTGGTGTAGCCGTTTTCCTTGAAGAGGCGCGGCAGGGTGATCCACTCCGGGTGCGCTTTGACTACGGGGGCGGTGTTGCCGAGGATGGTGGTTTCGCGCGGTATGTGGCCGGTAAAGAGCGAGGAGCGCGAGGGATTGCAGAGCGGGAACTGGCAGTAGTTGC
>Ga0302319_10013903_pt1 | contig 15061 bp, 10 predicted proteins | sample Bog_T0_2_FD_203319 | JGI IMG/M metagenome (GOLD analysis project Ga0302319, IMG submission 203319) | Peat permafrost microbial communities from Stordalen Mire near Abisko, Sweden - Bog_T0_2 | ecosystem: Environmental > Terrestrial > Soil > Wetlands > Peat | place: Sweden: Abisko, Stordalen Mire... | reverse complement strand
AGGCAAATCACATTAATCATCATGAACACTACTATACGCATAGTACTTAAGCCTTTATTTCTGTCCTCAAGGAGTTGCGGAAAAATAAATGCCATTCCCAGCATCATGATAAAAAATATCACAGAAATATCCTGCGGTGAAATAGTGAGGCAAAGAAAATGACCTATAAGTAAATAAAATAAAAGACAAGCTACGCCAATAATTATTAGGCAAAAACCAATATTCCTAAGTAAGGGGGAGTCCGTGTTGTTTTTACTCATTGTTATAATGGATAAGAAAAGGTTAACATAATATGAAAGATTTAAATCCGCCTACTCTTTTACCCCTTTTCGGCATCCGGGTATTATAAAAAATGATATAAATCACATTATTTATAATTGATTGAAGATAACACAGTTAGAGGTATGATAAAACCCGTATTTTAACCCTATTTAAAAGGTGTTTTCACGGTATTTTAAATACCAGCAGGCGAAAAGCGGTATGTGAAAATAATCCCGGCTTTACAATAGAAGTTTTATAATTATAATTTCAAAAATCCTAAAAAACTATCTTACTGTAATTTATTTATTATCTGCATTACCTTTTTAAAAAAATTTAATTAGATTTATTATATTTACAATATAAAAAAATACACCGATAAATATTTGAAAAATGGCCGCGAATAAAATTGCAATCCTTTATGTTGATGATGAGGAAAACAACTTGTTTTCATTCAAGGCTACTTTTCGGATCAAGTACCAGGTTTTTACGGCAATAAGCGGTGATGAAGCCCTGAAAATTTTAGATACAAAAGATATTCAAATCATTATAACCGATCAGCGGATGCCGGAGATGACCGGGGTGCAATTTTTAGAAAAGGTACTTGAAACGCACCCGAACCCGATGCGCATCCTTTTGACCGGCTACGCCGATATGGGCGCCGTTGTGGACGCGGTTAATAAAGGGAAAATATTTCATTACCTGGCCAAACCCTGGAACGAAGAAGAACTGGATTTAACCATTAACAGGGCTTACGAAAAATATCTTGAAAAAATTAAGCTGCTGGAAATGAATGAGAAACTTGAAATATCGAATGACCAGCTTGAATTTCTGTTAAGGCAAAAACTGCTGTCCTGATATCAGGAAACATCTTTCTTCAGGCTATCAACCATTGTTAAGAGATTCTCTCTCGTAAGCGGCTTTTCCTGGAAATGGCTCACATTTTTATAATTAAGTACTCTGAAAATGTCGTTTTTATTCCTTGTTGACGACAGGATAATGATTTTATATTTTTCCTGGATCTCCACAGGCAGCTTTTCAAATTCTTCAACAAACTGAAAACCGCTCATTAGCGGCATGTGCAAATCAAGCAAAATAACCACAATTTGACCAATGTCCGCTGTTTTTTCGCGGATTGTTTCCAATGCGGGTTTGGCGTTCCGGAAAACTTTAATTGATGAAGGTTTTATTGTTTGTTCAATTATTTTTTTTGCAATAAAACAATCAAGTTCGCTGTCATCAATAAGAATAAATGATATATTCATACTCACTCAAATAGAAGGGATAGTTACCCTGAAGGTTGTCCCCTGGTCCATAACGGAAGTTACTTCAATTTGTCCGTTTAATTTTAACAGTGCGTTTTTAACGTTGTACAAGCCAAATCCCGATCCTACCTCCTGGTAATTTGCACGATAAAAAAGGTTAAATATCTCCCCTATATGGTTTCCTAAAATACCAATGCCGGTATCTTTTACATAAATCGTCGCGAGGTTATTCTCCACCGAAATCATAACGTCAACAGATTTATTCTTTTTGTGCTGGTCCTGGTATTTAAAGGCATTAGATACCAGGTTGTTAAGGATAAGCATTAACGGGATTTCGTCACTGCGGAACGTCTCCGCCTGTTTGATATCAACGTTAAACGTTACACCAATTGTTTTTGCAGGAACCATGTAGATTGTTTTCAGTTCGTCAACTAGTTTATGAAAATCAATGTCAGTTATTTTCAGTTCCCCGCGTTGTATACTGTAATAATCGTGCATGCTGATGATATAGGTATCGAGCTTTTTTAATGATTTCTCCATTAAAAACAGCATTTCTTTCATCTCATCAAGGTCTTCAATTTCTCTTGCGATGTTAATAGCCCCCAAAATTCCGGAAAGCGGCCCTCGTATATCATGACTAACACTGTAGGCAAACTTATTTAATTCTGTGTAGGCTTTTTCCAACTCTTCGTTCTTTACAATAAGCATCGAATTGGTCATATAATACTTATAAGCCTCATCTATTGCGGAAATAATATCCGCTTCGTTCCATGGTTTTTTTACATACCTGAATATGTTACCCCTGTTTATCGCATCAATTATCGATTCAACGTCTGTGTAGGCGGTTATTAAAATCCGGATAGGCAGGGGGTGACTGATCCTTATTTCTTCAAAAAATTCCACACCATTTCTCACGGGCATCCGCTGGTCGCAAAAAACTATTTTAATATCCGGATGATTATCAAGGCAATTTAAAGCCTGAGGTATATTTACTGCAGTAAGTATTTGATATTCAAACCGAAATGATGCTTTAAAGCCCAGCAGGTTTTCAGGCTCATCATCCACATATAATATCTTTATTTTTTCAGACATGGTAAATAATTGTGCTTAGCGCTTAAATTAGGTTAAATAGAATATAATAATTAATGCAAAACCATACTTAATCCTCAATATTTGCTGCTACAGGTTTTGCGTTAAAAACCTGCGGTATTTCTAAAGTAAATTCTGTACCCTCGCCAGGTGTGCTGACTAATAAAATATGCCCGTTATGTTTTTTAATGGTATTATAGGCAATTGACATTCCCAAACCGGTGCCTTCTCCCACATCTTTCGTTGTAAAAAAAGGTTCAAATACTTTTTTCTGTGTTTGGGTATCCATACCAATCCCGTTATCTTTAATTTTTACATAAATATTTTCTTCGTCGTGCGTTGTTGTTAAAGTTAGTTCACCGCCAATGCGGTCGCCAAATCTTTTTTGAACTGCATAAATGGCATTTGAAATAATATTTAAAAATACCTGGTTCAATTTCCCGGCGTAACACTCTACCAGCGGCAATTTTCCGTAATTTTTAATTACACTAATTTTGCCGTTGAGTAAATTATTTGCAATTATCATTGTTGATTCCAGTCCTTCATTAATATCAGCCCTTTTAAGGTCATCTTCATCCAAGCGGGAAAAAATCTTGAGGCTTTTAACAATTTCGGCGGTTCTGGTTGCGCCTTCCTTTATCCCTTTCATTAACTGATTAGTTTCTAAGGTGAGGTAGTCAAGATCCATTTCTTCCTTATATTCATCGATTTTCTTTTTCTTTTCGGCGGTCGACGAGTCTGAAATCCCTACATTTTCAATGATGGTCAGGGCGTCAAGCACCATGTCGATATTACGTTTCAATGGATTGATATTAGCGGTAACAAAATTTATCGGATTATTGATCTCATGGGCTATCCCCGCTGTTAACTGACCGAGCGAAGCCATTTTTTCGGATTCAACCAATTGCGATTGCGTCTGCTTAAGGTCATCGAGCGTTTTATTCAGTTCTTCGTTCGTTTCTTTTAACTGATGGGTGCGTTCGTTCACCTTTAGCTCCAGGATTACGTTCTGTTCGCGAACGATACGCTCATTTTCTTGTAGTGCCTTTAACGTTTCTTCCTGCGATTTTTCTTTTTCGGCCTTAAAAATATTTATTTTATCAGCCAGGGCGAATGAAAGCAGGATAGCCTCAAAACCAGAACCAATTAAAAGCGTTGAGTTAGTGATATCGTTATAGGGGAATAAAACATTGAAATCTTTTAACACATATATTACTACGCAAACAATAAAAACCGACCATGCGATGAGAAAGAACTTAGCGGCGCGGAAACCCTTAACCACAATGCTTATGGCCATAATCAACACGAATATCGCGCTGGTCATAGCCGAAGACAGCATTATGGTATAACTGGCATTATAATGCTTAGTAAGGGCCAGTACAATTTGCAGCGTGTAAAGCCCCCAGAATACATAGGATATTTTATATAAAATGGGCGTATACTGCTTAGCTAAAAGGAAATTTTTAGCGAATTCAATCGCTGCCAGGCCAATTAATGCGGTTGTAACATAAATACAAATATTTGCGAAACCAGGGCTGTAAGGTAAAACAAACCTGAATAAATACCCTTCCATACAGGCTTGGGTAACCAATACGACTGCCAGGTACAACACATAATATAAATAACTTCTGTCTTTTACTGTTATAAAAATAAAAAAGTTATATAATAACATTACCAGGATAATACCTATATACGCCCCGAAAGAAATATCCTTAATAAAAGCGTTTTCAACTATTTGCTCAAGTGTGCCGAGATAAATTGGCAATACGAGCTGCTTACCGCTATTTACATGCAGGTAAAATGCGCTCGAATCCCCATTTGCAATATTTATCGGGTAAATAAAAGTTTGATGGTCAATTAACCGGTTATGAAATGGTCTCGCCTGTCCGCTAAAATTTGATTTGACAACCACGCCATTATTCAGTTGATAAAAATCAATATTATCAATCATCGGCTGGGTAATTTGAAGGGCCAGTGTTTTGTTTGGCACTTCATTTTTAACGGTAAACCGTATCCAGTAAGAATAAGGTGTAATTAAAAGGTTCGGGAATTTACTTTGGGATTTTTTATAATGTGTAGATTTTAAAGCGGTTGCTAATGAAATATTTGAGTTACTGTCAACTAATATTTCAATTCTGTCACCAATTTCACCAAAATTTCCCTTAAAGTCTATTACATTTTGAGCAAAAGAAAAATGTTGAAAGCACGCTAAAAAAAGAAAAACAAGGTACAATTTTATCCGGCCCATATTTTATAACTCATTAAAAATTTATTGTAAATTTATAATAACTCACTTTAAAATTTTATCATAAAACGAGAAATTACTGTATTAGTTAATTTTTTATTAGTTTTTCGTTTATTTAAATATTATAAAACAACTCGCTCTTATCTTTTCTTAATGATTTTAATGCTATTTCTCCTGCAACTGAAACTTTCATTATAAAAACTTCATGCTGCACCTTATTTTTATCCAGGTCAAAAGGAAAAATATCAATAAACCTTTTCCTTAACGAAAAAAGTTTATTTGCCACATTGCCAGGTATTTCGACACCTTCTCCATGTATCAAACGACTAAAAAAGAAAGCCGGCGAAAGCATAGGGTGAACAGAAACACCCTGTTGGTTAGCCACTATCCATACTTTTTCCACTGCCCTGCCGGCATTTAATAATTGAACATGGGTAAATTCAGGAATAGTAAAAACCATTATTGCAGAAGCGCTTTTCACTGCTTTTAAAGAGAGTTTTTTGAAGGCGTTGCCCTGGTCCCAGTCGGCTATCAACTGTACAGCACTCCAATCTCCGGCCACTTTAAAACCGGCTATTTCACTTTGGGTTATATCAACACCTTCCACTTCAACCCCATCGCCGCGCTTTTCGGCTTCGGCCCTGTTCCATCTTAATTCGTGGTAAAACTCTTCATGTCCGAGTTGGTTTAATAACCTTACCTTGTCACATTCAGCAATAATTTCCGCCAGCTCGTCAATATCATTTTCGTTTTCGGTATAATAGAAATTTACATTTTCAAATTCGTTCACAATTTGAGCTATTCCATTATAAAAGTTTTGGCTTAATATTTGCCGGTCGCTCAATTTTCTATTAGTATGCCTGCTGTATAAACTTTCCGCCAGTTTTATCGCTGATAGCTCAACCGCAGTTCCTTGTTCTTTAAAGCTTATTGCGGCAATTAAAAATGGGTCGTTTTTATCCGGAAATATCTCGATATTATCTTTTAAACCCAATGCCTCAGATTGTAAATGGACATTTTCAAGTGCGGAACCCAAAGACATGTGCGCGCCCATTTCATAATAATCACCCCAGGACCACGACCTGTATTTATCATGAAATAAAAATAAAATACCCTTACTATAAGTCCATTTCCAGGGCTGGTTGTTCCCGGCAGAAGGTGCAGCAATTGCCGCAGCGATAATTTTATCTAAAAAAGCAGCCGGCAGTTCGTATGCTGAACCTTGCGCGTGTTTAAAATAACTTTCAACTATTTTTTCTATCGCAGGTTGCTCAAGCGGACTATAAGGGTTTATACTTTGTATTTCCTTTGATTCCTTTTTTCCTTTGTCTTTTACCAGTTCGTCCAGATCAACATAGTATCTTCCCGAATCGTGGTATTGGTCCAACAAAATTCTTCGGCAAACATCTGTAGTTAAGGCCCCGCCTAATGTAACCGATGACGCCAGTTGGGGCCAAGTGTTAATTGACTGCTCTACTTCAAGCATCGATGCTTTCAATCTGGTAGATATGGTTTCAGATCCGATCATCCTCAGGATGTAAGGAATTTTATCTTCGTTGGATAAATCCTTGATAGTATTCGGATCGAGGCCATCTGCCAGTCCGTGTAAAATAGCCCGGTGCGGGTCAAGATCAAAACGTTCAACATCAAGCATGCCACGGTCATTTGTGTCCATTACCACGGGTATTTGAAGTTCCCTGGCTTTATAACGGCTTTCAATTTTAATATCCAGGCCATCGCAAACTTCAACAAACACGTCTAATTTACCGCCGCCTAAAAAAAACTCGTCCATATTGCCTTCATGCAGGCCGTCATTAAATATTTTTATATTTAAAAATGGGTCGATTTCAGCAATTTCACGGGCGGCTATTATTGTTTTGTTTAATCCCAGATTGTGTACCCCGGTCCGTATGCGGTTTAAGTTGCTTAATTCGGCAGTATCAAAGTCAGCGAGCCTTAGTTCTCCGCAAACACGTTCCATGGCCAATGTTAGCGCTATTGATTGTCCAACGGACAAACCTACGATCCCGATTTTTTTTGTTTTGAGCCTTCCCTGTTCTTCTTTTGTAATTTTATAGCGGTTCCTGTTAGTCCTTACTTCTATAAACTCTTCCCTATCAAGCAAATGAACCAACCTTTGATTCCAGGGATAATATACCCATACGCCATAATCGTGAATATCTTTTCCGGCCAGGTGTTGGTTAATTAGCCCGGTATATTCTTCCTTTTTTATTTTTATGGAGGGGTTATTACTTTTAATGAGTTCCTGCAATTGACCATATAGCTCGTCATAAACAAACGAAACTTTACCATTTTGCATCAATTGCTCAAATTTTTCTTTGTCACCCGGATTGTTTAAACGCAATAATAGCGGAGCATAGGTATGTTGGGTATCGGCGCCGTTTGCAATTGGGCTTGCTATATTATTCATAGATTGATAAATGTTAATACGTCTATACGGGTATGTTGTAGTTATTGTTAAGATTATGGAATAAAAATTAAAAAAAGTTTAAATCTTTTTCATTTATCTTATTTTTCAAAAAGGTTTTATGCGCATTTTTAATTGTTTCTTCAAGGCTCCATTTATCCAGGCCCGGAATTTGTAATTGATAATGAATTAGTAGTTTTTTATTTCGTAATACTTCTTCACGGTCAATATTTAAATTTTCCCGTATTTTAAATATTGCTTCCTTATCTTCTTCATGGGCCATTTTTATAGTCGGAACATCCTTCAATATCATAGTGGTAGCAACGAGGTCTAATTTTGGATAGTAAAAAGTACCGTCATTGCCTATACTACTTTCCAGTTCCATTCCAACGCATTCAACCGGTTTTATTGTATATGGGGCACACAATGCAAAAAGTGATTGTATCCCGATTTGGTAGGATATAGCTACTGCGGCTCTGATTAAAAATATGCAACCAATTCCATATCCTGCTATTTCCCTTGAATTCCACAAACCACACAACTCCCCCGTTCCGTGTTGCGCGAAGTCCCAAATAAGGTCAAATATTCCGGAATCCATTGCACCTGTTGCCTGTTCAATGGGCAAAGGTTGAGAGCCGCCTGCTACGTGTACCCTTGCGCCCCCATATACTTTTTTCCCGTCTAATGATTCAACAATCATGACAAAAGCGGCGGGATTTTCTTTCCATTCGTTTTTAGAGGATGTGACTTTGGTTACGCCTATATTCGTTAAAACATGAGTGTGCCCCTGTATAAAAAGCTCACAGGTTTCAGGCTCATCAATAGCTCTGAAAGCCCTGAGCCTTACTTCAGGTTTTTCTCTGTTTAAACTGTCCTCCATTTACAAATATTTGTACAAATAGGTTGTTTTCACGGTAAGCGGCTTAATTTCAAATCAAACCACACAAATAAATGCTTTTATACGCTGCAGGTTATATTTTTGTTGTAAAAATGACACTTTAAAAGTCAGTCGCAGGATTTTGTTTCAAAACATAAAATAGTTAGTGTTTAACCGGCTGGTATTGCATTCGGGTAAAAAAACTTCAATAGTTTATTATTGGTTATAAATTTTAATTAGTCTCCAGTGGCCTGGAACCCCCGGCATTTGAAAATCCCTGTGGTTATTTAAGACATTAAATATTATATTTATTGAAAAACCGATAAATGAAAGTCAATACAATCGACGATGTCATAAGTCAGCTAAATGTCATTATTGCCAATTCAATCACATCAAACAACCGGGCCGGCTATTTTGCCGCCCTATATTATAAAGTTACCAGCCGCGTAAAAGAAGGCATAGCAGCCGGTGAATTTGAAAATGGTGAACAGATGGAGCAGTTTGATGTAACCTTCGCCAGCAGATACCTGGATGCATATGAAAATTGGACGGACAAAAAAGCGGTGTCTGCATCGTGGAAAATAGCTTTTGAAATGCTCGAAAAATCGTCAGTGCTGGTCTTACAGCATTTATTTTTAGGCATGAACGCACACATAAACCTTGATTTAGGCGTCGCTGTTGTTGAGACGGCAAAAGCAAAAAACCAGCCTTTGGAAGGCATGCACAATGATTTTAACAGCATTAACACCATTTTAGCAGCATTGACTTATGAAGTGATCAACGAACTTGACCAGGTTTCTCCCCTATTATCACTTGCTGGTTTGCATTCAAAAAATGATTCTTTGTTTATTCAATTTGCAATGAGCAATGCCAGGGATGGCGCATGGTGTTTTGCCGAAGATTTATTTACGAGGGAAAATACCGCATACGCAACCTGTATTAACGAAAGGGATAACGATGTATCGAAGCTTGGTGGGGGTATTATTGAAACAAAAGGCTTATTAAAGTTTACAGTATTCATAATCCACCTTTTCGAATTTAAAAACCCGGCAAAAATTATTAAAGTATTACATGAATTTAAAAAAACGTATGTGCATGTAAGCGACAAAAAGTAAAAGCCAGGAATCAGGAGTTAATTTTATCCATTACTTGTCCAAAATTTATATCAACCAGCTGTTTTCCTTTTTCAAAAACTGTATGTAATTATTTCAGTTTAAAGTACAGGCTTAGTAATAAAGTAATATTTCAGCGATTTTGAAACCATAATGTTTTTGCACTATAACCTGTTTTAAACTGGAATACGCCAACTTCCTTTCAGCTTACTTTTACCCCATTTTTCTCATTTGAGCTATGTCCTGATTTTTTATATACAATTTTTAGCATCCCATTTTTATAAATGGCGTGTATATAATCTTCCTCGCCGTTATCTGGCAAACTAAATGTCCGGGTGAATGGTCCAGGCGAAAATTCCTTGCGGATATAATCCTCGTTCCTACCATGTTCCACCTGATTGGATTCGGCTTTGATTGTGAGCAAACCGTTCTCTGTAATAATCATAAAATCTTCCTTCTCAAAGCCTGGCGCTATTACCTCCAGTTCATATCCGGGATTTGTTTCACGGATATTAACCGCCGGCATTAATTTATACATCGGGTATGGGTTATCAAAAATTTTGTCGGTGTGCCAGAAATCTTCCAGCATAGTACGTATGCAAAGGAAATTTTTTGAATCTAATAAAGTTGCCATCTGTTGATAAAGGGTAAAAAACTTCTTTATAAAATTCAACAAGTTCCCGGACATTTATCGTGACACAAATCAGAATAATAACTGATAAGCCTCATTATTAATAAGATATTCCTAATCAGGCATTTGGGTTCCTTTTAAAAAACCAAACCTTTAATAAATCGGCCGTTATGATATAAAAAAAAATGATAAGCAGCATTGCGCAAAAATTTATTAACGGCAACGGCACAAACCCCAACCGGCTGGAAAGCGGTATATAAGGCAACGTAACTGTTAAGGCTAAGCCGATAATACTTAAAATAAATAAATAGTTTCCCGGCTTGCTGGTTAAAAAATTTTTATGGGTACGTACAATGAACAGGATAAATAACTGGACTGATGTTGATTCAACAAACCAACCGGTTTGAAAGGCAGCATCCTTTACCTTTAAAACAAATAAAAGCACGAGAAAAGTAATTATATCAAAAAGCGAACTGTGTATCCCAAAAATAAGCATATAGTTCCTGATCGATTTTAGGTTCCATTTGCCCGGTTTGTCTAATTGTTCCTGATCAACATTATCCGACGAAATCGTTAAGTAAGGAAAATCGGTGATAAAATTAATCAGCAAAATTTGCTTTGGCAGCATTGGCAGAAATGGTAAAATCAATGAAGCTACCGCGACACTGCACATGCTTCCAAAGGTAGAACCGGTATTAACAAAAATGTATTTTAAGGTATTGGCGAAAGTTTTACGGCCTTCTTTTATACCATCGGCCAAAACCATCAGGTCTTTTTCCATTAAAACAAAATCAGCCGCCTCCCTGGCTACATCTACGGCGTTTTCAACTGAAATGCCAACATCAGCTGCATTAATTGCAGAAACATCATTAATGCCATCACCCATATAGGCAACTGTGTAGGTATGCCTCAATGCTTGTATAATACGTTCTTTTTGCTGTGGTTCAACCTCGGCAAAAATGTGCGTTTTCTTTACAAGTAGTTTTAATGCTTCAGAACTTGTATTAAAAAGTTCTTCTCCCGTCATAATAACAGGGTTTTCAATGCCTACATCCAATGCGATGCATTTAGCTACATTTTTATTATCGCCCGTGATAATTTTTAAGTGTACCTGCAGCGTTTTCAGTTGTTCCAAAGTCTCAATAATACCTGGCTTAACCGGGTCCTGGAGTAATACAAACCCTGCAAAGACCATTTCCTTCTCATCATCTTTTGAAATTGTACCTGTGTCAATATCTTTATAGCAAATACCGATAGCCCTGGACCCGGTTACTCCAAATTGTTCATACCGGTTTTCAATTTCCGGTTTTTGAGGGGTTATGTCTGCTATGTTTCCATCACTTGACTTTATTTTTGAACAGATGCTGAATATTTGATCGAACGCCCCTTTGCAAATCAGCAAATTTCCGGTGCTTATATTAATACCAATGCTTAAGCGTTTACGGATAAAATCATAAGGAACCTCCCCTATTTTTGAAGGTTTTTCCTTTGAATCAATTGTTAATTTTCGCAAGGCGTCATCGATCGGATTTGCATAACCTGTTTCAAATGAAGCATTCCAAAAGGCAAGTTCTTTTACAAACTCGCTTTCCACACCAAAACCATCCACCAGGCCCGATACTTTTATTGCCCCTTCTGTTATTGTTCCGGTTTTATCGGTACATAATAAATTTACTTCACCAAGGTTTTGTATAGATGTTAATTTCTTTACAATTACTTTCTTATCAAGCATCCTTTTAGCACCGGCACTCATGGCGATGGTTGTTATTGCGGGAAGCAATTCGGGGGCCATTCCAACGGCTAATGCCAAAGCAAACAAAGCTGATTCGATAACACTTTTGTGGTTTAGCAGATTAACTACCAATATGAAAAATGCCAGGAAGAGAGTTATTCGCATTAAAAAAAAACCAAAATCTTTTATCCCTTTTTCAAACGCTGTTTCAACTGCAGTTGAAGCGCTTTTGGCAATGCTGCCAAAAATGGTATTTGTACCGGTAGCTATCACCAGGGCCGTCCCATTTCCGCTGATGATATTGGAGCCTTCCCAAAGGCAGTTTACCCTTTTATCCAATACGGTGTGTTCATCCAGTACCCCGGTATTTTTTCGTACTGGATAAGATTCACCTGTTAAACTGGCTTCATTTGCATGCAATTCGTTTGCTTCAATAATCAGGCAATCAGCCGGGATCATGTCACCGGCTTTAAATAAAAGCACATCACCGGGCACTATTTTGGTCGAAACAACTTCCTGCGGGCTCCCATTTCTTAAAACAGTACTTTTTAGGGAAATCATGGATTGTAGTTTCTCCACCACCTTGCCGGCATTCCTTTCCTGGATAAAACTGAGCAAAGTGGTAGATAAAACAATAAAAAGAATAATGATCGCATCAGGTTTATCATGGAGAAAAGCGGACACGATTACCGCACCAATCAGCAGCAGTAGTAAAGGGTTTTTGAACTGGGAAAAAAAAAGTACAATATCCTTTCTCAAACCCGATTTAATGATTTTGGCGCCGCCTGACTGGGTGAAGATATCATCCGCGGCTTTTTGAGAAAGTCCTTTTTCTGAACTATTTAATTTTTTAAACCAAAACCCGGTTTCAAAGTGCCAAAAGTTATTTTCCGGTAAAGTTTGCAATGCCTTTTTATTTTCCAACAGGATAAATTTACAACATTAAAAAGGGAATATCAGTAACGGTATAGTTATAAAGTCTGGAAGGTTATCAGGAATGTAAGGACCTAAAATCTCCTCAAAATGAAAACGATGGTTCACAAGTACCAAAAGATCATTACGCATACCGTTTATAATTACATCAACGGCTGTTGTTAAATCTCTTTCCCTGATATTGTTGAATAACAGCCTGTCATAATTTACATTTCTGAAAACCTCATCATTAAAAACACTGAGTGCGTATTTCTCTGCCATATCGGGTAATCCCTTTGCCGACAGGTGGGCAATCGATAAATCCGCATTCCATGATCTTGCAATTTCGGCCAGGTATCTTACAATTTGGATCCTGCAATAACGTAAATCAGCAATGTAAACCAAACGTTCAAGGTCTTTCAATTCCCAGTTAGCGGGTATAAGCAATAAAGGGCAAAGAACCTTATTGAGTATGGTTTGTACATTCAAATTATTTTGAGCATGCCTTTCCGATAAAACAGGCGGCACGCCTTTAACCATCATCCATATATTGTTTTTATTAATTAGCCCGGCAACTTCAGTTTCGTTCATATTCGAAATATCCACTTCTTCAATTTCCGGCTTAAACAACGACTGCGTGCTATTCAAAATTCTCAAATGTTGCGGCAGGTCAGGGGTTAACAATTCCTCTATTTCATTCTCAGATATTACACCGGCAGGCACTTTTTTTACTGGTGCAAACTCATTTATAAAAATATTTCCCAGCAAAATATTGGCCTGCACTTTTTGTGCTATGGCCAAAACAAACTCAGCCGCGTGCTTTGCTTCTGCAGAGTTATCGTTAATGATCAGTATGGTCTTCATAGCTTAAAGGTTAATAAACTTTTTATTACACGTAAAGTTTGGAAATACTTTATATGTAATAAATGACATTGCTCACAAAAACATTTGTTTTTTGTAATAAAATGCAGGATAATGTTTGGCATTCAATTAATATTCCAAATTTCAGAATAATTAAAGAAACAAACAAAAAATACAATTGCCGGCAAGAGCCGGCAAATTTATTGATAGTTGAAAAGTATGGATAGTTAGGATATTATTTCAGGAAAACATCCCGAAAAATCAGTTAATTATTAAAATGAAAAAGATGACCGCCGATTTACAGACGGTACATTTTTTCATAATACTCATCAGCCATCCTGCCTGCCTCAAAGGCCGGTACAATATCGTTAGCAGCTTTTTTCAAAATATTTAACCATCGGGCCTGGTCACTATAATATATGGGCAAAACTACTTTTTCTAAACTGTCCATCAGGTTCCGGTTTTCCTGAATATCTTTTTCTCCGTAGGATAGTTCATCGGCAGCCTTTGCAACTATGAAGGAATTCTCTTTATCTTTTGCAAACTCCGGTACCCATCCATCAGGCATGGAAAGATTAACCGAACCGTTCATAGCGGCAGTCATACCGCTGGTACCGGATGCCTCGTGGTACATCCTGGGGGTGTTGAGCCAAACATCAGACCCCCTTTTTAAAATAGCCGATAGGGCAAGCTCATAGCCGGTAAGCACCGCGCAATTAGCGAAAGGCTTCACCCGCGAAATAATTTGGTTAAACAAACCGATCGCGCCATAATCTGCCGGGTACGGTTTACCTGCCCATATTATTTGTACCGGGAACTTTGAATTTTCAATTAAACTTAAAAAACGCGCCCAGTCGTACATGATAAGGTCGGCACGTTTATACCCGGCATAGCGCCTGGCCCATACAATGGTAAGTATATTTTCATTGAATATTTTTCCGTTTTGATCGGCAACAACCTTAAACAGGTCGCGCTTCATTTCTTTTTTCCGGCGTATGATCGTTACGTCATCGTTTTTGGTAAAAGCTTCATCAAGTACAGCATCTTTCCAGAAGGTTTTGTTCTGAGCGTTAGTAACAGAAGTAATTTCACAAATGCCCTGGTTTTTACCCCACATTTGCCTCGCCACTTCGCCGTGAATTTTTGAAACGCCGTTTGCTTTCCGGGCAAATTTCAGCGCTGCCAGCGTATAGTTAAACCCGCCACCGTCCATACCTAATAACGATTTAACTTCATGTTCCTGCAGGTGATAAAAGAAAGACATTTCTTTAAGCAAACCGAAGCCATGTTCTTCGTTGCCGGCCATTTCCGGGGTATGTGTTGTAAATATCACTCTTTTCTTAACTTCATCCAGATTTTTATATTTGGCATACAGGTAAAAGTTTAGCGCAACAGAATGCCCCTCGTTCATATGATAAACATCAGGTTCTATTTGTAAAATATCCAGTAACATTGCGCCGCCAATACCTAAAACAATGCTTTGTGCAATACGTGTCGCCTCGTTCAAATCGTACAAATGTTGCGTAATGGACTTAGACTGCATATCATTTTCAGGAAGGTCGGTACTTAATAAAAATAAGGGTGCCGAACCAAACGTTTCCGGTTTCAATAAAAAAGCTTTAACATGAACCGGCGAGTCATGTACCAATAC
>Ga0302319_10013902_pt1 | contig 15062 bp, 12 predicted proteins | sample Bog_T0_2_FD_203319 | JGI IMG/M metagenome (GOLD analysis project Ga0302319, IMG submission 203319) | Peat permafrost microbial communities from Stordalen Mire near Abisko, Sweden - Bog_T0_2 | ecosystem: Environmental > Terrestrial > Soil > Wetlands > Peat | place: Sweden: Abisko, Stordalen Mire... | reverse complement strand
CTTACGGCATGGCGCAGAGCTCGAACTACAACACGCGCCTGCGCCCGGCCGAAGTCCTCGTCGAGGGCGCAAAGGCTCGGCTCATCCGCCGCCGCGAAACCATGGCCGACCTGCTTGCGCCGGAGATTCTCTGAGATTGGCGCGTGATTTTCTTGATGGGCAGCGGTATCATCACCTGTGAGGCTGCAATGGATGAGCGCATCACAATCGAACCAGGGAAGCGATCGGGCCAGCCCTGTATCCGCGGCCTGCGCATTACGGTCTGGGATGTTCTGGGTTGGCTGGCGGCCGGTGTAGACGAGGAGACGATACTCGCCGACTATCCTGAGCTGGAGCCTGCGGATTTCCGTGCGATCTTTGAATACGCCTCCCGTGTAGGACGGCGCGTCGCGTTGTGAAGCTTCTGCTGGATGAAAACCTTTCCCACCGTCTTGTCAGACGCATTGCGGACTTGTTCCCGGATTCAGCGCATATAGCAACGGAAAGAATGCTCCAGGCGCCTGATGCAGTTGTGTGGGAATATGCAAAAGCCAACGGCTTTGCAATCGTCACGGCGGATGCCGACTTTTACGAACTGGCTACAACGCTCGGGCCTCCTCCCAAAGTGATCTGGCTTCGCGGTTGCGACTATCCAACGGCGGTGGCTGAACAGCTGATTCGGGGCCAGTCAATTCGAATTGCAGAATTCCTGGAAGAGCCGGAACGGGCTGTGCTTATCTTGCGGCCTAAAGAACCGCTCAGCATATCGCCGCGAGAGACCATCCGTTCCCCATCCTGATAAGGTATGTGGCGAGGGATTTTTCCTATGCAAGTGGGATTGAAGGTCGTTTATACGCTGATCGTTGCGGGACTCATGCTGGGGCTTTCCACGAGATCGCAAGCCTACTCCTTGACGGTCAAGACCGAACAAGGCAAAGTACACGGCAAGGCCCTTAACGACGGCAAGGTCATGGCGTTTCTAGGCCTGCCCTACGCCGCGCCTCCCGTCGGCGATCTGCGCTGGAAAGCGCCCCAGCCGCCCGCGAAGTGGAAGGGCGAACGCGATGCGACGAGCTTCGGCGCACGCTGTGCGCAGGGTCACGTATACGACGACATGATCTTCCAGGACAGCGGTGAGAGCGAAGACTGCCTCTTCCTGAACGTCTATGCGCCTGCCGGCTCAACCTCCAAGAACAAGTTGCCGGTGATGTTCTGGATTCATGGCGGCGGTTATGGAGCTGGCGCAAGCTCTGAGCCGCGCCATAACGGCGACTTTCTACCCACTAGAGGCGTGGTGCTGGTCACCATCAACTACCGGCTCGGAGCCTTCGGATTTCTGGCTACGGAGGATTTAGCCCAAGAGGCCAACGGCGCGGCGGGCAACTATGGACTGCTTGACATGGTGGCCGCGCTCCAGTGGGTCAAGGTCAACATAGGCAAGTTCGGCGGCGATCCGGACAATGTAACCATCTTTGGCGAGAGCGCCGGCTCCTTTGCTGTGAGTACGCTGATGGCTTCACCCATGGCCAGGGGGCTTTTCCAAAAGGCCATCGGCGAAAGCGGCGCGGCCTTTGCCGGTACGCCACCAACCGGATCGCTCGAAACGAAGGAGGACAAGGACGGCGCGTGGGTTTCCTCCCTCGGTGTCAAATCAACTCAGGAGTTGCGTACATGGCCCACCGGAAAAATTCTGGAGGCCGTCAACGGCAAGCTCAAGTACGGTAATCCACCTTATGTCGATGGCAGGCTGCTCACCGAGCCGGTGGAAGCGACGTATGCCGCCGGAAAGCAGGCGCATGTGCCGCTGCTGGCCGGCTGGAATCGTGACGAGAACAGCGGCTTGAGCAAAGGCATGACAGTCGAGAAGTGGAATGCATATGCTGTCGACCATTTCAAGGAACGGGCTGACGAATTCTTGAAGGTTTATCCGGGCGAAACCGATGAGCAGGCTTCGCGTTCAGCAGCCGACTACGGCGGTGACGACTTCATCGCCTTTGGAGCCTGGAAATGGATCGAGGCACACAAGACAACCGGCGAGTCGCCGGTCTATCGCTATCATTTTGAACTGCCTGCCCTGCCCAGCAAATACCACCCCGACGTAGCCGCTTTCCACTCCGACGATATCGAGTACGTCTTCGGCACGCTCGACACCAGGCCCGGCGAAACAGTGCGCCCGGAGGACCGCAAGCTTAGCGAGCAGATGATGAGTTACTGGACCAACTTCGCGAAGACCGGCGATCCCAATGGTACGGGGCTGCCCGTGTGGCCGAAATATGGCAATGGAGATGAGCTGATTCATCTCGACAGCACCATCACATCCGGCCCGGACACACTGCGCCCTCGTTATGAATTCCTGTTGAAGGGAATGCCGCCGTCCCGATTCTGACCGATCAGACAGTCTGGCTCAGTGGTTGACCCCTGCGGCATCGGCAAAACCGGCGGACTGCACCGGGGGAATCGTGCTGGCGGGTGGCGGTTCCCCAAAGGAGGAGTTCTTGGCGTTGATCGCGTTGGAGTAGTCCGGACCGAGGCCCAGCTTCTTGATGGCGCGGGAGTCGGGCATAAGCTTGGTCTGCCAGCCCTGATCGGCCTGATACTTCTGCATGGCGGTTGCGGTCGCGGAGTCCCACTGGCCGTTGGCTTCGCCGGTCAGGTAGTGTTCGCGAATCAGAGCCTGCTGAATCTCCGTAACACGCGCCGGTTCAATGGCTTGCTGGCCGTGCAGTTTGTGGGATTTGGCCGCCCTGTGGGACGTGTGCGCGTGGCTGCTGGCGTGGCCCCGGTGAGTGGTCGTGGCCATAGCCGGTGACGCGATCAGCGCCACGGAGAAGACGAATGCCACGCTTGCCCGGAAAATGAACACGCTGTACCCACTTTGAAAATCGGAATTGTTTGCCGATTTATCTTTAATTTTAACGGAATGTGACTCTTGTAACAACAAAAAACCGCGTCAGGCAGAGAATTCATCCAGTCGCGGGATAGAACGCCGGCCGCAGAAAACGCGCGGCCGGCGCCGTTTTGAAAGGCTACTCGAGCGTGCCGCCCAGGTAGTTGAGTCCACTGTCCGGGCGGCGCGGATCGATCACCTCGAAGACCACGTCGTCGCCGGTCTTCAGCTTGCCCACCACGGCATCGAACTGCTCCTTGGAGCCGGTGGGCTGCTTGTTGATGCGGACGATGACCAGCCCAGGTTCGAGTTGCTGCAGGTCGGCAAACGAGCCCGAGCGCACCGACTGCACAACTACGCCGGGCGTATGCAGCTTGGCTACGGTCGAGGGAGAAGCGTCGCGGACCACGATGCCCAGTTTGGCTTCACCGGCGTCGCCCTTGTCGTCTGGGCCAGCCTCAGCTTGCTGGCCGGTCAGGTCTGCGAAGACCTTGTCGCGGTCGCCGATCGTGATCGTAGTGTCGCCTTGTTTGCCGTCGCGCAGGTAGCCGAGGCGGATGGTCGAACCCGGCCGGCGGCTGGCGATCTCATTCACCAGATCGTCGCCGTCCTTGATGGGCCGGCCATCGATGGTGGTGACGATGTCGCCCACCTTGACACCGCCCTTGTCCGCCGGACCGCCGGGGCGAACCCGCTGCACCAGCACGCCGTTCTTGAAGCCATAGACCCGATTGACCGCGCCGGGCAAGCCCTCTTTGAATTCGATGCCAATGGAGCCGCGCGTCACCTTGTGGCTGGGGCTGATCAGGTCGTTATAGATTTCCACCACGGTGTTCGACGGCATGGCAAAGCCGATGCCCTGGTAGCCGTTCGATTGCGTGTAGATGGCCGTGTTCACGCCAATCACTTCGCCGTTCATGTTCAGCAGCGGGCCGCCGGAGTTGCCGGGATTGATGGCGGCATCGGTCTGGATGAAGTGCTGGAACTGGCCGGGCGCGCCGCCGTCGATGGTGCGATGCTTGGCGGAGATGATACCGGCGGTGACGGTCTGCGAGAGCGCGAAGGGGCTGCCAATGGCCTCCACCCAGTCGCCTACCTCTGCGGTGTCGGAGTTGCCCAGCTTCACGGTCGGCAGCGGAGTGCTGGTGTCGATCTTGATCACGGCCAGATCGGTGGCCTTGTCGAAGCCGATCACGCGCGCCGGCCTGCCCAGATCCTGGGTGTCAGGGTCGGTCGAGAGCTTGACGTAGATCTTGTCGGCCTTCTCGATGACGTGATAGTTGGTGATGATGTAGCCCTTGGGATCGACGATGAAGCCTGAGCCGAGCGACTCGCGAACCTGTCCGTCCTCGCCGCCTTCAGGCCCGCCGGGAATCTGGCCGCCGAAGAACTTGTTGAAAAAGTCCTGGAAGTTGCCTTGCCCCTGGCCCTGCTGCGGCTGATCGTTGTCCTGGTCCTCGTCGCCCGGATTCTGCGGATTGGGCTGCACGCGGGCATGGGGATTGCGGCGGCCCTTGTTCTCCGATTGCTTGGGCAGGGTCTGCGTGTTGATGTTCACCACCGCAGGTCCCACCAGACGGGCAATCTTGACAAACTCGTTCGGTTGAACAGAGGAATTGTCCACTTTGAGGGGAGTGGCGTCGGCGCTGTCGGTCTGCTTCTCCTGCCCACGGACCCCGTGTGCGGCGAAGGAACCGGCCACAATGGCAGCCGAGAGAGTGACAAGCACGACAAATGCTGAAGCGAGACGGCGAGAACGCAGCCGTTCAAAAAAAGATTTCATGGGTTCGATAACCTCGTAAGCTAACCAGCCATGGGGCTGGATGGTTGACTGCACTTACTACAAGTATAGCCAGTGGCGGGCAAACCCGTCTGGCTGGCTCAGCGCCGGCGTGTGCTGCCGAGCGCGGCAGGTCGCGCATGAGTGCATCAGGGATGCGCGTCCTGGACGCTGCAATCGGAACAACCGTTCCATCGGTATAGACGCGTGCGCGCGCAAAAAGGTCGCGAAATGCGATGGGCGCATCCGCCATGGAATGCGCCCCGGCAGTGCAGATCCTACTGCGCTTCTCCAATAAAAACCCCAAACGGCCCCAATTGGATTTGCCGCAGCCCGGCAGGATCGGCCGCCCCAGGCGTCTTCAGCAGCGTCTTTACTTTGCCGTTAGACCCTGAAACGCTCAGGCTCACCGTCTGTGGCTCAGCCGTGAAGTTGACTGACACCACAACTGCCGGCGATCCCGGCGTCTGCCGCACCCAGCTCAGCACCTTCTTGTTGCCGGTGTCAAGCATGGTGTCTTCTCCGCGCGCAAGCGCCGGATTCGTCTTCTTCAGGCGGATCAGGCTCTGGTACCAGGCAAAGAGTGAGTTCGGTTCGCTCTGCTCGGCCTGCGCGTTGATTGCCGCGGCATTGGGCGGCACCGGCAGCCAGGGCGTTCCTTTCGTGAATCCCGCGTCCAGGCTCGCGTCCCACTGCATCGGCGTGCGCTCCCCGTCGCGGCCTTTCTCTTTCGGCCAGCCGGTGATGCCGATGGGGTCTTTCACGTCTTCCTTGCGCGCCGGCGGCGTGGTCTTCATGCCGATCTCGTCGCCATAGTAGAACTGCGCCGCGCCGCGGCTGGCAAACAGCACCGTCGAAAGTACCCGTTGAATCTCGGTATCATGGACGCCGTCGCCGTAGCGGTCGCCCAGCCGCGGATTGTCGTGGTTGTCAAACAGCAGCAGCGGCGTGTTGCCGCCGATCTTGGTCTCCACATCGCTCAGCTTGGCGCGAAACCCTGCCACATCCAGCCTATTGATAAACGCCACCTGCGTATCCATCGGCAGATGAAACTCCGGCTTGTCCGCTGGCCCATACATCTTGGCCAACTCCGCAATGTTCGGCAGATATGTCTCGCCGATCAGCACCCGCGTGCCGGGAAACTCGCTTGAACCGAACGTATCGGAATAGGCGCGCATCTCCTGCATCACCGCGTGAACGCCGGGCTGATTGTTGGTCTTCGAGTCGTCCAATTGCGGGTCGCCGAAGGAGTTCACCATCGGCTTGCCGTCCTTGTCGTTCACGACTCCCTCGTCGGTCAGGTTTGGATCTTCGAAGAGCGCTGTAATCGCGTCGAACCGGAAGCCGCCCACTCCGCGCTTGAGCCAGAAGCCGACGATGTCTTTGAATGCCTCATGCACCTTGGGATTGTTCCAGTTCAGGTCGGGCTGCTGGATATAGAACTTGTGGTAGTAATACTGCCGCGTCTTCTCGCTCCACTGCCATGCGGAGTGGCCGAAATAAGACTCCCAGTTATTCGGCGGCGCGCCCTTATCGGTCGAGGTCTGCCCCTTGCCGTCGTGCCACATATACCAATCGCGATAGGGGTTGTCGCGCGCCGAACGCGACTGGATGAACCACTCGTGCTTGTCCGAGGTGTGGTTCATCACCATATCCATCAGGATGCGGATATGGCGCTTCCGCGCCTCGGCAACCAGCCGGTCGAAATCGGCCAGCGTGCCGTACTCCGGAGCGATGCTCTTGTAGTCCGAGATGTCGTAGCCGAAGTCCACCTGCGGCGAGGGATAGCAGGGGGTCAGCCAGATCGCGTCGATTCCTAAATCCTGCAGGTAGTCGAGCCGCTCGGTAATGCCGTTCAGGTCGCCGATGCCGTCTCCGTTCGAGTCCTGAAAGCTGCGCGGGTAGATCTCGTAGATCACAGCATTCTTCCACCAGTCCTGCTCACCGGCCTGGGCTGTGCCGGCCGGTTGCAATGCTGCCGCGGACCCAGGTTGTCCAGCGACGCGCTGCGCCCCAAACCCGAGAAGCAAAACCAGAGTACAGCTTGCCAGTATCCCTGAAATGCCTTTGGTCCATTGCATGACGGTCTCCCCCTTTCTCCGTTCGCTGCCGATGGAAACGGCAACCGGCTGACCCAAGAGAAATTATCATATCCGGCGACCTGCGCATACTCTCGCGAACTGTGAGGTATTCCCGGCCAACGGGGCTGACAAATCGGACGCACCGAGCGCTGCCTGCAAATTGTCCCTCGGCAAGGGGGAAGACCAGCAACAGGCGTCAAAATGGAAAATTTATAAAAAAGACCCTTGCGCCGCTTTGCCGGTTTGCGTTATGGTGATTTTGCCTTGTGAATTGTGACGTGCATCACATTTGATAGGTCCTCATTCTCGGAGCCTGATCCTTCGACGCAAGCACCCCCATGTTTCGCCCTTCGCGCCGGGTTTCCGGTTCCCCTGCTTGACGCAATCAGAACGCATAATCGCCGCCGCTCCGGAGGTTTGAATGTTTTTTGCCAAATACCTGGGAGTATTGGGCTTTAGCCTACTCGCCAGCACGGCGGCTATGGCCGCGCCCGTCTCCACCACGATCTCTGCCTGCGTCAACACAACCACCGGCGCGGTCCGCATTGTCAGCTCAACTTCTCTCTGCGTTGCCGGTGAAATGGGTACAACTTGGGCGGCGGTTGGCCCCACTGGACCACAAGGCCCTGCCGGCCCCGCTGGAGCAACGGGTGCGACTGGCGGCACAGGGGCAACTGGCCCTGCGGGTGCTACAGGTCCCGCTGGTCCTGCCGGACCTGCTGGCGCTGTCGGTCCCACTGGACCTACCGGACCCATTGGCCCCGCAGGTTCTACCGGACCCGCTGGATCAACTGGCCCTGCTGGCCCGATTGGCCCTGCTGGTTCCGCGGGCGCTGCTGGTCCTGCCGGACCAGCCGGTGCCACGGGAGCGACAGGCGCAACAGGCCCTGCGGGCGCGACAGGCGCGGCTGGTCCAAAAGGCGACACAGGCTCAACCGGTCCCGCTGGCCCGACTGGAGCCTCGGGATCCCCTGGCCCTCAAGGCCCGGCAGGACCGACAGGTTTCCTTTACTCGCTCAACCTCGTCAATGGCGCCAGCACCATCACCTACTATTTGGCGCCCGGCGGCCCGGTCTCCACCACGAACTCTCTGAGCGACATCTACAACGCCTCGTATCTGGTTCCCGATTCGCCCGGAGAGATACTCAACGCTACAGTCGTGCCTGCCAACTGCACTGTGAATTATTTGAAGGTGGGCGCGTACAACTACTTCGGCAGCGGGTCTGACACCACCACATTTGCCGTCTTGCATAACGGAGCCGCAACCAGCATGGTCTGCTCCGTGACCACCGCCGCTGGCGCCAAAGCCACCTGTGCCGATACAACCCACACCTTCGCGGCGGCGGGCGGCGACACCCTCACCCTCACCATCACCCAGACCAACGATGTTCCGTATGTGCAGTATTCAACATCCCTGGCCTGCCAATAACAGGCGAGCCAAAAGGCAATTCGATCCTCTGCCGCCATTGCGCCGCTTCAATAGGAAACGGCGCGATGGCGGCAAAGGGTGAACGCAGGAACACACACAGGGCTCGCCGCAGAGAGCGGCCCAGGAGGCAAGAATGAAAATACAGTCTCTCGCTTTATTCGTATTGGCCGCAGCCCTGGCAATTTCCCCTGCCGCAAGGGCTGATTCGTTCGACTTCACTTTCACCGACGCCGGCGGCGTTTCCGGCTCCGGCACGCTCTTCGGCACCTTTGAAGGTCCGGGAGTGTGGCTCCTCACCAGCGGTTCCGGCACCTTTGACGACGGCTCCACCGGCTTGCTCCCCATCGACCTGGTCGCCAACCCCAATGGTCCCGGAAATTCCTCGCTCTCCACCTCGAACCTCTTCGCTTACGACGACCTGCTCACACCCTGGGCTGGCGCCGGCCAGTTACTCACCGTCAATGGACTGGATTTCACCTTCAACAGCTCGGAACTCAATCTCTATCAGACAGGCGGCGGGCCCGGCACCGACGGTTGGTTTGAAGACAATGGAAGCGGCGATACAACCGGGACTTTCACCATCACCAGCATGGACATTCTGCCTTCGGAGTCCCCGGAGCCAGGATCATTGGTCCTGTTCGGAACCGGCCTCATCGGTCTAGCAGGCGCTGTGATGCGCAAGGGCAGGCAGGCTGTCCAACGCTTGAAGGCATAGTCACAACAGCCTTTCTTGCGAACTCGCTCTGTGCCAATCCGCCGCACTTGCTTGCGCAGGTGCGGCGGATTGCATTTCCCCGCTACGGCTTCGCGATCACTTTGATCCGGCCCAGATCGATTCCGAACTCCGGCTTCTCCCGCGTTCCGTTGATACGAATCGGAATCTCCGTCCCAGCCCCATCCTTTTTGAAGTACCGGTCCAGTGGCGACAGCAGAAGTCCCTTCCACCCGCCCACCATCTCTGAGACCGTGGCGTCCATCTTTGCCGTGCCCGCAAAGTCCAGCGAGCCGCCTTCCACGCCATACGTGCCCTTCAATTGAATCGCCGCCCCCGGCACTGTATATGTCAGCGACGGCAGCGTCACCACACCGCCCGCCATCTGAAAATCTCCCTCCATCCGCGACCGCACCTCCGGCGCATCGGCATTCTTTAGTTCTTTGGGCTGGCCTTGCCCGCGGTCACTCAGTTGCTCGATGCTCCTCTGAATCCTTGCACTGCTAAACTGCGCCTGGTCAAGAACAAAACTTCCATCGAGATTCATCCGCTCGTGTACGTGCGCCGCGCCCGGAGGAATGTGCAGCGCGGCCTTTACCTCAACCGCGCCGGTCAGCAGGGGCGCGCCCGACCGAGTCGCCAAAAGTAGAAAATCCTCAATCCGCCCCCGGTCCACGTTCACGTTCAGGGCAATGTCGTGTCCCAGGCTCTGCCGCGCGCCCCCAGGCCCCGCAACCATGACCCGCACAACCTGCCCCTGCGTCGTAAAGTGCGAGTGCCCCAGCGTCGCATCGACAGGCTCCAGCCATGTATCGCCGTTGGTCCCGTCCACCCTGGCGTGAAATCTGGTATGCAGCGCTAGCGCATGGTCAAAAGGCCTCAACCGGAAATCCGGCGTATCCGTCTCCCCATCCACGGTCAGATCCCGCAGCGTCCCTTCAAAATGCCCGGTAGACGACAGAATCCCCGCAATCTCCTTGAAATCGCTCAGGTCCGCATGTTCAAACCGATAGTCGCCCCGGATTGGAATTTCACCGGGGTCCGCCGCATTCCAAGGCCCAAAGCTCCCCGTCGAGTAGATGGTCCCCCCTGGCCGCGGATTGGTCAACTCAGCGTCGAAGTCCATCGCCGAGGTTCCCAAGGAGAGGTCTTCGTCCTTGGGGTGGATCAGCCCACCTGAGCCAATTCTGTTCAACTTGAAGTGAGCGATCGCAATCTCCATCGGCAGCTTCCCCGGCTTGCTCGTCTCCAGGGTCAGATGCGCTCCGTTGCACTCGATGCTGTCCACCTCAAACCGCAGCAAGCCTCCACCGGTCCTCGGCAGTTCAGCCGGAGCCGGACCACGCTGGAAGCGCGACTTTGGTGGCAGGTCCACGGCCAACCCGTTCAACTGCACCGTCGAAACATGAACAGGCTTGCCGGCCTCGTAACGCAGCGGCGCATGAAACCGAAACTCCGCCAGCCGGATCAGCGGCTGTGCAAGCTCCGCGGCGGCAACGCTCGTCGCCCCCGTCGTTCCTTGAACGGTACCTCCCGCTACCTGTGCTGGAGGCCATATCCGCAGCCCCTTGCCCTCGGCCCACACTCCCCATTGACCTTCCAGCCCATTGCCCAGCGAAAGATGAAAGTTGTCCAATTCCACCCGCGCATGAAACCGTTCCTCCAGACCCTCGACAATCCGGGCGCGCAAGAAAGGCTCCGCGCGATGCGCAAGCACGGCCACCATCGCAGCCAGCCCGGCCAGCGCCGCCAGTAACCCGCCGCCAACCCATGCCAGCCAACGCCGCCTGCGCCAGAAAGATGCCCACATCGTCACCAAACCTGCCTCCTATTTGGCTTCCATTCTCGCAGAGCTTCCCCGGACTTTTCCTTAAACCCTAACCCCTAATCCCTAACCCCTGTTTCTAATCACATGCCCAATGCCGTAGACTTCATTACACAGATGCAAGCGCATATTGAAAATCTCGTAAAGCTGCAAAACGTGGATTTGGAGCGAACCCGCCTCACCGTCGCCATGCGCGCACTGCCAGCCGAAGTCGTGCAGGCTGAGGCCGCCCTCGCTGAGGCCGAGCGCATATCCGCCGAAGCCTCGGCCGCGCTCAGCCGCGAGGAATCTCTGCGCACGCGCCTCGATCGCGAGATCGCCACCCACCGCCAGAAGGCAGCGCGCTTCCGCATCCAGCTCGATGCCGTAAAAACCCCCGAGCAGGCTCAGGCCATCGAACACGAAATCGCCTTTGAATCCTCCGAGGCCGACCGCCTGGAAACCGAAGAGTTCAATAGCCTGGAGCGCACTGATGCCCAGGAAGCCGCGCTTGGCGCCGCCCGCGCCCTGGTCGAGTCCTTCGCTGGCGCCCTGGACAAAACCCGCGCCCGCGCCGCACTCCGCCAGCAGGAGTTCGCCGCCGAACTGGCCACTCTCAATATTGAACGCGATGCCCTCCGACCGCTCATCGAGCCCGAGGCGCTGATCCGCTACGACCGCCTTTCCGGCTCCCGCGGCACCGGCCTGGCCCGCGTTGACAACCAGCAGTGTACCGGCTGCCGCATGGGCGTTCGGCCCCAAATGTGGAACCAGCTCCGCGAGGGCCAACTGCTCACCTGCGATAGTTGCGGTCGCCTGCTCTATTGGGACCCGGCCATGGCCCCCGCGCCTCCACCCCCCAAATCTCCGAAGACCGCGCCCGCCGCACGAGCGCGCGTTCAAAAAAACCATCCTGCCGGAGCCTAGAGGATTTACCATGCAGCGCATTTGTGTCGATATGGATGAAGTCATGGCGGATACTCTCGCCGAACACCTGCGCCGCTACAATCAGACCTTCGACGAGGAAGTAACCCCGCAGGATTTGGCCGGCAAGGGCCTTTGGGAAGTCGCACCCGTCGATCGCCAGGAGCAGCTCCGCGCTTTCCTTGACGCCGAAGACTTCTTTGAAGATCTGGCCCTGATGCCCGGCGCGCAGCAGGTGCTCAAAGACCTCTCAGCCCGCTTTGAAGTCTTTATTGCCACTCAGGCCATGACTGTTCCCAATTCGCTCGGCCCCAAGTACCGCTGGCTCCAGCGCCATTTCCCTTTCATTCCGCCAACGCATTACGTCTTCTGCGGCAACAAGTCCATCCTGCGCGCCGACTATCTCATCGACGACCTGCCCCGCAACCTGCTCCGCTTTGAAGGCCAGGGCCTGCTCTATACCGCCCCCCATAACCTGGACGCCACCGGCTTCGTCCGCGTAGATAACTGGCAGCAGGTCGCAGAGTACTTCGCCACGCAGCCCGGCTAGCTCTGGCTGGGCTACCTCATTCCGGCTTACCCACGGTCTGATCCTTATAGGCTTTCTGGAGAACGAAAAACGCCGCCTTCTTCTGCCCCTGGTCGGAGATCAATCCCTTGCGATTGAACTCATCCTGAATGCCCGCCAAAGGCCGGTTCGGTGAGCGAAAATCCATCAGAATCCATGGGCTCATCCCTCGCAGTTGCGGAATCCGGTTGAGCATGCCAAGCTGATGGCGATAAATGTTGGCCTGGTATTCCTCGGTCCAGCGCTCTTCGTCGCCGCCATGCAGCCCAGCCTTGGCGTCGCCGCCAAACTCGCTCATGATCATGGGTTTCTGGTAGGCGATCCGCCAGTCGGTGATGTCCGCGGTCTCGGGCTTCTGCTCATACCAGCCGATGTACTCGTTGGTGCCGATGACGTCCAGGGCCTCGCCCAGCTTGTCGTCCACAATCTTGGTGTGCCCTTCCGCGCGCACCAGCAGCGCCGCTGTAATCAACCGCGTAGGATCGAGCTCCCGCGCATGAGCGCCCTCGGTTTCGATAAAGCGTGTGCGCGCTTCGGTGTTGGGCGTCTCATTGGCCATCGACCACAAAATAATGGCGGCATGATTACGCGACGTATTGATCTCCTCGTCCAACTGCTGTTCGGCCTTGGCCAGCACCTTGGGATTGTCAAACTGCAGCGCCCAATAAACCGGGTTCTCCGACCACACCAGCAGCCCCATCCGATCGGCCGCGCGCAGCATGGTCTCGTCGTGGGGATAGTGCGCCAGCCGCACAAAGTTGCAGCCAAGCTCCTTGGCCCAGCCCAGCAGCGTCTCCGCGTCCTTGTCGGAGTAGGCACGGCCGGTGCGATATGGCGCCTCGGCATGGATCGATACGCCGTGCAGAAAGATGGGCTTCCCATTCAGCAGGATTTCGGTCCCGCGCGTCTCGATGGTACGAAAGCCGATCAGGTCTTCGATGGAGTCCTGCCCCGCCGTGATCCGGACTTTATAGAGCTTGGGCGTCTCCGGCGACCAGCGTTCGAGGTCAGATGAGACCAAGAGAATCTTCGCGCGTCCATCCGCTGCGAGAACACCGGAGCCGGTGGACCTGAGCTCGGGAATCTCGATCTGCACCTTATCGCCTGGTTTTCCGCCTTCGACATGGACCCATGCATCGATGTGCGCGAGATTCAAGGTACCGATGATGCCGAAGTCGTTGCCGTGGGGCGTGATTTTCGTCTCCGGCGTGCGGGCAAGATGCACATCGTACTGATCGATGAAAGCCTCCGGAACCTCGATCAGCGAGACCGAGCGATGCAGCCCGCCATAGTTCCACCAATCGGTTTCAAGCGTGGGCACGTTGTCCTCATGGCGCGTGTTGTCCACGGCCGCCACCACAAAGTTGGCGCCATCGTGTACCGCCGCCGTCACCTCGCAGTTGAAGCTCGTGTATCCACCCTCGTGTTCGCAAACCTTTTGCCCGTTGACCCAGAACCACGACCTATAGTTGGCCGCGCCCACATGCAGAAAAACCCGCGTGTGCTCCTTGGGCTGGTAGGTGAAGTCGCGCTCATACCAGACCGGCCCCTCATAGTACAGAAGCGACTCGCGCTGCGTGTTCCAGTCGCCTGGCACCTTGAGTTTGGGTGCCTTGGAAAAGTCGTACTCGATGGGCCTGGTGTCTCCGGGCTGGGCCTTCCGATTGAGAAAAAAGCCGTCCGACTTCACCTCGTGGTGAAAGCTGAAAAGTCCCGAGAAGTATGGATCGACAATCGAGGCCCAATCCCCGTCGAGCGAAATGGCAGGTCGCCGGTCCGTGCCCGTCAGCACAATGGGCGCGGGAGTGGCTTCAGCAAAGGCGGTGTGCGCAGTAAGAAGCGCCCCGCTAACGGCGGAAAGAGCAATCGTGGCGGGGATGAGTGCGGCAACAAATGCAAACAGGCGGACAGGCAGATATTTCATTTCAGAGCCTCGCGGGATTCAGATTGAGAGGGAGCCACTTGTGCATTTCGTCGGCGAGCGGCCGCCACTTCGTTCAAACTCGCAATTTTATCCCCCGCGAGCCGGACTTGTACATGTCACCCGCTCAACCGGTCACCAATGCAAGAAAAAGGGAACAACCCGCCCTGGGCTGTTCCCTCTTGATCGCAAATATGATTGGTCATCTTGGACTTTTTACGATCCCAGATACATCACATGCACATAGGTGCCGAGCCGCGTGTTGTAGGCCAGATACCAGCCGATGTGGTCTGGATCGTCGTAGATCACGATATCGTCGGAATCCCACAGCCAACCATCGACAAAGCCAACGTCAAAGGGCGCAACGCTCCAGTACCAGTTGTTGAACCAGAAGCGGCCCGGTCCGCCGCCGCGAAGATGCCATACATGCCCGCGGCCAAAACCGCCGGTAAAGCGCCCATGCTCCCATGGATGGTCCATATGGAAACGCGTATCGTCCCTGCCCGTGTCGTGGCCGACCCAGACCCTGCCATCCACATGCGGGGAGTTGGGGTGGCCGTCGTGGTCGCTGTAGTTGCGCTTGGGGTCGGGCGCCTGCGGCGCGCCGTGATACGCGGATGGCCCGCGCGCCGGAATCGCTTGATGCCCTCCGCCGCCTGCACCGCCCTCGTGGTGCTGTGCAAAAGCCGGGACCGCAAGCACAAGCAAAGTAGCAAATGCTGCATGAATGAGTTTCATTGGAATCCTCCGGATGCCCTCGGGGTGAACAGCCAATCTCATCTGTCCTTTTCCCCTTGGCGGGTCATCTCCAACTACATTCGATGAAACCCGGTAACCATCCGCAAGTTGCGGTCCGAAGGATTCCTGGGCGACTGCCTAAGCCCCCACAGCTACCGGAGCCCGCCGCCACGCATACAGCGGGAACTGGTTGGCCAGCTCCGCCACTTCGCCGCGAATCCGTTCCAGCGCCGCATCGT
>Ga0302319_10013901_pt1 | contig 15063 bp, 12 predicted proteins | sample Bog_T0_2_FD_203319 | JGI IMG/M metagenome (GOLD analysis project Ga0302319, IMG submission 203319) | Peat permafrost microbial communities from Stordalen Mire near Abisko, Sweden - Bog_T0_2 | ecosystem: Environmental > Terrestrial > Soil > Wetlands > Peat | place: Sweden: Abisko, Stordalen Mire... | reverse complement strand
GCAAACTCGCAAGTATGTGTTATATGGGCCACATCCCTCGCCGGATGCAACCGCTTCGCCAACCGAGCTGGCAAAACTCGCGCCTCACCGCATCATCCCGCACCTCCCGAGCCAACATCTGTGTCCAAGGTCACAAAAAATCTCTGGAATGCCGCCAACCTGCGGGCGTATCATCTGGATCGGCGGTGCGTTTAACTCGCTCCGTCCAGGCGATCCCGTTTCCCCAACCGAAGCAATCGCTCGCTCCAACGTTCTATAAGGGGAGGCTTCCCAGCATGAATTCATTACCTGCCATGATTGTCGTTTGGGCCGTCTTTACCGGCTTGTTCCTGGCCTTACTTGCCTACAATGCGACCCTCACCCGCTACGAGGAAAATCAGCTCTTCCTGGATGAAGTCAACACCGGCGAAAAGGAGCAGCAGTCCATAATCGTGCGCAAGATCCACCGCGTGACGCCCTATATTCGGACGCTCGGCTCGCTCTCGGCCCTCATGACTGTTGTCATCATCGGCATGGTCACCTGGGACGCCTGGCAGAAGATCAAGCAGTAGGCCGTCTGAAAGTCGGCCCGCGCAACAGTAAGAGAGCCAGCATCGCGCAAGCGAAACTGGCTCTTCCGTTTTGATTCGCCTTCAATCTAAGCGTTGTACGTGGTCGAGGAAACGCGTCCTCCGCGCCCGGTCCAGTTGGTGTGGAAGTACTCGCCCCGCGGCTTGTCCACGCGCTCGTACGTGTGCGCGCCGAAGTAGTCGCGCTGCGCCTGCAGCAGGTTCGCCGGCAAACGCTCCGTCCGGTAGCCATCGTAGAACGCCAGCGCCGTCGAGAACGCCGGAGTCGGCACGCCGATCTCGATCGCGTGCACGATCGCCTTCCGCCAGCTCGCCTGGTACTTGTTCAGCGCGCCGGAGAAGAAGTCGTCCAGCAGCAGGTTGGTCAGGTCGGGGTTCTTGTCGAAGGCAGCCTTGATGTCGCCCAGGAACACCGAGCGAATGATGCAGCCGCCGCGCCACATCAGCGCGATGCCGCCCATGTTCAGGTGCCAGCCCTGGTCCTTCTCTGCCGCGCGCAGCAGCATGTAGCCCTGCGCGTAACTAATCATCTTCGAGCAGTACAGCGCCCGCCGCACGTCCTCGATGAACTCCTTCTTCTCCGCCACGGTCTTCGCCGTCTTCGGCCCATCCAGCACCTTCGACGCCGCCACCCGCTCATCCTTCAACGCCGACAGGCAACGCGCAAACACGCTCTCGCCAATCAGCGTCAGCGGCATGCCCAGGTCCAGCGCCGAGATAGCCGTCCACTTGCCGGTGCCCTTCTGCCCGGCCGTGTCGAGAATCTTGTCAACCATCGGCTGGCCATCGTCATCCTTCTTTCCAAAGATGACGGTGGAGATTTCTATCAGGTAGCTGTCCAACTCGCCCTTGTTCCACTCGGCAAAAACATCGTGCAGCTCGTCCGCGCTCAGTCCCAGGGCGTTCTTCAGCAATTGGTACGCCTCGCAGATCAACTGAATGTCGCCGTACTCAATCCCGTTGTGGACCATCTTCACGTAGTGGCCCGCGCCGTCTTCGCCCACCCAGTCGCAACACGGAGTTCCGTCCTCGACCTTGGCCGCAATCGACTGGAAAATCGCCTTCACATGCGGCCACGCCTCGGGATTGCCGCCGGGCATAATCGACGGGCCAAACCGCGCGCCCTCTTCGCCGCCCGAAACGCCGGTGCCGATAAACAGAATCCCCTTTGCCGCCAGGTCTTTTGTCCGCCGGTTCGAGTCCGTGAACAGCGAGTTGCCGCCATCGATGATGATGTCGCCCTTTTCCAGGTACGGCAGCACATGGTCGATCGTCTGGTCGACCACATCGCCCGCCTTCACCATGATCATCACGCGGCGCGGGCTCTTCAGCAGGCCGCAAAACTCTTCCATCGAGTGCGCCCCGACCACCTCCGTGCCCTTGGCCTCGTTGTTGATGAAGTCATCTACCTTCGAGACCGTGCGGTTGAACACCGCCACCTTGAATCCGTGGTCGTTCATGTTCAGAACCAGGTTCTGTCCCATCACGGCCAAACCGATCAAACCTATGTCACAACTGCCCTTTTCCATAAACCTTCTCCAGATCAAGTCCCGCACGGGACGTGTCAATGATTTTGGACCCTAGTAAGTATTTCACCGATCCGCCTCAAATGGCAGCGGCGCGGCTTTCAGCCGCACTGATAATTTTCACTTCGGAGCCGCCGCTCGCATGAAGACCGGCGATTCGGTCGCAAATGGAGAAGAAAATCGCGCGGGTGCGCATCATCTTTCGGAAGCCCGCAGGACCGGTAATGCCCGGACTACTTCTCAGCCCGCGGCGCGCCTGCGGCGTCCTTTAGCAGATTCGCGATACGCTCCGCCGCAACCAGGATCGCTGCCTTGATGTCCTTCTCCAGTTCGCCGGTCATGCGTGTGGTTGGCGTCGAGATGCTGATGGCCGCGACTATCGGCATGCCCTCGGACCGCAGCGCCGCGCCAAAACAGATCCCGCCCCGAATCGACTCTTCCCGGTCGGCCGAAATCCCCGTCCGGCGTATCTCTTCAAAGTCCTTGAAGAGCTTCTGGCGATCGATCAGGGTGTGTTCAGTCCGCGCATACAGTCCGTACACCTCCAGAATCCGGTCCGCCAGCGCGCGCTCCTGAAACGCTGTAATCACCTTGCCCATCGCGCTGCAATGCGGCGGCAGCACTCGACCGATCTTGTTGGTCATCCTTATCTCGCGAAACGTCTCGATGCACTCCAGAACGTGTATCCGGTCGTCGTACAGATACGAGAGGCTCACAGTCTCATCGAACATGCTCGCCAGGCGCTCCATCTCGGGCCGGGCCAGGATGCGAACCTGCTCGGCGGCCTGCACCAGCCAGCCGAAGATCAACTTGGGCGCAAGCTGGTACGTCCCGTCGCGATGCTGCCGCAAATACTTGTGCTTCTCCAGGGTCAGCAGCACGCGGAACAGGGTTGTCTCGGGCAGATCCACTCGCGTGCCGATCTCCTTCAGCGAAATGGGCACCTGGCCGTCAAAGCAATCCAGAACCTCAAGGGCCCTCCCGATGGTACGCAGGTAATACTGCTGGCCCGCCGGAGCCGCATCGGTCTGCATCGCCCACTTTGGAATCCGCCGTCGCACCGCCTTTTTCGCCCCTGTCGGGGTCGCCTTCAACGTCTGGCTCATCAGGTCCGCCTCGTATCGTTTCGGAATGAATATAACAGCCGGAAGGCGGAGCCGTTTCAGGTTTCGTCGTTAACTTCCAGAATGGCGTTTGACATTGGCTACCGTGGCAAAGCGGCGCCTCCCCAATTTCGATTGGCTCGTCCGAAAATCACAAAATCGGCACCGCGTTCCGCCGAACTTCATCGAATGGACATGCCTGAACTTGATCGGAGCCCGGAGGCCGCAATGGCCTCAGCCCTGCCTGCACACGACGTACAACTCCTCGACAATCCCATATGGAACGCGCTGACGACGGTGCACAGGTCCCTGGCGCTCGGCGATGGGCCGGCCAGGCGCTATCCGCCAGAGATCGGTCCGCTCAGCGGCCTGGCAGAACAGACCCCGGAAGCCTACGAATCCTTGCGAGCACTGACTGGTACTGGTCCGGGTGGTTTTTCGGCCCAGTTTCTTGCAGAGCCCCCCGTGGATAGACCAGGTTGGTCGCTCATACGCGATGGCCTCATGAGCCAGATGATCTGGTCCGGCGGAGACGGCCTCACCCGCGTTCCCCTGACGCCGCACACCATGTTGCGGCCTCTGACGTCAGCGGACGCGCCGGCCATGGTGGAACTCGCCGAGTTGACCGAACCGGGGCCGTTCCGCCTGCGCACCCACGAGTTGGGCGAGTTCTTCGGCGTCTTCGAGGCAGGGCGGCTCCTGGCGATGGCCGGCCAGCGAACCCGCCTGCCCGGCTTCATCGAAGTCAGCGCTGTATGCACGCATCCGAGTGCGCGCGGCCGCGGCTACGCGCGTGCCGTCATGGTTGAGGTGCTGGCGGACATTCTCGGCCGTGGTGAGACGCCGATGCTGCACGTGTTCGCGCACAACCATGCAGCAATTCGCGTGTACGAGGGCCTGGGCTTTACCCACCGGCGGCATCTCCATCTCGCCGTCCTCCAGGCCGAGTGACGAACGGCTGCGCGGTCCTTTTCATCGCCATAGCGTCCCGCGCCGCCCCGGTTCTCTAGTTTTAGCTGGGATGGTCGGACAAGGAGAGCCAGGCGATTCACTCAGAATCAGGCGTCGGCGGTTTCTCCGCAGCGGATTTCTTGCGGGCCGGTGGATCGGGCACATCGCTGCTCAGGAGCGTCTTGCCGCGCCATTTCGAGGTTGCAATGCGGCGGCCGGAGGCATCGAAGTTGTCCCAGGTCCAGGTGCCGTCCGTGAAGTAGTGCTTCACCCAGATGGGCGTGCCGTCTTCGCGGAGATAGCGCTCGTCGCCCACCTTGCGACCGGCATCGAAGACAGCCGAGTACATCGGCCTATCGTCCGAGTAGGAGAAGTATTCAAGACCGTCGAGCAGGATTCGGCCGTCGGCGGCCTCGAGCAATTGATACTGATGGGTCGCTCGGATGAGGAAGCCCAGGCGTACTCCCGCGTCCTCCGGCTTAGGATCGGCAGTGTCGCCATAGGCTGTCTTATCCAGCACCCAGGCTTCGTTGAGTTCGATTTCGTAGTCCGGCTTGTTCTTTGAGGTAACGACGTGGATGACGCCGTCGGGGCCCTGAGTCGCGGTAGTGTAACCGACGGTGAGGATGTCCGGCGGCAGGCGCTTCATGGTCCACGTTGTCCCGTCGTCGTCGCTGAGCGCCACGAATGCGCCATCCGTGTGGACATGCTTTTCGTGCTTCGGGTTGTAGTCGGCTACGAAGAAGAGGCGCCCGCTGGCCAGGCGAATCACGCTGGGCCGCTCGCCGCTGAGCAGTTCGTCGAAAGGAGTTGCGGACTTCTTCCAGGTCTTGCCGCCGTCTGAGCTACGCGCCAGCGGCATGTGGCCGTCGATCTCGGAGTTCTTGCCGCCGAAGCCGAGCAGGTCGCCGTTCTTCGCGATGACGATGGTAGTGTGGCGTCCCGCGGTGCGGCCGCCGGTGTCGTACCAGGTCTTGCCTTCGTCCTTGGTGGCCCACACGACGCTGATCGATCCATTGCCGTCGTCATCTTTGCCGGTGGAGTCGGTGGGGATGTAAATGGTGCCGTCTTTGGCGCGAACGATGCTGTCGATCGGCTGCGAGACGTAAGCGCCAATGGGTTTGGGGAAGTAGGGGAAGGTGACCTGCGACCACGTGGCGCCGTTGTCATTCGAAGTCGCATAGCAAAACGGCCCCGCGCCAATCAATCGGGGAAAGCCCCAGAACATCCAGATCTTTCCTGGATGTGCTGTGTCGTTCCAGATCACCGGGCCCGCGAGCGCCGCGTCGGCGAAGACAGGAAACGGCTCAGGCATGTCCCAGTCCTCCGCGCCGGCGCGGCGGCGCAGGATCAGGATGGTCTGGTCGGGATCGTCCTCGCTGACGGGCGCGTTGTAGTAGGCGGCCAGCAGGTCGCCGTTGGGAAGCGCCTGGATCGCGGAGTTGTGGTAATTCGCGCCGAGTCCGGGCGCAAGGCCAAGCTTCCATCCGACGCCTGGCATGTCCTTGCCCCGGAGGTTAGGGAACAGCTCATGCACGTGGTACCAGGGCCTGGCGAGATTGGGGCCCGCCGTGGGCGCGCCGGGTGCGATGGGCTGCTGCTTGACCGCGGTTTCGAAGAAGAAGGTTTGTGGCGGGCCTGGTTTCGTCGCGGGCATTGGGGCCTGCACCGCGCGGAAGCCGATGTTTCCTTCTTTCGCGGCGTACGCAGGCGCCATGCTGGCGCGGTTCGCGGCGCGGGCAAAGTAAGGTGCGGTCGCGGGCACGTTGAGGTCGGGGGTGGTCTTGGTTGCCGACTTGCGGAAATCAAGTCCGCCGCCGCGCACGACTTTGGTGTAGCCGGCAGCGGCGCCCACAGGATCAACTTGCTCGCCGGGTTGATACGGAGCGTACCAGTCCATCGTCCACTCGGGCCGGCCGACACCCATGTTCTTTACGCCGAAAGCATTCGCTGCATCGGACTTCGGCATTTCGCTGGAGTTGCGGTAGATATCCTTGCCGCCCGCGCGCGCCGCGTACTCCCACTCTGCCTCAGTGGGCAGACGCCACGGCTTGCCGGTCTTCTTGGTCAGCCACGCGCAATAGGCCACTGCCTGCTGCCAACTCACTCCTGCGGCGTACGCAGGCGTTGCGGCTCCGGCCTTGTAGCTGGGATCGAAGAGGCGATACTCCGCAGTGCTGACTTCGGTGACGCCGATCTTGAAGGCCCTGGAGATGCGCACCGGATGCGCGGGCACCTCGTCGAAGTCGCCATGCTCCGGTCGGGTCGACATGACGCCAAAGCCCTCGGTGACCGAGGCCGGCAAGGCAGCCGTGTCGGCTCCCATGACAAAGCTTCCCGCGGGGATCGTCACGACGGCAGGCACGCCATCCTGGGATAGTGGCGGCGCAATGCCGGCCATCGCGGTGGGTCTGCCATCCTTCTGCGCGATGCCGACGCCCAGGGCCCCGAGCAGCAGCGCACAGATCCCCAGCGGCCGAAACTTCGAACTCGCGAGCATCAATGTGCTCCTCCGTGACTGGGCGCGCGATTCATGTCGTAGTCGAGCGGGCCCAGTGTCGAGCGAGTCGCGGCCAGCTTGCCATCGACCAGGAGCTTCATCCCTTTGCCTCTGCCGTAGCGCGCGCCGGTCGAATCCCAAAGGACGGTCAGGAGGTGGCCATGGTATGGAAGCGCATCGATGGCGAAGTAGCTCCATTCGCTCGCAGGCAGCAGCGGGCGCAGTTCGATGCGATCGTCCGCGCGCGGGCGCAGGCCAATCAACCCTGTGATCAACGGGTCGGCGAAGCCTGAATGGTTGTAGTAGTTGCCGCGACCCACCTGGTTGTTCTTGGCAATCAGCATGTCTTTGGCGATCCATTCATCCGTGTCGGCATCGAGATCTTCGTCGATCCAATCGATGGCATGTCCGTCCTTCAGCGTCAGATGCTGCGCGAGGACATAGCGGGAGAAGAGCTTGTAGTAGTCGGCATGCGTCATCGCCGCCGCGCCGGGGCGGTCCTCGTACGCCGCGAGCGCGAGCAGCGTCTGTGTCATCGCGAAGGGCCACTCGGGACCGTTCCAGGTGCATTGATCGGAACTGGCAAAGCGAAAACGCGGACTGCGCCGCTCAGCGGTCGTGGCACCATATTTGCCATCGAAACCCTGAGGATCGAAGAGCTGCCTCCACGCCACCGCGTGCGAAACCGCGGGGATGTCGAACATCCATGGGATGTAGCCGATCTGCTCACGAACACCGGCAAGCTGCAACTTCGTGGCGGGGTCGACAAACTTCTTCTGCTGGCGGATTCCGGAATCGGCGGCAGGCGACATTACCTCGTAGAACTGGTCCTTCGGGTTCCACAGGTGCGTCTCGATCAGCGTGCGGAGCGCATCGGCCTTGCGATTGAACTCGTCTGCGGAGGCCTTGTCGCCCGTTGCTTCGGACATCGCCGCGATCGCGCGCGCGTCGCCGTACATGTAGCTGTTGAGCGTGGGCCGGTAGCCGTCTCCGCTGATGCTTTTCTCCATTGCATCGCGGGTGTCGATCGACCAGAAGAGGCCGTTCGCGTCGCGCTGCGTGTCTTCCCAGGCTTTGTAGTTGGCCTCCATCGCGGGCAGCAGGGAAGTGCCGAAAGAGCGGTCCCCGTTCGCGAGAGTAAGGTCACGGACGGTCGCGGCCAGGTCATCGCTGTACTTGTGAGAATCGACGCCGGGGGAAACCCAGTAGCGCGCATCGTCCTCGGCAATTGCGGGCTCGCGCAGCCAGCGGGCTTCCGCAATGTGGAACGGCGCTGCGTCGGGCAGAGCGCCGTAGTCGGCCATCTCGGGCTTGGGCAACCACTCGGTAATGAGGTAGCCCCGCGGCGTCTTGACGAGGTGCTTTCTCCACGCATACCAGCGGAAGTAGTACATCTCCTCGAACTGCTTGTCGGAGGAGTCGAACCAGGGGACCACGTGCTGCATCCAGGTCCACGCGTCTTCGCCACTCTCACCCTCGTAGCGTTTGCCCGTGGCTTCGAACTCCTGCTGTCGGAAGGTGTCGATGTAGTGGCTGTAGTCGACAGGCCTCAGTACCGCGGCTTTGTTGTAGGGGGCCGGGTTTGCCTGCGCGTGGAGTGGCAAGGCGAGGAACAGCCATGCAGCGATCCATACTCCGATTCGGATTCCATCCCGTATGCCACTCATGCGATTCTGCGCTCCATCGACTCACTCTACGGCCGGTCTCGCGGCCGTGTCTATCATGCTCCGAGCTGGCCCCTCTCGCTTGCGCTGGATAGCTCGAAGTCTTGCTGCGGCGGAGGAAGCAGAGCTCTTGCTTCGTCGAGTGCAAGGGCGGCGCCGCGCTTGAGGCAGGAAACGTCGTTGGTGCAGAAGAGGAGATCAATCTTTCGATCGAGCCAGAACTTGAAGTCCGACGGGCCACACGCCGCCGCGATGCATTTATGATTTGCGCGTGCTGCGTGGATCACGCGTATGGCGGCTTCCTGCACGGCTGGGTGCAGAGTTTGGCCGGGATGACCGAGACTCGCCGCAAGGTCTGCCGGACCGACAAACAGATCGACACCTTCCACCGCCGCAAGCTGATCCAGATTCTCCATGGCGGCCGCGGTTTCAACCTGGGCCATCAGGCAAAGTTCGCGGTTCAGGCTTCGCTGCGCGTCGGCCACACAAGTCCGGACGCCATAGTTCACGGCGCGCGAAACCGCGAACTGACCGCGGCCTCCGGCAGGCACGAAACGAGCATGCTTGAGCATCTCGTTCATCTGGGCGGGCTCCTCGATCATGGGGACGTCGATGATGTCGGGGCCGCACTCCGCCGCCTTCAGGACGTTTTCGCGGTGCGAGTCTGGGATGCGGATCATCGTCAGCATGCCCGATCCGGACGCCATGCGGCAGAGGTCGGCGGCTTCGGCAAAGGTAATCGAGGCGTGCTCCATCTCAATCCAGATGGCCTGGTAGCCGAGGTGAGCGGCAATCTCAAGGAAGATCGGGTCATAGAAGTAGAGTGCAGCCCCAAGAAGCGTTCTGCCCTGGTTCTTTTCAACTGCTTTGCGCAATCGATTCATTTCTGTCTCCTAAAGCCTGGTCGCGAGGAGGCTGTCTGCTTGTAGTCAGCCAATCCCACAAGGTTGGGCCGGCCACGCGGTCAGCCGGCACGACGACACTTGCGATGCAGCCGACCACGAACATCAGCGTGTTGCCCACGGCGCCAATCGTGAACTCGTGCCATGGGTAGTTCCAGTTGCGAAGATTCCAGGTGTGGCCGCCGTTCATTGTCAGCGTCGCCCAGGTGGTGAAGATCAGGTTGGCTGCGATTGCGCTCAATGCCGCTGCACGGCCGGCTCGCCGAATCAGAAATGCCAGCAGAAATAGGCCGGCGAGTCCTCCGGCGACGATGGCTGTTGCCAGGTAATAGAGCGACAACGCCGCGCCCTCAGTATTGGACAGGCGGAGGGCGACCGCGATTGCGAGGAGTCCGCAGAGGGCAACCGAGAGCTTGCCAATGCGCAATCGTTGCCGGTCCGTGCTCTGGGGTGCGAAGTGACGATAGAAGTCTTCCACAACGACGACACCCAGGCAGTTGAGGTCGGATGCCAGCATGGACATCGCGGCGCCGAAGAGTGCTGCGAGAAACAGCCCGGCGACTCCTGCCGGCATCTGTGTGACCATGAAGTGCGGGAAGACCTGGTCAGGCTTGGTGACGGTCGCCGGGAGTTGCTCGCCGGTGATGCGGTAGAACGCCCACAGCAGGCTGCCGATGAACATGAACGCGGTCCAAACCGGCAGGCAGAGGGCAGCTCCCATCGCAATGCCACGCAAAGCCGCGCGGTCGGTCTTGGCCGCGAGGTAGCGCTGCACCACGGTCTGGTCGGCTGTGTACTTTTGCAGGTAGAAGAAGAGGCCGTAGATCGCCATGGTCCAGAATGTCTGCGCGTGCAGGTTGAAACTCATGCTGCCCAGGCTGGTCTTGTGGTTGACGGCGAGCAGATGGAGGACTTCGCCGGCATGGACGCGGGGCGAGAAGAGCAGCAGGCCAATTGAGACCGCAACGCCAGTCCAGAGAACGAAGCCTTGCAGGACATCGGTCCAGATCACCGCTTCGAGTCCGCCGATGAGTGTGTAGAAGATGGTAATAACGCCGAGGATCACAATGACGTTCGTGAGGTTCCAGCCGGTAATCCCGCCGACCGAGAGCGCGAGCAAATAGAAGACGAAGCCCATCTTCGAGAAGTGCCCCATGGCGAACGCGAACGAGGAGTACATCCTGACCTCGGGGCCAAAGCGCTTGCCGAAGTACTCGTACGCGCTCATTGCGACCGCGTGCCGGAAAAACGGCACGACGACAAAGCCAATCGCCGCAATGACCAACACGAACATGATCCCGGGGACGAGGAGGGACCAATCGCCGGCATAGGCGGCGCCGGGGTACGCGATGAAGGTGACGCTGGAGATGATGGTCGCGAGCAGAGACATACCGATCGCCCATCCGGGAATCGTCCGGTTGGCCAGAAAGTACTCGTTGGTGGAGGTCTGGCGGCGCGATACGCGTACACCCACAGCGACCAGCAATGCCAGGTAAGCGCCGATAACAAGGAGGTCGATGGGGCGCATGCTAACGATCCCCCAGGGAGGCCGGGTTTCGCGATGCGGATGCCCGGAGCAGCTTGCCGGCGGCCATCTTCGCGGCCATGCGCATGGCGGCCTGCATGTTGCTGCAGTCGGCGCGGTCCTGGCCGGCGATATCGAAGGCGGTGCCGTGATCGACGGATGTGCGGATGATGGGAATGCCCAGCGAGACGTTGACGGTTCGCTCGAAGTCGATAAGCTTCATCGGAATGTGTCCCTGGTCGTGGTACATCGCGACGATGAGATCGAATTCGCCGTGGAGTCCACGAATGAAAATCGTGTCCGGTGAGTGCGGGCCAGTGCATGCGAAGCCAAGGCGTTGCGCTTCTCTGACCGCCGGCGCGATGACTTCCGAATCCTGCCGGCCGAAGAGGTTGTGCTCGCCTGCATGCGGATTGAGGCCGCAGACGCCGATTCGCGGTGCGCGCCCAAGCATCAGTTGCATGGCTTCGGCTCCTAGCTCGATCGTGCGCACAATACGGGTTCGTTCGAGCCTGCACGCCTGTTCGAGCGCGATATGGGTGGAGACATGCACGGCCGCGAGCTTTTCGCTGGCCAGCAGCATTCTGGATTCGGTGGCGCCGCAAAGAGTCGCGATGTACTCCGTGTGGCCGGTAAAGCGCAGGCCAGTCAGGGTGACCGCCTCTTTGTTCAGCGGCGCGGTGACCATGGCGTCCGCCTCGCCGGCGAGGCACATCTCGGTGGCGCGGCGCACATAGGCAACCGCCGCAGCACCGTACTCGCCGGACAATTCGCCGAAGCGGATTGGGGTCGCCGAATCGAGCGCACCCGCCATGACAAAGTGGACGCGCTGACCGAGGGTTCCGGCATGGCCCGGCGCAACGGCTTCAAGAGCGGTGTGGTCGGCGACGACAGTCCATTCGGCGGCGTCGAGCAACGCATGGTCGGCGAGAGCTTTCATCGTGATTTCGGCGCCAATGCCAGCGGGGTCGCCGATGCTGATCGCAATCCTGGGCCGGTTCACAAGGGCCTCCGAGCGCAGAACTCCAGGGCATGTACGAGCGCATTGGGATCCCCAAAGCCGCCGGACTTCGTAATAACCATGCAGCCATCGGCCATGCCGCCTGCAACGAAGCCCGACGGGATGCCGGGAGCGAGTTCGCCAGCGAGCCGGATGCCGGATGCTTCGAGCGATCTCAGCACAAACGCCGCAGTGTCGCCACCGGTGAGAATGAGCGCAGACACCGGCTTGGAGGTGAATGCCTGGCGTATGTCTTGTTGCGACACCGTGCCAAACTCGATTGGGACGACAGCATGATCGGATCGGGGAGCCTGTTCCTCCAGACGGGACAGTTGAAGGCGAGTGACAGGATGGGTTGAGCCGGAGAAAAGGAGCATTTGCCCCTGTTGGCGAGGCATAGCCTCGGCAGGCTCGAAGGTCGACGCAGGAAGTGCGCCGGCGAGTGCGCGAGCCAAGCCTGCCGAGCCTACCCAGAGGAGCGGGTGTCGCACCTGTCTGCCCGCAGCTGCAAGCTTCTGGAGGTCCTCCTGCGAGTTCCCGTCGCAGATTAGAACTCCGATGCCATTCGCAAACGCGCGCCCAATCCGAACTTGCAGCTGGGCCTCAGAACCAGTGCGCAAAACTTCGATGCGTGCAGAATCTAAACCGGGGAACTGATCGCGAAGGGCAATTCTCGAATTTTGTCCGCCACAGTCGCGAACGCTGAGGACGCCGGAGTGCACGGTGCGCCCGGCTTGCGGGAACGCGGGGGCGACCAGCGCGAGCGCCGCGCCGGATGCTTGGAAAGCTGCGATTGTCTCGGCGCCAAAGTTGCCGCGGGCGGCGGAGTCGACCTTTTTGAAGAAGATCGCGTTCGGGTGTGCGTTGGAGAGGGTGGCCATGGCCTCGGCGACGCGGGCGGTTGCCTGGTTCTCCGGAAGATTCCGCGTCTCGGTTGTGTATGAGACGACGTCTTCCTCTCCACCCGGGTCTTCGATCCGCGAACCTCTTGCGGGCGGATGGAGCATTACTCGAACCGGTCGGCCACAAGCCAGGAAAGCAACTCCGCTGTCGCACGCACCGGTCAGGTCGTCGGCGAGGATGACGATCGCGGGCGAACTGGTTCGCTTCGTACCCGGCGGCGTCTGCGAGTTCAGTGTGTCCGTCTGCATCGGTGGCAGTGCCCTTACACCGGCTTCAAGCCGTTTCGCAGGCAATCTGGCGGTATTCGAGGTACATGCGAATGCGCCAGCGGACAATCATACCGAAAGCGAGCACAAAGAAGAGCGCGCCGGTCTGTTCGAGGCTGAGAAACCGGTCGATGTAGCTTCGGGCGAGGATCCGAATCACGGCGAGCGCGATTACGACGACGAAGAATGCGTTGGACCGCTGCATCATGATGGCTTTTCCGTCGTGGATCAGGCGCGAAGTGCGGAGCAATGGATAGGCGAGCGCGGTGGCGCCGATCAGGAAGGCACAGGCAGCCCAGCCCCAAGGAATTCGGAAGGCCGGGACGAAGAACATCGAGAAGCCGGTGGCCATACCCATTGGCGGGATCAAAATTTTCCGTGCGGTGACCGCTGTGCGGCCTTCGCGGACGCGCCAGGCGAGGACGCCCGCCGCCCCAACAACAGAGGCGAGGATTGAAATCTCCTTGGCTGGCAACATCGGCTGGATTGCTCCCCCGGGGGTACTTTTCTTGGCAAAATCTAGTGACAGCTAGGGTTATGGTTCTGTATATACTCGGTATATACCCCGAAGTATATATTCCCAGTGAGCAGCGCCGAGATCGATGCAAAACGAGCACCCGGACTCGGGGAGACATACCCTCCCAAGGTTAAGTATAAATCGTGTGTCAATGTTCTGGCGGTCTGGCTGTTCTGGCTGTGGGAAACAGGGTACGTGGTTGATGGGAACTTTGGTTGGTTCCATACGCCCAACGTCCGGGCGGCTCATTCGTGGGGTTGAACCCACGCTCCCTGCGAAGAACCAAAGGCCGGTTATTTGCCCCGGCCAATTGGAGACGGTTTCCACAAGCGGCCCGCAGTGCGGGTTATTATGTCTCTACGCTGGTGGGTTGAACGCTGCATACCTCGCTGAGAGCACAGGATGCCAGTCGCAAGCGCCGACAAGACGACCGCGACCATACGCCTCGAACGGAAGCATCCGCTCGCAATTCGCTGGATGCACTGGGTGAATTTCCCAGTGCTGTTCACGATGATCTGGAGCGGCATCCTGATCTATTGGAACGATTCGGACAACGCCTATCGGCACCCGCACGCGATCTACCGCATTGGCATCGGCAACCTCACGCTGCTCCGCCTGTTTCCGGAGTGGATCTATCGGAATATGAACGTTCCGTACCATGTCACCGAGGGGCTGGGCTATCACTTCTTCTTCATGTGGATTTTCGCCCTGAATGGCATTGCCTACGTTCTCTATCTGGCGCTCTCCGGCGAGTGGCGTTTTCTGGTGCCTGAACGCCGCAGCCTGCGCGATGCCATTCAGGTGACTCTCGTTGACCTTCGTCTGCGCAAAGGCCTGCCCGAGCAGACAAAATACAACGGCGCCCAGCGCATTGCATATACCTCAGTCATTTTGATGGGCGCGGGTATGCTGGCGACAGGCCTCGCGATCTACAAGCCGACGCAGTTGCACTGGCTCACCAGTATGCTGGGCGGCTACGAGATGGCCCGCTGGCTGCACTTCTGGATCACGATGAGCTTTCTCGCTTTCTTTGTGGTTCACGTTGGCCAGGTCGTGCTCGCAGGATGGAACAATTTTCGTGCCATGGTTAGCGGGCGAGAGATCCAGAGCGTAGAGGCTCCCTCAATTGAGATGGAGCGCCGGAGTTGGGAATGAAAGAGAACGACCGATCGCCGATGGAAGATCCGACTCCGGCCTCCGACACTGCACCGGGCGAGCCGGAAGTTTCGCCCGCCCCCGCCCCGCCGGAGATCGAGGGCGACAAGAGTGACCTGGCATCGCCTGGCTCAGCAGCTCCGAGAGCTGAATCTGCGAGTGAATCCGAGCCCCCGGAACCGACTGCGGAAGCCGGGTCCGAGGAGGCGACGGCTTTCGATACTTCTCGGGTCACCGCGGCCAACGAAGCAGTTCTGGCGGAGTCGCGCAGGCATACCCGTCGTGCCTTTGTCGCAGCCGCAGCGGGTGCAGCAGCGGGCTACGGCTTCTACCGCTGGATTGATCAAAGCCCAGGGATAGAAATGCAGCCCGGCCCGTTCCGCCGTGCATTCCAGAAGAATGCGGCCATTGCGCGCGCGATGTTTCGCGATCACGCGTTGGCACCCACTTACTCGCTCGGAGAGGCGAGAGACCTTCGCGTC
>Ga0302319_10013899_pt1 | contig 15063 bp, 17 predicted proteins | sample Bog_T0_2_FD_203319 | JGI IMG/M metagenome (GOLD analysis project Ga0302319, IMG submission 203319) | Peat permafrost microbial communities from Stordalen Mire near Abisko, Sweden - Bog_T0_2 | ecosystem: Environmental > Terrestrial > Soil > Wetlands > Peat | place: Sweden: Abisko, Stordalen Mire... | reverse complement strand
CCCGCCGGCAAACAAGCCGCTTAGACATGTCTTCGAGGAATAGGAGGAACATATGAGATTGTTACTCGTAACTAGCTGGTGGTCACTGGCCCTGCGCGGAATTGTGGCCCTCATCGTCGCGCTGATCACGTTCGCGTGGCCTGGAATAACGCTTGGCGCTCTCGTGCTCCTTTTTGGGGCCTATGCCTTGATCGACGGCATAATGGCTTTTGTCGGCGCCTGGGGCGCCCGTGAAGCGGACGAGAAAGAGCCCGCGTCGGATTACTGGAGTTTACTTCGCCGACCGGATAAGCCTCCGTCTCGACGATGCGCCCGCTGGGCCTGCCATCGTCGGTATCGTGGCGGGTACGCGTGGCGGAAAGCGATAGGAGGTTGGCGCGAAGCGCACTCTCGTTGGCAATTCGGTCTGCCCAAAACGCTCGTCGGGTTTCCAATTCGCGCCCAGCCCTTCGTTGTGCGCTACGGCATTTTGAACGATAAGCGCATGGACGCGCTCCGGATGCGTCAATGCCATGCGAAAGCCCACAGGTCCGCCGTAATCCTGCATGTACAGGGTGTAGCGCGGTATGGCGAGCGCTTCAGTGAACCGGGTCATGATCTCATCGTAACGGTCGAACGTGGGGTAAGTATGATCTTTAGTTTGATCTCTCGGTACCGGAGGCGTATCGGCGCGACGTACCCAACGCGGAGGTGCATGTGCTGAACGCCGGACACTTCGCGTTGGATACCGCAGCTGATGAGATAGCGGCATTCGTCCGCGCTTTCATGAGGTAATTCATGTCAAAAAACAGAACAGAACTTGTTATTGAAGAACTGCCCACGTCGTCGAATCTTCTCGACGCCGTCCCAGACGAAATGCCATTCGACGTGCCCTATGGGCCCCCGATATCCCTAGACCAAGCCCAGGCTCTTATTCAGGCGGCGGTGGCCGAGGCCAAGAAGCGGAATTGGAAGATGAACGTATCGGTCGTCGATTCCGGCGGCAATCTTGTGGCTTTCCAACGAATGGACGGCGCGATGCTTGCCTCTATTCAGATTGCCGAGCACAAGGCGCGAGCGGCCGCGACCTTCCGGCGCGAAACGAAGCAGTTCGAAGACGGTATCCAGCTGATGCATCTTAACTATCTGCTCGCATTCGACGGAATCATCGCGTCCCGCGGCGGCATTCCGCTGATTGACCATGGGGTGATTATTGGCGCAATCGGTTGTTCGGGAGGCACGGACTCCCAGGACGAGATCGTCAGCAAGGCAGGCGCGGCAGCAATCGACCAGCTGCCGGCTAGGGACAAATGAGAGGAAATATGAAAGCAGTTGTTGTCCACCAATATGGCGGTCCGGAGGTACTGAAGTATGAGGACTATCCCGATCCGGTGGCGGGTCCGGGCCAGGTGCTGGTGCGGGTTGCCGCCGCGAGCGTGAATCCGATCGACTACAAGCGGCGCGCCGGGTTAACGAAGGATTTTTATCCCATGCACTTCCCGAGCCTCATAGGAGTCGATGTCGCCGGGACCGTGGTCGAGATTGGGCCGGCGGTAGAAGGGTTTGCCGTCGGCGACCAGGTGTTCGCGATGGCGGACAATACTTATGCGGAACTTTGCGTCGTGAATGTGGCGGTCTTGGCGAAGGTCCCCCAGGGGCTCGATCTGATCCAGGCGGCGGCGCTCCCTCTGGTAACCACCACCGGCAACCAGCTCCTTTCAGCTACCGGGATCAAAGCGGGCCAGACGGTTATGGTGGTAGGTGCTGTGGGAAGTGTTGGGCGTTCGGCGGTCTTCACTGCGAAGGACCGCGGCGCGGCTGTGATCGCGGGGGTTTTGAAGAGGCAGGTGGACGAGGCGAAGACTGTGGGCGCGGATCGGGTGGTCGCAACCGACGACGACACCGCGATGGCGAATCTTCCGCCGCTCGATGCGGTGGCGGATACGGTCGGGGGCAGAACCGCCGAGGAGCTGATCGCCAAGGTCAAGCCGGGAGGAGTGTTTGCTTCGGTTGCCGGGACACCGCGTAACGCCGCGAAGTACCCATCTTTGAAGGTCGTGTACGTATTCTCGAAGTTCGACAGGAAAACACTCGAGTTCATGGCCGAAGCGGTGCGCGATGGCAAGCTGGTAATCCCGATCAGCGAGAAACTGCCGCTCAGTGAAGCGGCCGAGGCTCAAGCAGCGGCAGAAAAGGGTGGTATCGGGAAGATCCTGCTGGTGGCTTGAACTCTTTAACTAAACTAGCGTTAGCTTCGCACCGAGCAGCGAGGAACAATGAAAGCTGGGAGGATCCATCACTTTGGTCCGCCAAACGAGGTTGTGATCGACGAGATACCACGTCGGAGGCCGGAAAAAGGCGAGTTGGTTGTTCGGATCGCTGCTGCTGGAGTTGGCCCATGGGACGCGCTCATTCGGGAGGGAAAAAGCATTGTGCAACTGTCCCTTCCAATCACTCTCGGGTCGGATTTGGCGGGGATCGTCGACTCCGTCGGAACAGGAGTAATTCAGTTCAAACCGGGTGACGAGGTTTTCGGCGTTACAAACAAACAATTCTGTGGCGCTTATGCCGAATACGCGGTGGCGTCGGCACAGATGATGGCCGTGAAGCCGAGGTCACTGAGTTTTGTCGAGGCGGCGTCTGTGCCGGTGGTGGCGGTGACGGCGTATCAGATGCTGTTCGACCAAGCGCAGATGAAAGCAGGCCAAGCGGTATTAGTCCACGGAGCGGCTGGAAATGTTGGCGCGTATGCGGTGCAACTGGCGAAGCAAGCGGAACTGCGGGTTTTCGCAACCGCTGGGCCTGCCGATGTCGACTATGTTCGCGGCCTCGGGGCCGAGACCGTTGTGAACTACAAGACTACAAAGTTCGAAGATGTCGTGCCCCCCGTCGATGCAGTGCTCGACACGGTCGGAGGAGAGACGCAGCAGCGTTCATTCCGTGTTTTAAAGCCGGGCGGCATCCTCGTGTCGGTGATTTCGCCGCCGCCACAGAACACGGGCTTTCGCGCAGTGTTCTTCATGGTAGACGTCACCGCGACCCGGCTGGGCGAACTCGCGAGAATGCTCGATAGCCGAAGGCTGACCGCCGAGGTGGGCACCGTTCTCCCGCTCGAAGAAGCCCGGAGGGCGCACGAAATGCTGGCAGGTGCGCCGCACAAGAGAGGGAAGATCGTACTTACGACGCATGGCGTTCACTAGATACTGCGCTTGATGCACGAAGCAGCGGTGGAAAAGGGTAGTATCGGGAAGAACTTGCTGCTGGCTTGAAATGTCCGGACATGCAAGGTCTAAAAGGAACAATCGAAAATGAAGAAAGATCACCGCGGAATTAATCCCGCTTCGAAACCAAGCGGCGACGGGTGTGTGGAATGTCTGGCGTCACCGAAAGGTTGGTGGTTTCATCTCCGTCGGTGTGCGCAATGTGGGCACATTGGATGCTGCGACAGTTCTCCGAGCCAGCATGCATCAAAGCATGCGGCGGCGACCGGACATCCGATCATAGCCAGCTTTGAGCCTGGTGAGGACTGGTTCTTCGATTACGAGAAGCAGGGCATGATCAAGGGTGCGGAATTGCTTCCGCCGCACGCGCATCACGAAAGTCAGCCCGTACCTGGACCCGCGGGAAAGGTGCCAGCCAATTGGGAATCACTCCTAAACTAGCTGCCGCATAATTCTGGCCGACCCGCCAGTTGCAAAAGAAGCTTCTTCGCACTCGCTTCTTCACCATGAGGGATCAGGAGAAATCGCCCTCGACTTGTTCAACAACAGAGCTACGAAGCTTCGCCCAGCCTTGAACATGCTCTCGGTGCTTCGCGCTCCCGGCTTGGGGTAGGCTGACCTTGGCAGGCCTACGCCAGGCTAACCGAGTACCTGACAAACCTGGCAACGGGCGAACAGCCGCTGGTGTCTACCCGCCGTCAATCGTCCAACATCGGATATTTGGACAACCCCACAAGCGTTCGGCTAAGCCGCTCAAATCAGGGCAATTTCCAGTATTTCGGGCTGGGCAGCAGAACCTGGCCCGAAGCGTGCCATTACAGCTGCGAAAATGCGCTCCGCTGCGCATAAGCAGATGAAGAAGGGGGAAGTCATGTTCGCGAAAAAGTTTTTGCCTTCACGCGGTTTACGAGCGGTTCCCGCAGCCGCACTTGGCATAGCGCTTGCGGTCCTGGGCGGCAGGGCCTTTTCCGCGCAGGACAAGTACACACTGCGCGTACCAGATGGGCTCGCATTCTCCGACTTCAGGGGATACGAGAACTGGCAGGTCGTGGCCGTCAGTCAAACTGAAGATCTGCTGAAGGTGATGGTCGCCAATCCCACGATGATCGACGCTTACCGGGCCGGCGTTCCCGGCAACGGCAAGCCCTTTCCCGACGGCTCCAAGATTGCAAAGATCGAGTGGAAACCGAAAAAGAGCACCGAGGCCCCGTTTTCTGTGAGGGTACCGGACACTTTACAAGACGTGTTCTTCATTGAGAAGAACAACAAGAGATTCCCGGACACGAAAGGGTGGGCATACGCCGCGTTCGACTACGATCCTGCGTCGGCCACGTTTAAGCCCGATCCGACCGGCGTCGTCAGTTGCGGCTTCACGTGCCATACGCGAGTGGCGGTCAAGGATTACATTTTCACGGCGTACGGCACGAGATGAAGGGTTAGTGACGTTTCCGAATAGGAGAAAGCATGACCACTGTAGAGGAAAATCCCACGGCAACGGCAAGCGCGCTTAAGAAGCCCGCACAGATTCGCTTGACCCGGCGGTCGCCCGCCTACTGGCGTGTCACGATCGACAATCCCCCGATCAACGTCATGGGCCCGGAAATGGTCCGGGAGTTCCAGCAAACTATCGACGCTCTTGAGGCCGACGAGGGCGTCAGGGTAGTAGTCTTCGACAGTGCGGTTGACGACTACTTCCTGAATCACTCCGATTTCCTGGCGAAGCTTGAGGACCTGACCTCCATGCCGGAGGGTCCCACAGGCTTGCCGCCTTGGCCGGACTTTCTGGTGCGTCTAACCCGAGTGCCAGTCGTCTCCATCGCCCTCATCCGCGGCCGAGCGACAGGCAACGGCAGCGAAATCACACTGGCCTGCGACATGAGTTTCGCCAGCCGCGAAAAAGCTGTCATCTCGCAATGGGAAGTGGGCGTAGGGATGGTCGCTGGTGGCGGCCCAATGGCCCGGCTGCCCCAACTCATCGGCCGAAACCGCGCCCTCGAGGTGCTCTTGAGCTCGGAAGACATCAGTGCAGACCAGGCAGAGGCCTTCGGGTACGTGAATCGCGCCCTGGCTGACGCTGAACTAGACGCGTTCGTCGACGCGCTGGCGACCCGGATCGCCGGGTTTGATAAGTGGGCGATATCGAACACCAAACGCCTGGTCAACACCAGCCTGCCGCCGGACGTCGAACTCGGCGCCGGGTGGGATGCGTGCATCGCTTCGCTCGGGCGACCTGCCGCTCAGGAAGGGATCAAGGCGCTTATGGCGCGCGGCTTCCACAATCCGGGGGATGTCGAAAATCGGCTGGGATACTACCTAGGCCAAATCGAAAGGAGCCATCAATGAACGACGTACAAAAGGAGCTATCAATGAACGCGGTACAAGTCGAACAGAAGACCTATGAGATGCCCCCGCGCGAGGGGTTCACCGTCGCGCATTTTCTCACCGTCGCCGACATCAGCCGGTCGGCCCGCTTCTATGAGAAGGTCTTTGGCGGTCGCATTTTGAGCACAGGCGACAGCGAGGGCGCGCCCTCGTACATTCAGATCGCGAATACTTGGCTACTGGTCAACGTCGGGGGCGGGCCGACCCCCGACAAGCCGTCGGTTACGCTCAGCGTGCCCGATCCGGATAAGATCAACGGCTTTATGAATATCCGCGTTGCGGATATCCAAGCGTGCTATGAATTGTGGAAAAGTCGAGGAGCCGAGTTCATCACGCCGCCGATACCCAAGTACGGCGAGATTCGCTGCTACATCCGCGATCCTGACGGGTACATTATCGAGGTCGGGCAGAGCACCGAGCTCAAGTACGGTTAATGTTCGTTTGAACAGTCACTCGCTCGGACATCGAAAAGGACTAACAATGGACGGAACGCTTAGCGTGAACGTTTTTACAGCTCCGGGAAAAACTATGGTCGGCGAGCGGCCAAAGCCCTTCGGCGAAGCGCTCGCCTTTGACCCGATCACGTCGACTTTAATCTTTGGCGAGTACGACGCGGTGCTGGTGGACGCAATGGGGACGGTGGCTGAGGCCGAGGCGCTCGCGGCGTGGGTCGCGCTACACAACCGTAACTTGGAGACCATCTATATAACGCACGCCCATTTCGACCACTTCTACGGTCTTAGCATTCTGCTCGACCGTTTCCCCGGCGCTCGGGCGATAGCGACGCCCAATACGGTGAAAGCCATGCAGATGTCTTTCTCTCCCCCAGTGGAACGGCTGGCCCGCCGTATGTTTCCTGGGCAAGTGGCCACGAAGTTGGTTCCACCTGAGCCCTATGAGCCCGACACGTTCACCCTCGAGGGCCACGAATTGCGCATCATCGAGCAGGGCCGCACCGATAGTCCCGATTCGACGTCTCTCTACGTTCCATCGATCGGCCTGATCGTCGCCGGCGACGTTGTGTACAACCAATGCCGCATTTACGTCGGCGACACCACCCCCGAGAGCCGAAAGAATTGGATCGCGGACCTGGAGCGTTTAGCAGCGCTGAACCCGGCGATGGTTGTCGCGGGTCACAAGAAGCCTGGCGCTCCCGACTCTCCCTCGACGATCCACGAAACCAAGCGTTACCTCGAGGACTTCGATCGGCTACAGAAAACCGCGACGTCCGAGCAGGCGCTATTCGATCAGATGACGGAGCTGTACCCGCATTGGGTGGCCAATCAGTCCTGGTTGATGTTCGGATTCCCGGGGGCATGACATACATCAATCGCTGATGGCCCGTTCTAGTGCGCAACAGTTCGGCGCGCGACCGATCTCGGATCCGATGGACTTACTCGCCAATATCGGAAACAGACTCAATTTCAAAAAGGAGAACGAAATGACAACTAAAGGAAAAGTCTTGGTGCTAGTCTCGAGCGGTCGTGGCTTGCCCTTGAAAGATGGCAAGGTTTATACGGGCGCTGGCTACTACCTCAATGAACTTACGGTTCCGGTTCGCGCCCTGATGAAAGAGGGCTACGAAATCACTTTCGCCAACCCAAAAGGCAACACGCCGCAAATGGACGTCCATTCAGCTGTGGCCGACTTCTTCGGCGCAGACGAGGCTAGGCTTCAGGACTATCTTAAATTCCGCGACACCCTGACTGGGCTCAAAAATCCAACTCGTATTTCGGATGTCATCGCATCGGGACTGGATCAATATGACGCTGTTTTCGTCCCCGGCGGCCATGGCCCGATGATGGATCTTCTCGATGATCCCGACGCGGGCGCCGTGCTGAGACACTTTCATGACACATCCAAGCCCACGGCGGTGCTCTGCCATGGCGGGATTTCACTTCTCGCGGCGCTTCCTGATTCGAAGGAAGTGGTGGCCGCGCTGTCAGCGGGCGATGCCGCCGGAGCGCGGGCAAAGGCTCAAGGCTGGATCTATTCCGGGTATAAGATGACCGTCTTTTCGACAGCGGAAGAGCAGCAGCGGGAACCGCTTGAGATTGGTGGCAAGGTGCTGTTCTACCCGGACTTCGCCTTGCGTACGGCGGGCGGTGACGTAAGCGTTGTCGCTCCATGGCAGAGCTACGTCCTTCAAGATCGCGAGGTGATCTCAGGTCAGAACCCGTTCTCCGATCAAGCGCTTCTGAACCTTCTTCTACCGGCGCTCAATCGGAAGAAGGAGTCGGTTTCAGCGGCATAAGGGGACTGGCCCACGTTTGGTGCGATCGGCGGTTTTTCGCTGATGCCGCCTGAAAATCAGGCAAGTGCGGAGTCGTCAATGAAAAGCGTACAAATCGAACAAAAGAGCTATGAGATGCCCCCGCGCGACGGGTTCACCGTCACCCATTTCATCACCGTCGCCGACATCGACCGCTCGGCTGATTTTTATGAAAAGCTCTTCGGCGGCCGCATTCTGAGCAGAGGCGACAGCAAGGGTGCGTCTGGGCACATTCAGATCGCGAATACCTGGCTGATTGTCAACGTCGGGGGAGGGCCCACCCCAGACAAGCCGTCGGTAACACTCAGCGTCCCCGCCGACCCGGATAAGGTCAGCAGCTTCTTGAATATTCGCGTTGCGGATATTCAAGCTTGCTATGAATCATGGAAAAGTCGAGGAGCCGAGTTCATCACGGAGAGGAAGGAAAAGTACGGGGAGATTCGCTGCTACATCCGCGATCCCGACGGTTACATTATCGAGGTCGGGCAGAGCACCGGCCTCACGTAAGGCGGACGCCCGGCCGGGATAGGACTGGCAGGCATGTTTCGAAAATCTGTAGTCATGTTTTAGATATGTGCACGAAGGAGGTTTTTGTATGTCTCAGAGAGCCAACGCCTTAACGCGCGCTCAGCAAAGCGAAGTCCAGCCTCACCAACTCGGGCAGGAGGTTTTCACAACCATCTTGTCCGAGGATGTCGATTGGAAACCGTTCCCGGCGTTCCCACCTTCCGTCCGGCTGGCCGTCGTCGTGGGTCAGCCCTCGGAGCCCGGCCCCTACACAATCAGGGTTAAAGTGCCCCACGGCGAAAAGTTGATGCCTCACAAGCACCCAGAGGATCGAGTGTATACCGTGATTTCCGGCGTCTTTTATATCGGACTGGGCGATGAATTCGACGCCAGTAAGTTGGAAGCCTATCCGCCCGGCGCGGTGATCGTTCTCCCTGGCAACACGCCCCATTTCCACTGGGCGAAATCCGGCGAGTACGTCTCGCAGGTAGCCGCGATAGGGCCGCTTGGGCTGGAATACCTTAGCGCGAAAGACGATCCGCGAATCAACAACTCGTCAAGATGAACGATCAACAAGCGGAGCAGTGTTCTGGAGCGCGCGGTCGAGAGATCCGCGCGGCCCAGAACGCGGGCCTTCAGTAATCGCTCAGGCTAAAACGCCCTTTGGCTTCTTGTTCCATCCATGGAAGGCGGAGAAGTCGCCCGCGTTCCAAGCCTCGCGGAGTCCGGGGGCGCTCAGATCCCAGTCGGGCCGGATCTCGCTCGTTACCACCCGCAGGTCGCGCCAGAGGTCGACGACAGAGGGCCGGCCCCAGAACCAATAGCCGTTATAAATGCTGTGGATAATGAGGCCCGGCTTGAGCACGAGCGTATGCGGAATCATCGGATTATGCTCCGGGTCGGTATACTCCGCGATGTCGAGGGCCTTCTGAACCGTTCGTTCGGGGTCGGAGAGGAAGGCCCACTGGGCGCCCACCGACGCGCGGAACTCCTGGATAGTGTGGTGGTCATCGGTGGAGATGGTAGCAATCTGTGTATATGCCACAGCGATTTTCGGATAAAACGCGGCGAGATCGAGATGCTGCTGGTGTTCTTTCGGGCAGTAGTGGCCACGCGAAAGCGTCAGGATCAGTGGGTCATCGCCCTGGAGTTCGCTGAGCCTGCGCAGGGTGCCCGTGTGATCGGGCAACTGAAAGTCGGGAAAAACGGTCCCAGCTACGATATCGGAACGCATATGATCATCTCCCTTGTGGAATGAAACCGGGGCTGCCGGTCTTCACTACTTCATTGAACCTTTGTCTGGTTTGAATTCGATTGATTTCATCAAGCGCGTCTTCTGGAAGAGCGGAGATGTTGAAATTCTCTCTCGCGCGATCCGCAGTTCTAGGCGTCGTAAGCAAAGCCGTGCCACGCTGTACCGCCCATGCCAATAGCACCTGTGCCGGGGTCTTGCCAACTCGGGCGGCAATCGCGGTAATGACCGGATCTTCAAGCGGTCCCGGCGTTATTCCGTGACCCAACGGCGCAAAAGCCAAAAACACGATATCGTTCTTCTGGCAGTATTCCAGAAGCTCTGTCTCCGGCAGATAGGGATGTGCTTCGACCTGGACCACGGACGGCTTGATTCTCGCTGATTCGTAGATGGGCAACAGCCCGTCCAAGGTGATATCAGACAGTCCGATCGCCCGGCATTTGCCCTGGTCCACCAGACTCTCCATCGCCCGCCAGGTATCGAGCAAAGTCACGCCGTGGTCGTAAAGGATATTGCCGTTTTGATCCCGCGGATCCTGCTCGTCCCCTGGTTGAAACGCAAATGGAGTGTGACTAAGATAGAGATCCAGATAGTTGAGCCCCAGTCGGGCTCGACTCGCCTCGAAAGCCGATTCGACGCGCTCAGGCCGATGATTGGTGTTCCACAACTTGGTGGTAACAAAGATGTCTTCACGCGCAATCCCGACAGCGGCAAATCCTGCCTGTAAGGCTTCGCCCACCTCACGCTCATTCCGATATCGTTCCGCACAGTCGAAATGTCGAAATCCAGCTTCTAACGCGTCTCTGGTAGCGCTTATCGTCGCGGCTGCATCCGGAATCAGGGTGCCAAAGCCGAGTACGGGTATATGGGCTGCCCCATCCCTGAGCGGCATCCTTTTCGTTCGAAAATCGGAGGAGTCGATCATAATCACACCTCGTTAGTAGCTCGCAGCGGCATGGCACTGTTCATCCGCCGATCGCGGAACGGAGCGCGCCCTTGGGGATCGGCGTGTTTCAATTCCAAGCTTCCGCATTTTATAAATCAGCGTCGTACGCGGCAATCCAAGCCGATCGGCCGCTCCGCCCTGCCCTCCGATCAGCCAGTCGGTTTGCTTCAATGTTTCCAGAATGTGCTCCCGATCGGCGTCGGCAAGCGTGCGTGCAGCGCTCTCCGAGCTCGGCTTCACCGTCTGCTTCAAGTCCAGCGGCAGACGCAACACCGACCCGGGCGAAAACAGCACCGCACGCTCGATGCAATTTTGTAGTTCGCGGATATTGCCTGGCCATTCGTGCGCTTGGAGGGCCTCCACCACTTCATCGGGAATCAAACCGATGGGCTTGTTGAGGCGGGCAGCAAATTTCGCTACGAAGAATTCGGTCAGCGGCAGGATGTCCTGAATGCGTTCACGCAGCGGAGGCAGGCAGATTGGAATTACGTTCAACCGGTAGAACAAGTCTGCCCGAAACAGCTTTTTACTCACGAGTTGCCCGAGATCCTGGTTGGTCGCGGCCACCACCCGCGCGTTGACCCGGACGGTCTGGGCGCTCCCTAAACGCTCGAACTCCCGCTCCTGCAGGGCGCGGAGCAGCTTGGGCTGAAGCTCCAGCGGCATGTCGCCAATCTCGTCCAGAAAGAGCGTGCCCCCATCCGCCATCTGAAATCGCCCCTTCGTTTGTGTGCATGCGCCCGTGTACGCGCCTTTTTCGTGGCCGAACAGTTCGCTCTCCAATAATGCGCTCGGAATCGCCGCGCAGTTAAGCGCCACAAAACGGTTGTTACGGCGAGGACTAGCCTCATGAATGGCTCTGGCAATCACTTCTTTACCGGTGCCCGTTTCGCCCTGAATCAGAACGGCGGAATCCACCGGCGCAATTCTATCCACGTCTGCGAGCACAGCCCGGAATTTCGGACTAGAGCCGATCAAATCGATAGTAGGCATAACGTTCCTCCCTTATGAATGCGGATCCTTCCGCGTTTTCCTCTGATCAGCCGGCATGCGCCGGCTTCCGTTGTTTTGTCTCGTGATCCACTCTTTGATACCCTGGAACAGATTCAGCGTGGACCAATCGACACCCCTGTCCTCTTGCACTGAGTGGGCAAAACCCCGACTACGTGGGCGACAGCCGCTCGGGCTAGGAGCGAAATCGGTTTAACTCCGGATCGCCGCACCTGGAAGTTTCATCGTTCTCTCATCTAAGCCGACTTACCTGTCAGCGCAGAGGATTAATCCCTCGACATTCGGATACTAACAGCGTTGCGGATGGAAGACTATTCCACTTTGGTGCAATGCGTTGGTTGCGAAGAGGTTCCTGAGCTTCGGGACTCCCCGAAGCAGATCGATTCGGCGGTCTCATAGCGACTTTCAGCATGAAGCGGTCGGAATTTTGTCGTCTATCCGCGCCCGAATGTAAACCCGAGCGCGGCTGGCGCTTTACGGGACGGGTTATCCTGGCGGCAAGATTTTCAGCGGCGGCTTTTACCGAAACGGTCCGGGACTGCAGGGTGATTTTGGCCGTAATGTGCTGCGAGGTTTCGACGCGACGCAAACCGATCTTGGGCTGCAGCGGAAGTCTCGCGCCACGGAGGATCGGGCTTCGTCTGCTCTAGCTGGCTGCGGAAAACGGCCGTAGGCGGATTTTCAGCCACAGCAGTCAGTGAGTCAGATTCACAATCCATAGCCCGAGAGAAGTTTACCGCCGGGTGGCCGCTTCTACAAGTCTCACCAGGTCGTCTCGCCGGAACGGCTTGGAGAGAAATCCAGTTGCACCGCGGCTCATCGCTTTTTCACGATTTGCCTGAGTTCCCTGTGCGCTGACAAATACGATCGGTACCCGACTGTCCGCACCGGCAAGCCGATCCTGGAGTTCGAGGCCTGTGATCCCCGGCAACTGTACGTCGACGATCAAGCAGGCAGCTTTCCGCGCAGATCCGGAAGCCAGAAACTCCTCGGCAGAATCGAAGCTCTCAACGGCATATCCTGCTGATTCCATGCAGTCTCCCAGCGATTGCCGCACAAGCAGGTCATCGTCGATGATCGCGATCCTACCCATCAATACCTTGCTCACTTGATCCCAAAATCGCCACCGATGTTGCGGGTGGGTCCCCTCTTGGTTTAAAGACTAACAACGGTCCGAATCGAGGTCTATTACACCTTAGTAGAATGCCCATCAGGAAGAGATTTTGAGCTTCCCGGCCATTCGAACCAGTTCGGCCAGCGATCCGGCGCCCATTTTGCTCATTACGCGGCCGCGGTGCACTTTGATGGTCTCCTCGGTGGTCCCAAGTTCGCCTGCGATCTGCTTGTTTAAGAGCCCAGTAACAACGAGCGCCAGGACTTGATGCTCGCGTGGAGTGAGCGTTCGAAGCCGCTTTCTGAGCTCCGCGGTCTCGGCTCTTTGGAGGCGACCCTCGCTATCGCGCCGCAGAGCCTCCTGGACAGCGTCGAGCAGTTCCTGTTTGCGGAATGGCTTCGTCAAGAATTCCACGGCGCCCCGCTTCATTGCCCGCACGCTCATCGGGATATCCCCGTGTCCGGTGAGAAAGATGATAGGCATCTCGACGCCTGAATTCGCCAGTTCGGCCTGCAAGTCGAGACCGCTAAGACCTGGCAATTCCACGTCGAGAATCAAGCAAGCCGAAAGATCCGGACGTATGCTCTGGACGAACTCCGTTGCCGATCCAAACGTTCGCACCGCGAAACCGCCCGAGTCGAGCAGATCCGCAACCGAATCGCGAACCAACGGATCGTCGTCTATCACGAACACGATGCAGTTTGGATCGCTCATTCACTTGGCGCTGCGACCGGCAAGGCGAAATGGAACACGGCGCCACGGGGCTGGTTCTTCGCGGCCCACAGCCGGCCGCCGTGCGCCTCTATTATCGATCGACAGATCGGCAATCCCATGCCGATCCCCTGTGGTTTGGTGGTGAAAAAAGGAGCAAACAGCCGATCCGCATGTTCTGCGTCGATGCCCAGCCCGGTATCTTCAACGGACACGAGAAGTTCACCAGTATTCGAAAGTGTGGATCGAATCATGAGCCGCTTGGGCTCATGATCTAGACCAGCGATGGACTCAATGCCGTTCATCGCCAGGTTCAGGACGACTTGCTGCAGTTGAACGCGGTCGCCGCGTACGGAAGGAACGCCGGGGTGAAGTTCGGTACGCAAGAAAATCTTGTTCCGTTCCGTCTCATGGTGGACCAAAGATATCGTGTCTTCGATAACCGCATTTATGTCTACCGACGCGGTGGTTGAAGTCGTCTTCTTGAATAGGGCGCGTAGACGTAGCACGATCTCGCTAGCTTGTGTAGCGGCTTGAATAATTCGGCTTGCAGCGGCGCGAGCCTTGTCCAGGTTCGGCGGATCATTCGACAACCACGCCGAACAACTGTCGCCGCTGGCGATGATCGCGGAGAGAGGCTGGTTCACTTCGTGCGCAATCGATGCCGTCAGTTCGCCCATCGTCATAACCCGAGCCATATGCGCCAGTTCCGTCTGCGTGTTGCGCAAATCCTCCTGCGCCTGCTTCCGATCGTGCATGTCCACAACTGTGCCGTACCACTTTACGATACGCCCTTGTTGGTCGAGCAGCGGGAGTGCGCTCATTACGCACCACCGGTACATGCGGTCGGCCAAGCGGAAGGCGCGGACCTCCATTCGGTACGGCGCTCCGGTAGTGACACAAGACATCCACAGTCGAGCGGCCCGATCGACGTCGTCTGTATGAAGGAGCTTGATCCAACCGTCTCCCATGAGCTCTCCGGCCGAAAAGCCGGTGTAATCGAGAACGCGAGTATTGCAGTAGTCGATTGCGCCCTCTGCTGTAGCGCTCCAAAGCATCTCGGGAATCGTCTCTGTCATTCTGCGAAGGTGGAGTTCGCTCGCCCGCAACTTTTCTTCCGCGAGCTTGGACTGGGTAATGTCACGAATGAAGGCGCTAAACTCCCAATCGTGGCGTAGTCTCACGGGGACGACTTCCAACTCAACCGGGAACTCAGCGCCGCTGCGCCGGATGGCTATAATTTCGATACGCCGCCGCAATATAGGACCCTCGCCGGTGCCCAGGAAGCGGCGCAAGCCGAGTTCGTGAGCAGCGCGGTGTTGTTCCGGGATAATCATGTCGGCCATGCGCCGGCCGATAGCTTCCGCGGGACTCCAGCCGAAGATAATCTCAGCTTGCGTGTTCCAACTAGTGACCAGTCCTTCCGAGTTCATAGTTACAACCGCGTCGAGCGCAGTCTCGATGATTAATCGCGTGCGTTCATCGGCCCTCCGTAAATCGTCTTGGGACTGTTTCAGATCGTCAATGTCGGTGGATGTGCCAACAAACCGAAGGACTTCTCCGGCTGCGTCACGCAGTGCTAGAGCTCGACTGAGATGCCAGCGATAGGCCCCGTCGTACACCCGGCGAAACCGGGCTTCGAAGGTAAACCCCTGCCCTGAGCGCACA
>Ga0302319_10013897_pt1 | contig 15065 bp, 16 predicted proteins | sample Bog_T0_2_FD_203319 | JGI IMG/M metagenome (GOLD analysis project Ga0302319, IMG submission 203319) | Peat permafrost microbial communities from Stordalen Mire near Abisko, Sweden - Bog_T0_2 | ecosystem: Environmental > Terrestrial > Soil > Wetlands > Peat | place: Sweden: Abisko, Stordalen Mire... | reverse complement strand
GGTTTGCCTGTATTAGACGATACATACTATAAACCCATTGAAAAAGCTTTAGAAAGTGGGGATTTCACACTTGCAAAAGAACTGCAAAAGAATCTATCTGTTAATGAAGAGGATATGGGAATAACGGCGGCCATTACCCACCCTGGTGATGATATTTTTCTCACCCCATTTCTTCCATTTACAGATTTTTGTGTTATTATAACGCCATGCACGATCGCACTATCACCGTCTCCGCAGGCACTATATTCAAGGGAATCCTCATCCTTATCCTCTTTTACGCTCTATGGTACCTGCGCGACCTCGTCCTCGTCGTCCTCGCCGCCGTCGTCATCGCCTCCGCGCTTGAACCGTTGACCCAGTGGTGCATCCGCCACAGGATACACCGCATTGCCGCAGTCGTCGGCATGTATATCATTGCGGGCCTCATCTTTGCCGCCGTCCTCATATTTTTCGTTCCCCAGCTCGTGAACGAGACGGTCAACTATCTCGCGACCATTCCCGATACCATCAATGTGAGCGACCTCTGGCCTTCGGTGCAGAGCTTTTTGCCGATATCCGGCCAGTCCATATCCCTGCATGACCTTGCCCTCGACATGCAGAGCTCCATTTCCGGCACGACCGGCAACGCTTTTCGTACCGCGAGCGTCATATTCGGAGGCGCTTTCTCGTTCCTCCTCATCGTCATCATCTCGTTCTATCTTTCGGTCCAAGAGGACGGCGTCGTCAATTTCTTGCGCATCGTCACACCGGTCAAGAGGCATGAATACGTAGTCGGCCTCTGGCGCCGCAGTCGCCGTAAAATAGGCCTTTGGCTCCAAGGACAGCTCTTGCTCTGCCTCATCATCGGCATTCTCGTCTACCTAGGCCTCCTCATACTCGGCATCCAGCACGCTCTCTTGCTGGCTTCTCTGGCTGCCATGTTCGAGCTTATTCCCGTATTCGGCCCCATAATGTCTTCCATACCCGCTCTATTGACGGCTTTCGCCACGGGCGGTATAACCTCGATTCTATTGGTCCTCGGCCTCTATATCATCATCTATCAGTTCGAGAGCAACCTCATCTATCCGCTCGTGGTCCGAAAGATCGTCGGCATATCGCCCATCCTCGTCATCCTGGCCCTCGTCATCGGCGCCGAGCTAGCCGGGGTCATCGGAGCCATCCTGGCGGTGCCCCTCGCCGCCGCATTCATGGAATTCATAGGAGATATTGAAAAGAGAAAGCATCTGGGGGAAGGTACTATCACAAAGGAGACATGAAGCAAGGCATAAAAGAAGAGATGAAAAAACCATTTTACATAACAACCACATTGCCGTATGTGAATGCCGACCCCCATGTCGGCTTTGCCGTCGAGCTCGTGCGGGCCGATGCGATCGCCAGGGCGAAAAAACTGGCTGGTTGCGACGTCTTTTTCAACACCGGCACCGACGAGCATGGCGCAAAGATAGAGAAATCTGCCGCTTCAGAAGGTTTGTCCCCTCAGGAATATGTTAACAAGAAATCAGAAAGATACCGCGATCTTTTGCCTGCTCTAGGCATCCTCTCGGAAACGAACTTTATCCGTACGACAGACACACACCATGTCGCCTCAGCGCAGGAATTCTGGCGTACCGTCCAAAAGAACGGATTTATATATAAAAAGGATTATTCCATAAAATACTGCGTCGGGTGCGAGCTTGAAAAGACCGACTCGGAGCTTGTCGACGGCCGTTGCCCCCTTCATCCGAATCAGGATATCGAGATCATAAAAGAAGAGAACTATTTTTTCAAATTCAGCGCATTCCAGGACAAGCTTCTCGCTTTGTACGCGTCGAATCCGACACTCGTCGTGCCTGATTTCCGTGGGAACGAGATCAGAGCATTCGTCGAGCGCGGCCTCGAGGATTTCAGCATCTCCCGCCTCTCGTCAAAGATGTCCTGGGGCATTCCCGTTCCTGATGATCCATCGCAAGTCATGTATGTCTGGTTCGATGCGCTCGTCGACTATATCTCTGCCATCGGTTGGCCCGACGACCAGAAAAAGTTCAAAAAATTCTGGCAAGAATCCGGCGGCGTCGTCCAATATTGCGGCAAGGATAATCTGCGCCAGCAAAGCGCGATGTGGCAGGCCATGCTCATGGCGGCGGGCTTGCCTCCTTCACAAACTATCGTCATCGACGGCTTCGTCACCGGCGACGGCGGCATTAAAATGTCGAAATCTCTCGGTAACACCGTTGATCCGTTTGCGCTTGTAAAAGAATACGGCACCGATGCTCTGCGCTATTACGTTCTGCGCGAGCTTTCTCCTTTCGAAGACAGCCCTTTTACGCCTGAAAAATTCAAGGATGCCTATAATGCCGGCTTGGCGAATGGTCTCGGAAATCTGGTCTCGCGCGTGATGAAGATGGCGACCGCGAATGGCATCAGCTTTGATGAAAAGATCGCAAAGGCCTTTGTTACTTCAGATGAGATGGACAAGATATATAAAGAACATACAACCGGTCTCGATTCGTACGATTTGCAAAGAGCTTCCAAAGCGGTCTGGGATCTCATCGCCTCGACTGACAAGATCATTCAGGAGCGCGAGCCCTTCAAGAAGATAAAGACCGACAAAGCCGCCGCTCTAAAAGACATTCAGGAATTGCTGGCTCGCCTCGATGTGATCGGCACGATGCTACAGCCCTTCTTGCCGCAGACGGCAGAAAAGATTATCGCCTTGGTAAAGGAAAACAAAATGCCGGAATCGCCGTTGTTCATGAGAAAGTAAGATAGAAAAGCCGCTCTCCTTCGAAAGCGGCCGTAATTGTTCAATCCTCATCTTCGGCTTCTGCCTGTTCGAGGTTGTATTCAGACCAGCTCGTGCTCGGCTTGGCACCGTTTATGGACAAGAGATACACATCTTCAGCCCCGATTTCGATCTGCCACAGCTCTTGATAGTCGGGGTGATCGAAGTTGAGCCATGGATATTCCTCTTTCCAAAGCTTTCTCTTGTTGCGCGCTGATTCCCATGTTACTTTGAGCGACTGCCTCTGTGATTCCTTGAGGGCCGCTCGCGATTTGAAATAAGGCTGTGAAGCCAAGGCAAGGACCAAGAATATGACCAATAGCCACATAATCACTCCTTTTGTTCGAGGTTCATTCGTTCAATTCCTACAAATAAGTTAAACTACTTCTATGCAAAAAGCAATCAGATACATCGACACCCATGGCCACGTCAATTTTCCCGAATATGACGCCGACAGGGAAGAGGTCATCAGGCGCGCGCAGGAAGCGGGCGTCGGCATGATTACAGTCGGCACGGACATCGAAAGCTCGCGGCGCGCCATCGAGCTCGCTGAAACGCACGAGAATATGTGGGCGGTTGTTGGCATCCATCCGACGGAGATAAAACCGGAACAAATCAATCTCGATCAAGATGAAAAAGATTTTCAAGAGCTCCGCAAGATGGCGCTTCATCCAAAGGTCGTCGCACTAGGGGAATGTGGCTTGGACTACTTTCACTGCGAACCGGCCGACATTCCAGCCCAAGCCGACGCTTTCGAAAAACATATCGCTATCGCAAATGAAGCAAAAAAGCCGCTCATGCTCCACGTCAGAAATGGCAAGAAAAAAGGAGAGTCGGCTTTATCGGACGGCGATGCATACAAAGACGCTTTGAATATATTGAAAAAATCGGCACGAGTTCCTTTCAACTTCCACTTTTTCGCCGGAAGCGCCGAAGACATAAAGGAGATTTTCAAGCTCGGCGGAACGGTCTCGTTTACCGGCGTTCTAACTTTTACCCATGATTATGACGAGTTGATCAAGCAGGCGCCGCTCGGAAGCATCATGTCCGAGACTGATTGCCCGTACGTCGCGCCCGTTCCGCATCGCGGCAAACGCAACGAGCCAGTACATGTCATCGAAGTCGTAAAAGCCATAGCGCGCATTCGCGGGGAAGACGAGGAAAAGACCCGTGCCGCACTGATGGGTACTGCGCGAAGGTCGTTTTCCTTGCCGGGATAAGGCATCTACCATACCAGAGGTTCCCGCCATTTTATCTTTTCTTTATAATTTTTTTATCTTTTCTTAATGACTGTCCGGTATACTTTATTTCGCAAACCTTGCGCAAGGGATGCCTCTGTGATAATCTCATCATACGCTTTTTGCTCGCGGCCGAAAAAGTCTGCAAGCAAGCGGAAGAAAGAATTCTTTACCAGCTAATACGCATGAGGTCCGGGCCTGTATCATAAGGGATACGCCCGTGCTCTGTCGAAATGACAGATCGCCGCATGCTTGAGAAACACATGACCGAATCCACACATACTTCCAAAGTCTACGAAATCAGCTATCTTCTCGTCCCGTCATTGCCCCAGGAAAAAGTCGGCGCAGAAGCCGCGGCTCTTTCCGCTCTCCTCGCACAACATTCAGCCACTGTCATCGACGAGGAGGCGCCGTCCTCGATCTCTCTCGCCTACGAGATGGACAAGAGCTCCGGAGGAGCGCATCAGCGCTTCGATCAGGGATATTTCGGCTGGATCAAATTTTCCTGTCCGTCTTCGTCTATCGAAGACATACGGAAAGGCTTTGAACAGAGTCCGAATGTCTTGCGTTCTCTCGCTGTCTCTACGCTCAAGGAAAAGACCTATCTGGGCAAGAGGGCAAAGCCAGAGGCAAGACGAGAGGAAGCAGCCAATCCTTCACCGGCGCCAGCGATCGCTCCGGGAGCCCCATTGACCGCTTCGGAGATAGCTGCCGTAGATCAAAAGCTCGATGAGATAGTCAAAGGAGCTTAACAGCGCTATACTAATCAGAACAACAACCATGTATCTCAACAAAGCCATCGTCTACGGAAACCTTACCCGCGATCCGGAACTGCGGGCCATACCATCCGGTTCGAAAGTCGCCACGTTCTCTGTCGCCACGAACCGCATTTGGAAGGACAAGGCAGGCGCGCGCCAGGAGGCAGTCGATTATCATAATGTCGTCGTATTCGGCCGCCAAGCAGAGACCGTTTCGCAATATCTGAAAAAAGGATCCGCCGCTCTCATCGAAGGACGCATGCAAACCCGCTCGTGGGACGGCACTGACGGCCAGAAAAAATACAGGACTGAAATCGTTGCCGACCGCATACAATTCGGTCCACGATCCGGCGCAGTCGCACCGTCCGGCGCCGCCAAATCGGACCCGAGCTCGATAGAAGCGTCTGCTCCGTCAGAAAATCCTCCGGCTCCGACCGAGGCGATCGAATATCCAGAAGAAGAGATAAATCCGGACGACATACCGTTCTAACAACATCTAAACATTAACATCATCATGAACAAAGAATGCTACTTCACTAAAAACAACATACGCTTCATCGACTACAAGGATACGGATATCCTGAAGAAATTCATAAATCCGTATGGTCGCCTCATCTCTCGCAAGCGCACCGGCGTCTGTGCAAAGAGCCAGCGCCAGCTCGCTACTGCCGTCAAACGCGCGCGATATATGGGACTCTTGCCGTACGTGGTCAGGTAAAAGCAAACAGGCAAGAAGCAACAAGGAAAGTTAAAGGAGGAAGAAAAGTATCCTCGTCAAGGCACGCCGTCATCGGCCAGGCACGAATCTGCTGATTCGCCTACTGGCGATGCGTCTCGCTCTCGCGCCAGTCGCGCTCCGAGAGGCTTTTCCGAGAACACTTTTCTTCCTCCTTTTCTATTGTTACTTCACTCTTTCTCTATACTCTCCAGTTTCAGTATTGACTCTTATTACGTCTCCTTCGGCAACGAACAGAGGGACGTTCGCGGTAGCTCCTGTTTCAAGAGTCACTGTCTTGTTGCCGCCGGTCGCAGTGTCGCCTTTGACATTCGGCGGTGCCTCGGTCACGCGCAGGTCCGCTGTGATAGGGAACTTGAACCCGACGCTCTGCTCGCCAAAGAGAAGCTGTTCGAGAGTGGTATTCGGTTTGAGGTATTTTCCGCGCGGACCGACGATCTCGTCGCTCACGCTCCAGCGCTTCGACGCATCTTTCGGATCAACGAACCAGTATTGTCCACGATTCGCGTAGAGGAATTTCGATTCGCGCGAATCTATCTCGGCTTCCTCGGCTTTTTCCGACTGGTGAAAGGAATACTCGGTCACCTTTCCGGTGACGAGGTTTTTCAGTTTGGTCGCATTGACCGGCTTTCGCTGCTGTTTGCGGAAAACGTGCGACGTTAGCACTTCGTACGGCTGGCCGTCCAGGATGATGTATTTGTGTTCGGTGATCTCGCTGTATTCGAGCATTGACATGATGATTTCTGGTTAAAATTAAGTAGGAGCATTCTATATGAGTTCACGCCAAAAAGCAAAACCGCCAATGTTTTTATGGGCGGTTGTGTTGTGATTGCAAGATTATCAGCAAAAACCAATATGAAGTGTGCGGTTGCTTTTGGCTTTTTTGACGAATGTGTCTCTTTCGGCCTTGAGCGCCTCTTTTTGGTCAGTGTGGCGAGCTCTTCGTATTTCTTCTTCACGTTGTCTCAAACCATTATCAAATTTTTCTTGTCGAAGTGAAGCTCCATAATTGCCCCAAGCCACATTGAACCGAGCTTGGCGTTCCATAGCCAATTTACTCATTCTTTTCATAGATGTTCCTTTCTCTGGAGCCAAGCTACACGATACAGAACTTAAAGTCAACGTCGAAAAATTATTGACGAAATCTTTTGCTCTGATAAAATTCAAAGTATGTTAAAATCTATTAAAGATCGTCTTAATAAAAAATGTTCAATCTGTGGCAAGCAGATGAAGGTTATTTGCTATCGAGACAACTCATATCACGGTTGACATTATTTTGGCAATATTGATATATATTCAAAGAAGGAGATAGCCAAAGCAACCAAGTTTGGCACAAGGACGGAAATAATTTTTGGCAGGGAAGTTCATATTGCAAGAAAAGACCCGAAGCCTTACAGCTTCTTTGAATATTGGGAATGTCCCAAGTGTTATTGGGGTGGAAAGTGATTAAGATATTTTTGGCTTATCAAGATCTTCGGGCTTAAAGTTTGCTTGTTTTAAAGCGATATCTCTAAAGTAAATGCCGCCTATCCTTTTAACTGTCTCTATGCCTACACCATAATCGAAAGCAACTTTTTTCAAAGAAATCTCAAAATCTTTGAAGTCCAAATCATCAAAAAATCTAAAGGCTTGTTCTTGAATATCATACTGATTGTCCATAACACATGTTGACTTGAACTGATCAAGCAGGTATGTCTTATTATCATCAATATATTTCTTAAGTCCACTGTCATTCAATATCTTCAGACCTCTTTCCAAGAGAGCAACAGGTGAAGCGCTTGAGAATGATTTATCCATCCTTCCTTCCATGTTAGTTAGGCGTTTATCAAAACCAATAACTTCAGTTTCAACCTTTGTAAGACGATGAAAAGCATACCAAGTCCCCAATACCAAAGTACCTATAAGTCCCAACATCTTATAGATCCCAATATTTATGATGATATTTGTTCCCATGATTTTATTACTACTATACCAACACTATAAGGTGCAAATTAAAGATTACTCCTCGCTCGAACCCGCGCTTTCCTTGCTTTCAATGCTTTTCCCAACAGTAAGTCCCTCACTCAATCGTGCGCGGATCTTGCCCAAGAGCTCCTCCTGCATCTCTTTGTTGTCCTTCAAAAACTGCCTAGTGGCGTCATAGCCGCGGCCGAGAGTGAGCTCGCCGTATTTGTATGAATTGCCGGATTTCGTCAAAAGTTCCATTTTTTCTCCGAGAGCGATGATCTCGCCCTCCTTTGATATGCCTTCGTTGTACATGAGGTCGAATTCTGTCTGGCGAAAGGGGGCTGCCACTTTGTTCTTGACCACTTTGACGCGGACGCGGCCTCCCATGACCTCGTCGCCTTTTTTTATCTGGGCTATGCGGCGTATATCGAGGCGGACAGATGTGTAGAATTTGAGCGCTTTGCCTCCCGGTGTCGTTTCCGGATTGCCGAACATGACGCCGATCTGCATGCGTATCTGGTTGATGAATATGACGATCGTCTTTGATTTTGCGACGATGGCGGTGAGCTTGCGCAAGGCCTGCGACATGAGGCGTGCCTGCTTGCCGACATGGTACGCGCCCATATCGCCCTCGATCTCGTCCTTTGGCGTGAGAGCCGCCACCGAATCGATGACGATTACATCGAGTTTGCCTGAACGAACGAGAGAATCCACGATCTCGAGAGCCTGTTCGCCGGTATCCGGCTGGGATATGAGCAATTCGTCCGTTTTGACCCCGAGCCTAGCCGCATATTCCGGATCCATAGCATGTTCTGCGTCTATAAATGCGCAAATGCCGCCTTTTTTCTGGGCCTCGGCGATGACATGGAGGGTCAGCGTCGTCTTTCCGGATGATTCAGGTCCAAAGACCTCGATGATGCGTCCACGGGGCATTCCTCCGACGCCGAGAGCCGCGTCGAGGCCGATGGAACCGGTCGATATGGCGTCGACGTTGACGTGCGGCTTCTCGCCGAGCTTCATGATGGCGTCATCGCCAAATTTTCCGCGAATGGCGTTCAGGGTATCCTTTATATTATCTGTCGGATCGCGGCGGCTCTGCGTGGGGGCTTGTTTTTCTTTAAGTTTTTTTGGCATAGTGATTTTTTTTAAGTGAATGTATAAAGTTATGAAATTCATGACGCATATGACTCAAGCTGTTTCCAAGACCTTTACCCTCCTTTCGAGCCGGTCATGCTCGGGACGACTGACGCAATCGAGCGTATGGGCGTCAAAAGCGTTCCAAAGGCCTTGGATGCGATTATTGACCCCTTCGAATTTTTCGTCTACCTCATCGAACCGCTCATCGACCGCCTCAAATCTCTCGTCGATGGATTTTTCCATTCTGGTAAAAGAATTTCCGACGATCATGGTGAGATCAGCGATATCTTGCTTCAGCAAAGCAATATCGCCCTTGGTAGAGGGTCTGTTTTTTGTTTTTTCCGTAGCCATATTTTTTCTTGCTTAATGATAATAGCATACAGTATACGAAAAAGTTATTAAGAAAAGTTAAAAAAGTTATTAAGAAAAGTTAAAATCTATATCTGCGCAATGGCGCAGTCTGTATGTCAAGATTTTACCTCGAGCATTCGTTATGTAGAGGTCGCCGTGGCCGCCTCGGTCGTCGAAGCCGTTATTTTCGGCGCCAGATAGACCAGTTCGAGGCGTTTTTGCGTCGCATGGCCGAACTGGTCGTGCGCGGACAGCGTCTCTATATTGTATCCCGGCAAAAGCAGGATGGTTTCTGAAAAATTACCCTTGTCATCTATGGTTATCGGACGCCCGTCTAGGGTTATGTCTTTTATGCGCGCGGCAACGCCTACGATAGTGGCTGTAGAAGTGGAAAAAGCCGCATAGTCAGAAGGTTTTGTGATGGTGATGCTGGGACCGGAAATATATGCCTTTGATGTCCTATATATGAAATAAAGGAGTCCGGCGGCGATTATGGCTATGACAGCCGCAATGAAGATTTTTTGTGTAGTGCCGCGATTCATAAATATAAGTCTATAAAGTCCTTAAAGTCTATAAAGTGAATGTTCTCGCGTTATTGAATTTACTTTATGGACTTTACAGACTTTTGACTTTATGGACTATAACATCGTTTGTTCACTTTGCTCTGGAATATCAACTGGAGCTTCTTCGCTCGTCTCCGAGCCGCCCATCACCTCCCTCGGTTTCGAGCCGTTCGCAGGTCCGATGATGTTGCGCTCTTCGAGCATGTCCATCAATTTCGCCGCGCGGGAATAGCCGACGCCCAATTTGCGCTGCAAATATGACGTCGAGGCTTTTCCGGCGGAAACGACCGCTAGTCGGGCGTCCTCGTACATGTCATCGTCTTCGAGCGATTCATCATCGAGATTCGCGGAGAACACAGCATCCTGGCCCGGCTCGCTTTGTGGTCCTGACAGATTGATTTCACTCATAATTTCATCCTTGTAGGTGTCACCGAGGTATTTTGCCACTTTCTTCACTTCATTTTCGGATATATAAGCGGACTGCAAACGCACCGGCTTTGACATTTCTCCGCCGAGATAGAGCATGTCGCCCGCACCGAGGAGCTTTTCTGCGCCCGGCTGGTCGAGGATGGTGCGCGAATCTATTTGCGAGGCTACTTGCAACGCTACACGCGTCGGGATGTTTGCCTTGATGAGGCCGGTGATGACGTTGACGCTTGGCCGCTGTGTGGAAATGACCAAGTGAATTCCCACGGCACGGCTCATCTGGGCGAGGCGGACGATCGCCGATTCCAATTCGCGCGGATAGGCCTGCATGATATCGGCCAATTCGTCGATGACGACGACGATATAGGGCATAGTCTCGGGGAATTCCTCGTTTTCCTTGTATTTTCCTTTGAGTGCGGCTTCAATCGCCGGATCGAGGACGTTCTTGTGATACGAATCGATGTCGCGCGCCGATGATTTTTCGAGGAGATCATAACGGCGGCTCATTTCCTTGCCTGCCCATTTGAGGGCCAGAATGGCTTTTTTCGGATCTGTTATGACCGGCGTCAGGAGGTGAGGTATCTTGTTGTACAGCGTCAATTCGACGCGTTTCGGGTCTATCATGATGAATTTTAGGTCTTCCGGCGAATTGCGATAGAGGAGGGAAGTGATGACGGCATGTATCATGACCGATTTGCCGGAACCGGTGGCGCCGGCCACGAGCATGTGCGGCGCCTTGGCCAGATTGGCGAAATGGGAGATACCGGTGATCGATTTGCCGAGGGAAGCGAGGAGAGGCTTGTCTGATCTCTGGAATTCTTCGGAGCTGAGGAGCGTTGCCAAACCGACAGTGGTCTTTGAAGTGTTCGGTATCTCGATGCCGACGAGCGACTTGCCTGGTATCGGCGCCTCGATGCGTATCGGATGGGCCGCGAGAGACAACGAAAGGTCATTGTTAAGGGCAGTGATACGTGACAGCTTCACGCCCTCTGCAGGCTTTAGGGCGTAGCGCGTCACCGAAGGGCCGATGGATATCTCATCCATTTCGACGCTGATGCCGAAATTCTGCAAAGTCCTCTTTATTATATTTGCATTGGCTTTTATGTCGCCTGTTTCCGGCCGGCCGCTGTCTTTTTCGAGCAAGGAGAGCGGTGGAGGAGTGAACGGCTTCATGCTCCTGGTATTTCCGATCATGGCAAAATCCTCCTCCTCTTCCACGTGCTTTTTCTTTTCAGATTTTTTTGGTTGTGGAAGAACGGCCGGTGTTTTCTCTTCCTCGGTATCATTTTCCTCGTCATCCAGCTTTTTCTCGGCCTCTTCGACCATATCATCGACATCCGAATCGTCTTTTTCCATCTTGCTTTTTGCTTTTTGCTTTCTCCAAAATGCCAGTTTGTCGAGCGTCACTCCGGCCTCGAGCGTTATGAGGAGGGAAATGGCCACGAGCGCGACCAATATCGCCGCCGAAGCATATACATCGACGAGCGATATGAGCGGGGAGGAGACATAGTGGCCGATGATGCCGCCTTTGTTCGTGGATACGAGATCGACTAGGCCAAGTCCTGAAAGCAGGAACAAAAGACCGCCAAAGAGCTTCCAGACGGTAAAGCGCTGGCGTATGCCGCGCAGAAAAGCGATGGCCATGATGATGCAGATGAGGGGTACGAGGAAGTAGCCGATGCCGAATAGCTCGCTCGCGTAGTGGTAAAAGTCTTGGCCGACCCAACCAGCCTTGTCGAACGAAGCGAGGGCGGTCAATATGCCGGCAACGAGGAATGCTATGGACAATACCGCCTGCAGGGTTTCAGCCTTGAGCTCTTTGACGAACGATGTGCCCGTTTCTTTTCTCTCTTTACCCTTTTTCTTTTTGGCCATGATAAGAGGATTATACCAATTATCGAGTGATAAGACTATACGGAGTTCTCTATTTTTAAAGAAAATTACAGAATAACAGTCCATAAAGTCGAAAGTCCGTAAAGTCTATAAAGTGGATTCAAGAATACCCATACTCACTTTATGGACTTTATGACTTTAAGGACTTTATAGACTCATCTATCAACTTGCTTTTTATATCCATTGTCTTATATAATGTCCTTGAAAATCAATCAAAAATATAAAGGACAGGATGAGTGTTTTAAAGGACAGCTATCACAACTAACATAAAGGACATGCAGGAAAATAAAGGCCAAAACCACATACCGATAGATCAGAGCTTCTGGCGCACCATAGGCCTCATTTCAGGAGATGAGCATCTTTTCTATGTCTTCAAGAAGACAGAAAAGATAGTCACCGCCCTGTATCTGGTCACCAATTTGATAAAGGACAACGACCCCCTCAAATGGGAGATACGCGAACGTTGCATGTCCTTGATATCCTCCACCATTGCTTTGGCTGGTATCGATTCACAGGAAAAGAATTCCTATATGCGATTCTTCCTTTCATCGATCCTTGAAACCAGGACATTCATCAATATATCTTTTGGATCTCATATAATCTCGAAAATGAACGCTGAAATGATAATAGGCGAAATAGACGCACTGGTCATCCACATAAAGGACCGCGCGCTCGATGATGCCAGCCGAGCCGGCTATGTTCTCTCGAAATCATTTTTTGCCACTGAACAGCCGGGAAGGACAGATGATAAAGGACAAGAAAAAATCGTAGGCGAAAGTGCGTCAAATTCCTTTAAAAAATCCAATCAGAGCAATGTTTTTCCAAAAGACAGCCGCAAGAGTTCCATCCTAGAATTATTAAAGAAGCAGCCCAATCAAACTATAAAGGACATCGTAAAGGACATACCGAACTGCAGTGCAAAGACGATTCAGCGCGAACTTTCCGATCTAGTCCGTTCCGGCATGGTCAAAAGGGAAGGCGATAGGAGATGGAGCCGGTATTCGTTGAAATAGTCCGTAAAGTTAAAAGTCCCTAAAGTCTATAAAGTCGAGGATGCCAGCACCAGCTTTATGGACTTTATGACTTTAAGGACTTTATAGACTACTCGCTTGACTCTGACAGTATATAGGTGTAATATGGACTTCGTGAATATCTGTCCCCAAAAATAGCCTCAAATAGCCCCAAACGGGGCTTTGTGGCATTTTCAGGGCATAGTTATCCACATTGAGCCGTTTTACGCTCATTCTTTTGCAGGTTATAATGATTTGCAACGCAGACCCGTTTATATCCGTATATATCCATGTCTGCGCCCGTTCGTTGACAATCCTATGTCAGTCAACAAATCATGAAAGATAATCCCGTTTGTCCCGTCTTCATATCTGTACGGATGAAATGACCCATTCCTTCTTGCCAACTATCCCTCCGGCGCAGTCGATATCGGGGAGGGCATAGTGATTGCGCGCGATGTCGAAAACAGTTTCGCGCGCAGAAAAGTCAGTTTATTAGTTTAAGTGACAGCCGTACGTTCGAACCTTATCAGCTTTATAAATAATCGGATGTACGCTGTCTCAACATTACAAAAATGAAAGCAAAATCAATCGTAGCTTCCGCAGCTGTTGCAATCTTGGGCTTTGCCCTCGTCGTTTCAGCCGCTGGCTACACGTTCTCGAATTATCTTAGCGTTGGAAGCACTGGAACTGATGTAGTCAATCTCCAGAATTTTCTAATGGCTAACGGCTACAACATCGCGTCTCTCGCTTCAGGTGCTGCACAGCCAGGCTACTTTGGTTCACAAACCCAAGCAGCTGTAGAGGCATACCAGGCTGCAAAGGGTATTCCTTCGACAGGTTTCGTCGGTCCTTTGACAGTAGCTTCTCTTAACAACAAGATAGCTTCTGGCCAAGGCGGCGGCACAGTTTCATTGGCTTGCCCAGCAGGATTCACCTGCACACCGATCGTCAACACGTCAACTACTTGCCCAGCAGGTATGACTTGCACGTCGAACACGACTGGTACCAATGGCACGGTTACAATCGGCACAGCAATTACGACTCCGGGAGTTTCAGGCACTCTGACAATTGCTCAGAGCGGATCTGTTGCTAACGGTGCTACGTTCAACACAGGTCAGACAGTTGGTATCGCTGGATTCAAGTTGCAGGCAGGTCCTTCGGACATGCAGGTCAACACGATCACAGCTGACTTCAACGTTCGCCCGTGGTTGTACTTCGGATCTTTCTCTCTCGTCAATCAGACGACAGGACAGGTCCTCGTTCCGTCGATTCCTCTCTCGGCAGCCTCTTTCACAGAGATTACTGCTAGCGAGGATTACCGCATCACGATCGGTGGACTCAACTTCGTTGTTCCTCATGGTCAGCAGGTCAACATTGTTATAAATGGTCTTGCTCTCTCCGGCATCAGCCAGACCCTGAATACATACATCAGCCTCATTGCTGCTTCAGTACGTTCACTTGACGGTACTGGCGTAACTGATACTGAGAATGTAGCTGCTACAGGCTGGACTCTCGGAGCAAATGCCGCAAGCCAACTTGGAAGCGTTCTCTACAATGGTAATCAGACTGCTAACCTTGTCGTAACGATTGATCCGTCTTCACCGACGGCCCAGGTCATACAGACACAAACAGGTTCAGTCACGAATAACGTTCCTTTGGCCATCTTCGATGTTCAAGCTCAGAATAACACTGCTACACTGCAAGGTTTGACTGTCAACTTGGCTATGTCGACGACCACAGGATATGCTCCTGTTCCAGCTACGTTGGCTAACGTTATCAACACTGTTCAATTGGTTGCCAATGGTAATACCTACTATGGAAACTTGGCCAGCAGTGGTAATACAGGAACAGTCGTCTTCAACAGCAACGTGAGCATTCCGTTGCCTCTTGGAGTCAACAAGCAGTTGAAGATCGTTGCTAACATCAACCAGGGAGTCACCGGCGTATTGCTGTCTGCCTCTCTCGTTACACCTGGCACACAGGGCATTTCGTCCAACTTTGTTGGGGTAGATAATAACTACAACACTCCTACAGTAGCCGCTGGCGGCACTGTTTCAGGTGCAGTTACGACCTTCTCGACATTGGCCGCTGTGGCCGTTGTCCCTGCGGGCGTAGGCGCACCTTCGTACACAGCAACGACTCAGTCTAACAAGACTGGTAACTACGCTGTGACATGGCCGTTTAGCTTCACTGTATCTGCAGGCACATCGCCGATATACATTGCGGCTACGCCGGCATCAGCAGT
>Ga0302319_10013895_pt1 | contig 15066 bp, 12 predicted proteins | sample Bog_T0_2_FD_203319 | JGI IMG/M metagenome (GOLD analysis project Ga0302319, IMG submission 203319) | Peat permafrost microbial communities from Stordalen Mire near Abisko, Sweden - Bog_T0_2 | ecosystem: Environmental > Terrestrial > Soil > Wetlands > Peat | place: Sweden: Abisko, Stordalen Mire... | reverse complement strand
CGACGACAACCTGGTTGACCTTGACGGAGTCGCCCGGAGCCACGCGCACATTCTTCACCGTACCGGCGCTGTGCGCGGAGACGTTGGTTTCCATCTTCATGGCTTCCAGCACGAGGAGCAGATCGTTGGCCTGAACTGCCTGGCCCGGCGCGACATTCACCTTGATGACAATGCCGTTGACCGGGCTGCGGCAGACCTTCGCCTCGACGACATCTTCGGCAACCGCCGGAGCTTGCGCTTTGGCGGCAGGCGCGGGCTGCGCTGAGGCGGCTGGCTGGCGGCTAGGCTGAGGCCTCAATTGGGGCTGCGCCGCATCCTCTTCCAGCACTTCAACTTCGACTTCAAAGCTCTTTCCGTCAATTCCGATCTGTAGCTTCAAGGGACAATTTCCTTTCTTCAAGAAAGCATCTTTGACTAGCGGCCTCTAACGCAGGCGATGGGAGGCATGAATCAGCACACGCCCCTGCTGCGCCCATGCGCCGGCAGATTCTCTGGGCGGCGGCGACGACAGCAGCCTGGCCGAGCGGATGCGAACCTTCTTGCCCAGAAATGAAGTGACCGCGGCGGCAATCACCACCAGCATCTCCGGCGTGACTTCATCCTCGCGGCGCGCGGAGGCAGACTGGGCAGGCGCAGCCAGCGCCTTGACGAGAGTGGCCAGCTCGGCCAGTTGCAGCTCCGTCGCCCGTTGGCGTTCGGAAACATCCTGAATCAAATTCGTCAAATCCAACGTCACGCGCGGCTCCTCTTTAGAGCGGAATCAATCCGTGTTTCTTGGCGGGGCGCAACTCCCGCTTGGTGTGCAGCGATTCCAGGGCCTCGGCCAGCGCCTTTCTGGTCTCGGCTGGATCGATGATGTCATCGACCAAACGGCGGCCGGCGGCGACAAAGGGATTGGAGAAGGCCTCGCGGTACTCGTCCACCATCTCCTTGCGGCGGGCAGCCTTGTCCTCGGCGGCGTCGATCTCGCGGCGGAAGACGATCTCGGCCGCGCCCTCAGCGCCCATCACGGCGATCTCGGCGGTGGGCCATGCGATCACGCGGTCAGCGCCCAGGTCCTTGCAGCACATGGCGATGTACGCGCCGCCGTATGCCTTGCGCAGTACGACGGTGATCTTGGGAACCGTGGCGGCTGAGTAAGCAAAGAGCAGCTTGGCGCCGTGGCGAATGATGCCGCCGCGCTCCTGCTCGACGCCGGGCATAAAACCGGGCACATCGACAAAGGTGATGAGGGGAATGTTGAAGGCGTTGCAGAAGCGGACAAAGCGCGCCGACTTGTCGGAGGCGTTGATGTCGAGCACGCCGGCCAGGTGGTTGGGCTGGCTGGCGATGATGCCCACGGGACGGCCTTGCATGCGTCCGAAGCCGATGACGATGTTGGCGGCGAACTCCGGCTGAATTTCGAGGAAGTCCTGCTCGTCGAGGACCCGCGCAATCACCTCGCGCACATCGTAGACGGCTTTGTTATCGACGGGAACGATGGCGCCGATCTCCGGGTCGGATTCGATGGGCAGATTGGAAGTCAGGCGGGGCGGATCTTCGAGATTGTTGGAGGGCAGGAAGCTGAGCAGGCGGCGGCAAAGCAGAGCCGCATCCTCGTCGTCGCGGGCGACAAGATGAACTACGCCTGAGCTCATCTGGGCGTGCGGGCCGCCCAGCTCCTCGTCGCTGACCACTTCGCCTGTAACCTGGCGAATAACCTTTGGTCCGGTGATGAACATGCGCGCCGGCAGGGTTTGAATGACGAAGTCGGTGAGCGCGGGGCTGTAAACCGCGCCGCCCGCGCAGGGGCCGCAGATGAGCGAAATCTGCGGCACCACGCCGGAGAGCAAAACATTGTGATAAAAGACGCGGCCATAACCGGCCAGGCTGTCAATGCCCTCCTGCACGCGCGCGCCGCCGGAGTCGTTGATGAAGACGAAGGGGCTGCCGGTTTTGAGGGCCAGCTTCATCATGTCCACGCACTTGTCGTTGTGCGCTTCGCCGGCCGAGCCGCCGCCCACGGTGAAGTCCTGGCTGGCAAGATGCACCTGCCGGCCGTCTATCTTGGCGCAGCCGGTGACCACGCCGTCGGCGGGCATCTCCTTGCCATTCATGCCAAATAACGTGGCGCGATGCTGGGCATAGAGGCCGATCTCCTGAAAGCTGTTGGGGTCAACCAGGCTTGCAATGCGCTCGCGCGCCGTCAGCTTGCCGGATGCGTGCTGCTTCTCGATGCGTTCCGCACCGCCGCCCAGCTTCAGCTCCGCGCGCTTTGCGTCGAGCGCGGTGACCTTCTCGGCCATAGTCGTTTTCTTGTTTTCTTCCTGCTTCGCCATCTTCACTCCTGAATCCGTCGCCATGAATATCTATTAACTTCCCGGAGCCACGGAGACCCGGTGCTCCTTGCCGTTCAGTGTAATCACGTAGTTGACTTTGGCGCTGAGTGGCGCTGCACTCGCAGCCGCCTTTGCCTCCGGCGCTTTGCTCGCCGCTGGGTCCTTGCCCACGTTCTTGCGGCCATCAGCGCGCGTCGAGAAGAACTTGGGCGCGACCTGGGGGAACATGGCGTAGGTCAGCACATCTTCGTCGCTGCCGTTGGCTCCGGGCAAGGCATTGGCCGCGGCGCTCAGGCTCTCCCACTCCGGCGATTGCAAATCGGCGGGGCGGCAGGTGATGGGCGGCTTTTTGGCGTGGGCCTCGGCCTGCTTGAGCACTTCGGGATCCTTGGGGCCGATGGTGGCGCCATAGTAGCCCAGCATCAGGTCGGCAAACTCGCCGGTCAGCGTCTTGTATTTTCCCATGAGCACATTGAAGACGGCCTGCGAGCCGACGATCTGGCTGGTAGGTGTGACCAACGGCGGGTAGCCAGAGTCTTTGCGAACACGCGGCACCTCTTCAAGAACCTCTTTGAGGCGGTCGCCCGCGCCCTGGCCTTTGAGCTGGCTTTCCATGTTGGAGATCATGCCGCCGGGAATCTGACTCTTGAATATCTCTGTATCCACGCCGGTATTTTCGCTGAAGAACTCCTTATAGCGCGGGCGAATCTTGGCAAAGTGGCTGGAGGCGCTCAAGACGCTCTCCAGATTGACGCGCGTCTCGTAGCCGGTGCCTTCGAGCAGCTCGATGAGGCTTTCGGTGGGGTTATGCCCCGGCCCCAGCGAGAGGGAGCTGACCGCGGTATCGACGATGTCGCAGCCGGCCTCGATGGCCTTCATCAGCGAGACCATCGTCACGCCAGTCGTGGCGTGGGTGTGCAGATGCACGAGCGTCTCCGCGCCGCACTTCTCCTTGATGGCCTTGACCAAATCGTAGGCGGGCTGCGGGCGTAGCAGGGCGGCCATGTCTTTGATGCAGATGGAGTCGCAGCCCATCTCGCGCAGTTCCAGCGCCATATTGGCGAAGGCCTCGACGGTGTGCAGCGGGCTGACGGTGTAGGAGATCGTCCCCTGCGCGTGCTTGCCGGTCTTCTTCACAGCGTTGATGCTGGTGCGCAGGTTGCGCGGGTCGTTGAGCGCGTCAAAAATCCGGAAGACATCGATGCCGTTGGCGGCGGCCTTCTGAACAAAGCGCTCGACGACGCCGTCTTCGTAATGCCGGTAGCCGAGCAGGTTCTGGCCGCGCAGCAGCATCTGGAGCCGGCTGTTGGGCATGAGCTTGCGGAAGACGCGCAGCCGCTCCCAGGGGTCTTCGTTGAGGAAGCGGATGCAGGCGTCGAAGGTTGCGCCACCCCAGCACTCGACCGACCAGTAGCCGGCCTTGTCGATGGCTTCGCAGGCCGGAATCATATCGTCCAAAGCCATCCGGGTGGCGAGCAAACTCTGGTGCGCGTCGCGAAGCGCGAGTTCGGTAATCTCTACGATGCGGGACATTGTCGTCTCCCCAAAAAAATAGCCCTCAACAGGAGTCCGGTCCTCAAGACCAAGTCGATGGGCTTACGCAGGCATACATCTGTTTCATCATATTATATTCTGCCGCAAAAACTGTCTCCGGCAAAACCTTCAATTGATCTTCTTCAGCCACAGGTTGCGGAAAGAGACCTTGCAGGGCACGCCCTCAATCTGCAAACCAAAGAGGCCGGAGACGTTGTTGGACGAAGCGGGATCGTCGTCCACCAGCACGGCCATCAACTGGCCGTTTAGAATGTGCAGGATAACGCTGCCGCGCGCGATGATGGTGTACTGGTTCCACTCGCCGTTGCGCACATAAGCGCCCAGCTTAGCGCGATCGCCGATGACGCCCACCTGTTGCGGAGTCTTGCCGGGCAGCGATTGGACCACCTGCCCGCGCGCTACGATGACGCCCCGCGCGTTGTTCTGCGAATAGAGCTGCCCGCTGTACTGCTTTGCCTGCTCGTCGACCGGGAACCAGAAATCCGCCTGGGGGCCAATCATCTCCCAGCGGGGATCGCGCCCGTTCTTGATGGTGCCGGGCGTTTGTCCCGCTTGGATTCCCACGCTGCTGCGGTACTGGATGCCGCTGCCTCCGCCCTTTTCCACCTTGATCTCCAGCTTGAGGTCGAAGTTCTTCGCCTCGACGCCGCGATAGATCAAAAAAGTATTGGGAAATGCCCAGCGCTCAAACATATCGGCAGCCGTCTCGCCCACAATGGTCCCGTCCTCGACCCTCCACAGCCCCGGCTGCCCCTCCCATCCGGCGAGCGTCTTGCCGTCGAAGAGCGATGTGTAGCCGGCGTGGTTGGCAAAGTCGTTTGGGTCGGGATTCATGGCTGCTTCCGGCTGGGTCTGCGCCACGGCGAAGGCCACTGCGCTCAACACGATCACCAGCGCAGCCGCCCGCGCGGCAGTCAATCGCTCCTTCATGCGAACTCCCTTGATCGGCCTTCATCTTCTTGGTTAGATTTCCGCCACAAACCGCTGACTTCAAAACACTTCAGAGGGGCCATTAGGCGGGGGCAGATGCTTGAGCAGGCCGAGTTCGCCGGCCAGCCGCTCCAGACGGGCGCGGATGGTGGCCGAGGGAGGAACCAGCGGCAGGCGGACGTGATCCGAGCAGCGGCCCATCAGCGAGAGCACGGTCTTCACCGGGCAGGGATTGGAGTCCCAGAAGTTGGCGTCGATCAGCCGCGCGTAGCGGCGCTCCAGCTCGTGGGCTTCGACCCAGTTGTTGGAGAGCGCGGCGCGGATCATGCGGCCCATCTCGGCGGGAATCTCGTTGGCGGCGACGCTGATGAGGCCGTGCGCGCCCACGCCGATGGAGGCCAGGCCCAGATTGTCGTCGCCGCTGAAGATTTTAAAGCCGCGCGGCATTATGTGGACCAGTTGGGCAATCTGCGGCAGTTTGCCGCTGGACTCCTTGATGGCCTGGATATTCGGCGCGGCCTCGGCCAGGCGAAGGACTGTCTCCGGATCGAGATTGACCCCGGTGCGCCCGGGAATGTTGTAGATCACGGCAGGCAGCGGGGCAACCGTCTTCGCCAGGGCGAGAAAGTGCTGGAACTGGCCCTCCTGGGAGGGTTTGTTGTAGTAGGGATTGGCCGAGAGCACGGCGTCGATGCCGCGTATCTGCCGGAGTCGGCTTGCGTAGCGCAGCAGCGTACGGGTGGAGTTATGGGTACAGCCAGCCCACACCGGCACACGGCCAGCGGCCGCCTCGGCCACGATGCAGACGGCCATCAGCCACTCGTCTTCGTCCAGCGTGGCCGCCTCGCCCGTGGAGCCGCAGGCCACCAGAAAATCGATTCCTGAGTTGATCTGCCAGTTCACCAGCGCAATCAGCGCTGCTTCATCAATCGACCCATCCGCTCTGAAGGGCGTAACAATCGCTGTGCCGCAACCCGTGGTTTCCATAATTAAAAAGTGTATACCGAAGGGGGCAGCATCCAAAATGGAGCCGATGGTAGAACAGCAATTTTAAATGGGGGAAATTGCGGAGCGGGCGCCACATGCATCGCGTTCTTTGCGAAGGGTGGGAAACCACTCGCCCCCAAGGCGCGAAGCGAGTTTGGCCGCACCGCAGGTGCTTGACATCATGATGCCTTCCAGTTTAGCATCATGATGTGCGAACGACTCTCACCATCGACGACGACATTGCCGTGCTTATCGCGCAGGAGCAGCGGCGCTCCGGCGACTCTTTCAAGAGCACGGTGAACGGGCTGCTCCTTCGCGGCCTGAATACACGCAGCAACACTGAGCCGAAAAAGCCATTTGTCATTACACCGATCGCGATGAACACCGGCCTGGGAACGCGCTACCGGAAGGTAGAAGACCTGATCGAAGCGCTGGAAGGTCCGATGCATAGATGATTGTCCTTGATGTTAATCTCCTGATCTACGCCTACGACACCACTTGCAAAGATCACAGGAAGGCTCTCAAGTGGATCAAGGAAGTTTTCTCCGGCGATGAGACCATCGGCTTGCCCTGGCAGACCATCTCCGCTTTCCTTCGCATCCTCACCTATCCAGAGACCTTCGGCGAGCGCGTCACCATGGACCAGGCCATCGCAATCGTCGATGACTGGCTGGCGATCTCTCATGTGCGAACTCTGCCCCAGGGCGAAGAGTACTGGAAGCTCTTCCGTGAGATGCTCATCAAAGGCGATGTGCGGGGAAAGCTCACATCAGATGCGGCTCTGGCGGCGTTGACGATGGAGTACGGCGGCGTTTTGTACACCAACGACCGCGACTTTGCCCGTTTTCCCGGTCTTCGCTGGGTCAATCCGCTGCTGGAATCCAGTTGATCCGCGAGCAGATGAGCGCCCCTTCAAACCGTCGCCGCCGCCCATTTCGGTCATCCGGTCAGCTAGCCGCATTTCCGTCACGCGCCGCAGCCGCAACCGGCCTATAATGAGTCATGGCGACTGCGCGGCAGATCGAATCGCACGAACTTTCCGGCCCGCCCCCGGAGCAAACGGGGAATGCGCCGCCGATTGCGCCCGCAGCTGTCACGCCCGTTGTGGCCCCGCCCATCTTTGACCAGCACGCCATTGACCGGCGCGTCGAGGCTCTGCTCAAGCACGTTCACGCCAATCGCCCCAGCGACGACATTGCCCTGATTCGCAAGGCCTGGGAGTTCTGCACCCGCCACCACGCCGGCCAGATGCGAGCCTCCGGCGAGCCGTACATCGTTCACCCCCTCGAGGTGGCCGAGGTGCTGGCTGAGATGAAGATGGATTCGACGGCCATCGCCGCGGGCCTGCTGCACGACTCGGTCGAAGACACGCCCGCCACCAGTGAAGAGATTGAGGCCGGCTTCGGCAGCCAGGTGGCCCACATCGTCGAGGGCGTCACCAATATCGACAAGATCGAGTTTGCCAATCGCGAGGACCGGCAGGCCGAAAATGTTCGCAAGATGCTGCTGGCCATGGTCTCGGACGTGCGCGTGGTGCTGATCAAGCTGGCCGACCGGCTGCACAATATGCGCACTCTGGAGTACTTGCGGCCGGAGCGCCGCGACGCCATCGCCCGCGAGACGCTGGACATCTACGCCCCGCTCGCGCATCGCCTCGGCATGGGCAAGGTGCGCGGCGAGCTGGAGGACCTGGCCTTCCGCTACACCGACCCGGTCAGCTACGAGCAGGTCTCGGCGGCCGTCGAATCCCGCCGCACCGAGGGCGAGCAGTTCCTGCGCAGCGTGGAAGACACGCTCAACGAGCAGTTGCGCGAAAACGGCATCGAGGCGCGCGTCGAGTGGCGCATCAAGCGCATCTACTCTATCTTCCAAAAGCAGCAGCGCTCCAAGGTCAGCTTCGATCAGGTCTACGATCTGCTGGCCATTCGCGTCATTACCCAGGACGTAGCCGCCTGCTACGCCGTCTTCGGCCTCATTCATACCCTTTGGCGGCCAGTGCCGGGGCGCATCAAGGACTTTATCGCCATGCCGCGCGCCAACCGCTATCAATCGCTGCACACCACAGTGATGAGTCCCAGCGGCCACCAGTTCGAGGTGCAGATCCGCACCGAGGAGATGCATCGCACCGCCGAGGAGGGCATCGCCGCCCACTGGAAGTACAAGGCCGGCGGCGGCGTGGTTACGGCGCGCGACGAGGAGCGCCTCAACTGGATTCGCCAGTTGGTCGAGTGGCAAAAGGAGATGACCGACCCCAACGAGTTCCTCTCCAGCCTCAAGATGGACCTCTATCCCGACGAGGTCTATACCTTCACGCCCAAGGGCAAGGTGGTGGTGATTTCGGCTGAAGGCACGCCGGTTGACTTTGCCTACACCATCCACACCGAGGTCGGCCACACCTGCGTCGGCGCCAAGGTCAACGGCCGCATGGCGCCCCTGCGCACCAAGTTGCGCACCGGCGACATTGTCGAGATCGTCACCCAGAAGGACCACAAGCCGAGCCGCGACTGGCTGACCTTCGTCAAGAGTCCCCGCGCCCGCAACAAGATCAAGCACTGGCTCAACGAGGACCTCCGCAGCCGCGCTGTCGAGATAGGCCGCAAGCTGCTCGATCGCGAGGCGCGCAAGTTCAAGGTCTCGCTCAGCCTGGTGGGCGACCAGGATCTGGGCCGCGTAGCCAGTGAATTTGGCGTGGCCACGGCCGCCGATCTGCTGAACGCATTGGGCCAGGGCAAGCACTCCGCCCGGCAGGTGCTCAGCAAGCTGGCTCCCGGCTCGACTACTCAGCCCGAAGCCGAGACGGCGCCAGAGATCAAGCCTGGCGGCACGGCGGAAGCGGCCATGTCCGACGCCGTGCGCAAGCTGCACCTCACTGGCTCGGATTCGCTCCAGGTTGAGGGCCAGAACGATCTGCTCGTCTATCGCGCGCGCTGTTGCAACCCCATTCGCGGCGAAGAGATCGTCGGTTACGTCACCCGCGGCAAGGGCGTGGCCGTTCATGCGCGTGGCTGTCCCAACGTGGAAAACCTGCTCTATGAGAGCGACCGCCGCATCAATGTCGAGTGGTCGCGCGCTGCCGACGTGGCCGGCAAGCCGCAGCGCTACCCTGTCAAGTTCACCGTCTCCTGCGACGACCGCGCGGGAATGTTGAAGGAGCTGATCGCCGTCCTCTCCGACGACAACTCCAACATCAGCGGCGTCGATATTCGCAAGGATGAAAACGGCGAGGCCGTCGTCGAGCTGGTCGCCGAGGCCGAGGACGTGCGCCACCTCAATCGCATGGTCCTCGGCCTGCGCCGCGTCCCCGGCGTCCGCGCCGTGCAGCGCACCCAAAAACTTTAGTTTGCCGCGCATCCATCCCCCGTTTAATTGTTCTTGACATCCTGCCCATCGCTGGAGAAAAATGGCGAACGAAGCAAAATCTGTTGTTTTTGCGCGTTCTAAACGCGCTTCAGGGGGGAAAGTGAAAAACGCTGCGAGAATCCTTGCATGGGGAACATTGGGTTTATTGAGCGCTGGGCTGTGGCTGGCGGGCTGCAAGTCGGGGCCGGAGTTGACCCAGGCAAACGCACTGGCTTTGATCCAGGCCAATTACGACCAGAGGCCAGCCGTCGCCGCAAGCATCAGGGTGGACGATCTGGGCATGAGGCAGGGCATTTCTGCCCGCTATTGGGAGCGGAGCAAGGTCTTTCCCAACAATTACTGGGGCGACTTCACCCTGACCCCGGCGGGCAAACAGGCCCTCAAACTGCCGGATGGAAGCAGCGTCATCCAGTGGCGCCCGGAGAGCGCCCTGGATAAGCACTATGCGGTCATCGTGTTGACGGTGGCCACCAATCATCTCAAGGCCCATGACCTGAAGGAGATTGGGGACACAACGCTGCCCGGCGTGGCGATTGCCAAGGAAGTCGAATTTACCGAAGGCGTAAATCTGGATGGCGTGCCGTCCCCGCTTCAGCAGATTGCGCACAACCCCGGCAACAAGCTGAGCACCAAGCGCCTGGCCGATTTTTCCTTCGAGAACGGAGCCTGGAAGCTGCTCTCAATCAATTAACTGGCTACGCCGCCCTGCGGGGAATGAACAGAGCCAGGGACGCCATGCGCCCCATCCTTGAATCATTTTTTGATACAAGGGTGGGGCGCGCCAAATTCATTCTCCGTGGAATCAATCACCTGCCGTACACTGGATGCATACCCGCGACGCGCACTCGGCGCCTGGGCGCACAACCAGGAGGGTGAGCCATGAAACGAATCGGCATTCTCTTTGGCGGAGAGAACAGCTTCCCCGGCGCGCTGGTCGAGCAGATCAACGCCCGCAATATTGACGGTCTCGCCGCCGAGTTTGTCCTCACCGGCGCGGTGCACTTCGACCGGGCGCCGCGCTACTGCGTGATTGTCGACCGCATCTCCCACGGCGTTCCCTTTTATCGCGCCTATTTGAAGCACGCCGCCCTCTACGGCACCGCGGTGATCAACAATCCCTTCTGGGCATCGGCGGACGACAAGTTCCTCAACTACTCTCTGGCCGCGCGGCTGGGCGTCGCCGTTCCGCCCACCGTGATGCTGCCTCACAAGCTGCTTCCTGCCGGCTCGACCGACCGCTCCATGCGCAACCTGGAATACCCGCTCGACTGGGAAGCGGTCTTGGCCGCCGTTGGCGAACACGGCTACATGAAGCCTATCGACGGCGGCGGCTGGCGCGATGTGCATGAGGTTCACTCGCGCGAGGAGTTCTTCCGCGCCTACGACGACTCCCGCGATCTGTGCATGGTCTATCAGAAGGCAGTCAACTTTACGGAGTACTTTCGCTGCTATGTGGTGGGCCAGAAGAAGGTGCGCATCATGGGCTACGACCCGCGCCGGCCGCACGGCGAGCGCTATCTCCAGAACACGCCCACTGCCGGCAAGTCGCTGCTCAAGCGCATCCGGCAAGACTCGCTCAAGCTCTGCCGCGCCCTGGGCTACGACTTCAACTCGGTCGAGTTCGCCGTCGAGCGCGGCATTCCCTACGCCATCGACTTCATGAATCCCGTGCCCGACGCCGACATTCATTCCATCGGCAAGGCAAACTTCGACTGGATCGTGAAAGAAGTCGCCGAGCTGGCGATTGCCAAAGCGAAGAAGGCGCCGCACCTGCCCGACAAGCGCTGGTCCGCTCTGCTCGGAGCCGCGCCCGCCCGCGCGGCGAAAAAGAAGGCAGTTCCAGGGAATTCAGCTCTGACGAGGAGAGCCAAAAGTGCAGGGAAGAGCAGTTAGGGAACAGGGGTTCCAGAAGCGGGAGTTGGGACAGCCGCCCACCCGCCCGCTCATCGCGATAAAGCTGCGATGAATGATTGCACAGTTTCTCATGGCTCAGACTGATTTTTCAAGGCTGATGAGCCGGCCATCTGCCTTGAACTCGTATAATTCGTGCCGTTAAATGTGAATGTCAATAACACTGCACGGCCGCCGATTAAAGCTGCTACTTCGATAACTCTTCCCCCATGCGTTTTGGTATGCTTGATCCGTAACGTTTGTGCGGGTACGTTCAGAACAAGATCTAGGCCATGCTGGGTTGATCGGAAAATCCAGAATGTCGTCAGATTTGCACCAGCCAGAAACGATCTAGCGATCACAATATAATCTACTTCCTGAGGAGAAAATAGTTGCGCCTTTGAGGTCATAAGCCAAGAAGAAGGAATCTCGCCCGGTGGCACATGATGAGATCGCAATTCACGAGAAACCTCCGGGTCCTGACTTAGAATTCTAATTACATCTGGTGGTGTCGGAACAGGATTCATGACTTCACTATCTTCAGAGCCAAAAACCATTTGCTCCTGATTTTTCTGCGGTGTAGCGTTAAGTAAAGATGGCGGAAACAGAAAGCATATAACGGCAAGACCGACAACCGAGAGAATGATTTTCATAGTGCGACACCTTCTTTCATTGACATTCTTGAAGTGTTTGGAATGCGGCAGGTGGCTCGGCATCGATTCTACCTCCTTCGCTCCTTAGCCAAGATAGAAGACTGTACCCCATTCATCGCGGCCCTATTGCGAAGAGTGAGCCGTGACGAATGGGGCAAAGATTCTCATGGCTCATGGTAATTATTCGGGGCTGATGAACGGGCCACTTGCCGCAAACTCCAGGCTTATCGCGGATCGATGCTGCGCGCTGCGGAATCTGTTCCAAGCTCCGCGAACGGCCCCGGCATTCTCTCCCCGTTCACAGGCCGGCCGAAGAAGTCGGTGTCGATTGCCTTGTAGGGAGCGGCGCGCTTCACACCGCCTTTTACGGTCATTGTCAGTTCGAGCTTGTCCGGATCGAGGACCGCTGTGATCTCCGCCATCGAGCCGTTCTTATCCCAGCCGTGCTCTTCACGCCAGGATTTCAGGTCATGCCACTCCGGAGGCTCCGGCGTCTTAACGCGCAGGAATGGCCCGGAGCCAAACATTGCGCCGGCGGGATTCGCATAGAGATTGCCGTCGGCCTCGTTGCGGGCGTTGGTAAACTCGATGGCGGAGCGGCCCATCTGGGCGAAGATGTTGTCATGCACCATCAGATTGTGCACATCGTTGGTGTGCCCGAAGATGGGCCGAGGCCCGTTGATGCCGGAGATGGTGTCAACGCAGACTTCCTTGCAATCGAGGAAAAGGTTGTAGGCGATGATGACATTGTTAGTGTCGCGGATGAGAATGCCGCCGGTCAGGTTCGAAAAAATATTGTTATCAATTTGATTGAGTTCCTCGCTACCCTCAATATGCACGGCATGGGGATTGACATCGCCGGGAATGTCGGCGAAGAGATTGCCTGTGATGCGCACGTTGGCGTTGCCGATGTCGAGCCAGATGCCGTTGGCGTGGCGGATATGCCGGACGACGTTGTTGCGGAAGAGCAGGTTCCGGGCAACGTGCATCTTGGTGCCGCCCGACTCGGACATCATCGCTGCATCCTGCCAGCCGATCCACTCGAAGAGATTCTTTTCAACCAGCGTGTTGCGCGGCCCGCCGGTTCCTCCCAGGCCCTCGATTCCGCAGTAGCGGAAGGTGTTTCCGCGGATCACGTCGAAGCCCACCCCCTGCGGCGGAAAAGAGGCCTCCCAGTCCTCGTTGCCAATGTCGAGACCGACGCTGTTGGCCCACTCAAAGGTATTGTCCTCAAAGATGAAGTGATGGCCGCGGTTGACCGAGACCATTCCGCGCTGCGGTACCGGAAAGCCGTTGCCCGCATACTGAAAAGTGATGCCCTTCACGCGAATATACGCCTGGTAGCGCTGCGCCGGGGAGAAAAGCTGCTCCTGGTTGGTGATCTCGATGATGTGGTTCGCGGGGTTATCGTCGTTCGCCAGGCGGATATGCAGCGTCATTCCATTCGGCTCGATCCAGAGCTTGCCCGCATAGGGCGAGAACTCCTGGAAGAGCGGCGACCAGTGCACATCGCTGAAGAAGTTCAGCGAATCGCGCGAAGGGCCGGCAAGCTGACTGGAACCTTCGACCGGCTCAAGCGGCTTTCCGTCAACAAAGACCATTCCGCGCCGGCGGAAGTAATTCGCCATGTTGTCTTTGGCATAGCTGATCCAGTAACGGTTGCCGATGACATTGTCCACTTCGAATGGATTGTAGCCCTGAAACATGGAGGCATCGAGCTTCAGCTCCCACGCCTTGACGGGCGTCTTCGTCACCGGATCGAAGCCGAAGTTCCAGCCCTCGCTCGCCTGCCAGCCGGTGGTCACTATCGAGCCTTTGATAACCACCTTCGCGCCCGGCGCGGCCTCGTAGCTGATCATCGCATCCGGGCCGCTGCCGCCACGCGCCGGACGGACACACTCGCGGTAGACGCCCTCGGCAATGACGACGCGTTCGCCCGGCTGCAGCACCTGGGCCGCCGCGTTGATGGTGCGAAACGGGTGCTCCTTGTTGCCCGGCCCTTTGTCGTCGGCGTTCTTCGTCTGCGCGTCCACGTAGTAGGTCTTTGAGAAGTGAAGCGCCTTCTCCCAGACCGGAAACTCAGTTCCGTCGGGAAGCGTGGAGTTCGACGCAAGTGCCGGAACTGTTGTGAGCAAGACAACGAGCAAAGAAAAAAGCACACGTTTCATTTTGATGGTTCCATCCTTCCGAAGCTGGTTTTTCAGGAAGACGTTCCAGCTCCGGCTTAAGTCGCAACCATCATAACGCGGCGATCCCAGCTCGCAACAGCAAGAACTGGGATAGCCCCAAAGCCTACTTGGCCTTGGTAACTTTGATGCGCATCTCGGTGGTTTGCGCTTGCGGGTGAGCCTCGTCGCCCGACCAGAATTCCATGGCCGGCCCCACTGGCTGATAGCCCTGCTTCACGATCCACATCACGAAGCTCGCCCAGCGGCTGCCGGAGTCATGCCCCCAGGAAGAGTCGAACTCCTGGCCCCAAGGGCCGGTTACGACTACCGAAGCGACGGTCGTCCCAGGCTCGGTGAGCAATTCGAAGGGCGGCTCTACGCGGCTTCCAGACGGCACCGGAAACCCGGCTACCCAATGCTGCTCGGAATCAAAACGTCCAAAGGCGCGTCCAACGGGAGCCACTCCTATCTTCGCAAGCTCTTTTTGAACGGCATCCACCGCGAACCGGCTCTGGCTGTACGATCCTTTCATGGGAAACACGATGGCGGTCAGCGCCTCGGCGTGTTTGATCTCCGGCCACAATCCGCTCTTTGGAACGCCCAGCAGAGTGGTCTGCTGCGCGGCCTCAGGATCTCCAATCTTCGTGTACCCCGCCGGAGGAGTCATGTCAAAAAGTGAAGCATTCATCTCGTCGTCCACGCGGATGTTCTTGATGTGCATCTGGTAGAGCGGCTTGCCCGGTTCCTGGATCGAAATATCGACGTGATCGGGATTTCCCGAAGCCGCATCAACCCACAGGTCGGTGGTGCCGGGTCCAGTAATCGCGCTGCCCGACGGGGATTCATGCACCCGGTAGCCCAATAGTTTCCGGCCGTTCACCCATTGCTCGCCGATGAACTGATCCGGCGCTTGAGGAAGCGATTTGAGATCCTTCAGCAGGTCAGAGGTATCGCTATGCTCCTCCTTGCCAAAAAGGTACTGTTTGCTGAGATGCATCAGGATAATCTGCCTGCCGCTGCCGTCGGATCGCGTTTCCATGCCCCAAGAGCATTTCACTCTGCGGTAACTGGGAGGCATCGAGGCGAAATCAATCTCGGTATACGGCGCCAGTTCGACGGTAAAAGCGAGCGAGTGGGCCGACCTCAACTGTGTGGCGGCAGCCGCGTAAACCCGGCCCGCTTTCGGCCCTTTGGGAAGAATGGCCA
>Ga0302319_10013894_pt1 | contig 15066 bp, 15 predicted proteins | sample Bog_T0_2_FD_203319 | JGI IMG/M metagenome (GOLD analysis project Ga0302319, IMG submission 203319) | Peat permafrost microbial communities from Stordalen Mire near Abisko, Sweden - Bog_T0_2 | ecosystem: Environmental > Terrestrial > Soil > Wetlands > Peat | place: Sweden: Abisko, Stordalen Mire... | reverse complement strand
ATGACGGACGAAAAGGAAGCGCTCGAAGCGCTGAAGCACGTGGATCTCGCCGACCGCGCCACGCACTTGCCTTCGCAGCTTTCGGGCGGCGAACAGCAGCGCGTCGCCATCGCCCGCGCGCTGGTCAACGATCCGAAAATCATCCTCGCCGACGAGCCTACCGGGAATCTCGACGCCGAAAACCAGCGCATCGTTTTCGATCTCCTCAGCCGCCTCCACGGACAAGGCCGCACGATCGTGATGGTGACGCACGACGAAAACGCCGGCAAACTCGCCGACCGCCGCGTTCACCTCGAACACGGTCGCATCAAGGAACTGCTGGTCTTTTCCGCCGAAGAGAATCAGGACTTCGACGAGGTTCTGGAACACCTCTGGACGCGCGGCGAACCCGGCGGCCACGTGGAATCCCACAGCTTCACCGAGGTGCAGTGGCGCAAGCTGCTCAACACCATGGCCGGTATCGGACTGGTCGCGGTGCGCGACGGGCAGGGCGAGTTTACACCGTCCGGCGAAGCTCGCGCGCGCGACGTCATACGCCGTCACCGCCTGGCCGAGCGTCTGTTTCGCGACGTGCTGGGCATCCACGACGAAGAGGAAATCGAATCCAGCGCCTGTAAGTTCGAACACATCCTCAGCCCGGAAGTCACCGACCGCATGTGTTCGCTGCTGGGCCATCCCGATGCCTGTCCGCACGGCAGTCCGATCCCGCGCGGCGGCTGTTGCGACGCGAACCTCGTGCTCGATTCCGCCGAAGCGCAAAGCATCCTGAACGGCCTGAAGAGCATCTGATAGGCTCGAAAGTTAAGCCATGCATAACGTCGTGATTATCGGTTCCGGTTGCGCCGGAAACACCGCCGCCGTATACACCGCGAGGGCCGGCCTGAAACCACTGGTCGTCAAGGGCCTCGAAATCGGCGGGCAACTCTCCCTGACCACCGAAGTCGAGAACTTTCCCGGCTTCCCCGAAGGCATCAACGGCCCCGACCTGGTCGACAACATGAGGAAGCAGGCCGAGCGCTTCGGCGCGATCTACCAGGACGGCGAACTCGCGGAAGCCGACCTTTCGAAGCGTCCCTTCCGCCTGAAAATCGACGAAGAGTGGATCGAAACCCGGACGCTCATCGTTGCATCCGGCGCCAAAGCGCGCTGGCTCGATCTGCCCTCCGAACAGAGGCTCATCGGCCACGGCGTCAGTTCCTGCGCCACCTGCGACGGCTTCTTCTATCGCGATAAGCAAATCATGGTGGTCGGCGGCGGTGATTCCGCCATGGAGGAGGCGAACTTCCTGACGCGCTTCGGCCGCAATGTGGCGCTGGTCCATCGCCGCGACGCGTTCCGCGCGTCGAAGATCATGCTGGATCGCGCGAAGGCGAATCCGAAGATCGAGTTCATCCTCAATACTGCCATCGAAGAAGTCTTCGATCTGGAGCAGAACCTGGTCACCGGCGTTCGCCTGCGCAATCTGGTCACCGGCGAAATCTCGACTCGCGAAGTCGACGGCCTGTTCATCGCTATCGGCCACATCCCGAATACCCAGGTCTTCAAAGGGCAGCTCGATCTCGATCCCGACGGCTACCTGCTGTCGCACGGCGGCGCGCGCACCAACATCCACGGCGTGTTCCATGCCGGAGACGTGCAGGATCGCGTTTACCGGCAGGCGATCACGGCGGCCGGCGCCGGTTGCATGGCCGCGATTGAAGCGGAGCGCCTGCTCGAATCGGAAGGTCATTGATTTTATGATTGAAAGACTCAGCCCCGCCGGGATTCCCGCACCGCGCGGCCCTTATTCACCCGCGGTCCGCGCCGACGATTTCATTTTCGTTTCAGGCCAGGTCCCGGTCGATCCCGCGACCAACCAGCTTTCGAGCGGCGACATCCGGCACGAAACCCGCGTCGCGATCAACAACGTGAAGCTTGTTCTGGAAGGCGCGGGCGCGACCCTGGCCGACGTCGTGCGCGTCGGCGTCTACATCGCCGATGGCAAAGACTTCGCGGCGATGAACGAGGTCTACTCGGAGTTCTTCGGCGCCGCGAAGCCCGCGCGATCCACCATCGTCTGCGGCTTTGTGGCGGACATCAAAGTCGAGATCGACTGCGTGGCCTGGAAGCCGCGATAGGAGGCTCTCGATGTGCACGGGATTGTCCCTCGGCTCGGCTCCGGTCGCGTCGGAACTGCCGTAAACCTGTCCGCCCTGAACTCCGCCGCCGGCCAGCAGCACGGTCCAGCACTTCGTCCAGTGATCGCGCCCGCCTGAAGGATTGATGCGCGGTGTTCGTCCGAACTCGCCCATCGCGATAACGAGCGTCGTAGCGAGCAATCCGCGCTGGCTCAGATCTTCGAGCAAAGTGCTGTAGCCGATGTCGAAAGCCGGACCCACAGTGTCTTTGTAATCGCGGAACGTGCTGAAAGGCCGCGTACCGTGGCTGTCCCACGTTGCGCGGTGGAAGACCGTGTCAAACATATTGACCCGCACGAAGGGAACGCCGGCTTCCACCAGTTGTCGCGCGCGCCGGCAACTGCGGGCGAATCCGATCGCCCCCGGCAGCGTGATATTCTCCGCGGTCGCGGCATCGATGGCACGCAGACCGTCTTCATGCACCGGCGCGCCATCGCTGTGGACCGAACGGATCAACGCGAACTTATCGGCGTGCTTCGCCATACGCGGAAAGATCTCCGAGATTTCAATACCCGGCACATTGGTGCGGATGGGCCGGAACGGTCCGCGAACATCGCTCGGCGCATCCGGCTTCATGTCCCACGTGTCGAGATGCGACGGCCCGCCGGTTAACACGAGCAGGATGCAGCTGGTCGTCTTGCCCGCAAACAGAGGCGCGGACCCCGCAGCTCCCAGCGCCACGCGAAGAAAATCGCGCCGCGCGAGGCCAGTCACTGATTGTCCTTGTACTCTTCGAGCCAGGCCATCTGGATCGCTTCCAGCTTGCCTTCGGACGATTTCGCCGGGTCGTCGGCGAAGGCGGGCAACTCCGTGATCCATTTGTGCAGATCGGTAAACCGCACCGTTAACGGGTCCACTTCGGGGCGCGCGTCGTAAAGCTCCAGAGCAATGTTATCCACCTGATCCCACGTCAATCCAGCCATATCGATCAGTATCTCAATCACGCCGTGCTATCCTGGCCGTGAAGTCGCTTGTCTCGCCTCCGAACCATTCCCGCGTGCGCCCTTGCGCTGTTTGCAGCCTCCGCTCTCGCGCAGATGTCCCCGACGGAAAAGGCCGCGCACCTTGCGTCTTTCGAACTCCTGTGGAGCACCGTTCGCGATCACAACCCCGACCCCGGCCTCAACGGTCTCGACTGGCAAGCGATCCACGATTCCTTCAAGCCGCGTATCGCGCGCGCGAAGTCCGCAGCGGAAGTTCGCAATATTCTGCGCGAGATGATCGCCAAACCGGGCGTCTCGCACTATGCCATCATTCCCGGCGACCTGTACGCCGCCATTGGCGATGCGCCCGATTCCGCAGCCGCCGATTCGACCGCTGGAATCGAAACCATCATTCTCGACGGAAAAGCGGTTGTGAAGAAAGTCATCCCCGACTCGCCGGCCGCGCGCGCGGGCGTTCGTCCCGGGATGGTTCTCGACGGAATCGACGGCGCGAAGGTGGACCCGAACGCAATCGGCGACAACCGTCTGGCGGCTCGCGCCCTTGCACGCGAGTTGCTCGGTCCCGCCGATACAGCCGTGAAGCTCGACCTGGTCGACACCAACGGCCAGACCAAGCATGTGGAACTGAACCGCACAGGTCCCCAGGGGACGCTCGTGCAGTTCGGCAACCTGCCGGGTACGCGGCTGGAGTTTGAGTCGCGGGAACTGCCGGGTGTCGACGGAGGAAGCGCCGTCGGCTATATTCGCTTCAACGAATTCCTCGATCCCGTTACGCTGATGCCGCGCTTCGAATCGGCGCTGCGCGGCTTCTCCAAAGCCCCCGGCGTGATCCTCGATCTGCGCGGCAACCCCGGAGGCATCGGCATTATGGCCATGGGAATTGCCGGCTTCTTCGTCGCTGATTCCGGACGGCAGCTCGGCGAAATGAAAATGCGCGGCACCACGCTGAAGTTCGCCGTCTTCCCGCGCGCGGTGATCTACCCCGGCCGTGTTGCCATCCTTCTCGACGATGGTTCCGCTTCCACTACCGAGATGCTCGCGCAGGGTCTCCAGGATCTGAAACGCGCCCGCGTGTTCGGCACGCGCAGCGCGGGCGCGGCACTGCCCTCGGACATCATTCGACTGCCCAATGGCGACGGCTTCCAGTACCCCACAGCCAGCTACACGTCGGTGAGCGGCCGCGTGCTCGAAGGCAACGGCGTGATACCGGATGTCGAGGTTCGTCAGACGCGCGAATCGATCGCCTCCGGCCGCGATCCTGTGATCGACGCCGCGGTACGGTGGATCTCGCAGCCATAATGAAACCTATGCCCTATCCGTTCCGCTTCGCCATGTGCAACGAAGCTTTCGAGCACCGTCCCTTTATCGAACATTGCCGGACTTTGCGCTCCGTCGGCTACACCGGCATCGAACTCGCACCGTTCACACTCGCCGACGATCCGCTCGCTCTCCGCGCAGACCAGCGCCGCGAACTTCGCGACACCATGGCCGGCGAGGGGCTCGAATTCGTCGGTCTGCACTGGCTGCTGGTGGTCCCTTTCCCGGTTCACGTCACCACGCCCGATCTCGCGCTGCGCGAAAGAAGCTGGCAGTATGTGCGGGGTCTCATCGATCTCTGCGCCGATCTCGCTCCCGATGACGCCACTTCCCGCGGCGTGATGGTCTTCGGGTCGCCGAAACAACGCTCGTCCACTGGCGGCATCGGTTCCGTCGAGGCCACGCGCAACTATGTTTCCGGACTCGCCGGTATCGCATCGCACGCCGAAGACCGGGGCGTCACGATTCTGGTCGAAGCGCTTCCGCACTCGCAAAGCGATGTGATCCACACGATCGCGGAGGCGGCAGAGGTCGTGCGTGAGATCGATAGTCCCGGTGTCGCCACCATGTTCGATTCCCACAACGCCGAAGACGAGACGGAGCCGCACGACCGGCTCATCGAGCGCTATTTCGATCTGATCCGCCACGTTCACCTCAATGAAATGGACGGGAGCCATCCGGGGTCGCGAACGTACGACTTTGCGCCCGTGTTTGCCGTGCTGGAGAAACTCCAATATCGCGGGTGGGTTTCCGTGGAGGCGTTCGATTTCTCCGTCGGGGCCGAGACGATTGCACGAGAGTCGCTGGAGCACATGAAGAAAGCGGCCGGCTTATGAGTGCTTTTCTGGTCACCGGCGGCGCCGGGTTCATCGGTTCGGCCCTTGTACGCGGGCTGCTGGCGAAGGGCGCAAGCCGCGTGGCCGTCGTCGATAATCTTCTGACCGGATATGAGCGCAACCTCGACGAAGTGCGCGGCTCGATCGACTTCCATCGCGTCGACATCCGCGATTTCGATGCGTTGCGTAAGGCGATGGAAGGCGTTGACGTGGTATTCCACGAAGCTGCCATTCCATCGGTGCCGCGCTCGATCAAGGAACCCGTGCCGTCCCACGATGTCAACGTCAACGGCACGTTCAACGTTCTTCGCGCGGCGAAGGATGCGGGTGTGCGACGGGTGATTTACGCGGCATCGTCGTCGGCTTACGGCGATACGCTGGTGCTGCCGAAAGTGGAAAGCATGCAGTCGGCGCCGAAGTCGCCGTATGCCGCGCAAAAGCTGATGGGCGAATACTACATGTCTGTGTGGGCGTCGTGCTTTGGGCTCGAAACCGTCAGCCTGCGCTACTTCAACGTCTTCGGACCGCGCCAGGACCCCACCAGCCAGTATTCGGGCGTGCTTTCGATTTTCATCACGGCTATTCTCGAGCGCCGCGCGCCGACGATCTTCGGCGATGGAGAGACTTCGCGCGACTTCACGTTTGTCGAAGACGTTGTGGGTCTGAATGTCCGCGCCGCCGAGGCTACCACCGCGGTTTCCGGCAAGATGTTCAATGCAGGCAATGGCGGTCGCATCACGCTGAATCAGGCGTGGAATCTGCTCCAGAAGTTCGAAGGCGTTTCGATCCCCGCTAATTACGGACCTCCGCGCCCCGGCGATGTTCGCGACTCGCAGGCCGATACGACAGCGGCTGTTCGGGAGCTGGGTCACGCGCCGCAGGTCAGCTTCGAAGCCGGGCTTCGGGCGACGCTGGAGTGGTACAGGATCGCGCGGTAGATCTATTCCAGCGGCAGACCGGACTCTTTGAGAGCTTTCCAGCCCCCATCGAGCGAAATGGCATTCGTGTAGCCCATCTTGCCGAGATTCTCCGCCACGAGCGCCGAGCGGTAGCCACCGCCGCAGTAGAGCACCAGTGGTGCGTCTTTGTCCGGGTATTTCGTTTCGATGTCGCGCTCGATAATGCCACGGCTCAGATGAACCGCACCCTTCACGTGGCCGGCGGCGAATTCGTTGTCTTCGCGCGTATCGACCAGCACCGGCGTTTCGCCACGGGCCAGCATTTCTTTGTAGCCGGCGACATCGGTTTCTTTGATGTGCGCCTTCGCGTCGTTGACGAGTTTCAGGAATCCGGGATTATGCGCCATTCAACTATTCCACCCTTCTGATGTTAGCTCCCACCGCAGCCATTTTGTCCTCGATGCGTTCGTAGCCGCGATCGATGTGATACACGCGGTCGATCACCGTTTCGCCCTTTGCGACGAGGGCGGCCAGCACCAGCGACGCGCTGGCGCGCAGATCGGACGCAATCACACCCGCGCCGGAGAGACGGCTGCGTCCGGCGACGATGGCTTCGCGGCCTTCGAGCCGGATATTCGCGCCCATCCTCATCAGCTCCTGCGCGTGCATGAAGCGGTTCTCGAAGATTGTTTCTTTGATGATGGAGATGCCATCGGCCTGAGTCATCAGAGCCATGTACTGGGCCTGAAGGTCGGTGGCGAAACCGGGGTATTCTTCGGTCGACATATCGACGGCGTGAAGGCCGCCGCCGGGAAGGACGTGGAGAGTGGTGTCGTCGGGCTGAATGACCCGGACGCCGGCTTTCGCGAGCTTGGCGGTCAGCGCGCCGAGGTGGTCGGCAACGCACCCGGTGATGGTGACATCTCCGCCGGTGATCGCGCCTGCGAGCACGTACGTGCCGGCTTCGATGCGGTCGGCGATGATCTCGTGCTCGGCGCCATGAAGTTTCGCCACGCCTTCGATGCGGATCACGCTGGTGCCCGCGCCTTCGATCTTCGCGCCCATCTTCACCAGCAAAGCGGCGAGGTCCACCACCTCGGGTTCGCGGGCGGCGTTTTCGATAATCGTTTCGCCGTCGGCAAGCACCGCGGCCATCAGGATGTCTTCCGTGCCCGTGACGGTGATGCGGTCGAAGACGATGCGCGTGCCTTTGAGCCCGTTCGGCGCGGAGGCTTCGACGTAGCCGTGCTCCTGCGAGATCTGCGCGCCGAGCTTTTCGAGACCGGTGAGATGCTGATTGATGGGGCGCGCGCCGATGGCGCAGCCGCCAGGCAAAGATACGCGCGCGCGATGGGCCCTGGCGACGAGCGGGCCGAGGACCAGGCTCGACGCGCGCATCGTCTTCACCAGTTCGTAGGGCGCTTCCGGCGAAACGATAGTGGGCGTCTCGATGGTGACCCGTTCGTCTTCGACCGTAATGTAAGAGCCGATGTCCTGGAGGAGGCGCTCCATGGTTCGGATATCGCGCACGCGGGGGACGCGCTTCAGAACGACCTTGTCTTCGGTCAACAGCGCCGCGGCAAGAGCGGGGAGGGCGGAGTTCTTCGAACCGCTGGTGGGGATGACGCCGTGCAGCTGTGCGCCGCCTTCGATAACAAATTTGTCCATGTGTGTGGGTGTCTAAGTACGATTGTCCGTTATCAGTCGCTCTATGGCAGCCCGGACGTTATTTCCCGCAGCCTGGAGTGCGTTGCGCGCCTGTTCGGCCGATGCGCCCGTGGCGGTGCGGATGATGCGGAGGGAACGATCGAGCAACTTGGCATTCGACGGCTGCACGTTCACCATCAGGTTGCCGCGCACGTAGCCCATGCGGATGAACGCGCCCGTCGTCAGCATGTTGAGCACGAGTTTGGTGGCCGTTCCCGCTTTGAGGCGTGTCGACCCGGCGATGACTTCGGGGCCCGGCGTTGGTGTGATGGCGATCCCGGCGCGCTGCGACAGCTCCGAATCGGGCGTGCAGCTGACGCCGATGGTGACGGCTCCGAGTCGATCGGCTTCATCGATTGCGCCGAGCACGTAGGGCGTGCGCCCGCTGGCTGCGATGCCGCAGAGGACGTCTTTTGCGCCGAAGCCGCGGGTTTGCAGATCGCGGACGCCGATGGCGGGGTCGTCTTCCGTGGTTTCGGTGGCGCGGGAGAGCGCGGATGCGCCGCCCGCGATGATGCCCTGAACCAGATCGGGCGGGACGTTGAATGTCGGCGGGCATTCCGAGGCGTCGAGTACGCCCAGGCGGCCGCTGGTGCCCGCGCCGATGTAGAAGAGACGCCCGCCTGTGCGGAATGCTTCGACGATGGCATCGACGGCTCGCGCGACCTGGGGGAGTTCGGGGGTGATGGAATCGGCGACCAGGCGATCTTCGGCGTTGATCACCTGAAGCATTTCGAGGGTCGGGAGCTGGTCGATGCGGGCGGAGGCGGGGTTCGGTTGCTCGGTCAGGAGGGAGTCGAGGTTGTCCGGCATCAACGTTTATTGTAGGGGGAGGGAGCCGTGCGGACTCGACCAGGCAAAACTGCTTCTTCAGATGGAGGAACTCCGCCAGCAAGCGGTGCGCCGCGCGGCCCGTCAGCGCCGGTCGCCGATACTTCGTGATCCAGACCAGATGCAGGTGGATTTCAAACCCTATCCGGACCGGGCTTGCCGACGCGCGCGGCTCTGAAGTCTACATGGGGCGGGCGCCGATCTCGCGCATGCAGTGATCGATCCAAAGCTTCGTCAGCTTTTCCTGCGCGCCGTTCTGCGTGAGGCGCGTGCGCAGATTGCCGAAGTCCACTTTGTCGAGCGGTTGATCCTGATTGAAGCAGGAGAAGACCACCGTCTCCTCGCCGGTCACGGGATCGCGATGCGTTTGCAGGCACTGCGCGCAAATCTCCTTCATCATGCACTGCATCGGAGAGTTGATGCTGCCGATGGCGTGATGGTCGGGTTTCAGGAATTCCGCGAGCACGCCGTGACGGGCCTGCTGTACGGCGCGCATCATGCCATCCGAGCCGATGACGAGCAAACGGTCGACCGAACTGAGCGGGATTTCCGGTTTGCCCAGAAGGCCGCTGCCATAGGCCGCCATCGCATCCACAATGTTGCCCACGAAGGCAGAGTCTCCGGAGCGGCCTGGCGTGAAGCCCGGAGCCTCGTCGCAGCACCAGACGACGACGTCGGCGGCCCGTTCGATTTCGTCGACTTTGTAGCGGTCGACGATCTTCTTGTAGCCGGCGAAGTAGACGACGCGCGAACCCTGGTCGCGCAGCTTCTGGCCGATCGAGAACAAGACCGCGTTGCCAAGTCCGCCGCCGATCAGCAGCGCGGTTTCCTTCGAAGGCGTCTCGCTGGGCGTTCCGGTCGGCCCCATCAGGACTACGGGCTCGCCTTTCTTCATCAGGATGCAGAGATCGGACGATCCGCCCATTTCGAGAACGATGGTCGAGAGCAGACCTTTTTCCCGATCCACCGATGCGCCGGTGAGCGCCAAACCTTCCATGCCGAGCACCGTGTCCTTCGTCCGCGCGGCGAGCGATTCGTAATTCTGCAGCCGGTAGAACTGGCCTGGCTGAAAGGCGCGCGCGGCGATGGGCGCTTTCACGACTACTTCGACGATGTTCGGAGTGAGACGGATCACGTCTTCGACGACAGGCCGCAATTCGTCGTCGAGCTTTTCGGCGAGCGCGTCGGCTGACGGTTCGGAGCCTGGGATTCGCGACAACATGCGGGAAACCACGGGGTAGCCCTGTTTCGCGCTCGACATGGCTTTCACGACGTTGCCGGAAAACGAAGGATGCAGATCGCCGAAGAAGCTGATGGTGCGGCCATCGGGGCGAACCGACATCAATACGTACACGACGCCAGGTTTGGAGATCTTCTCCGGCTTCACCTTACTGCCGTCTTCGCCGTAGGCCTGGAAATAGCGGCCATCGAGAGTGACGTTGTGTTCGTCTTCGCGCGCGAGAACAGTGTTCGGCTGCGTTCCCGCGGCGACGAGAATGGTCTTCGCGGGCAACGTTACGGTCTCGCCATTCGCCTGGCGGAATCGCAGGGCATTGGCGGCGCCGGCGGCGTCGACTTCCACTTCTTCCGGAGTCAGCGATTCGGCGAAGCGAACGCCTTCTTCGAACGCCTTGGCGACCTCTTCGTGGTTCAGCGTGTAGCTGGGGGCATCGATCAGACGGCGGCGATAGGCCAGAGTGACGCCGCCCCAGGAATTCAGAAGATCGATGAAGCGCGGGCGGCGGCCTTCGCGCGCGGCGGCGGAGCGTTCTGCGCGGATGGCGCGGGCGTGCATGAGAAACTCCGCTGCGATTTCGGCTTCTTCGGGAGTCCACTGCCTCCGCAGTTTCGCCTCGCCGATTTCACATACCAGAGCTTCGTGGCGCTTCAGGAATTTTTCCACCTGCACGACGTAGTAGGCCAGCGATTCGGTCGCGGTGTCGATTGCGGTCAATCCGCCGCCGATCACGACGATCGGAAGCCGGACCTGCAGATTCGCCAGCGAATCCGGCTTGGCCGCGCCGGTGAGTTGCAACGCCATCAGAAAATCCGACGCCTGACGCACGCCGCGCACGAGACCGTTCTTCATCGGGATGACGGTCGGACGGCCCGCGCCGGCGCAGAGCGCGATGTGATCGAAACCGATTTCGAAGGCGCTGTCGACAGTCAGCGTGCCACCGAAGCGCACGCCGCCATACATGTGGAACTCGTTGCGGCGTTCGATGAGCAGGCGGACGATCTTCAGGAAGTTCTTGTTCCATCGCACCGTGATGCCGTACTCGGCGACGCCGCCGAAGCCGGCCATGACGCGTTCGTCGAGACGCTCGTAGATGTCGGTTACATCGCAAAGCGGGCGGACGGGCACGCGGCGGCCGTGCGGATCGACTCCGGAAATGTCGGACGGAAGCGGTTCGATCTTGAGCCCATCGACGGCGAAGACGGTGTGGCCGTCGTTCATTAAATGATGCGACAGAGTGAAGCCGGAAGGTCCGAGGCCAACGATGAGAACCTTCTTGCCGGTGGCCGGTTTCGGGAACGGGCGTTCGAAGTTGAGCGGATTCCAGCGCGTGAGGAGGCCGTAGATTTCGAAGCCCCAGGGGAGTTCGAGGACGTCTTTCAGCGTGCGGGTTTCGACCTGCGGGATATCGACCGGCTCCTGCTTCTGGAAAATGCAGGACTTCATGCAGTCGTTGCAGATGCGGTGTCCGGTAGCGGCGGCCATCGGGTTATCGATAACGACGACGGCCAGCGCGCCGATGGGCACGCCATCGCCTTTGAGCAGATTCATCTCGGAGATTTTCTCTTCGAGGGGGCAGCCGGCGAGCTTGACGCCGAAGACGCTGGCCTTGAAGGCGCCGTCCTTCTCTTTGAAGCCGTGGGAGCAGGAATCCTTGCCCTGGTTGTGGCACTTGATGCAGTAGTTGGCCTGGTCGAGGGCGCCGGTTAGGTCGGTACCGGCGTCGGTGAGCTGGAAGCCTTCGCGGTTGCGCCATTGTTCCGGCTTGAACTGCAACTGCACGAGGCCGTGGGTTTCGACGGAGGTGGACGGGACCAGGTGCATCATATCGAGCTTGTGCGGCTGGCGGAAGAGGATGCCCTTGTGGTGGAGCGCCTTGCCTTCGGGCGTGAGCACGGCCCAGGCGGCGTAGAGGGCGGCGAGGCGGAGGGCTTCGGCGTGCGCGGACTCCTCTTCCATCCAGCGGGCGACGTGATCGGCGTAGCTGCGTTCGGTGAGGGGCTCGAGGGTGAAGGCTTCGAGTTCGGCGGCGATGGCGTAACCGTCGATCAGAGAGGCCTTTTCGGGGGTGTAGCCGGTGAGCGCTTTTTTCTGAATGAATTTGCGCTTGACGGAGTAGAGCGGCGCGAGTTCGTTGTGCTTCGCCTGGAGTTCGTGGAGAGACTTTTCGATGCCGAAGAGGCGGCCGATGAAGTCTTCGAGGTGCGGGGCGACGGCGACGATGAGTTCGGAACTTTGCTTCAAAGCGAGGGCGGACGGCTGTTCGCGCGCGGCGAGGAGTTGGGTGTGGAGGTCCGGGGCGGATTCCTCGAGCTGCGAGAGGAAGACGGCGTCGAGACGGGCGAGGGCGTCGCGGTTGTAGAGGTCCTCGAAGGAGAACCCGAAAGACAGACAAAGGGCGCGGCGACTCCGCGTATCAGGTGGTTTGTTCACGTTCACGATTGGCAGGCAGCGGGGTCGGGCGGAAGCCGGAGCCGCTGGTATTAGTTTGACAGATGGGGACGGGTGTTTGCGAGGCGCTTGTGTGGGGCGGCGAGTGGAGCGGTTTGGGGCAATTTGAAAAAGCGGAGCCATTTTTTTGGTAAGTGGTTTGGTTGCAGCGAGATTGGGGGTGATTTCGGGCGGCGTGGCGGACGGGTGGGCTGGGTTGGAAATGCAGTGCGCCGGGCGGGCGATTCGAAAAAACGTACCCAATTCGGGCTTGAGGAATCCTGCGTTTCTGCGACTTGCGACGGATTGGAGAGTGTGTGCCATTGGAAAAGCTGGGTCTCGGCTTGAACGTAGCATGCGCAGGGGTGGGGTTTGGGCTGTTTTTTCGGTAAGTTGTTGACGGGATGGGAAATAGAGATTGAAAATCGACCGCAACGGCCGTGGCCGGGGAAATGGATGCGTCGCGGCGCGTTTTGAAGACGGGTGGGTGGAGCAGCGCGACCGAGGATGGGATTTCGCGACGGGGGTTCCCGGCCGTCGGCCCGGACGTCGAGAATCCCCGTTGGCGCGTGATGGTTCCACGCGAACGCCTGGTTTCCCAGAACGCTGTTTCGTGGATAATTGGGATTGGGCAACGCCAGAGCAGGCGATTGCTTTGCCTGTCTCCGCCTGTGCATACGCGAGAACGGTGCGTTACCTTTGGGCAGCATGACATTTGAATGGGACGCTCGAAAAGCTGCGGCGAACTTCAGGAAGCATGGCGTAACTTTTGAGGATGGGTCATCCGTGTTCTTCGACCCGCTTGCGATTACGTACCCGGACCCCGACCATACTTTGGACGAGCGCCGGGAGGTTACTCTGGGCTATAAGGGTGAGGATCATTAGCGCGCGTCCTGCGACGCGGACCGAGCGAAGACAGTATGAAGAAGGAATCGGCAGTAAAACGCGGTGACGACATGCGAAAGGAATACGATCTTTCGAAGCTGCCGGGCGGAGTGCGAGGCAAATACTATCGCCGAGCGACGGCTGCGACGAACCTGGTACTGATTGAGCCCGACCTCGCCGCCGTGTTTCCGGATAGCGAGGCTGTCAACCGCGCTCTCCGCGTGTTGGCCGAAGCCGCCCAAACAGCCGGCGCTGCCAGACGCCGGCCCTCGCGTTGATCCGACGAACGCTGTCGCCCGTAACGCCGGAGGTTCAGCCCGCCGCGGCTCTTGAGGATCGGCTGACGGTGGGATCGGGCTACGCCGTCGGCTTCGCACAACGCCGTTCGCGGAGTGCCGAGGCGGAGCCCCGAAAAAACGGGTGCATTTCTACTCGTTCGGGACAAAACCGCTCGAAATGTCCGCGAACATCTCTGTGGCCCGCTCCGGCGAGAGGTGCGGGTTTGATTCTGCGAATGCCTGTTCCCTCGTCTTATAAGCTCGCACCCATTCTTTCCGTTTGTCTTTCATCGGCTGTACGGCCAGGTTCATGACGTTATGTTCGCAGTGCCCTTCCTCCCCCGAGTGGTGTTTCCGAGATGGCCACATTGAATCCGGCATTGTAGAATTGCGAGGGTTCCAAGACGGTCCGGACTGGCACACGAGCGAGCCTCTTTCGATTGAACCGCCAGTCGAGTTCCGCGCTGTTGAAAAGTATTCCTGTTCGGAAACACAATTTACGCACATGTTTTTGGCCCAGTCTCCGCAATACGTACCCAAAGAGGCCGACGCACTTCTCGACGTCATCCGCGAATACTTCGTGACGAAGTAAGGAAAGGGCGTCGGAAGGACGGGTCGGACTCTTCCCGCCACCCTGCGCCTGCCCCGGCAGCGTGCGGCGCCGCTCTACGCCAGTTGAGCCTCCGGCCGTATACCCAAGGCGCGTTTTGGGGACCTTGGGCGGATCACGCGTCGCTCGGAGATTGCCATCGCGCCAGCCGGCCACCGGCAGCAGTAGTTTTGAAGCGCAGACAGGGGTGGTGCGGGACTGGTAAACTGGATCCGTGCCGACGCTGGACGAATTGCGGCGGGAGAAACGCGACGAGATTCTGCGACTGGCAGAATTGCACGGATGCCGGAACGTGCGCGTTTTTGGCTCCGTCGCCGCTGGCGACGACCGCGTGGATAGCGATCTCGATTTCCTGGTCGACCTCGATGAGGGCCGAAACCTGTTTGACCTCGGCGGCCTGCTGGCGGACCTGAAGGACACACTGGCGTCCGAGGTGGATCTGGTGGAGGCGAGGTGTCTGCACCCGTACATCCGGGATCGCGTACTGGCCGAGGCCGTACTTCTTTAGTTAGCACCACGGTAGCCCTGGTCGGTACCATGGCTGCCAACCATGGCTACCCGGCCTGAGAACATGCCAGCCAAAGATCCTCGATTTTATCTGGTGCATATCCATGAGTGTTGCGAGAGAATCCTGAGCTATACGAAGGATCTGGACGTACATTGGTCGGCTCGGCCGCTGGTTGTGGACGCGGTGTGCAGGAACCTCGAGATCATCGGCGAGGCGGCCTCGAAGCTCGACGCCGTTTTCCGGCAGGACCACGGGGAGGTTCCCTGGAGAAGCATTATTAACACGCGGAACTTGTTGATTCACGCATACGATCAGGTGAATCCCGCGGTTCTCAACGATATCGTGGAACGGGATATTCCGAGATTGGCGGGAGCCGTTTTGCGAATACTGCAGCAGACATGACCATC